>Ga0187890_10001528_pt1 | contig 16496 bp, 13 predicted proteins | sample June2016WEW_21_1_FD_133005 | JGI IMG/M metagenome (GOLD analysis project Ga0187890, IMG submission 133005) | Peatland microbial communities from SPRUCE experiment site at the Marcell Experimental Forest, Minnesota, USA - June2016WEW_21_10 | ecosystem: Environmental > Terrestrial > Soil >... | reverse complement strand
CTCGTGGAGCACCGCCTCGTTCCCGTCGACCCGACGGAGCTCGAGACGGTCGACCCGGGCCCCGAGGCGCACCTCGACCCCTCGGTCACCCAGGGCGCGCGCCAGGGCGTCGACCATTCGGGACAGCCCGCCGCGCACGGTGTGGAAGACGGGGGGCTGCCCGTCGGGCCCGGGTGGCTGACCGATCGTCGGGGACGGCGAGGGAGTTCCCGCTCGCAGAGCTCGCATGAGACTGCCCCGACGCCCTTCGGCGGCGAGCAGTGCCGGGAACACCGCCGCCGCGCTCATCTGCGTCGTGTCCCCGGCGTGGATGCCGCCGATGAGGGGATCGACGAGTCCTGCGGTGACCTCTCGTCCGAGGCGCCGTCGCGTGATGGCGGCGACGGGCCGGTCTCGAGGCCCTCTTCCCTCGGCGCCGCGGGACGTCGGCCATCCCAGGGCGTCGAGGGTGGGACGGGCCATGCCCCACGGCGAGACGATGCCCGATCGCGCCAGTGGGCCCCAGCGCGTCGGCACGCCCAGGGCCAGCCCGGTAGGCAACGGCCGTAGCCTCCCCCGGGCCCACACGTACGCGCGGCGGCTGCCGGGAGAGACGAGCTCGTCGCCGAGTCCGAGCTCCCGGCACAGGTCGACGGCTTCGGGACGACGGGCGAGGAAGGCGTCAGGCCCGAGCTCCACGGCGCGGCCCCCGAAGGTCCCGGTGAGGATCTTCCCTCCGAGGCGGTCGTCGGACTCGAGGACGACGACGTGGGTCTCGGGCGCGACCGACGTCAGCGTCCAGGCCGCGCTCAACCCGGCGATGCCGCCCCCGATGACAGCCACGGTGGCGCCCGGCGCGCCACCACCGGCGTCGCCGTGTCTCGCCGGGTGGGTCATCGTCAGGCGCGGGCCGCGTCGACGTCGAGGACGACGCCGGCGAGCACGGCGCAGAACTCGGGATCGTCGTTGAGCGACGCCGTGCGGGCGAAGGGGATCCCGGCACCCTCGGCGACAGCCCGGGCTTCGACGTCGACGTCGTAGAGGACCTCGAGATGGTCGGACACGAATCCGACGGGACACACCACCACGGCGGAGGCGCCGGTGCCCGGGAGCGCGGCGATGACGTCGCGCACGTCAGGCCCGAGCCACTCGTCGGCGGTCCGACCCGCGCTCTGCCATGCCACGCACCATCGGGCCAGGCCCGCCTGCCGCGCGATGGCGGTCGCCGACTCGAGCACCTGGGCGGCGTAGGGGTCGCCGTCCTCGACGAGTCGTGCCGGGATGCTGTGGGCGGTGAATATGACCGAGGCCTCGGGGCGCGCCGCGGCGGGGAGGAGATCGACGGCATCGTGGACGCGCGCCGCCATGATCGGCACGAACCCCGGGGCCAGATACCAGCTGTCGATGATCTCGAGCTCGAGGGGTCCCTGGTCGCTGTCGCGCCACGCCGTCATGGCGGCCTGGGCCCGCCGGGCGTAGTCGCCGACGCTGGCAGCCGAGAAATGCGGGGTGAGGACCAGACCGATCAGTCGATCGACACCGGCTTTCCCGAGCTCCTCGACGGCGTCGGCGATGCGGGGGGAGGCGAACTTGGCGCCCGATGCCACCAGGAAGCGTCCCGGTGCCCGCTCGTCGAGGGCGCGCCGGATCCCCTCGACCTGTGCGGTGGTGCGGGCGTTGAGAGGCGAGGTCCCCCCGATGGCCCGGTAGCGCCGCTCCAGATCGGCGAGCAGTTCGGGCGGCGGTGGGCTGCCGCGCCGGATCTCGGTGTAGAAGGCGGGGAGCTCGTCGAGGGAGTGGGGTGTGCCGTGCGCCATCACGAGCACGCCGACGGGCGTCACCGCGCTCCTCGGAGGGTGGACGCGTCGGCGGGCGATGTCTCGTGGACGAGCTGCACGATGCGGGCCAGGACGTCGGGATCGGTCTCGGGCAGCACGCCGTGGCCGAGGTTGAAGACATGGCCTGTGCCGCCGCCACGCTTGAGGACGTCACGGGTCTGGGTCTCGATGACGTCCCACGGCGCCAGGCAGATGGTGGGATCGAGGTTCCCCTGCAGCGCGTACCCCGGCCCCAGGCGTCGCCGGGCCTCGTCGAGCGGCACCCTCCAGTCCACGCCGACCACTTCGGCCCCCGCCACCGCCATGAGGGCCAGCAACTCGCCGGTCCCCACGCCGAAGTGGATGCGCGGCACCCCCAGGTCGGCCAGCCCGGCGAAGACCTTGTGGGTGGCGGGCAGCACGTGGGTTACGTAGTCGGCGGGGGAGAGGGCGCCCACCCAGCTGTCGAAGAGCTGCACGGCCGAGGCGCCCGCCCGCACCTGGGCTCGCAGCGAGACCAGGGCCATGTCGGCCAGGACGTCGAGGAGCCGGGCGAAGAGGCCCGGGTCCCCCCGCATGAGCGCCTTGGTGTGGGCGTAGACCCGCGACGGCCCCCCTTCGATCAGGTAGCTCGCCACGGTGAACGGAGCGCCGGCGAACCCGATGAGCGGAATCCCGAGCGGCTCGAGCTCCTTCGTGACCAGGCCGATGGTTTCGAGGACGAAGCCGGTATCGGACTCGGCTTCCAGAGGGCGCAGCCGGGCCAGGTCATCGGGCCCCCGGAAGGGTCGGTCGACCACCGGGCCCCGGCCCTGCTCGACCTCGACGCCGAACCCCACCGACGCCACCGGCACCACGATGTCGCTGAAGAGGATGGCGGCGTCGACGCCGTAGCGGCGCACCGGTTGCAGGGTCAGCTCGGCGGCGAGCTCGGGCCGGCGGATGGCGTCGAGGATGCTCCCGTCGCCGCGTGCCGAGCGGTACTCGGGCAGCGAGCGCCCCGCCTGGCGCATGAACCAGACCGGGACCCTGTCCACCGGTTGGCGCCGGCAGGCTCGCAGGAACGCCGAGTCGGCCACTGGCACGCAATCGACGCTACCCGACGGCTCGAGCGGCCTACCTCCGGCTCGACGACCGATCGTCCCCGCGTCTCGACCCGGGAGGGAACGGCCTTCTCCCCAGGCCGACAGGCCAAGCCCGGGCGATATGATCGATGGTTCACCGCGCACCGGGGTGGAGAGGGAGCGGCTGTGGCAACGCATCCTGAGCTCGAGGCGGAACAGGCCCATGTGGACCGGGCCTACGAGCGCCTCGACCAGCTGCGATCGGACACCGAAGAACTCATCCGGTCCGTGATCGACCAGGGTCGCGGGGGGACGCACCAATTCCGCGAAGAGCGCGACGTCATCGTCCGCACGAGCCTGGCTCGCCTCGACCAGCTCGATATCGGAGAGCAGGCCCTTTGCTTCGGCCGCATCGATCGGCGCGACGACGACGCCTCGGGGGCGGCCCAGACCGAGAGCTTTCACATCGGGCGCCTCGGAATCTCGGGCGAAGACCTCGAGCCCCTGGTGGTGGACTGGCGGGCGCCGGTGGCAGAGCCCTTCTACCGGGCCACGGGGCGTGACCCCATGGGTCTGGTCCTGCGGCGGCACCTGGCCGCCCAGGGGCGGCGGATCGTCGGGGTCGAGGACGAGCGCTTCGGCGCCTCGTCCCGGGCCAACGGCTCGGGGCCCGGCGTCGACGGGGACCGGGACGGGGACGGCACGGTCGACCGGGCCGACCTCGACACCGAGCGTGGGCAACCCGGCTGGGACGACCACGCCTCGGACGACGGCGGGGACGGCGAGCTCGAGCTCGGGGGACCCGGGGCGCTGCTGGCCGCGCTCGAGGGAGCCCGCACGGGGCTCATGCGGGACATCGTCGCCACCATCCAGCGAGAGCAGGACGAGATCATCCGCTCCGCCCTCCCCGGGGTGATGGTGGTCCAGGGCGGTCCCGGGACCGGCAAGACGGCGGTGGCCCTGCACCGCGCCGCATACCTTCTCTATACGCACCGGTTCCCCCTCGAGCGCCAGGGCGTGCTCGTGATCGGGCCGAACCCCCTCTTCCTCCGCTACATCGAGCACGTGCTGCCGTCCCTCGGGGAGAGCGGCGTCACCCTGTCGACGATCGAGGGCCTCGTCCACGGCGTCCAGGTCAGGTCAGGGGACCGCCGGGATGTGGCCCGCCTCAAGGGCGAGGCCCGGATGTCCATCGTGGTGGGGCGCGCCGTTCGAAGTCGTCAGCGCCCCCTGCGCCGGGATGCCGAGGTGCCCTTCGGTGCCACCGTCCTGCGCCTCAGCGCCGAAGCTTCGGCCGGCATCGTGTCCGCCGCCCGGCGCCGCCCCGGGACCCACAACGCCCGCCGGCGGTTCCTGGAGCAGCTCGTGGTGCGGAGGTTGGCCGACGAGTACCTGCGCACCTTGAGCATCCACGGGATCTCGCCCGGCGCGGAACCGGACCCCGGCCTGGCCGACTTCGATCCGACCGCTCCGATCGGCCCGGGCGCTCCCGGCGATCCCGCCGCCCCCACCCTGCCGGGGATGGGCCCCGACGCCGACCACGGTCTGCAGGGAAACAGCCACGGTCTGCAGGGAAACGGTCACGGGGCGGGGATCCCCGGCGTGGGGGTCGGCCGAGGAGCCCCCGACGACGTCGGCGACGAGGAAGGTGGCTTCGACCTGGGTGAGTTCTCCCGGATGGTCCGTCGCCTCCCGGAGGTGGTGGAGGCGCTCGATCGGATGTGGCCCCGACTGAACGCCGAGGAGCTGCTCCATGACCTGTTCGGGTCCCCGCCCCTCCTCGCCCTGGCGGCCAAGGGCGTGCTCAACAGCGCGGAGCAGCACCTGCTCCTGCGCTCGCGCAGTGCGACGCTGGCCGAGATCCCCTGGACGGTCGCCGACCTGGCCCTCATCGACGAGGCCCGCGTCCTGCTCGGTCCCCGCCGGCCCCGCGCCGCAGGCGGGGGCGGGGGCGATCACGAGGAGCCCCGCACCTACGGCCACATCGTCGTCGACGAGGCACAGGACCTCTCCCCCATGCAGCTGCGCTCGGTGTCGCGCCGGTCCCTGTCGGGTTCGATCACCATGGTGGGCGACATCGGTCAGGCCACCGGGCCCTGGGCGCCCGACAGCTGGGACGACGTCACCGCCCATCTGCCGGGTCAGCGCGCCCCCCGGTTGGTCGAGCTGACGGTGAGCTACCGGACGCCCGCCGAGGTGGTGGAGGTGGCGGCCCGGGTGCTGGCCGAGACGGCCCCCGGTCTCCGTCCGCCCACACCGGTGCGGCGGACCGGGGTGGCGCCGCACTTCGAGCAGGTCGAGCTGTCGCAGCTCGCCGAGCGGGTGGCGGCGCTGTCGACCCAGGCGTGTCGCGACGTCGCTCCGGGCACCGCCGCGGTCCTGGCGCCGGCGTCGCTCGTGGCCGACCTGGCCGTGGCGCTCGATGCCGCCGGTGTGCAGGCGACCGACCCCCGCCGCGACGGGCTCGGGGCGCCGCTCAGCCTCTTGCCCGTCGACCTGGCCAACGGCCTCGAGTTCGACGCCGTCGTGGTGGTCGAACCGGCCGCCATCGTCGAGGAGTCGCCCCAGGGCTTGCGGGCCCTCTACGTCGCCCTGACCCGTCCCACCCGCCGGCTGGCCGTCATCCACACGAGGCCGCTTCCGGCCGCGCTCCGGGGCTGATCGCGACGCGGCGGGCGTCGCCTGTGCGCGCCCGCCCCCGTGGGGTCCCGCCCATCTCCGGGGCAGATGGCGCGCCCGGCCCACGGTGTTGGCGCGGGGGGGTCGCCGTCAACTAGGAAAGACGCTGTGACGCAGGCCTTGTCGGTGGAGCACGCGGCGCGCGCCCCACGCCACGTCCCTGATCGCCCTCCGTTGCTCGCCGTCGGGGTCATGATCTGGCTGGGCTCGGAGGTCATGTTCTTCAGCGGCCTGTTCGCCGCGTACTTCACCATCCGCGCCAATGCCGTGAAGTGGCCACCGTTGTCGGGCGCCCATCTCGACTACGTCCAGGCCGGGATCTTCAGTGTCGTGCTCCTGGTGTCGAGCCCGACCTTCCAGTTCGGCGTATGGGCCCAAGAGCGCGGCGAACGGCGCAAGGCCGTGAAGTGGATCCTGATCAGCTTCTTCCTGGGCGCGGCGTTCCTCAGCAACACGCTCTACGAGTGGCACGACTTCGCCGGCTCCCACCACGGCCCGGGGCTCAACGCCTACTGGTCGTTGTTCTTCATCATGACCGGCATCCACGGATTGCACGTGGCCCTCGGGTTGGTGGCCATGATCTTCCTCCTGGGTCGCATGGGAGGAAAGGGCGGCGACCCCGGCGAGACGAACGTGTTCCAGGCGGTCGGTTACTACTGGCACTTCGTCGACTTCATGTGGATCGGCATCTTCAGCTGCCTCTTCCTGCTGAAGACCGGTTGAGCTCCCGGGACTGCGAGGACATGCAACCGAAGCTCCGTGTGCGCTATCTGCTGCCGGGATTGTTGGTGGGAGGCGTGGCGGTCGTGGGACTGCTGACGTCGGGCGCCACCGCCTCCCAGGCGGCCACCCCGCCCACCACCGCCCCGGCCACGACCGCACCCTCCAGCGCGGCGCCGGTCGCCAGCCCGTCGGCCGCCAAGGTGGCGTTGAAGTCGGCGACGAGCGCCGCCAGCAACACGATCACGTACCACCTGCCTCCGAGCTCGTACATCGCACCGGGCCAGACCCTGTTCGAGCTGAACTGTTCGAGCTGTCACGGGGCCGACGCCTCGGGCACCGACCGGGCGCCCAACCTCCAAGGACTCGGGCCCGCCACCGTCGACTTCTGGGTGTCGACGGGCCGCATGCCCCTGGCGGTGGCGACCCAGCAGCCCGTGCAGAAGCCGGCCCGCTTCAACCGCACCCAGACGCTGCAGATCGTGGCCTTCGTGAACTCGCTCGCGCCTGCGGCTCCCGACTATCCCTCGGGCATCCCCTCGGTCAACCTGTCGGCAGGCAACCTCGTCGAGGGCAATTCGCTGTTCGTCCTCAACTGCGCGGGTTGCCACACCATCACCGGCGCCGGTGACGCGCTCTCGGCGGGGTACTTCGCCCCCTCGTTGCACAAGATCTACCCACGCCAGATCGCCGAGGCCATTCGCACCGGCCCGACCCAGATGCCGCACTTCGGGCCGCGCAACCTGACCGACCAGCAGGTGGCCGACATCGTCAAGTACGTGACGACATCCATCCAGCATCCCGCCAACCACGGTGGTCTGGGCCTCGGTGGCATCGGGCCGGTCGCCGAGGGGTTCATCGGCCTCCTCTTCGGGGTGGGCGGGATCATGCTGGTGGCGTTCTGGCTCGGGGACCGCAAATGAGCGATCACACCGACATCACCTCGGGCACCGAGGTCGCCGCGGGGAACGGCGCCCCCGGGGGTGTGCCCCTGACGAAGTTCGACGATCCCCATCTGCAGCCCTACGCCAAGAACCCGAGACGCGCCGAGATGCTCATCGGCCTCCTCCTGCTCATCGGCCTGGCCGGGTTCTGCGCCTACGGCGGGCTCTTCTGGGTGGGTGGCCAGCCGCAGTGGGAAGGCGTGTTCGGCGGCATCGGGTTCTTCGCCTTCGGCTTCGGCCTCTCGGCGTGGGGCAAGTACCTCTTGCCCCAGGGACCGTTCGTGGAGGAGCGCCATTCCCTGGCATCGACCGATACCGAGGTCGTGGCCATGGCGGCCGCCATCGAGGACCGGGGCAAGATGGTCTTCCGTCGGCGCGGGTTCCTGGGCACGATCCTCGGCGCCGGGGCCGGTGTCATGGGGGTGGTGCTCGCCTTCCCCCTCCTGCGCTCTCTCGGACCGCAGCCCAAGAAGACCTTCGACACCACCGACTGGCGCACCGGTTCGTATCTGGTGGACTTCGAGGGCAACCGGGTGCATCAGGCCGACCTCGAGGTGGGCGGGTCGCTCACGGTCTTCCCCGAGGGCTTCGCCGGCGCCTCGGTCGACCAGACCATGCTGATCCGCCCGGGCCCGACCGACAAGGACATCGTCACCCTGCCCGGGCGCGAGACCTGGGGGCCCAAGGGGTACCTGGCGTACTCCAAGATGTGCACCCACGCCGGATGTCCGGTCGGCCTCTACGAGGAGGTGACCCAGCAACTGCTGTGCCCGTGCCACCAGTCGCTGTTCGACGTGCTGACCGGGGCCAACCCCGTGTTCGGCCCCGCCCCCCGCCCCCTGCCCCAGCTGCCCCTCATGATCGACTCGGCCGGGTTCATCAGGGCGCAGGCCGGCTACGACCAGCCCGTGGGCCCCGGGTTCTGGGAGCGGTCATGAGCGCCATCACGTCCCGCTCGGCGGGCCGGCCCCGAGGCCGCCAGGCCGAGAAGCCCGACCCCATCGTGGCCGGGGTGCGCTGGGTCGACGAGCGCCTGGGGGTGGCCAAGGGCGGCCGATCCCTGCTCGACAAGATCTTCCCCGACCACTGGTCGTTCCTTCTGGGCGAGATCGCCCTCTACTCCTTTGTGGTGCTGATCGCCACGGGCGTGTTCCTCAGCCTGTACTTCGTGCCCTCGGCCCAGGACATCATCTACCACGGTGCCTACGCCCCGTTGCGGGGCGCCAAGGTGTCCGCCGCCTTCGCGTCGACGGTCGACCTCTCCTTCGGGGTGCGTAGCGGCCTCGTGATCCGCCAGATGCACCATTGGGCCGCCGATGTGTTCGTCGGCGCCATCGCCGTGCACATGTGCCGGATCTTCTTCACCGGGGCCTTCCGCAAGCCCCGCGAGCTCAACTGGATGATCGGCGTCACGCTGCTCATCCTGGCGCTGACCAACGGGTTCATCGGCTACTCGCTGCCCGACGACCTCGTGTCGGGGACGGGCCTGCGCATCATGTTCTCGATCGTGCTGTCGATCCCGATCGTGGGCTCGTACCTGGCCACGTTCCTCTTCGGGGGCAACTTCCCCGGGGACGGGTCGATCATCCCCCGGCTGTTCATCATCCACGTGCTCGTCGTGCCCCTGATCATCCTCGGCCTCCTCGCCGCGCACCTGGGCCTGCTCGTGCGGCAGAAGCACACCCAGTTCCCCGGGCACGGGCGCACCGAGAAGAACGTGGTGGGCTCGCCCATGTACCCCACCTTCATCGCCAAGACGACGGGCTTCATGTTCGTGACCACCGGGGTGCTGTGGGCCCTCGGCGGACTGGCCCAGATCAACCCCATCTGGCAATTCGGCCAGTACGAGCCGTACAAGATCAGCTACGCCGTGCAGCCCGACTGGTACATGGGCTGGCTCGACGGGGCATTGCGCATCATGCCGCCCATCTCCTGGACGCTGTGGGGCCACACCATCCCGGTGGTGATCTTGTTCCCCGCCGTGCTCTTCCCCGGGATCTGCTTCAACCTCTTCTACGTGTGGCCCTTCGTGGAAGCCAAGGTGACCGGTGACCACGCCCAGCACAACCTCCTCGACCGGCCCCGCGACAGGCCGCGCCGGACCGCCATCGGGGTGGGTTCGCTGACCCTCTTCTTCACGCTGTTCGCAGCGAGCTCGACCGACGTCCTGGCCAACTACTTCAAGATCTCGCTCAACGAGGTCCTGTGGTTCTTCCGATTCGCGGTCTTCGTCGTCCCCATCGCGGCCGGCGTCTTCGCCTACTACCTGTGCAAGGAGATGTCGGGGGTGCCGGGCATCGGGCGGCGCAAGCGCGCCGTGGTCATCACCCGCAGTGCCGAGGGCGAGTACGAGAGCGTGGCGACCGCGCCTCGACCCGGTGACGGCGAGGAAGAGCTCGCCCCCACTCCCGTGCCCGCCCGCATCGAGCTCAACGGCGAGCTCGAGCCGGTCGAAGCAGCCTCCTCCGGGGTGCGCCGCATCCCGCGTCGCTGAACGTCGCGCCGCCGGGCGCGGATGCCCCGAACCTGAACGCGGTGCCGGTGTCTGGCGATGGCCCGCTCATCCGTTTCGGCCGATCCGACGATGCGGATGAGGTCGCCCGTCTGGCCGAGCTCATGTACCGCTCCCTCGGCCTGACCTTCGACGACGACGGGTGGGAACGGTGGCGCGCATCGGCGGCCTACGCGGTGCGGGCCCGGCTCGGTGTCGACCTCACGGTGGCCGTGGTCGAGGACCCCGATGCGGCGGGACACCTGGTGGCATGCGGGGCGGGCACCATCTCGGAGCGCCTCCCCAATCCGGCCCATGCCAGCTCCCGAGTGGGCTACATCCAGTGGATGTCGACCGAGCCCGACTTCCGCCGCCGCGGACTGGGCCGGGCCGTGCTGCGCCTCCTGCTCCAATGGTTCGAGTCCGAGGCGGTGGACAACGTCGAGCTGCACGCGTCGCCGGACGGGACCCCGCTCTACCGCGACGAGGGCTTCTGGGAGGGGAGCACGGGCCTCGCCCTGCGCCGGAGGCCCTGGGACCCCGCTCCCGGGCCGTGAGCCCCCCGGCGAGCCCGGGCGGCTATGCGGGGACCCCGCTGGCCAAGAAGCTCCAGATCCGTCCGGGCGACGTCGTGGCGCTGGTGGCGCCACCCCGGGGCTGGACCGTGCCCGACCTGCCCGAGGGGGCCCGGATCCGGCGCACCCTGGGCTCGGGGGCAGAGGTCGTGATCGCCTTCGTCCGGCGTGCCGCCGAGCTCGATGGGGTGCTGAGTGCGGTGTCGGGCGTCCTGGGTCCCGATGACGCCGTGTGGTTCTTGTGGCCTCGCCGAGCCGCCGGCCACGAGAGCGATGTCACCGACAACGGCGTGCGTCAGGCGGTGCTGCGCACCGGGCTGGTCGACGTCAAGGTGGCGGCGGTGGGCGAGGACTGGTCGGGACTGCGATTCGTGTGGCGCAAGGAGCTGCGAGCGGGCCTCGCCGACCGGACGAGGTCCTGACCGCCGCTGCGGTCCGGAGCCCCGGCATCGGGGCGGGCCGGCCCATTACGGTGGGGCGGTGACCGTGGACGTGCGCACGCGGGTGGACGGGGACCAGGCCCCGGTCTCGGCCGCCCGGTTCTTCGGGGACGATCTGCCCGCCTCTCTCGACCGCGCCGGGCCGCTGTTGGCCGAGGCCCTGGCCACGCTCAGGCTCCCACCCCTGGTGATCGAGGTCGACGGCGCCCCCTGGACCCTGGAGGCGCTCGGCACCGGGGTCGAGGTCCGTCCCGGTTCGAGCGCGGGGGACGAGGCGCTGTGGTTGCGGCTCGACGCCACCGCACTGTCGGACCTCGTCGCCGACCAGGTCACCCCCATGGGCTGGTTCTCGAGCGGCGCCCTGGACCTCCGGGGCCGGCTCGAACGCCTCCTCGACTGGTGGCTGGTGCTCCGGGCCGCGGTCGACGGTGTCGCCCCTCTCGTGGCGGGGCCCATGACCTTCGAGGACGGGGGCGGACGGGCCCTCGACCTCACGCGGTGCTTCGACTGGGACGACGCCGATGCGGAGATGGAGCGGTTCCTCGGCCAGGCCGGGTTCCTCCACGTCGGCGGCGTGTTCAGCGAGGAGGAGATGGCGGCGATCTCCGCCGACATGGACCGGGCCGCCCCGACCTACACCCCCGGCGACGGGCGCTCGTGGTGGGCCCGGACCGCGGACGGTACCGACCGGCTGGTGCGCATGCAGGGCTTCGACGCCATGTCCGACACAGCCGCGGCCCTCGTCTCCGATGGCCGCCTGGCGCGTCTGGGGGCGCTCACCGGCGACGGCCATCAGTGGGGATCGATGGACTCCAACGCCCTCGAGGCCCTCGTGAAGCCCATCGGCGTGGTCGAGGGGATCTCGGATGTGCCGTGGCACAAGGACTGCTCGCTGGGCCGCCATAGCTACGAGTGCTGCTCGCTCACCGTCGGCATCTCCGTCACGGGCGCCGATGAGACCTCGGGCCAGCTCCGGGTGGTGGCTGGAAGCCACCGGGCCCTGGTGTGGCCCGCCTTCTTGCGACGCGACAACCTCCTGCCCGTCGTGGACCTGCCCACCCGGACCGGCGACGTCACCGTCCACCTCAGCTGCACGCTGCACATGGCGCAACCGCCGGTCGAGCGCGAGCGGCGAGTGATGTACACAGGATTCCGCCTGCCCCCGTTGCGTCCCGACGCCGCTGCCGAGGCGCGCCAGCGCCTTCGGGTCGTGCGCGAGACCGCCGCCACGACGGTGTCTCAGCCGCCGAGCTCGGTGCGCGGCTAACGCCACGACCGGCGCCACCATTGCCGGGCGCCGCTCCCGTAGCCCTGTCCCGAGGGACGCGCCGCATCGTCGGTGCCGGCGGGGTGGGCCTCGTGGGCATGGTCCTGGTGGTGGTGGGTGTGGCCCAACCGGGGTCCCCCTTCACGACGAAGCTTCCCGGCGCCTGGATCTTCGGCGTCCCCGGCCCCGGTGCGGGTGGGGCGGGCCACGAACTGTTGGGGATCGCCCTCGTCTACGGCGGTCTCGTCGTCGTGCTCAGCGCCTGGTACCGCATCGTGAGGGACGTGACCTTCGCACCCTCGGCCGGGAAGGGGTCGCTGCGTGGCCTCTCCGGCATCCTGGCCCTGTGGGTGGCACCGCTGCTGGTCGCCCCGCCGCTGTTCAGTCGCGACGTCTACACCTACGGGGCCGAAGGCGAGCTCGTCGCCCGGGGCATCAATCCCTACACCCACGGACTCGAGTCCCTGGGGCGCTCGAGGTTCCTCGCACTGGCCGATCCCCTGTGGCGACGCGCCCATGCGCCGTACGGGCCGGTCTTCTTCGACATCGCCAGGGTGAACGCGCACGTGTCGAGCACCGTCTTCGCCACCCTGGAGGGCTACCGGCTGGTGGCGATCCTCGGCGTCGTGCTCATGGCGGTGTCGGTCCCCGTCCTGGCGCGGTCCTTCGACCGGGACCCGGCCCCCGCACTGGCGCTGGCGGTGCTCAATCCCCTGGTCCTGCTGTACCTGATCGGGGGAATGCACAACGACGCCATCATGCTCGGCCTCCTCGTGGCCGGGGTGGCGCTGGCCCGACGCGGTCACCCTGCGGTCGGGATCGTGGTCTGTGCCGTGGGAGCCGCGGTCAAGGTCCCGTGTCTCCTCGGCGTCGTGTTCATCGGTTGGGACTGGGCCGGCACCGGGGCGTCACCCCGGCGTCGCGTCGGGCACGTCGGCGCGTCGCTGTCGGTGGCGTTGGCGGCGATGGCCGTCGTCTCCGCCGCGTCGGGACTGGGCTGGGCCTGGCTGTGGAATCTCTCGGACCCCGGGAACGTGACCTCGTGGCTCGATCCCGCCACCGCCGTCGGACTGGCGATCTCCCGTGTCGTGCACGTCGCCGGGGGCGCGGCCCACACCCAGGGGCTGGTCGTCGCCACCCGGGCCGCGGCCCTGGTCGTCGCCGGCGTGATCGTGTGCGTCCTGGTGCTCCGGACCGACCGCTACGGCATGCCCAGAGCCTTGGGATGGAGCCTGCTGGCCGTGGTCTTCCTCGGGCCCATCGTGTGGCCCTGGTACGAGACGTGGGGGATCGTGTTCCTGGCCTTGGCGGTCGACGCCTGGTCGAGACGGGTCGTCCTCGTGCTCTCGGCGCTGGCCTGCTTCGCCACGGTGCCCGCCCACGTGACCGCCGGCCCGGCCGACGTGGTCGAGGCCTCGGCCGGGCTGGCCGTGGTGGGCGCGGCGGCGGTTCTGTGGCTGGCCCACACCCGTGGTGTGGCCGGCGCCACCTCCGATCCGAGCCGCGCCGGGCCGGTCCGGGTCCCGGCCCCGGGGGCCGACGAGCAGTGCCCGCCCTCCAGTTGACGCGGTGTTGGGAGTGGGGTGGAGATCGGTTGATCCCCACCAGGGACAGTGAAGGGGTAGCCCGAGGGGGGCAGGATCCGGGCGACGCACCCGTGATCCTTAAGGGCCCAGGCTCGGCACCGGGTATTGCGGCCCGGTGCCGAGCCTGCCCGGGTTCGCGCTCTTCGGCTCCGCCGCTATGCCTCGGCGAATTCCGGTGTTCGGTGAACCCCCGCTCAGATGGTGCCGCCGCGTCGGCTCTCCACGGTGACCCCGATCGCGGCCGACAGCACCAGGGATGCACCGGGGGCGATGAGCCACAATCCGAACACCATCGAGAGCACCATCAGGAACAGGCCCATGCCGAGCACGAAGGGCCAGATGCTCGAGGACGGGAAGGAGCCGACCACACCGGCGCCGTCTTTCATCTCGGCGTCGGTCCGGTCCTCGGGGCGCGGCTTCATGCGCCGGGACCACCACAGGTAGTAGCTCCCGGGAATGAAGCCGAGGAGGGTGGTGCCGATCAGCATCATGGTGCCGCCCGACGTGGTGCCGTCGTAGGCCCAGAACCAGTAGAGGATGCCCACCAGGCCGAAGAACGCGGCCACCCCGAGCAAGAAGAGTGCTTCGATGCGCACGGCGAGGCTCCTTATGTCTTCTTGGTGCTGTCGGCCCCGGCACCGACGCCGGTTCCGGCACCGTTGAGATGGCCGTGGCCGTTTCCATTGGTGCTGGCATGGGAGATCGTCAGGTCGTCGGGATGGTGGAAGTCCCATACCGGTCGTTCCGAGCGGATCGGGGGCAGCTTCTCGAAGTTGTGGTGTACCGGGGGCGAGGTGGCGAACCACTCCAGGGTGTGGGCGTCCCAGGGGTTGTCACCGGCCGGGACCGGCTTGCGCCACGAGACCCACATGTTCACGAGGAAGATGACGAAGGAGATGCCGATGACATAGGCGCCGATCGTCGACACCACGTTCAGCGTCTGCCACCCCAGGTTGGCGGGGTACGACGCCACCCGACGGGGCATGCCCCACAGCCCGAGGACGTACTGCGGCATGAAGGTCACCCAGAAGCCGATGGTGAGCAGCCAGAAGTGCCACTTGCCCATCCCCTCCCGGTACATCCGGCCGAAGAACTTCGGGTACCAGTAGTACAGCCCCGCGAAGCCGGCGTAGACGGCGGTCCCGAACAGGACCTGATGGAAGTGGGCCACCACGAAATAGGTGTCGTGGGTGGCGAAGTCGATGGGCGGGGACGCCAACATGACGCCGGTCAGACCACCCATCAAGAAGGCGAACAAGAACCCGATGCAGAACAGCATGGGCGTGGTGAAGACGAGCTGACCCCGCCACATGGTGCCGATCCAGTTGAAGAACTTGATGCCGGTCGGCACGGCGATGAGCAGGGACAGCAGCGAGAAGAACGGGAGGAGCACCACGCCCGTCGTGAACATGTGGTGGGCCCACACCCCGGTGGACAGCGCGGCGATGGCCATGGTGGCGAAGACCATGCCCTTGTAGCCGAAGAGCGGCTTCTTGGAGAAGACCGGGATGACGTCGCTCACGATGCCGAAGTAGGGCAGGGCCAGGATGTAGACCTCGGGATGGCCGAAGAACCAGAAGAGGTTCTGATACAGCACCGGTGACCCACCCCCGGCCGTGGAGTAGATGTGGGTCCCGAAGTGGCGGTCGGCGAACAGCAATACCATCGCTGCGGTCAGGATGGGGAAGGCGATGAGGATGAGGATGGCGGTCACGAGCATGTTCCACGTGAAGATGGGCAGCCGGAACATCGTCATCCCGGGGGCCCGTAGGTAGAAGGTGGTCGTCACCAGGTTGACGCCGGTGAAGATGGCCGAGAACCCGGTGAGGGCGATCCCGAGGATCCAGAGGTCGGGCGCCGAGCCCGGGGAGAACTGCACCGTCGACAGGGGCGCGTAGGCCACCCATCCGTAGGCGGCGGCCCCGCCGGCCACGAGGAAGCCGAGGAGCATGGTGATCGAGCCCCCCAGATACAGCCAGTACGACAGCGCGTTCAGGCGGGGGAAGGCCATGTCGGGCGCCCCGACCTGGAGGGGGAGGATGTAGTTGGCCAGACCGCCGAAGGCGAAGGGCCCGGCGAAGAGGTACAGCATCAAGCTGCCGTGCATGGTGAACAGCGCGTTGTACTGCTGGAAGCTCAGGAAGGAGCTGTCGGGGCTGGCCAGCTGGGTGCGCAGCAACAGCGCCATGATCCCGGCCAGGAAGAACATGACGAGCGAGGTGACCATGTAGTTCATGCCGATCAGCTTGTGATCGGTGCTGGTGAGCCACTTCAGAAGACCCGTGGGCCCCTCGTGGTGCTCGTGCTCGTGCTCGTGAGTGACCGGGCGCTCGGCGAGAACGGTCATGCGGCCGCCTTCGTGGTGGAGTGGGAAGCGGACAGGGTGGTGGCCGCGCCGGCCAGCTTCTGCTGGGAGCTCAACCAGGCCTGGAACTGGCCGGGGGGAAGCGCTACCACGTGGAAGAACATCAGCGAGTGGTACAACCCGCACAGCTGGGTGCACTGGGCTCTGTAGATGCCCGAATGCTGGACGGTGAGGTCGAAGACGTTGGTGACCCCGGGCTGGGCATAGCGGCTGAAGTTGAACTCCGGCACGTAGAAGCCGTGAATGACGTCCTGGGAATCGAGCGTGATTCTGGTGGTCTGACCGGCCGGCACGACCAATCCCGGCCCCAGGCAGTCCACGGCCGGGGCGCATTGGCCTCCGTTGAGCCCGACGGGGTCGGGGTCCTCGGTGGTGACCCCGGTGATGTCGACGCTGCCCGGGTACTGGTAGCGCCAGCCCCACTGGAAGGCGGTGACGTGGACCTTCAGCGCGGGCGTGGGGGAGACGGCGTCGACCTGGTTCTCGGTGAACACCGTGAACCCGAAGAGGATGAGCACCATGATGACGGGGATGATGATGTAGGTGATCTCGAGGGGGATGTGGTACTG
>Ga0187890_10001527_pt1 | contig 16510 bp, 20 predicted proteins | sample June2016WEW_21_1_FD_133005 | JGI IMG/M metagenome (GOLD analysis project Ga0187890, IMG submission 133005) | Peatland microbial communities from SPRUCE experiment site at the Marcell Experimental Forest, Minnesota, USA - June2016WEW_21_10 | ecosystem: Environmental > Terrestrial > Soil >... | reverse complement strand
TGCCCGACGAGGTCCTCGATGCGCTCGAGGCCCGCCGGCCCTGATCGAGAGGTCGGGATATCCCCCGGGCCGGCGATCTCAGCCCATCCCCTGACAATCCTCAGGACATTCCCAGAGATAGGGTGGGCGGCCGGCGGGGCGTTGGGTCCACGGCGTAATCACCCTTCCGGCCCTTCGCCCTGCCATACCCTCTCGTGCCCGGGCGAGAACATGCTCGCCGATCGGATGGGGGATCTGTCGCTCACGGCGAGGGCACAGGGACCGTCTGGGGGGTGATCCCCGTGCCGCCGCCGCTGTAGGTGTCCCCAAGGGTTCCCCCCGGAGTGACGAGACGGCGCCACTCCGGAACCCACCGGTGACCACGCTACGCCCAGGGCCGACGGCCACTAGGGCCGAAAGACCCCTGTTTGTCCCGGCTGGAGCCAGGTGAGCGTGGTGCGCCGTGGCGCCACGCCGGACAGGCGGGAGCGCTTCCCTATGAGTAAATTCGCCGACCAGGACCGGCCCCCGAAATCGAGGTTGAACCGTGACGAGTCTGGTGTGGATCGTGTGGTGGGTCGCTCTCGTGGCCACGTTCGGCTGGGTGGGCTGGCTCGGTCGCAAATGGTCCCAGGAGGCCGCGCCCAAGAGCTGAGCGGCGAGACGGTCCGATGGCATGGGACTCCCTCGGTTCCACCTACGACGTCGTGGCCGCCAAGTACGAGGCCCGCTTCATCGACGAGCTGCGCGACAAACCCTTTGATCGTGAGCTGCTCACGGGGTTCGCCAGGTCGGCGGGTGATCCCGTCGCCGAGATCGGGTGTGGGCCCGGGCACATCGGCGCCTTCGTGGCGCAAGGGGGACGCCGGGTCTTCGGCGTCGACCTCTCTGCGCACATGGCCCGGCTGGCGGCCGTCCGGCTCGACGGCGCCGTGGTGGGAGACATGCGATCGCTCCCCCTGCCGAGCGACAGCCTCGGTGGGCTCCTGGCCTTCTACTCCGTGATCCACGTGCGGCGCGCCGAGCTCGGCGCGGTCATGGCGGAGTTCTGCCGCGTCGTCCGACCGGGTGGGGTCGTGCTCTTCAGCGCCCACGAAGGCCAGGGAGAGCTCGAGCGCGACGAGTGGTTCGACGAACCGGTGCCGGTGGTGGCGACGTTGTTCGATCTCGACGAGCTCGTGACTGCCAGCCGCGGCGCGGGGCTCGAGGTGACGCGGGCCGAGCGACGAAGGCCCTACCCGACCGAGCTCGACACCTTTCGGCTCTACGTCCAGGTCCGCAAACCCGACACCGCCCCGTAGCGAAGCCGACGTCGGTTCGAAGGTACCGTGAGTCCCGTGGCGATAGCCCCCTACATCGCGCGGCTGCGCCGGCTCGTCGGGACCGAGCTCCTCGTCCTGCCGTCGGTGGCGGTCCTTCCTCGCGACGACGCAGGGCGGATCCTGTTGGTGCGCATCATCGACACCGGGCAGTGGGCGGCCATCGGCGGCGCCATCGAGCCCGACGAAGCACCCGAGGACGCGGCGCGCCGGGAGGCCGAGGAAGAGGCCGGCGTCACCGTCGAGCTCGGGTCGATCCTCGGCGTCCTGGGCGGGCCGCAGTTCCGGATGACCTATCCCAATGGGGACCAGACCTCCTACGTCTCGACGGTGTTCGCGGCGACCGTCGTCGGGGGCTCGCCGCGGCCCGATGGCGACGAGACCTCGGCCGTGGCGTGGTGGGATCCCGAGCGCCTCCCCTCCGGGGAGATGAGCGACTTCACCCGGGCGCTCCTGGCGGCGGTGGGGATCGGGGCCGGCGCGTCGTGACGTCCGCCCGCGGCGGTCACCCGCCTTGGACGACCAGTCGCAGGGCTCCGTCGAAGGTCTCCTTGTCGCGCAGGTCTCGGTAGCGGCGGTCCCAGGCACCGGTGGCGAGGTCACCGCGCAGGTGCTCGACGAACCGCTCCTCCACACCGTCGTCGACGAATCCCCACGCCGACTGCGACCGGCGGGTGGCCTCCTCCAAGAACGCCTCGGGTCGGGCGAAGTAGGCCTCGGTGAAACCGTCGAGGCAGTCCCGGGCGATGGGGACGGCGTGGACCGCATACCCGGCACCGAGCACCGCTCCGATGCGGTCGAGGGCCGGATAGCGCCGGCGCTCGACCTCGATCAGCTCGGGGACGTAGTCGGCCAGCCAGAAGCGATCGAGCGCATCACCGTCGAAGGTGAGCACGACGACAGGCCCCCGGGTCACCCGCCGCATCTCCCGCAGCCCCGCCGCCATGTCCGGCCACTGGTGGACGGTCAACGTCGCCATCGACGCGTCGAAAGACCCGTCGTCGAAGGGCAGGTGCTCGGCCACACCGTGCAGGGCGGGGACCGCATCGACCGGGCGCTGCGCCCGCATGGCGGCGGAGGGCTCGAGCGCCACCACATAGCGATCCGACGGCTCGTACGATCCCGCCCCGGCACCGACATTGAGGACGGTGCGCGACGAACCCAGCGCGGCGTGCACCTGCGCCGCGATGCGGGGATCGGTGCGGCGCTGGGTGGCATAGGCCTGCCCACCGCGCTCGTAGTCGTAGTCCCCCGCCATGGCCACGCCGAGATTCTCGCGCCCTCAGAGAACCTTCGACCAACGCCGATCCCCGGTGCTCAAATCGAAGCCGGCGCGTTCCCAGAAGTGCTCGGCCCCGACGTTCCCGGCGTGCACCATGGCGTCGACGGCGACCGCGCCCAGCGCGCCGGCGCGCTCGATGGCCGAGTCGAGGAGCGCGGTGGCCACGCCGCGGCGGCGATACGCCGACGCCACGGCCAGTCGATAGAGATGGAAACGCCAGCCGTCCCATCCGGCCACGAGCGAGCCGACGAGGACGCCGTCGAGCTCGGCGACGAGAAGGGCGTCGGGGTCCCGTTGGACGAGGACGACGGCTTCTGCCAATTGGCCGGCGTGGCGGGTGGGGCCCCCGTCGGTGTTCCAGAGCTCCACCACGGCGGGGAGGTCGTCACCGGTGGCGGTGCGGATCACCAACACCCCGACATTCTCGCGCCGGTGAGGCGGCTACCCTTCACCCACCAATCGCCCGACGCCGACGAGATGGCCGATCGTGATCACTGACTGGAACCCCTTCTTCACCGCGCAGACCGGAGCGTTCGCGGCGCTGACCGGCTTGGTGTTCGTCGCCTTGTCGATCAACCTCAAGCAGATCCTGAGCTCGCCGGGCTTGCCGGGTCGCGCCGGAGAGGCGGTCATCGTCCTGGTCGAGCCGGTGCTCCTCGGGATGCTGGGACTGCTCCCCCGCCAGAGCGTGCGGACCCTGGGCTCCGAGCTCCTGGTGATCGCCATCGTCGGCTGGGTGGCGGTCACCACCATCGTGGTGAGCGGTCGATATGCATTGCGGCAGCGCCCCTTCTTCGAGCGCGCTTCGCGCATCATCGTGGTGCAGACAGCGACGCTGCTCGTCGTGGCCGCGGCCGCCCTCTTGATGACGGGCCACCGGTCGGGGCTCGATTGGGAGGTGGCGGGCACCGGGTTCTGCCTGGTGGCCGGCATGACCGATGCGTGGGTGCTGCTGATCGAGATCCTCCGCTGAGACCTCGAGCGGTGTCGGCTCACAACGCGGCGAGAGCGAGGCCGAGCGCGGCGGCCGCACCGCCGATCACGAGCGTCCCGAAGGCGTTGCGCACCGCCTTGCCGAGCGCGCCCTCCTCCATCAGGCGCACCGTCTCGAAGCTGAAGGTGGAGAATGTGGTGTAGGAGCCGCAGAACCCCGTTCCCAGGATCACCTTGGAGGTCTGGGGGAAGGCGTGGTAGAGCGCCAACCCGGTGATCACCCCGAACAACAGGGATCCGCTGGCGTTGACGACGAAGGTGCCCCACGGGAACACGCTCTCGGCGCGCTCCCCGATGGCGCGGTCCACGACATAGCGAAGGGGGGCGCCGATGGCGGCCGCCACGACGAATCCGACCCAAGCGAGGGGGCTCAAGGTTCACCCTTGGCGCCACGCCCGACGTACTTCACGACGTCGACGTCGTCGACGATGACGAGACCTTCGGTGATGAGCTGGTCCAGATCGGCCAGGAAGGCGGTGACGGCCTCGTCGGTGTCGACGATGACGATGGCGATGGGCAGGTCGTCGGAGAGCGACAGGATCCGCGTGGTGTGGATGTGGTTCGAGGCTCCGTAGCCCTCCACGCCGCGAAAGACCGTGGCACCGGCCAGGCCGGCCTGGTGGGCGCGGTGCACGATCTCTGTCGCCAGCGGCGTGTGACCGTGACGGTCGGCCTCGCCGATGAAGATGGTGAGACGCTTCTGATGGCCTTCGAGCTTCATGGCTTTCCTCCTCGGTGTGGCACCGGCACGGTTCGGGCCATCCAGATCCCCGCCCACACGGCGATGAACCCTGCGAGCAGGCTCGCCGCCGCGTAGGCGAGCGCCACCGCGACGTGGCCCTGTTTGACGAGCAGATCGGTCTCCACCGCGAACGTCGAGTACGTGGTGTACGCGCCCAGGAACCCGGTGGCCACAAAGGGGCGCAGATACCGGGTGGGCGGGAACCGCTCGAGGATCAGGGCCATGAACAACCCGAGCACGAAGCTGCCCGTGACGTTGGTCACGAACGTGGCCCACGGGAAGCTGCCCGCCGGGACATGGATCAGCTGGGCGATGCCGTACCGGGCGGGAGCCCCCAGCACCGCTCCCAGGGCGATGGCGAAGAGCACGGACGTGCGTTCCCCACCGGTGCGAGTCGAGCCAGGGCTCGGCGCCACGTCGGGGTCGATGGGCAGGCGCTCGCCGGTGGGGTGGTTCTCGCTCGCCAAGGTTCTCCCGGGCCGATCGCGGACAACGCGGAGCGTAGGCGACGGCGCTGCGAGACTGCGGATCATGGACCAGCGAGTGAGCGTGATCACCTTGGGAGTGCGAGACCTCGGAAGGGCCCGCGCCTTCTACGAGTCGCTGGGCTGGCGCAGCGATGCCGGCCCCGAGGACGACGTCGTCTTCTTCCAGGCACCGGGCATGATCGTGGCGTTGTGGGATCGCGCCCGGCTGGCCGAGGACTCCACCGTCGATGACGGTGGCGGGTGGGGCGGGGTGACCCTCGCCTACAACGCCCGGTCGCCCGCCGAGGTCGACGCCGTCATCACCGAAGCCCGGGGGGCGGGAGCGACGATCGGGAGGGAGCCCGGCACCTCGTTCTGGGGCGGTTACTCGGGGATCTTCGTCGATCCCGACGGCCACCCCTGGGAGGTCGCCCACAACCCGGGGTGGCACGTCCACGACGACGGCCGGGTGACCCTCGGGGCCTGACCCCGGGATCGGCACCCGGTCACGCTCAGGCGGTGACAGGCTCGCCCAGCGCCCCGGGCAGGGCTACGCGCCACGCCTCGGCCGCGTCGGCAACCGACAGATCGACCAGAGCACCGACCACGATCCGGTCGCCGCCCGCCACGCCCATGACGCGCGCCGGCACTCCCGCCGCCCGGGCCTGGGCCAGCACCTCGTCGGGGCTGTCGGTCCCGAGCACCACCCGGGACGGCGATTCGGAGAACAGCTCGGCGTGGTCAGCGACGTCCTCGACGGTGCAACCCACGCCCGACGCCAGCGCGCATTCCGCCAGCGCCAACGCCAGGCCTCCCCCCGAGACGTCGTGGACCGAGGTGAGCAGGCCCTCGACCGGCACCAACTCCACCATGAGGGCCAGCAGCCGCCCATGGGCGGCGAGGTCGAGCGCCGGGAGCGTCCCGCCCCGGTGGTCGTGGCGCTCGACGGCCCAGCGCGATCCGGCCAGCGAGGGGTCGGTCTCACCCAGGAGCACGAGGGTCGATCCCGCCGTGAAGGCCATCCCCGGGGGCCGGCGCTCGAGGCGGTCGATGACACCCAGGACCGCCACCACCGGCGTGGGATCGATGTCGTTCCCCGCGCTGGCGTTGTAGAGGCTGACGTTGCCGCCGATCACGGGGATCCCGAGCGCCCGGCACGCCCCGGCCATGCCGTCGATGGACTCCGACAGCTGCCACATGACCTCGGGGTGCTCGGGGTTGCCGAAGTTGAGGCAATTGACCAGCGCGGCGGGACGGGCCCCGGCGCAGGCCACGTTCAGCGCCGACTCGGCGACGGTCATGGCCGTGCCCAGGCGGGGGTCGAGGGCGCACCAGCGCGGGTTGGAATCGGTGGAGATGGCCAGGCCCCGCCGGCTGGGCGGCAGCCCCGGGGCCTCCAGGCGCAGCACGGCGGCGTCCTCTCCGGGCCCGACGACGGTGTTGAGGAAGAGCTGGTGGTCGTACTGGCGGTAGACCCACGACGCGTCGGCGAGCAACCCCAGCACGTCGGCGGCGACCTCGCCGGGGGCGACGTGCCCGGACAGGGCGGCGCCGGGGTCGTCGCGGCGACGCGCCTCGAGATCGGCGGGAGCAGCCCGGTCCCGGTCGTAGAGGGGGGCGTCGTCAGAAAGCGAGGCGGCGGGGACGTCGGCCAGCACGGCGTCGTGCTCGTCGAGGATGCGCAGCCGACCCCCGCCGATCACGGTGCCGATCACCGTGGCCCGCACCTCCCAGCGCCGGCACACCTCTTCGACGGCGTCGCCGTCGGCCGGGGTCACGATGGCGAGCATGCGTTCCTGGCTCTCCGAGGTCATCACCTCGAAGGGCTCCATGGCCGGCTCCCGGCGGGGAACGACGTCCACGTGCACGTCCATGCCCATGTGCCCGCGTCCCGCCGTCTCCGACGTGGCACAGGTGAGGCCGGCTCCGCCGAGGTCCTGGATCCCCACCACCAGTCCCCGGTCGAGCAGCTCGAGACAGGCCTCGATGAGCCGCTTCTCCTCGAAAGGGTCGCCCACCTGCACGCTGGGGCGCTTGGCGGCGTCGCCCTCCCCGTCACCCTCGCCCTCGAAGGCGGCCGAGGCCAGCACGCTCACCCCGCCGATGCCGTCGCGCCCGGTGGTGGAGCCCAGAAGCACGGCCAGGTTCCCCTCACCGGTGGCGGCCCCGAGCACCAGGCGATCGATGGGCATGACCCCGAGGCACAGCACGTTGACGAGGGGGTTGCGGGCGTATCCCGCCGCGAAGGTGAGCTCGCCGCCCACGGTGGGCACGCCCACCGAGTTGCCGTAGCCCGAGATGCCGGCCACCACGCCCTCGGTCAGCCACCGGGTGCGGGCGTCGTCGAGGGTGCCGAAGAACAGGGGGTCCATGAGGGCGATGGGGCGGGCCCCCATGGTGAAGATGTCGCGCAGGATCCCACCCACGCCGGTGGCGGCCCCCTGGTAGGGCTCGACGGCGGAGGGGTGGTTGTGGCTCTCGATGCGCAGTGCCACCGCGATGCCGTCGCCGGCGTCGATCACCCCGGCGTTCTCGCCCGGTCCCACGAGCACGTGAGGCCCCTCGGTCGGAAGCCGCTTGAGATGGAGACGCGAGGACTTGTAGGAGCAGTGCTCGCTCCACATCACCGCGTACATGGCGAGCTCGAGGTCGTTGGGCGGGCGACCCAGGATCTGCTCGATACGGGCCGCCTCCTCATCGCTCAACCCGAGGGCCCGGTGCAGCTCCATCGGTGCCACCGTACCCGGCGCCGCGCCCCGGCCAGACGTTCCGATGTCTCCGTGACAAGGCATAATCCCAGCCATGCCCGACGCCCGACCCGGCACCACACGCCAGCCCATGTCGAGCGCCCACAAGGCCGCGCTGGCCAAGGGCCGCGAGGAAGGGCGCGCCGTGCGGCGCTATCTCGAGGCCATCGAGCAGAACCGGCCCAAGCGGGGCCGCAAGCGCACCCCCGAGTCGGTCCGCAAGCGACTCAGGGCGGTGAACGACGCCTTGGCGTCGGCCGAACCGCTGGCGCGCCTGCACCTGCTCCAGGAGAGGAGCGATCTCGAGACCGAGTTGACCCGATCGGCGTCGACCGATGAGCTCGACACGCTGGAGAAGGCCTTCGTCAAGGTGGCCAAGACCTACGGACAGCGCAAGGGCATCGGGTACAACGCCTGGCGGGCCGCCGGAGTGAGCGCGGCGGTGCTCCAGCGTGCCGACATCAGGCGCGCCACCGAGTCCGGGGCGGGGAAAGCGCCCCAACCGGGCAACAGCTGACCGAATGAGCTGACAGTCAGCGAGCGTAGGCACGTCGCCTAGCTCAAATGGATGACCGCCTCGCCCTCGATAACGTTCGGCGGGCCCGACGCCACACCGGCGAGGTTCTCACTCAGGTACGCGGCCGCTCGCTTGCTCGACTCCGCGGTCCCGGCCTCGTTCTCGAAGACGCTGATGCTTGCGCCACCGTGAGCAGTCTTGACGAGGTAGTAGGCGACGAACCCGTCGACCCCCCTGATGAGCTCCTCGACGTCCTTGCGTCTTCCGACGAGCTCGTCGATCAACGTCGAGCTGCCCTCGTAGTGGCGAACGACCACATGCATGTTCTTGGACCCCTCCGGTGCCGAGGCCCGTTCCTCAGCCGGCTGCATCCTCGCGCAGGCGTCCTCGGTCCGCAACGGCCGTGAGGCTCCCGGCTACCCAGGACGCGGGCTATGCCAGAGTGCGGCGTAGGACGGCAGCGAAGTCCCCGGCGTCGCTGGCGAACCCGGCGTGGCCTCCGGGAAAATCGATCAACGACGTGCCGAGGCGTTCGGCGAGCGCGGCGGCCGTGCGCTGGGGGAACTCCCCCTTTGAGGTGGTTCCGCCCGCGACCACGACCCGGGCCGGCCCGCCTCGAAGGGCGGCGAGCTCCGGCTGGTAGAGCGCTATGGGCAGGAGGCCGTGCCCGAAGAAGCGCTCGCTTGTCGCCACCACCTCAGCCGACGGGGCAGCCGGCTCATCGCGCCGGGGGGGCGGGCTCATACCGGTGAAGGTGAAGAACTTCTCCCATGCCGCGCCGGTGCCGCTGCTGCGGGAGATGTCGTAGATGTCTTGCATCCCGGCGCGGGCCTCATCGGCTTCGGGCAGGAGCAGTGCCAGGGGGGGTTCGTGGGCAACGAGGGTACGCACCTGGCCGGGGTAGCGCGCCACCAAGGCGAGCCCGGTAACCGCGCCACCGCTGGAACCGAACACGTGAGCGGGCCCGTCGACAGCCACCTCCAGCACCCGTCGCACGTCGTCGGCCACCAGGTCCGGCTCGGCGTCCTGGTCGGGGTCGTCGATCGTGCTGCGGGCGAAACCTCGGGGGTCGTATGTCACGACCGTGTAGTGCTCGGCGAGGAGTGGTGCGATGGCGGCGAATCCCGCCACGCCCATGGGATGGCCGATCAGCATGAGCGCCGGGCCTGAGCCTTGGACCTCGTAGTAGAGGCGGGCGCCCGGCACGTCCAGCGAGTGACTCGTGGGCAACGACATACCCGTCAGCCCGGACGCACCGGCAAAGCCTCAGACCGGGACGGCAGCGCGGCGGGTGGCCGCCACCACCAGCGATTCGAGCAGGCCCATGCCGTCGGTGGACGCCGTCATGGCGTCACAGGCCCGCTCGGGGTGTGGCATCAGGCCCACCACGTTGCCCTCCTCGTTGCACACCCCGGCGATGTCGTCGAGGGATCCGTTGGGGTTGGCGGTGTAACGGAGGACGACGCGATCCTCGGCCTGCAGACGCTCGAGCGTGGCGGGGTCGCAGGTGAAGTTGCCCTCGAAGTGGTTGATGGGCAGCGACAACTTCGCTCCCACCACCGATTCGCTCGTGAGCACGGTGCGGGTGGTGCAGACCTCCACCCCCACCGTCGTGCACAAGAAGCGCAACCCCCGGTTCTTCTGGAGTGCTCCGGGGAGCAGCCCCGCCTCGGTCAGCACCTGGAAGCCGTTGCACACCCCCACCACGGGACCGCCGTCCGCCGCGAACTTGGCCAGCGCTTCCATCACGGGCGAGAAGCGGGCCAGGGCTCCCGGGCGCAGGTAGTCGCCGTGGGCGAACCCGCCGGGGAGCACGACGGCGTCATAGCCCGCCAGGGACCGCTCGCCGTGCCACACGAGCTCGCCTTCGACACGGGCCGAGCCGAAGAGCCCGAGCGCCTTGACGACGTCGTGCTCGCAGTTGCTGCCGGGGAACACGACGACACCGATCTTGGCCGTCATCACCGCGCTCCATTTCCAGCCGCGGCATTACCGGCCGCGCCATTTCCCGCCGCGGCGGCCACGCCGATCACGGTGACCGTGGAGTCCTCGATGACGGGGTTGGCGAGCAGACGGTCGGCCATCTCGACGGCACGGCGCTGCGCGGCGGTCTCGTCGGACGCCTCGATCGACAGGCGGAAGGCCTTGCCCACACTGACGTCGTCGACACCGTCGAAGCCCAACGCCGGCAGGGCTCGCTCGATGGTGGCGCCCTGCGGGTCGGCGATCCCGGGGCGCAACCGCACCTCCACGAGCACCTCGTACTTCACGCGCCCATCACCTCTTGGCACCGTACCAGTCGGCCAGTCGGCGTCCGCTGACCCGCTCGTAGGCCTCGATGTAGCGCGCGCTCGTCTCCGCCACCACCTCGGGCGAGAGGGCGGGAGGCGGCGGCGTCTTGTCCCAGCCGCTGCTCTCCAGGAGGTCGCGCACCGGTTGCTTGTCGAAGGCGGGCGGGTTGGTGCCCGGCCGCCACGCATCCGCGGGCCAGAACCGGGAGGAGTCGGGGGTGAGCACCTCGTCGCACAGGGCGAGCTCGCCGTCGATGATCCCGAGCTCGAACTTGGTGTCGGCCACGATGATGCCGTTGCGCTCGGCCGCCGCTGCCCCCCGGCGGTAGGCCTCGACGCACAGGTCGCGGGCCTTCTCGGCCAACTCCTTGCCGACGAGCTCCGCGGCCTCGTCGAAGGAGATGTTCTCGTCATGACCCTCGGTGGCCTTGGTCGAGGGCGTGAACATGGGCTCGGGGAGCCGGCTGGCCTGCTCGAGGCCGGCGGGCAGGGACATGCCGTGCAGGGTCTGGGTCTTGGAGTACTCCTTCCATCCCGACCCCGCCAGGTAGCCGCGCACGATGCACTCGATGGGCAGCATCTCGGCCCGGCGCACGAGCACGGCCCGGCCCGCGATCCCGTCCAGGCCGGCGTCGCCGCCCAGCAGCGCGGCGTCCTTGGGGAGCTCGGCGGGGTCGGCGGTGATGAGATGGCTGGGGGCGAGGTCGGCCAGGGCGTCGAGGAAGTAGACGGTCATGGCCGTGAGCACCCGGCCCTTGTCGGGGATGGGCTCGGCCAGGATCACGTCGAACGCCGACAGGCGGTCCGAGGCCACCATGAGCAGGCGGTCCTCGCCGGCGTCATAGAGCTCGCGCACCTTGCCGCTGTGCACCAACGTCAGGGTCACCCTTCTACCTCCTTGATCGCCTCTGCGAACCGTGACACGTGTTGGAGGGCCCGTTCCAGGCTGAAGGCCCGGTCCATCGCGGGCCCATCCAATTCCACCTCGGCGTCGGCCTCGAGCACACTTCGGAACGGACGCCGCTCCTCCCACGCCGCCCGGGCGTCGCGCTGCACGATCCGGTACGCCGCGTCGCGCTCCATCCCCGATTCCACCAGGGCCAGCAGCACCGCCTGGCTGAAGACGAGGCCGAACGACCCTTCGACCACGTTCGACCGCATGCGGTCGGTGTGGACGACGAGATTCTGCACCAGCCCGGCGGCGCGGCGCAGCACGTAGTAGGTGAGCAGACAGGCGTCGGGAAGGATGACCCGCTCCACCGAGCTGTGGGAGATGTCGCGCTCGTGCCACAGGGCCACGTCCTCGAGCCCCGCACCCAGGTAGCCCCGCAACACGCGCGCCAGCCCGGTCAGGCGTTCGGAGAGGATGGGGTTGCGCTTGTGGGGCATAGCCGAGCTGCCCTTCTGGCCCGCCCCGAAGGCTTCTTCGACCTCTCCCACCTCGGTCCGGGCCAGGTGGCGGATCTCGGTGCCCATCATCTCGACAGTGGCCCCCACCGACGCGCACGCCCATAACAGCTCGGCATGGCGGTCGCGGGCGATGACCTGGGTGGCGGGCACCGGTGCGAGCCCCAGCGCGCCGCACACATGGGTCTCGACGAGCGGGTCGATGTTGGAGTAGGTCCCCACCGCCCCCGACAGCTTCCCCACCGCGATGCCGGCCCGCGCCGCCCGCAGGCGGGCCCGGTCGCGGTCGGCCTGGAGGCACCACAGGGCCAGCTTGGCCCCGAAGGTGGTGGGCTCGGCGTGCATGCCGTGGGTCCGGCCCGGCATGGGGGCGTCCATGAGCTCGAGGGCGCGCGACTTGAGCACCGACACCAGCGCACCCGAGGCGTCGAGGAGGAGATCGGCGGCGCGCGTCAGGGTGGCGCACAAGGCGGTGTCGACGACGTCGGAGGACGTGAGGCCGTAGTGGACCCAGGAACCCTCGGGGGGGCCGATGGCGTCCTGGACCACGTCGACGAAGGCGGCCACGTCGTGGTCGGTGACCCGCTCGCGGTCGTTGACCGCCCCCACCAGCTCCGGCGTCACCTTGGGCGCCCGGGCCCGCACCGCCGCGGCCACCTCCCGGGGCACGACGCCCACCTCGGCCCACCCCTCGACGGCCAGCAGCTCCACCTCGAGCCACATCTCGAAGCGCGCCTCGTCGGTGAACAGCGCCGCCATCTCCGGCAGCGAGTAGCGGGGGATCACGGCGCACCCACCCCCGCGCCAGCCACGGCCGCCGCGGCCTCGGCGGCGATGTCGGTGCGGTACTGCATGCCCTCCCAGCCGATGCGGTCCACCGCCGCGTAGGCGCGCCGGCGGGCCTCGGCGATGGTGGGGCCCAGCGCGCTCACCCCCAGCACCCGGCCGCCGGCCGTCACGAACTCCCCCTCGTCGTCGAGGGCGGTCCCGGCGTGGAACACGCTGACGCCCTCGATGGCCGCCGCCTCGTCGAGGCCGTCGATGCGGTCGCCGGTGCGCGGCGACCCCGGGTAGCCCTCCGAGGCCAGGACCACGCACACCGAGGCGTCAGCGGAGAAGCGCGGCTCGGTGCGCAGGCGCCCGGCGGCCGCCTCGGCCAGGAGGCCGGTCAGGTCCTCGGTCAGTCGGGGCACCACGACCTGGGTCTCGGGATCCCCGAAGCGGACGTTGTACTCGAGCACGCGGGGGCCGTCGACGGTGAGGATGAGCCCGGCGTAGAGCACGCCCCGGTAGTCGATGCCGCGCCGGCGCAGCGCGCCCACCAGCGGCTCCACCGCCCGGTCGAGCACCTCGTCCACGAGGCGGTCGTTCACCAGGGGCACCGGGGAGTAGGCGCCCATGCCGCCGGTGTTGGGCCCCTCGTCGTCGTCGGCGATGCGCTTGAAGTCCTGGGCGGGCGCCAGCGCCGCGATGCGGGTCCCGTCACAGAGGACGAGGAGCGAGCACTCGGGCCCCACCAACCCTTCCTCGACCACGATGCGACGGCCGGCGTCGCCGAAGCTCTCCCCCGAGAGCTTGGCCGCGATGTCGGCCTCGGCCTCTTCGAGGGAGTCGGTGACGAGTACGCCCTTGCCCGCGGCGAGCCCGTCGGTCTTCACCACCCACGGTCCGGGCAGGTCGCGCAGGAACTCCTGGGCCGGCCTGATCTCGTCGAAGGCCCCGTAGCGGGCGGTGGGCACCCCCGCCTCGGCCAGGACGGTCTTCATGAAGGCCTTGGACCCTTCGAGCCGTGCCCCGTCGGCGCCGGGCCCGAACACGAGACGGCGGTCGGCCCGGAGGCGATCGGCGAGCCCGTCCACCAGGGGCTGCTCGGGGCCGATCACGAAGAGATCGGCGTCGACGTCCTCGGGGGCGTCGGTGGTGACGGAGACGGGCAGCCCCACCAAGGTGAAGTGGGCCGAGTCCGCCGCCTCGGGCGAGCGGGGCGCCATCCCGGGGTTGCCCGGGGCCACCACCACCTCGGCCGTGCGGGCCAGGCTGAGCGCCAGGGCGTGCTCCCGGCCGCCCGAGCCCACCACGCAGACTTTCACGACGCGGCCTTCACGCCGCGAACCGGACGAACTGCTCGCGGCCCGGGCCCACCCCCACCAGCTTGATGGGCACGCCGATCTGATCGGCGAGGAAGCCCACGTAGTCCCGGGCGGCGGGGGGGAGATCGGAGAGCTCGGTGGCGCCCGAGAGATCGGCGTGCCACCCGGGCAGCTCCTCGTAGACCGGTTCCACCTGGTGCAGCACGGACTGGTGATAGGGCGGGTAGGCGAAGCGCTCGCCCCCCGAGGTGTAGGCCACGCACACCTTGACGGTGTCGAAGGTGTCGAGGACGTCCATCTTGGTGAGGGCCACCTCCGAGAGGGAGTTGAGGCGGACGGCCTGGCGGGCCATGACGGCGTCGAACCAGCCGCAGCGGCGGCGCCGTCCCGTGTTGGTCCCGAATTCGTGGCCGCGTTCGACGAGCACCTCGCCCACCTCGTCGAGGCACTCGGTGGGGAAGGGGCCCGCCCCCACCCGGGTCACGTAGGCCTTGGCGATGCCGATGACCTCGTCGATCATGCGGGGCCCCACGCCCGTACCCGTGCAGGCGCCCCCCGCCACCGGGTTGGACGAGGTCACGAAGGGATAGGTCCCGTGGTCGAGGTCGAGGAAGGTGGCCTGGGCCCCCTCGAGCAGGAGGTTGCGGCCGGCGTCGAGGGCGTCGTGGACGAGCCCCACGGCGTCACCGACCATGGGTCCGATGCGGGGGGCGTACTGCTCCAGGTACTCGTCGCAGATGGCCGAGGCGTCGAGGGGGAGGCGGTTGTAGACCTTGGCCAGGATGGCGTTCTTCTCCTTCAGGACCACCTCGAGCTTCTGGCGGAAGATCTTGCCGTCGAGGAGGTCCTGGACCCGCAGCCCCACCCGGGCCGCCTTGTCGGCGTAGGCGGGGCCGATGCCCCGGCGGGTGGTGCCCAGGGCGTTCTTGCCGAGGTAACGCTCGGTGACCCGGTCGAGCTCGGTGTGGTACGGCATGATCAGGTGGGCGTTGCCCGACACCACCATGCGGGAGGTGTCGATGCCCTTGGCCGCCAGGGTGTCGAGCTCCGAGAGGAGCACGCCGGGGTCGACCACCACGCCGTTGCCGATGACCGGGGTGATGTGGGGGTAGAGGACGCCGGACGGCACGAGCTGGAGGGCGAAGGAGACGCCGTCGACCACCACGGTGTGCCCGGCGTTGTGGCCGCCCTGGTAGCGGACGACCATGTCCATGTCCCGGGCCAGGAGGTCGGTGAGCTTGCCCTTGCCCTCGTCGCCCCATTGCGTCCCGACGACCACGGTTGCGGGCACGACGCTCCTCCGTGAAACGGCTCCGGATTACGCCGCATTGTACCGGACCTGGGAGGACACCCTGAAGGGGGTGCCGCTCCCCCGCACCACGTCACGCGATGGCAGTTTCACTCAGTGCAGTGAGATCGCACCCTCGGACGCGTCCACGGTCACGGTGTCGCCGTCGGTGTAGCGGCCTTCGAGCAGGGCCAGGGCCAGGGGGTCCTCCACCGAGTGCTGAATGACTCTCCGCAGCGGGCGGGCGCCGAGATCGGCGTCGTAGCCCGCCTTCGCCAACCAGTCCTTGGCCCGGTCGGTGACGACCAGGGTCAACCGACGCCGGGTCACCCGGTCCGCCAGGGTGGCGATCTGGATGTCGACGATGCGGCGGATGTCGGCCTCGGTGAGGTGACGGAAGCGGACCACCTCGTCGATGCGGTTGAAGAACTCGGGCTTGAAGAAGTCCTGGGGATCACCGGGGAGGTTGGACGTCATGATCAAGACGGTGTTGGTGAAGTCCACGGTGCGACCCTGGCCGTCGGTGAGCCGTCCGTCCTCGAGGACCTGGAGCAGGACGTTGAAGACGTCGGGATGGGCCTTCTCGATCTCGTCGAGCAGGACCACGGCATAGGGCCGGCGCCGCACCGCTTCGGAGAGCTGGCCGCCCTCCTCGTAGCCGACGTATCCCGGAGGCGCGCCGACGAGGCGCGACACGGTGTGCTTCTCCTGGTACTCGCCCATGTCGATGCGGACCATGGCCCGGTCGTCGTCGAAGAGGAAGTCGGCCAGGGCCCGGGCCAGCTCGGTCTTGCCCACGCCCGTGGGGCCGAGGAAGAGGAAGGAGCCGATGGGTCGGTTGGGGTCCGACAATCCGGCCCGGCTGCGGCGGATGGCGTTGGCCACGGCGATGACGGCCTCGTCCTGGCCCACCACGCGGGCGTGGAGGGCCTCCTCCATGCGCACCAGCTTGGCCAGCTCGGCCTCGAGCAGCCTGGTGACCGGCACGCCGGTCCAGCGGCTCACCACCTCGGCCACGTCCTCGGCGTCGACCTCCTCCTTCAACATGGCCCCGGTGGCCTGGAGCTCGGCCAGGGCCTTGGTGGCGTCCTCGATGCGGTGCTCGATGTCGGGCACCACCCCGTAGCGGATCTCCGAGGCGCGGGTGAGGTCGCCGTCCCGGGCGAAGCGCTCGGCCTCGCCCTTTCTCGTCTCGAGCTCCTCCTTCAAAGCGCGGATGGAGGAGATGGCGTCCTTCTCGCCCTGCCACCGCACCGTCATGGCGTCGGCCTGCTCGGACAGGTTGGCCAGCTCCTCCTCCAGGCGGGCCAGGCGTTCCTTCGAGGCGTCGTCGGTCTCCTTGGCCAGGGCCATGCGCTCGATCTCGAGCTGGCGCATGCGCCGCGTGA
>Ga0187890_10001526_pt1 | contig 16517 bp, 13 predicted proteins | sample June2016WEW_21_1_FD_133005 | JGI IMG/M metagenome (GOLD analysis project Ga0187890, IMG submission 133005) | Peatland microbial communities from SPRUCE experiment site at the Marcell Experimental Forest, Minnesota, USA - June2016WEW_21_10 | ecosystem: Environmental > Terrestrial > Soil >... | reverse complement strand
GTCGAGGGCGCCTTCTCGTTCGTGGTCATCGGCCCGGGAGCGATGGGCGGCGCGGTCGACCTGCCTGTCCAAGTGGGCATCAGCCGCAGCGGCGCGCAGCTTCCAGCGGGCTCGAGAGCATGAGCACCGAGACACCCGCGTTGGATGGCCTCGCGCCGCGGGCAGCACCGTTCGAGGGACTCGGACGGCCGATCAAAGGCCCGGGCGCGCTGATCCGCGACTGGAGGCGCTTCTGGCATCTCACCTACAACATCGCTCGCAACGAATTCAAGCTGAAGTTCTTCGGCTCGGTGCTCGGCTATGTCTGGCAGGTGATGAGACCCCTGCTGCTGTTCGGCGTGCTGTATGTCTTCTTCGTCGTCATCAGCCATGTCGGCAGAGGCGGCAAGGCCAGCGAACATGCATACGGCGTGCAGCTGCTGGGCTCGATCGTGCTGTTCACGTTCTTCGCAGAAGCCACCAGCGGGGCGGTCCGCAGCGTCGTGGATCGCGAGAACCTGGTGCGCAAGATCCAGTTCCCGCGGCTCGTCATCCCCCTGGCGATGGTGCTGCTCTCGTTCTTCAACCTGATGATGAACCTGATCGTGGTGTTGATCTTCGCGCTCATCTCAGGCGTGCACCCGATGCTCAGCTGGCTTGAGATACCACTGATCCTGGCGATGCTCGTGATCTTCTCGACCGGCATGGCGATGCTGCTCTCGGCCCTGTTCGTGCGCTTTCGGGACATCCAGCCGATCTGGGAAGTGATCAGCCAGATCCTCTTCTACGGCTCGCCCGTGATCATCCCGATCCAGGCCGTCCGCGAAAAGCTGATCATCGCGCCTCACCACCACGAGCTCCTCTACCACCTCTACATGCTCAACCCGCTGGTCACGGTGTTCCAGCAGTTCCGCCATGCGGTGGTCACCCACGCGACGCTCAGCGCGGGGCAGGCGCTCGGCAGCTGGGCCGCGCTGCTGGAGCCGCTGGCGCTAGTGCTGCTGGTGTTCGCGCTCGGCTTCTGGGTGTTCAACCGCTCGGCCCCGTTCGTGGCCGAGAACCTCTAGACAGCTCGACGCGCGGCCTTGGCCGCCTGCTCGGGCGTACGCGGCAGCCGCGGGGCCGCGCGACCACGACGGCGGTCCGCGGGCACACGCACACCGGCGGCCAGCAGGCGCAGCAGGCGCTGTCCCGCGCCCATGCCCTCGTGGCGTCCCACGTAGTGCAGCGGCTTGGTCGCGATCATGTTCATCGACACCGTGCCCTGGGCGTGGTTCAGCCAGGCCAGATAGGCCCTGCGAGTGACGCCGCTGGCGTGCAGCGCCCTGAAGCCCCGTCGTATCAGCGGCCCCACGAAAGGCGCCCTCGCGCCTCTGGGAGACGGCGTGGGATCGCCGAAGAACGGACGGTAGTGCGGCTCGATCACCTCGGTCAGGAAGCCCGCGCGGGTCGCCTCCCAGCGGTAGCGCAGCGCCCAGTGCGCGTGCTCGTAGCCCTCGAACTGCTCCACCCCCTCGACGTGCACGCCGTTGGGGTCGCTCAGCGTCTTGAGCGTCTCGTTGACCATCAGCAGCCGCCCGCCCGGACGCAGCACGCGAAAGATCTCAGCGAACGTCCGCCGCAGGCTGGCGGGGTCGTTGTGGTGCAGAACCTCGCAGCAGTACACGTAGTCGAGGCTGCTGGAGGCCAGCGGGATCGCATCCATCGAGCCCAGGATCCGCTCGAAGAACACGTGACCATCGTCGATGAAGTACTCGGCCGTGTAGAGCCCCTGCAGCTCGGCCGTGGCGATGTCCAGTGCGATCGCGTTCAGGCCATGCTCGGCGAAGCGATTCGCGGCCCAGCAGGTGTTCGAGCCGACGTCCAGGATGCTCTCGCCCGGCTTGAACGGGATCGAGGCCATCAGCTGGTGCATCGAGCGCGCCTGCACGTACCAGTAACCGTGCTCGACGTCCGGCAGCCGGCGCACCATCTCGCGGTCCCAGCCCTCGGCGCGCATCTGCGCCGCGAAGCGCTCCAGCCCGGCCGCCTCCGCAACGATGTAGGAGGGCGGCTCGTGCAGCAGCTCCGCCACGCCGCGGTGCACCGAGAACTCCGTCGTGCACGCGCTGCAGCGCAGGCGGCCCTCGCGCACCTCGCGCTCGTCGGTCTCCTGCACGCTCAGCTCGAGTGTGCCGTCACGTCTGCAGGCCGGGCAGCGCAGCCGCCCGGCGAGCTCGGCCTTCAAGGTCGTGTCCCCGGATCGCGGCGCATTCTCAGCCGGCGCTCCGCTGCGTGCCTGGCACGGCACCGCTGTCGAGATCGACCCGCGTGGGACGCGCGATCCCCTCCAGGAACTCGACCAGCGCGTCGATGCGCAGCTCCCACGCATAGTCCTTCGCCGTCTCGATGCCCGCGCGTCCAAGCCGCTCGCGCAGCTCGGGGTCGCCGAGCAGCCTTGCAAGCGCCGCGCTGACCGCCGCGGGCTCCGGCTCGGGCATCAGGCAGTTCTCGCCGTCCACGCAGAAGTCGCGGTTGCCGTGCGCATCGGTGCACACGACCGCGCCGCCGGTCGCCATCGCCTCCAGCGGCGGCAGCGCGAAGCCCTCGTGAGTGGAGGTCTGGACGAACACCGTCGCCTGGTTGAACAGCTCGTTGACCTGCTCGTCCGAGGGCGACTCCACGTAGCCCATGCCCTCATCCTCGGCGAGCTCGGGCTCGATCCCGAAGAGGCACAGCTCAGGGCGCTCGCCGGTCTCCGCGTCCCCATCGAGAGCGCGCCACGCATCGATCGTCAGCGGCAGGTTCTTGAGGGGGTTGGAGCGCCCGAGCGCAAGCACCATGTCATCCCGACGCTGGACGCCCTCGAGAGGCCGGAAGGTCTCCAGATCGATTCCCGGCGGGATCAGCTCCGCGTCCAGACCCAGCTCGCGCAGGCGATCGCGATTCCACGAGGAGATCGTCATGTAGCGGAACTCCTGGCGATAGGAGTCGAGCACCGCGTGGCGCGTACGCTCGTCGTCGGGGTAGTAGGACGTCTCGATGTCCTGCACGAAGTACACGGGTATTCCACGCAGCACGCTCGCCTGCCAGACAGGCGCGGCGGTGTTCCACCACGTCGCCACCTTGATCGCGTCGAGCCCGGACAGCGCGTCCACGAGCTCGTCGTAGAGCTCGAAGCTGTGCACCGGCGCGCGCAGCTCAAACCAGTCGGGGGGGTCGCCGAGCGTGTACAGCGCGACCTCGTGACCGCGGTCCTGGAGACGGTTGAGGTGCTCGAAGATATCCCGATGCCCGCCGCCGATGCCGGTTCCCTCGGTCACGTACACCACGCGCAGCCTTCCCTCGGGGGTATGGACCTCGCGCGCGTCGAAGAAGTCGCCCCACAGCTCCCAGAAGAGACGCTGAGAGGCACGCTCGCGCTCCCCCACATCCGTGCCACGTGTGACCGACTCGTGGTGGTAGAGGCTCGCCGCTGGGAAGTACAGCACGCGGAATCCTGCCTGCCACGCGCGCAGGCACCAGTCGACGTCCTCGTAGGCCATCGGGTAGCGCTCATCGAGCAATCCGACCTGCTCGATGAGCTCGCGACGCACGTACATGCACGCGCCGGTCACCGCCAGCTCGGGCGCCGCCAATCCGGCCGGCCCCCAGTCCGCGGGCTTGAACCGGTAGCGATGGTCAAACCACTCGGGAGCCCCGAGATTGCGAACGGTGCCGGCGAACTGGATGCGCCCGTCCGGATACAGCAGCCGCGCGCCCACGATCCCGATGTGCTCATCCCGGGAGGTCGCGTATTGCAGACACGCGAGCCAGCCGGGGCGGGCCTCGACGTCGGAGTTCAGCACGACCACGTCCCGCTCTGGACGCGACGCGCGCAGACCACGGTTGACGTTGGCGGCGAAGCCGCGGTTGTCCTCCCCCGCCAGCACCTCGATGCCCTCGATCTCGCGCAGCGCCCTCAGGTGCTCGGGCCCGCTCGCGTCGTCGGCGACGATGATACGAGCCATCTCGCGCGGAACCGTCTTGCGGATGCTCTCCACGAGCGCAGCCACTCGCTCGGCGTCGCGGTAGCTGGGAATGACTATGTCGACGGGCTCGCCGTGCTCGCGATACCAGGCCAGAGCGCGACGGTAGGCATCGTCGCCGGCGACAGAGCGCAGTCGCAGCCGCCGCTTCAGAGGGGTAAAGCGCAAGGGAAACGTGACCGCGCGGAACAGCAGCGTGCGCCAGCCGTGGTAGCGGACTGTCAGGTAGATCCGCCGGCGCACACCGGCGAGCGGTCCACTGAGCGTGCCGTCGAGGGCGCTCGATGCGATCGACTCCGGCAGGGCGATCGGCGGTCTCGGGTCTGGCGTGTCGTTCTCGTCGGTCAAGGAGCCTCGTCCTCTACTGGGGTCTGATGGTATGCGCGTCGAGATCGAGCGCCGCGAAGCCCGCGCGCCGCTCGAGCGACAGCAGGCGCCGGATGCGGGAGGGGAGCAGATCGGCTCGTGAGCCGATCACTGCCCCCGCCAGGCGCGCCATATGGTGACGGCTGACCGCTGCGAGCGTCGCCCGCCGCTGCGCCGGCGAGGCGCCGGCCGACGTGAGCTCGCCGCTCGCCTGGCCGAGCTGACCGCGGAGCTGGCGGACGATGTACGCCGGTCCGGCCGGCTCGCGCCAGCCGTAGACCTCGCGCAGGCCGCGCCACTCGTCGAAGCAGCGACGCAGTTCCTGCAGGGTGGTGTACTCGTGTGAGTGCAGCACCGGGGCCTCCGGTACGTACGCCTTGGCGTAGCCCGCGCGCAGCATGTCGATCGCCAGAACGCGGTCCTCGGCGTAGGCGACCTCGCGAAACGGCACTCTCTCCCAGGCGGCTCGTGCCAGGCATGCGTTTGCGTCGGTGAAGAAGCCCCGCCTGCCGATCAGCGCCCGCGCGGGCAGCGTCTCGCGCTCGCGCGCCGTCAGGCGCTCGACGCTCGGCTGGCCGTCGGGGGACAGCGAGGAGAACCAGCGCTCCAGTTCCATGCGCACCGCCGCGGAGGCGTCGGGACGCGCCCGATAGGGCCCGCACACGATGCCTACGTCGGGGGCGAGCTCCAATCCGCCGATGAGCCGCTCCAGCCAGCGCTCGTCGGCGGGCTCGGCGTCCTGTGTGAGCAGGGCCACGCTGGCGCCCGAGGCCTCGCGCATCAGCAGGTTGCGCGTCGCGCCGTGGCTGAACTGCGACGGCGCGATCCGCAGCACGCGCGCCCCGTGCGCCTGCGCCAGCTCCCCCGACCCGTCGATCGAGCCCGAGTCACACACCAGCAGCTCGTGCTCGACGGTCTGGGCGGACAGCGCCGCAAGCGTGCGCGCCAGCAGCTCGCCGCCGTCGCGCACGGGGATCGCCACCGTCACGGTCATGGCCGCACGAGCTCCACCCAGTCGGCCTGCGTCCCGCACAGCGACCTCCAGTCGGCGAGCGGAACCGCGCGCATGCGCTCGGGGGCCTCCCGCTGCAGGGTCACCGCCCCGATCGTGCCGGCGTCCCCGCGCGGCCATTCGCCGGGACCGAAGTGGCGATGACCCCCGTCCGCGTAGATGCGCACGCGGTGGCGCCCGGGCCGAAGGCGCAGTGAGGCCGCCTGCAGCCACTGCCCGGGCGTGTTCGATCCAGCGACCCATCCAACGTCCCGCCCGTCGACCTGTACGTACACCTTGCGGGGGAAGTCGCCCTGCACCCACACGGCGTAGCGCGCGCCGCCGGCGACGATGAGCGTGCCTTCGGCCTGCCCGGCGGTGACTGTGGTGACCGCGCCGGCCTGCGCGGGGTCGGGCACCCAGCCACCCGAGCGGTGCGGGTCGGAGAGCACTTCGAAGGAGGCGACTTCCGGTGCCGTGGCGAGCATCAGCTCGGTGCCGGCGGGCGCGCCGGAGACGATCGGCTGCAGCGCCGGGCAGGTGACGGTGGCGGACGGCGAGTACAGCTGCTGCTCGGGCAGGTGGCGCAGCACCTGCGGCTGGGAGGTTCGCCGCCAGCCCAGGTAGTACTTGTTTTCGTAGACCAGCCGGTAGTTGGCCGGCGGGCGGCTGGCCGCGGGGGAGCGCCGGGTGACGATGATCGGATAGCCCTCGACGAACGACAGCAGCTCTTCGTCGAGGTCGAAGTAGTGCCCGTAGAAGTACGTCGGGTTGCGCAGCTGGACCTGCTGCGGCGTGATCGCCTCGAACGGCACGCTGATCCTGGCTTCGTTGGCCAAGTACTTCGAGTACTCCTCGAACTCGTTCCACAGCACCAGGCCCTGCCCGGCGAAGCGCCGGCCGACCTGCCGGATCGCTTCCATGCGCGCCGTCGGCGCGATGCGATCGTGGCCGTAGGCGAACCCGTCGGAGGCGAAGATCGCGAGCGCCAGCGCGCCGCCGAGCACCAGCGCCGGCGACGAGAGGCGGCCGCGCACGCCGGCGAGGAGCATCAGCGCGACGAGCACCACGCCGGGGCCAGCGATCGCAAGCAGCTTGCCCTGCGCGTACGGGCTGGCGCGGGGGAAGACGATCAGCATCACCAGGCCCATGACCCCCAGCATCAGCAGCATGCCCACGTCCTTCACCCGCAGCGCCCACAGCAGCGCCGCAACGAGCAGCAAGAGAATGACGGCGCTCGCCACCGCCGTCAGCGTCCCGTCGAGACTGCTGGCGACCGGCAGCCGGTATTCGCCCGCGAGCCACACGCCGCTCAGCTGGCTGAGCGGCAGTTTGCGCAACAGCTGGCCGAACTGCGTCGCCCCCAGCCCGGTCGAGCCCTGGCCCGACTGGGCCACGCCGAGAAACGTCCCGAAGGTCGTCAGTGAGGGGATCGCGAGCAGCGCCGTCAGACCGCCACCCGCCGCCAGCGGCAGGAGCCAGCGCGGGCGCGGCCAGCTGCGCCGGGCGAGCATCACGCCGACGCCGACGAACAGCACGAGCGCGCCGAGATACGGCAGCGCCACGGCGTTGTAGGTCGCGAGCGCTGCCGCTGCCGCGACGGCCACGAGCGCACCACCGGCATAGGGGCGCTCCAGCGAGATCGCGGCGCACGCGAGCGCCACCGCAGCGCAGACCGCTGCCAGCAGGCCGATCTCCTTGATCGCTCCCTGCAGCGCGTACTGGTACGTGAGGTTGGCGCAGATCGCGGCCAGCGCGACCGCGGCCGCGCGCCAGCCGGCGAGCCGGCGCTCGGCGACGCTGCACAGCGCGACCGCGCCGAGCGCGGCCAGGCTCGAGATGTAGCCCTGGTAGAGGACGGCCACCGGGGTGTCGATCAGGCCGCTGAACGTGCCGAGCAGCGCCTGCGTGCCGAGCGGGTAGCCGTTGTTCAGGTACTGGACCAGGAACTGGCGCTCGCTGGATTCGGAGATGTGGCCGAGCGTCGTCCCGAAGCCCTTGACGTGGTTGGCGAGCAGCATCTCGAAGGACGAGTCGTTGACGAAGTCATAGCCCGACCACGTCCAGTGCCCGTAAGCGATCACCGGCAGCATGTAGATGACGTAGGCGCCCAGCCCGGCCGCGCCCGCCCAGCCCGGGTTCAGGCGCGCGCGCAGCCCGTCGCGGGCGAAGACCATGCCGGCGAGCGTGACCACGGCCAGCAGCGCGATCGCCAGCGCGTCGCCTGCGCCCGCGGTGTACCCGGGCATGATCAGCACGTACGCCACACACAGGCCAAGCGGAAGCACCAGCCCGTTGGACAGGCGTACGCGCAGCACGCGCTCCAGCGCTAGGCCGCAGCCGAGGCACACTGCCCACACGAGCACCGGCGTGGCGATCACGCCGACTAGGTAGTCAAGAATTGCGCCGCAGCCCGAGGATCGACAGCAGGAACGAGGAGAAGAAGATCTGCATGCCGACGATGATCGCCGACGCCGCTACCACCGCGAGGCGTTCGTCGGACAGCGACCCGAAGCCGTGCGAGATCCAGGTTGCGAGGATGAAGCCGCCGACGGCCAGCCCCGCGGCGACGAACAGCCCGCCGAGCAGCAGCCCGTGCTCGAGCCGGAAGCGGGCGCGCATGCGGTCGAACCAGGGGTCGCGCTCGCCCATGTAATAGGTCCCGTAGGCGTGCGCGCACAGCCCGAGCGCGAGGATCTGGGTGCCGACGATCATCAGCAGAGCGCCGCCGATGATCGCGTGCACGCCCCAGGCGCGGCCGAACAGCTCCAGCCCCGACTCCACCAGCACCAGGAACAGGCCGCCGAGCCCGGCCAGCACGGCGCCGGGCAGGATGAACAGGTGGTTGGGGCTGTGCACGAGCAGGAAGCGCAGGTGGCGCCAGCCGTCGCGGAAGCTCGACAGTTTGCTCTCGCCGCCGCGGGGGTGGTATTCGATCGGGAACTCGGCGATCCGCAGGTTCTCCTTGGAGGCCCTGATCACCATCTCCGAGGCGAACTCCATGCCGGTCGTACGCAGGTCCAGGCGGGGCAGGACGTCGCGGCGCAGCGCGCGCATGCCGCAGTGGGCGTCATTGATCCCGGTGCGGAAGAACAGGTTCAGCAGCCCCGTCAGGACCGGGTTGCCGACGTACTGGTGAAGCCATGGCATCGCGCCGGGCTGGATGTTGTCCATGCGGTCGCCCATCACCAGCTCTGCCCCCGCCTCCAGCTCGGCGACGAAGCGGGGGATCTCCTTGAAGTCATACGTCAGGTCCGCGTCGGCCATCACGATGTAGCGACCGCGCGAGGCCTCGAACCCGGCGAGGTAGGCGCTGCCGTAGCCACGCCTGTGCTCGACCACCACGCGGGCGCCCGCCTCCTTCGCCAGCTGGGCGGAGTCGTCCTCGGAGTTGTTGTCAGCCACGACCACCTCGCCGCGCACGCCCATGCCCTCGATCGCCTGCAGCGCGGCGGCCACGCACTCGACGATGTTCTCGGCCTCGTTCAGGCAGGGGATCACCACCGACACCAGCGGTGCGTCGCTGTCCTGGGAGTCGGGCGCGACGGGAAGGTCGCTTGTCGGGGCGAGTGTGGTCATCGGCTGAGGCGCGGCGTACCCGCGATTCGAGGAGTCGGGCACCACGCTCTGCGGTTATAACGCCCGAGCGGGCGGAAAGTGGCGCACGCAGGTGGCCGCACGGATGAGATGAGATGCTAGCGGCATGCGCGTGTGCGTCGTCTACGACTGCCTGTTCCCCTACACGATCGGCGGCGGCGAGCGCTGGTATCGCAACCTGGCCGAGCGCCTGGCGGGCGCGGGACACGAGGTCACCTACCTGACGCTGCGCCAGTGGGAGCGCGGCGAGCCGGTGCGGCTGGAGGGAGGTGTGCGGGTGCTCGCGGCGGGGCCGCGCATGGCCTTGTACACGGCGAGCGGACGCAGGCGCATCCTGCCGCCGCTCGTGTTCGGCGCCGGCGTGTTCGTGCACCTGCTTGCCCACGGACGCCGCTACGACGTGGTCGAGACCTCCGCCTTCCCGTACTTCTCGCTTCTCGCCGCCGCCGCGGTGCGCCCGCTGGGCGGCTTCGAGCTGGTCGTGGACTGGTTCGAGGTCTGGAGCCGCTCCTACTGGCGCGAATACCTCGGCGCGGCCGGCGGGCGTGTGGGCGCGCTCGTGCAGCGGCTGTGCGCGCTCGTCCCCCAGCGCGCGTTCTGCATCTCCGAGCTGCACGCGGCTCGCCTGCGCGAGGAGGGCTTGAAAGGCCCGGTGACCGTGCTGCGCGGGCTCTACGACGCGAGCAGCGAGCCGCCCGCCACCCGGCCGGCGGCGCCCGCGCAGCCGCTCGTGCTGTTCGCCGGGCGGCTGATCCCCGAGAAGAACGTGACGCTGGCGGTGGCCGCGATCGCGCTGGCGGCCAGGCGGATCGAGGGCCTGACGGGGGAGATCCTCGGCGAAGGGCCCGAGCGCGCGGCGCTGGACGCCGCGATCGTCGAGCACGGGCTCGCAGAGACCGTCTCAGCGCCCGGGTTCGTGGACAGCGACACGCTCGCCGGCGAGATGGCCCGGGCGATGTGCATGCTGCTGACCTCGCGCCGCGAGGGCTACGGGCTGGTCGTCGTCGAGGCCGCCGCTCGCGGCACGCCGAGCGTGGTGGTCGCCGGCGAGGACAACGCCGCCACCGAGCTGATCGTCGAGGGCGTCAACGGCACGATCGCCCACAGCGCCGACCCGCAGGCGGTCGCCGAGGCGATCGTCCGCGTGCACGAGGGAGGGACCGCCCTGCGCCAGAGCACCGCCGCGTGGTTCGCCGAGAACGCCGAGCGCCTGTCGCTCGAGTCCTCGCTGCAGACGGTGCTCGCGAGCTACTCGCCGAGCGCGCGCCGATAGCTCTCGAGCGTCAGCCGCGCGGTGCGCTCCCAGGTGAACTCGCGCACGCGCTCGAGGCCGGCGGCGCGCAGGCGCTCGACCTCGGCGGTGTCGCCGAGCAGCCGCTCGACGGCGGCCGCGATCGCGGCCTCGTCGCCCGGGTCGAACATCAGCGCCGCCCCGCCCGCCACCTCGGGCAGCGAGGAGGCGTTCGAGCACGCCACCGGCACGCCTCGCGCCATGGCCTCCAGCACCGGCAGCCCGAAGCCCTCGTATAGCGAAGGGAACACGAACGCCGCGGCGAGCTCCCACAGGCCCTCGATCTCCGTCTCCGAGACCCAGCTTGGGAAGCGCACGTCCGCTGCGACCCCCGCGCTGGACGCCCGCTCGCGCAGCTCCTGCTCGTGCGGGGTCGGGTAGCCGGGCAGCACCAGCACCGGCCGGCGCTCGAAGGGGATCCGTGCGAGCGCGTCGATCAGCGCGCCGAGGTTCTTGTGAGGACGCTTCGCCGAGAGGCTCAGCAGCACGCGCCGTGCGCCAAGGTCAAAGCGCGCCCGTGTCTCAGCCTCGCTCAGAGGCTGAGCGCGTCTGAGCGCACCGAGCCCGAGCGGCACGACGTCGACGCGCTCACCGCTGATGCCCAGCAGTGAGATCAGGTCCTCCCGCGTGCTCTGGGAGTCGGCCATCACGCGATGAGAGCGGCGCACAGCCGCGGGGACGAGCACCCTCATGCCCTTGTCGCGGATGCCCGCGTGGGTTTCGGGAAAGCGCGCGTAGATCAGGTCATGCACGGTGGTCACACGGCGGAAGGGGCCCCACAGCGGCGCCGTCGACGCGAGGCTGTGCAGGACATCGACGCGGGCGCGGGCGGCCAACGGCGCCAGCAGCGCCTGCTCGCCCGCCACCCACTGCACGCGGTTGCGTGCGTGCACGGGCACGGTGACAGCAGGGATCAGCTCGCCCCAGGGGCCACCGCCGGCCGCGGTCGCCTCACGATTGACGAATGCAGTGAAGCGAGTGCCGGCAGGCGCCTGGGTGAGCAGCGCGGGGATCAGCTCGCGCGCCACGACCTCCATGCCTCCGGTCTCGCCCGGGACCAGGAAGATCAGGTTCAGTCCAACGTGGGGCGCCCGCTTGCTCATCGCGCCGTACCGGCGAGCACCCGCTCGTAGACCTCGTGCGTGGCCCGCGCCGCCGCGTCCCAGGTGAAGCGCGCCACCTGAGCCGGACCGAGCTGCGAGGCGCGCGTGTCCTGCAGCGCCGCTCTGATCGCGCGCCCGGCATCGGCGGGGCTGTGGGGGTCGAAGTAGTGCGGCACGTCTCCCCCGATCTCCCGTAGCACGGGGAGGTCGGAGGCCGCCACCGGAACCCCGTGTCCCAACGCCTCGATGATGGGAATCCCGAAGCCCTCTCCCAGCGTGGGGAACGCAGCGCACGACGCGACGCTCCACAATCCCTCGAGGTCCGCGTCGGGCACGTAGCCGACAAAGCGGACCCTGTCGTCCAGGTCAAGCTCACGGACCAGTGCGCGGAGCTCCAGCTCGTATGGCTCGACGTGCCCTGCCAGTACGATCGCGGTGTCGGCATCGAGCGTGCGCGCGGCGCGGACCAGAAGCTCCTGATTCTTGTGCGGACGCTTTGCGGCCACGCACAGCACGACCTGCTGTCCGTCCAGGCCGTAGCGCGCGCGCAGCACCTCGGCGGGCGTCTCCTGGGCCGCGCGCTTGAGCTCATGTCCGTGATGCACCACGGTCATGCGCGCGGGATCGAGTCCGAGCATGGTGCAGATTTCCTCGCGAGCAGCCTCCGTCCCGGCGATCAGGCCGTCCGCGCGCCGAGCGACGATCCGTACGAGCGCACCCATGCCCAACGTGGTCAGCCGGCCGAACGTGGGCGTGCGCAGGAATGTCACGTCGTGAAGCGTCACCACCGAGCGCGCGCCCGGGAAGACGGGGGCGATGCTGGCGAGGCTGTGCACGATGTCCGCCCGCGAGGCGCGGACCAGGCGCGGCAGCAGCACCTGTTCGGCCCACTGGCGCTTGACGCGCTGGCCATCCTCACACCGAAGCGCTCGCAGCGCGGCGAACTCCTCCCAGCCGTCCGCGCGCAGCGCGGCCGCACCGGAGCGCGTCGTGACGACCGTGAGGCGCATGCCGGGGTACCCCGCGGCGAGCGCCGGCGCCAGCCCGCGCAGGTAGGTCTCGGGCCCGCCGGAGACGCCGGGGGCGAGATACAGCGCGTTGAGGAGCACATGCCGGGGGGCTGTCATTGGCGTTCGATGCTACGAGCGCGGCCGCCAGGTTCTACCGGTCCGAGCGTCCGCATGCCCTGCCGGCGCGCGCCATTTCATAGAGTGGCGGCATGGCTCGCACGATCGCCTCCCGCGCAGCGCCCGGCGCCTACGCCGAGGCGAAGCCCGCCGGCTACTACGGCAACGCACGCGAGGATCTCGTGGCGGCGCTGCCGCGACCGCTCGGTCGCGTGCTCGACATCGGCTGCGGCGAGGGCGCCGTCGGTCGCCTGCTGCGCGCCGAAGGGGCGACGCATGTGACCGGGATCGAGCTCAACCCCGAGGCGGCCGAGCGCGCCCGCGAGGTGCTCGACGAGGTGGCGGTCGGTCCCGTCGAGCAGGTGTTGCCGACGCTCTCGGGGCCGTGGGACACGATCTGCTGCTACGACGTGCTCGAGCACCTGGTCGACCCCGGCGCGGTGCTGGCGTCGCTGCGCGACGCCGCGGCGCCCGGGGGCCATCTGCACATCTCGATCCCCAACGCGCGCCACTTCTCGCTGCTCGCCGACCTGGTGCTGCGCGGCACCTTCGGCTACACCGAGTGGGGCCACCGCGACGCGACGCACCTGCGCTGGTTCACACGACGCGACATCGTGGCGGCGGTGCAGGCGGCTGGCTGGCGCGTGCTCGCGACCTCGCATCCGCAGCTGCACCGCGCGCGCCTGCTTGACGCGCTCACGCGCGGGCGCTCGACCGAGTTCCTCGTCGCTCAGTGGTACGTGCTCGCGGAGGCGGGGCGGGGCGGCTCGGAGGCGGGATCGCCGTCCAGCCCGAGATAGAGGTATTTGGCGACGTACAGCTGTGTCATGCCGGCCAGCAGCCCGTGGTAGAAGGAGATCTTGAGGTTCACGCGCAGGCCGTACGTGGAGCGCGAGCTGAGCAGGTTCTGCACGAACGCGCCCGGCACGTACACCGGGAACAGCAGTGGCGAGAGGCGGTTGAGGACCCGCCGCCGGCGCGGCCAGGACGGTGTGCCCTCCCAGTTGAAGCGCGGCAGCTCGGCCAGATCGCGCAAGTACTCGCGGGCCTGGATGCGTGCCCAGCGGCGCCACTTGCTGAAGACGAGCGCCAGGGTGAAGTTGTTGTACAGCGGCCGATGCTCGAGGTGCAGCTCGGTGCGCACGACGGGCGGGTCGACCTGCTCGACGGCGTGGACCATGCCGAGCACGTGCACGCGCGCGCGACGGAACAGCGCGAGCTTGTGCGGGCCCTTCTCGCTGATGTAGCGGCGCCCGTCCCACATCTTCCACACGAGCTCGTAGCCGTTGACGGCGGGGTCGGCGACCAGCCGCGGCAGCTGCCGGCGCAGCTCCTCGGAGAGGAACTCGTCGGCGTCGAGCGACAGGATCCACTCGCTGCGGGCCTGTTCGAAGGCGAACACGGTCGCCGCCTCCGCGTGGCCCACGAGCGGGCGCACGAACACGCGGGCGCCGTGGCGCTCGGCGATCTCGAGGGTTCGATCCTGGCAGTCGCCGTCGTGCACGAGCACGATCTCGTCGACGACCCCCGCGAGGCTGCTCAGGCAGCGCTCGATCACCGCCTCCTCGTTGCGAACCACCACGCAGGCCGATACAGAGCTCGGGGAACGAGCCGGCGACGGTGACCCCGACGGGGTGCGGGACGCGGAGGTCATGGGGGCTCGATGCTACGGTGCGCGTCGCCATGGCGCACAACCCGGCCACGGGCATTCCGGCGTGAGCGCCCGCATCGTGCTTCTCCGCGGCCACAGCGTCGCGCCGTGGGATCTGCGCCCGCACGAGCGGCTGGCGCCGGACTACCGGGTGAGCGTGCTGGTGGGACGGCGCAACCTGTACGCGACCGACGGGCTCGACATCGAACGGCGCCCCGCGCGCGCGCTCAGCGACGTGCTTCCCGGCGGGCCGCTGGGGCGAGCGGCGACGCGCGCCGCCGGTGAGCGCTTTCTGGCGCTGGAGGCGCAGCTGCGGGACGCCGACATCGTGCACGCGGCCGAGCTCGGCAACTGGTACAGCGCGCAGGCGGCGAGGTTGAAGCCGCGCCTTGGCTTCCGGCTGGTGATCACCACCTGGGAGACGCTGCCGCTGCGCGACGCCTACCGCAACGTGCGCACCCGCCCATACGCCCGCAGTGTGCTGGCGGCCGCCGACCGGTTCCTGCCCACCACGGCGCGAGCGCGCGACGCGCTGCTGCTCGAGGGCGCGGCGGCGGAGCGCATCGTCGTGTGCCCGCCGGGCATCGACGTGGATCGCTTTGCGCTCGCGCGCTCGCCGCGCCCGCCGGCAGACGGCTCGCACCTGGTGCTCTCCGCCGGGCGGCTCGTGTGGGAGAAGGGCCACCAGGACCTGCTCAGGGCGCTGGCGCTGCTCCGCCTGCGCGGACGCGAGGACGTGCGCGCCCTGATCGTCGGCGACGGACCGGAGGCCGGGCGCCTGCGGGCGCTCGCCGGCGACCTCGGGCTGGCGGGGGTGGTCGAGTTCCGAGCTGCGGTGCCCTATGAGGAGATGCCCGCCCTGTATGCGCAGGCGTCGTGCCTGGTGCTGGCGAGCCTGCCGGTGCGCTTCTGGGAGGAGCAGTTCGGGATGGTGCTCGCCGAGGCGATGGCGGGCCATCTGCCGATCGTCGCGAGCGCCAGCGGCGCGATCCCCGAGGTCGTCGGCGCCGGCGCGCGCTACGTCCCTCCAGGCGACTGGGTGGGCCTGGCGGACGCGCTCCAGGAGGGACCGCTGGCGGCAGCGCCCGGCGCACGCCTGGCGCCGGAGGAGGGGCGCCTGGAGCGCTTCTCGGCGGCGGCCGCCGCCGAGCGGCTGCGCTCGATCTATGACGAGCTGCTGCCGGGATGACCGCGGACGTGGTGGTGGTGACGTGGCGATCGGGCGAGCGCGTGCTGCGCTGCCTGCAGAGCCTGGCGGGCCAGCATCCGGCGGAGCGCACGTTCGTCGTCGACAACGCCTCACACGACGGTACCGTCGAGGGCGTGCGCGAGCGCTTTCCCGGCGTGCGCGTGCTCGAGCTGGGGGAGAACAGCGGCTTTGGGGCGGGCGCCAACGCCGGCGCGGCTGCGGGCGACGGCGAGGCGATCGTGCTGGTCAACGACGATGTCCAGGTGCACGACGGTTTCATGCAGGCGATCCTCGCGCCCTTGTGCGCGGACCCACGGTGCGGCATGGTGGCCGGCATGACCATGATCCCCGGCACGCAGCGGGTGGACGCGTTCGGGATCGAGCTGGACGTCACGCTGGCCGCCTACAACCGCCTGCGCCACCGCCCGGCCGCCGAGCGCCCGGGCCGTCTGGCGATGCCGAGCGGCGGCCTGGCCGCATACCGGCGCACGGCGTTCGAGCGGGCCGGCGGCTTCGACGAGCGGCTGTTCGCCTATGGCGAGGACGTCGATCTCGGCCTGCGCATGCGCCTTGACGGGTGGACCGCGGCCGAGGCGCCCGCGGCCCGCGGGATCCACGAGGGCGGAGCGGCGATCGGCGTCGGCTCTCCCCGCCAGCGCGAGCTGTTCGGATTCGCCCGCGGCTTCCTGCTCGCCCGCTACGGCGTGCTGCGCGGACGCGCGGCACCGCGCGCGCTGATCTTCGAGACGCTCGTCGTCGGCTGGGCGCTCGCGAGGCACCGCACGCTCGTGCCGCTGCGCTCGCGGCGCTCCGGCTACCGGTGCGCGCGCGGCGAGCGGCTGCGCCCGCCGCGCGACGCGATCGACGCGACGATCGGCTGGAGAACGGCGCTGAGCCGGCTGCGCGCGCGCTGACGATGACCGATCTGCAACCGGACCATGTCCCGCCAGTCGACGTGCTCGACTCCGACGCCGCCGGCGAGCGCTTCATTCGCGGCGGCTCGCTGCGGGTGCTCGCGTACGGCGCGGGAGTGCTGGCGAGCGTCGCGTCGGCCCCGTTCGTGGTTCGCCACCTGGGGAAGGTCGGCTGGGGACACTATCTGATCGTCACATCGCTGCTGTTCATCGTGCAGGCGCTCACCGAGGGAGGCGTGGCGAACGTCGGCGTGCGCGAGTTCACCAACAGCACCGAGCCCGAGCGGCGGCGGCTGATGAGC
>Ga0187890_10001522_pt1 | contig 16523 bp, 16 predicted proteins | sample June2016WEW_21_1_FD_133005 | JGI IMG/M metagenome (GOLD analysis project Ga0187890, IMG submission 133005) | Peatland microbial communities from SPRUCE experiment site at the Marcell Experimental Forest, Minnesota, USA - June2016WEW_21_10 | ecosystem: Environmental > Terrestrial > Soil >... | reverse complement strand
TGGCAGGATACTGGTCGCGGAGGAAGCGAACGATGGTTAGCAGGCTGGTCTTTCGACCCGAGTAGATGATATGGTGGGCGCGAGCCAACAATTGATTGACATGCTGCGCGTAGGTGCGGGAGGTTGAGTCCTGGCGCAGCACGGAGAGATCGGCCGCGACCTGCCGGTAAAGCGACGCCATCTCCTGTAACTCGGCGCGGGAGAGTTGGTTCAAACCACTCGCATCGGTTTGGGCCAGGAGAGAAGATAGCCGGTCCCAGTGGGGCCTGCGCTTCATGATCCACTGGTTGGAGAGGACTTGCGCCATGGAAATTCGTTCAGATCAAGCTAACTCAGATCAGCTTAACATCGATACGCCGGAGTTGGTTGATATCGAGTTGCCGCTGGCTGGGATCGGCAGCCGCTTTATCGCGCTGCTGGTCGACACCGTGATCTGGACCGCTGGCTTTGTGATGCTTTTGATCGTCGTCACGATCATCATTGCGAGCTTCAGGTTAGCTTCTTCAATCTCGGGAAAATGGATTGCTGTGCTCATCCTATCCTCCATCTTTTTGCTGAATTTGGGATACTTTGCGCTGTTTGAGGCCTTCGGGAACGGTCAGACTCCGGGAAAGCGTATCGCGCGAATTCGCGTGATTCAACGGTCAGGCCGGGCGATTGGGCTCTTCGAGTCAATGGCCCGTAATCTGGTCCGCTATATCGATATGCAACCGGTCCCGATCTATGCCGTGGGGGTGATCTCGATGTTCGTCACGCGGCAGCATCAGCGACTGGGCGACCTCGTGGCGGGAACGCTGGTGGTGCGGGATCGCGAGCGGGAGGCGCCGGTGTGGGGCGATTCAGGGGCCCGGACATTCACGGCGCAGATTTTCGCTCCGATAGCACCCGTTCCTGAGCCCCACATGGCTCTGTCGCTGCCGGCCCTGGGGATCGCGAAATTATCGGCGACCGACCTGGAGGTGCTGGAAGGTTTTTTCGCGCGCAGGCTCGACATGCCCCTGCCGACTCGTGCTGTGCTGGCTGAGCGGATCGCTGCCGCTATTCAGGCAAAATCAGGCATCGAGCGGCCGGTGGGCGCAAGCGTTGAAACTTTTTTGGAGGCAACGGCTCGTCAACTGCGGGATCAGGCGCGGATGCAGTAGGGTGGGGAGGCTGGATCAAGCAGCCGTCTTATCCTGAGTTCGGTCCTGCGTTCGGACTTGGGTTTGGAATTCGGCATCTTTTCGCAATGCCATCAGTTGCGCCAATGCCATCTCTGGACAGATGTGGCGCATCTCCTGCCGGTCCAACTCCCCATCCGATTCCACCGAAGAGGCGATGGTCATAAAGCAAAACAGGCAGCGGGTGTTGTAGGTCCCGTTTTCGTTTTGGGTGCGACTATACATCATTCCTCGGGATACTGCGAGATATCAGACATGTTAGACGGCATCAGGGTCCTTCGAAGTGACCGGTATCACGGGCCTTGGTTGACGGGCTCCTCTGCAGCCCGTGCAGGTCGGATGTGAGCGCGTTCAGGCTGGGGGACGAAAAGACGTTGATCCCCGTTCGCGTTACACTTCTATTGCCATGATCTCCAAGAAGAAATCCACATCGACCGCACCCGCCCATCTCCGCTCTGAGGGCATTGCCTTCCTGCGCAACCTGGCGCGCAACAACGACCGCGAATGGTTCACTCCCCGTAAGGCAGTCTTCGAGGCCGAACTGAAAGAGCCGATGCTGGCCATCGTTCGCAAGGTCAACGAGGCGATGGAGAGCTTTGCACCGGCCTATGTTCGGCCTGCGGAAAAGTGCCTCTTTCGTATCTATCGCGATACGCGCTTCAGCGCCGACAAGAAGCCTTACAAGACCCACGTCGCTGCATGGTGGATGCTCGAAGGATTGAAAAAGACCTCCGGAGCCGGGTTCTATTTTCACGTCAGCGCCAAAGAGACGGTGATCGCCGCAGGGGCATGGATGCCGGAGAAAGAGCAATTGGCCGCGATTCGCCAGTGGCTGCTTGACAACCACCTGCAATTTCGAAAGCTGTTGCAAAAGCCCGCGGTCCGCAAAGCCTTTGACGAATTTGAAGGCAACGCGCTGACTCGCCCGCCCAAGGGCTTTCCTTGCGAGCATCCGGCAATGGATCTGATTCGATGCCGCCAATGGGGACTTTCGACGACACTGCCCGCCTCAATTGCACTTGAAACAGGCTTCGCAGCTACACTGGCACGCCACTTCAAGCTGGCCGCGCCGGTCGTGGATGCGCTGAACACACCGATTCTTGCCTCTCTCGCGCCGAAGAAGAAGGTGCTTTTCGGGCTGGAGTGACCTTCATGAATCCCACCCTGGCCGCAAAAACAAATCCGCGGCGAGGGTGGCGCACCCGGAGTTCTATCGCGTTTTTTGGTTCGGAATTAGCGCTCAAACCCCAGCCCAAACGTGCAAAAACGGGCATAAACAGCTAAAAACAGAAGAAAACCCCACAAAATCCTAAGAAATTTGTGGAAATTGCTGTTTTTTCATTGACTTTGCCTGGGCAAAAGCTGCATTGTAACGAACGACGGGGTTTTGGACCCGCATGAACAAAGGGTTTTGTGCACGTGTTGCTCCTGGGTGGCACTCCCTCCATGCGGCATGTGCCTCGCAGAGAAAACAAGAAACTCAGGCAACCGGCGCACCCAAGGGTCCGCCCAAAAGGAGAAACAAACAATGGCAACAGGATTGACCAAGACCGCCCTGATTCGGCTCATGGCCGAGAAGCTCGAACTGACCAACAAGCAAGTCGCTGCCTTCCTGGATCTGCAAGCCGAGACGGCTGTCAAGGAAACCAAGAAGAACGGCGTATTTGTAATTCCCGGCATCGGCCGCTTGGTGAAGGCGGAGCGCAAGGCCCGCATCGGCCGCAACCCCCAGACCGGCGCCGCCATCAAGATCAAGGCGAAGACCGTGGTGAAGTTCCGCGTGGCCAAGGCCGCCAAGGACGTCATCGCCCCTGCAAAGAAGTAGTGATTCCGGACTGCGGACAACAAACGGGGAGGGGCCGAAAGGCTCTTCCCCGTTTGCGTTCGTCTACATAATCGGTCTCGCAGTTACGGTGATTCCCTAGCGGCGAGTCTTCCGTTTGGCGTCGATTTTGGGCCAGTATTGATATTCATCGACGTAAAGCTCGCCGTCGAGATCGGCTACCCGTTGCTGCATTCTCGCTTGCGCGTCTCGAATCGCACTGTTATAGATTACGGGTCCAATCTCTTCGAGGAAGAAGTTAAGCAGCAGACCCGCCGGCAGTTCGCCGATCGGCTCCGGCATGTTCTCTTCAAAATAGCGTTGAATCGATTTGATCGCATCCACGCGAGCCTGTTTGGATAACTCAATAGCATTCATCTGACCCATGCCAGGGTTACTCCCTCCGGAAGCGATTTGCCTGCTCAAACTCATCGCGGAGCCCCGGCGTACGCAGGTTTTCGCGCAGGTTTGCGAGCCGTTGTTCGAGGGCGAAGAGTGCTGCCTGCACGGCCTCGGTGTTGGTCAGGGCAATGTCGCGCCACATCGAATAGGGGCTCGACCCAAGCCGCGTCATCTCGCGCAGGGCACGGCCTCCGATGTCTCTCAACTCCGGCGCATCGCCCACTTCGTCTTGTAACAACGCGCTTAGGGCAGTTGCAACAAATTGTGGTAAGTGACTGACCCATGCGACTAACTCATCGTGGCGTTGGGCATCGAGGTCAAGCGTCTTCGAACCCATAGCAACGACTAATTCCCGCCAGCCCTTGACTAACTCAGCCGAATGCGCCGAGCGCTGCCAGCTTGCATCGTCGGTAAAGAGCCAGACCGCGCCGCGAAAGAGTTCCGCATCGCCCAGTGCCGCGCCGCCCCGCTCTTTGCCCGCCATAGGATGGCCGGGAAGAAAGGCCGCGCGTTCCGGCGTATTGAAGAGCCTGCCCGCTGCCGCTGTGATTTCTCCCTTGGTGCTGCCCACGTCGGTGACCAGATGATCGGGGCCCAAGACGGTAGAGAGCTTGTCCATGTAATCAAGCGTCGAGTAGATAGGCACGGCCAACGCGACGACCTGGGCCTCGAGAGCCGCCTGCAACGGGTCCGACGCAATGGAATCGATCGCTCCGGCCTTGAGCGCCGTCTCAGCACCGGCAGCGCCACGATTCCAGCCAACGATCGAGCCACGAAAGCCAGCCCCGCGCAGCGCCAGTCCTACCGACGTGCCCAGCAGCCCCGTGCCGAGAATGGCGATGCGCTCGATCATGCTTCTCTTTCCCTGGTCAAGCTACAGCGTTCTCTCCACCGCCGTAGCAATCACCCTTAACTGCCCCATCAGCTCGCTGAACTGCTCCAGATACAGCGTCTGCGCAGCGTCGGAGACGGCCTTATCTGCATTCGGGTGAATCTCCATAATCAACGCATCCGCGCCCGCGGCCACGGCTGCCTTGGCCATCGCTGGAACCATGTCGCGCCGCCCCGTGCCATGCGATGGATCGCCAACAATCGGCAGATGCGACAGCTTGTGAATCACCGGAATCGCCGAGATGTCCATTGTGTTGCGCGTGGCCGTCTCATAGGTTCGGATGCCGCGCTCGCACAAGATCACGTCGTAGTTGCCGCCGGACATGATGTATTCGCTCGACAGCAGCAGCTCCTCAATCGTCGCCGAGATGCCGCGCTTCAGCAGCACAGGCTTGCGTATCTGCCCCAGTTCGCGCAGCAGGTTGAAGTTTTGCATATTGCGCGCGCCGACCTGAAAAAGATCGGTGTAAGGCAGCATCGCCTCGATCTGCGAGATCTCCATCACCTCGCTCACCGTCAGAAGGCCCTGCTCGCGGGCAGCCTCGTACATCAGCTTCAGACCCGGAATCCCCAAGCCCTGAAAGGCATATGGAGAACTGCGCGGCTTGAAGGCTCCTCCGCGCAAAAACTCGCCGCCCGCCGCTTTCACACACTTTGCAATCGTAGTGATCTGGTCTTGATTCTCAATCGCGCATGGGCCGGCCATCACAGCGATCTTTTCGCCGCCGATCTTAACGCCATTGGCGAATTCGACCACCGTGCCCTCGGGTCGAAAGGCCCGCCCGGCCAGCTTGTAAGGCGCACTGATGCGGTGCACGTTGAGCACACCGGGCAGTACTTCGAATTTGGTTAGATCCACGTTGGCGGTGGGTCCCACGCCGGCCAGAATCGTCTGGCTCGCCCCGGTCGTCCGATGAACGCCAACTCCGACTTCCACCATGGCATCGATGACTGCATCGATCTGCTCTTCGGTGGCTCGCTCCTGCATGGCTACGATCATTGCTTCGTCCCAGTCTCAGGCGCGTCAGATTTAGTCATAGCGCCAGTGCCTTGCCCAGGCTTCGTCGCCTGGGCGTTCCTCTCCGATGCCAACTCGTCCCGCTGCAATGCCCGCATCACGTCGATGATGCGCTCGTAAATATGCGTCAATTCGATGTCCGGCAGCGGCCCCTTGTTGGCGGCGCGCACGTTGGCGTAGATCACCTTTTCGCGCGCCGGCTCATAGACCGGCAGCGAAGTGGCTGCCTTCAAGTGACCGATCATTTTCGCCGCGCGGGCTCGCTCGCTCAGCAGCTCAACGAGCTTCCGGTCCAGAACATCAATTTGGTCTCGCAATTCTTCCAGCGTCATTTCATCCTCATGTTGCGTCCGGCAGCCCGGCTCCTCTAAACAAGCCCAGCCCCGATTGCATAGGAACAAAAGTTGAATCCATCTAAACGGCCATTCGCGCAAAAAGGCTCAAGCCGCCTGCGGGGTATTTTATCGGGCCAGCGCCGCCTGAGGCAGCCGAAGGCCCTTGATAAATCGAGCCACCGCGCCGGGCGCAGCCTCCGGGGTTGACCTCTCGATCAACTCCACAATCGCGCTGCCGACAACCGCGGCATCCGCAAACTGGCCCACCTGGGCGACGTGTTCGCTATTGGAGATGCCGAACCCCACGGCCACCGGCAGCGTGCTCCATCGCCGGATGCGCGCGACCAGCGTGGCTGCATCGCCAGTCATGCTCTGCTGCGTGCCCGTGATGCCCACGCGGGAGATGGCGTAAATGAAACCCTTCGAATGAGTCGCGATTGCTTCGAGCCGTTCGTCGGGACTGGTCGGAGCAGCCAGGAAGATCGGCGCAAGCCCAACACGCGCCATCTCGGCCAAATACACGCCCGCTTCCTCAACAATCAGGTCGGTCACCAGCACGCCATCGGCGCCGGTGGCAGCAGCCGCATCAACAAACTTCGTCATGCCAAACCGCAATATCGGATTCAGATATGTGAAGATCACCAAGCCGGCTTCGGGCCTCACCGCACGAATCTCGCCTGCCAGTTCGATGACATCTTTAAGACTTACTCCTCGCGCGACCGCCCGCTCCATAGCGCGCTGGATCACCGGCCCATCGGCCAGCGGATCGCTGAAGGGCACGCCCAGTTCGATCACGTCAGCCCCGGCGTCGATGGCCGCGATGGCCACCTCGCGCGTGGCTTCGAGGCTGGGGTCCCCAGCCGTCAGATAAGCCACTAAGCCCGGTTTGTGATCAAATCGTATCGTCATTGAAAATCCGTTATATTGAACTAACTAGGTGCCCCAGGCCCTCGCACTTGGGGACCTGGGAAACCAGGAACCCCAAGGCGCGCGAGCGCCGTCTGCCCCACCGCAGGTGGTTACAGCTTCAGCTCCCGCGCCAAAATCCCCATATCCTTATCGCCGCGTCCAGAGAGGTTCACCACCAGTATTTCATGGGCCGCCATCGAGGGAGCAATCTTCAGCGCTTCGGCTACGGCATGCGCGCTTTCGAGAGCCGGCAAGATTCCTTCCGTGCGCGATAGTTTCACCACTGCATCGAGAGCTGCTGCGTCATCTTGCGAAACGTACTCCGCACGCCCCGAATCATGTAGCGCCGCATGCTCAGGCCCGATCGAAGCGTAGTCCAGCCCCGCCGAAACCGAGTGCGTCAGCGCAATCTGCCCATTCTCATCCTGCAAAACATATGAATAGGTGCCCTGCAAAACCCCCGGCGATCCTCCGCGAAAGCGCACCGCATGTTGCCCTAACTCGGTCCCGCAGCCTCCGGCCTCGACGCCAATCAGACGCACATCGCGGTCGCCAATGAACGAGTAAAACGCGCCAATCGCATTTGACCCGCCGCCCACACACGCAATCACGGCTGTCGGCAGCCGCCCTTCGCGCTCCAGAATCTGTTCCTTCATCTCCAGGCTGATGCAGCGATGGAAGTCGCGCACCATGGTCGGATAAGGATGCGCCCCCAGGGCCGACCCCAACAAATAATAGGTCGTCCTGACGTTCGTAACCCAATCGCGCATCGCCTCGCTGATAGCGTCCTTGAGAGTCTTGGAGCCCGACGAGACCCCGCGTACCTCCGCGCCCAGCAGCCGCATGCGAAGCACGTTCAGCTCCTGGCGTTCCATGTCCACATCGCCCATGTAAACCACGCACTCCAGGCCCAGCAGCGCGCAAACCGTAGCTGTAGCCACGCCGTGCTGCCCCGCACCGGTCTCGGCGATCACGCGCTTCTTGCCCATGCGTTTGGCCAGCAGGCCCTGGCCCAGCGCGTTGTTGATCTTGTGCGCGCCCGTGTGCAGCAGGTCTTCGCGCTTGAGGTATATCTTGGCCCCGCCCAACTGCTCCGTCAGCCGCTTGCAATAGTAGAGCGGAGTAGGCCGCCCGGCGTAGTTCTTCAGCAGATCGGCGAGTTCAGTCTGAAAGGCCGCGTCCGCCTTGGCCAAATCGTACTCGCGCTCCAGCTCGACCAGCGCCGCCATCAGCGTCTCAGGCACGTACCGTCCGCCATAAACGCCGAATCGCCCCGCCGGCGACTCGGACGGAAGTGAGGGAAGAATGATCGACGCCATGGAAACCTCCTGCGAGTCTTGCCGGAAAATGGGGAACAATCCAGTGTACAAGAATGCGTTTAATGGCAACGAAGGCGCTCAAGCGTGCGACGCCCTCCCGTTTACACTAAAAGGGTTATGGCGGAAGAAAACGAACTGCGTTACGACCCGGCGGCGATTGAACCGAAATGGCAGCAGCGGTGGGCGGCTGACCCCACTTTGTATGCGGCAGAGCCCGTCTCGTGCGGCAAACCCAAGTACTACGTGCTGGAGATGCTTCCCTACCCCAGCGGCCAGTTGCACATGGGCCATGTGCGCAACTACTCAATCGGCGACGCACTGGCGCGCCACATGTGGATGCGCGGCTACAACGTTCTACACCCGATGGGCTGGGACGCGTTTGGGCTGCCGGCCGAGAACGCAGCGCTCAAGAACAATACCCCCCCGCGCCAGTGGACCCTCGCAAACATCGCCGGAATGAAGCGGCAGTTTGAGCGCCTGGGCATGGGCTTTGACTGGGCCACGGAGGTAGCTACCTGCCTGCCCGAGTATTACCGCTGGAACCAGTGGTTCTTTCTGCGCATGTACGAGAAGGGCCTGGCCTACCGCAAGAAGAGCAAGGTGAACTGGTGCCCGGAGTGCGCTACCGTGCTGGCCAATGAGCAGGTCGTCGATGGCTGCTGCTGGCGGCATGAGACAACGCAAGTCGAGCAGCGCGACCTGGTGCAGTGGTTCTTTCGTATTACCGCTTATGCGCAGGAGCTGCTCGACGGTCTCGACAAGCTCGACGGCTGGCCCGAAAAAGTGCGCACCATGCAACGCAATTGGATTGGGCGCAGCGAAGGAACGGACGTGGATTTCTTTCTTGAAGAAATCCAGGGAACAGGGAACAGGGATCAGGGACCAGAAAAAACACGCATTCGCGTCTTCACCACTCGCGTCGACACGATCTTTGGCGCTACGAGCGTGCAACTCGCGCCACAACACGCTCTGGTGGCGACATTCACAGCAGCCGATCCGGCGCTGAAGACGCAAGTTGACGAACTGCTCGAACAACAGAAGAAGGCTCGCGAGGCGGGCGACCTCGGTGCCATCGAAAAGCATGGCATTCCGACTGGCCGTTTTGCGGTGAATCCCTATAACGGCCAGCGCGTGCCCATCTGGGTGGCCAACTACATCCTGGCCGACTACGGCACGGGCGCGATTATGAGCGTTCCAGCGCACGATGAACGCGACTTTGAGTTCGCGACAAAATACGACCTGCCAATTGTGCAGGTGATCAAGCCGGCACTGCCGGGTGTCGACGAAACACTTCCCTTCTGTTCTGAAGAGGGAGTTCTGGTGAATTCCGGCGAGTATGACGGCCTAAGTTGCACGGAAGCCGAAAAGAAGCTGCAAGAGATTGCCGTAGCGAAAGGTTTTGGCGAGGCGAAGGTCACCTTCCGGCTGAAGGACTGGGGCGTCAGCCGGCAGCGTTATTGGGGCACGCCGATTCCCATGATTCACTGCGAAAAGGACGGGCTCGTGCAGGTACCCGACGAGCAGTTGCCGGTGCTGCTTCCCGATCAGATTGAGATTACCCAGCAGGGCGGTTCGCCGCTGAGCCGCGTACCGGAGTTTGTGAATGTGACGTGTCCGAAATGCGGAGGGCCGGCCAAGCGCGAGACCGATACGATGGACACATTCGTCGATTCGAGCTGGTATTTTTACCGCTACCCGGACGCGAAAAACGCGAAGGCCCCCTTCGATTCCAACATCGCGAAGTACTGGTTTCCCATCGACCAGTACATCGGCGGGGTCGAGCACGCCATCCTGCATCTGATCTACTCGCGTTTCTGGACCAAGGTGATGCGCGATCTGGGGCTGGTTGAGAACGACGAGCCGGCGCGACGGCTCTTCACGCAGGGCATGGTGCTCAAAGACGGCTCCAAGATGTCCAAATCGAAGGGCAACATCGTTTCGCCCGACGAGATGGTGAGCCGGTACGGCGCCGATGCGGCAAGGACGTATTCCCTGTTTGCAGCCCCGCCGGATCGTGATCTGGACTGGCAGGAAGACGGAGTGGCCGGAGTGAGCCGGTTCCTGGCTCGCGTCTGGCGGCTGGCCACGAAATATGCGCCGTTGGCCCGTGAGGGTCGCGACCGACAGGTTGAAGCGCCAGTGGGCGTATCGCTGAAGCTGCTGCGTAAACTGCACCAAACGACTGCCAAGATCACCCTGGACTTCGAAGGCCGCTGGCACTTCAACACCTGCGTGGCGGCAATCATGGAACTGGTCAACGAGATTCAGGCAGCGGATGCGCAATTGGCGGCGGGCGAGGTTCCAGCGCCGGCAATGCTGGAGCTTTTGCGGACGCTGGTATTGCTGCTGGCGCCGTTTGCTCCGCACCTGGCGGCCGAATTGTGGGAAGAACTCGGCGAAAAAAGTGCAATCTTGCGCGCTCCGTGGCCCCAGAGCAATCCAGATTTGGCCAAGGAAGACGAGCTCGAAGTCCCCGTGCAGATCAACGGCAAACTGGTGGAGGTGGTGCGCGTAGCCGCCGAGGCCGACGCCAAGACCATCGAGGCCGCGGCGCTGGCAGGCGAGAAGATTCAGGCGCGCATCGAAGGCAGGAAGGTGGTTAAGGTAATCGTGGTGCCGGGAAAACTGGTTAATTTGGTGGTCAAGTGAAAGCGACCGCGCCGTTGCGCGGAACCCAGTCGCTTGTCGGCCAGATGGGCTGGGTCTTTGAGCGACCTTCGCTCACCGCGCTCGAAGTGGGCTGGCGCTGGCTCTTCGGCATTCCGTTTCTTGCCGTTTGCTGGATGCAAGGGACGGCGATCCTCCAGGAAGTGAGTAAGCAGGGGTTGCTTGGCCCAAATCTGACGTCGATCGACGCTCAGAACCCCTGGGTGGCTTCGATTCAAATCTCCCGAATAGCGGCGATTCTTCAGCCATATTTTCTCGCGACGATGCATTGGCTTTTGCCTGTCGCTGGATTGGCCTGGGCGGTCACTTCCGGGCTGGGCCGGGGACTGGTATTGCGGCGCATCGATCCAAGGCTTCGCTTTCTGCCCTTCGAGATGATCGGCTTGCAAGCTGCATGGATGGCTTTGTTTGGCGTCCTGTGCTGGGGGTGGCTCCGCTCGATTGCATGGGTCGCTGCTACGCACATCACCAGTGGCGGGGAGCCGGATCTGGTGGGCTTTTCGATGTGGCTGATCTTTCTTTCTCTGGGGTTCTTCACTCTTTGGGCGCTCGTCAGTTGGCCACTCTCGATTGCTCCGGTACTGATGTTGCTGGAAGGGCGTGCGGCCTTCTCCTCGCTCGGGGAGAGTGTCAGGCTGGGAAAGATCTTTACCGCCAAGCTGGTGGAGATCAACCTGGTGATGGGTATCGTCAATCTTGCGTTGATTGTGTTGGCCATGGTGCTGTCGGCTGCTCCGCTGCCCTTCAGCGACCAGCTAGGGACAGATGCGATGCATGGGGTGTGGGCGGTGGCAACCCTGTTTTACCTCATCGCGAGCGACTACTTCCAGGTGGTGCGTTTGAAGGGGCTTCTGGAGTTCTGGAAGATGTTTCGCGGTGAGCAGACCACCGAGTCTTAAGCGATGGCGGCAAAGTATTCAGACACCTCTTGCCAGTTGTTGACGCGAAGGAATTCGACGGCTGTGAGGTTGTGGGGGGCGGTGTACAGCAGGCCCTGGCCCTCGAAGCGGAGAAGATTCTTGGGCAGATCATCAATCAGATAGTCGGCGCGGAGAATGCTTTTATTGCCGCAGAAAACGTAGTTCGTAGCCGGAATGAACGGGAAATGACGTTGCAGCCAGCGATATTTGGGCCCGAGTGAGTTGGGAACAGACATGGCTTGAGTGGCGATAAAAATCTCAAAACGGGCCGAAAGCTGCTCCAGCACCTGCTGTGCGCCGGGCATGAGGGCCAGATCTTCGAAAAAGTCCTCAGCGTCGAGCAGGTCTCGAAGCTGTTGCCGGCGATCGAGGGGCGTAACCTCCCACAGGCCTTTGCCCGTCAGGTCGCTGGTGGTGACTTCTTCATCGAAGATCTGGTTATAGCGGCGGAGGTGCTCGGCCAGCGTGTCCGCCATGACTTCGTCCATATCAACGCAGATCCGCAGCACGTTTGGCTCCTTGCCTGAGAGAGTCGGGCGATGCCCAAGACAAGGGTAGCAGCCGGAAGCCGCGTGACTGCACGGCTTCCGGTACCGCAATCGAGTTTAGTGCTTGTGTCCGCCATTCCCGGATGAGGCTGGCTTGCTGCGCGCCGGCTTCCCTTCTCCACGTAGAGAGCCTGCACCGACCGTTTCAGCGGAGATTGTCGCCTGCTTGCCCGTCTGCTGCGCATCCGTTTCCGGAACAGGCTTGGGATCGACCGTTTCCACCTCTGTTGCAGTGTTGGCTTTCTGTCCGGCGTCCTGCTTGCCGCGGCCTTCGTAACCGGCGATCCCGTCGATTGCGCCAACCGATAGCCCTTGACCGCCATTCATCTGCGATTCGACCACATGAAGTCCGAATGAACTCTGCCATGGGCCGTGCATATCCGTGTCGCCCTCGTCACCATCTCCCGTTGAGCCATTGAAGTACTCATCCACGATGCCCGGCGTAACGGCAAGGCGTCCGATCGAGAAGGGTGACTTCTCCAAACTCTCAAGTGCGGCCGAAAACGCTTTGAGATGTGTGACTTCCCGCGTCATCAGAAATTGCAGCGTATCGATGGTTCCCGGATCGTCGGTGTAATTGATCAGGCGCTCGTAGACGATTTTGGCGCGGGACTCCGCGGCAATGTTGCTGCGCAAATCCACATCGAGTTCGCCGGTGATCTTAAGGTAGTCTCCCGTCCATGCATTTCCCATGGAATTCACGAGAGCGATTCCGCCGCCCCCCGCAATTCTCAACAGCGGGTCGGCCTCAGCGGCTTCGCGATTTTCTTTGAGCGGTTTCAAGTGCATCCGGATGAGAGCACCCACAACTTCAAGATGGCTGAGTTCCTCTGTTCCTATGTCCAGCAGCAGGTCGCGCCGGGCTAGATCATCGACGCAATTCCATCCCTGAATGGTGTATTGGAGAGCGGCTGCGAGTTCGCCATTGGCGCCCCCGAACTGCTCCAAAAGCATGTTGCCGAAGCCGATATTAGGGGTACCAACCTTGACGGTGTACATCAGTTTTTTAATGTGGTGATACATGAATCCTCCATGGGGTTATCGAGCCCGAGCCAGATTGAGCGCGTAGAGTCGGGAATTACGCGGATCTACCAATAAACACGCGTAAAACGCATGTCGACGCAATGTTCGCGCCTGTAGCTCAGATGCAAGTGGGAAGGGCAGGGAGGCTTCGTTTGAGTGACGCCGTAACCCATGTAGGCGGGGATTTCCGCCGCATCGAGAGGTGGTCGACGAACTAATCCTCTTCGGCGGGCTTGTGGGTTTTGCGCTTGGACTTGGGTTTCGGCTTGGCGTCTTCTGGGGGGGCGACAGGAGCCATCGACGGGTCCCAATAAAGGTAGCGAGAGCAACTGTCGCAGATGAGAAGTTCGCCTTCGCGGAGCTGATTCCAGGTCTGGGGCCGGACGCCCATGCGGCAGCCGATACACTGCTGATTATCGACGCGGGCGAGACCTGTACCGCGCGAGCCGCAGAGCCGGTCGAAGCGGATGAGCACATCCGGTTCAATGAGTGGACGGAGGGCCTCGCGCTGGACGGTGAGCTCGGCCAGTTCGCGATCGAATTCGGCTTGACGAAGCGCGATGCTAGCCCTGGTTTTGTCGAGAGCGACAGCGAGCAACTCGACTTGGGCGCGGGCGGCGGCAAGAGTGGACCCTTGTGATTCCGTTCGTTCGAGGCTGGCAAAGTCCTCGCTCTCAAGCCGTTCGACCTCCGCCTCCGCGAAGTGAAGCTCGTTTTCGACCGCGGACGCCTGTTCAGTGGTGGTGAGAGAGTCCTGCTGAGCGCGATAACGCGCAATCTTTTTGCGGAGGGCATCGATCTCTCGATCGAGACGGGCGCGCAGCGCTTCTTCGCGGCCAAGGGCAGCGGAGGCTTCAGCGGCCTGACCTTCAGCGGCGGCGAGTGCAGCTTTCGCCTGGACAATTTCAGCCGGGAGGGCACGGGCAGAGAGGGTGACTCGGGTGCGCTCCAACTCTACCGCTTGCAACTTTACGAGATTTTCAATTTGCTCTAGCATCCGTTGCATTGAAGTCTACGGCATCAGGCTTGCATTCGGTAAATGAGCAGGACCGGAGCGAGTGGATTCAATCGCTTCCAGCTTTGAGATTCCGTAGCCGATGCACCTGCCCGAGGGAAGCAACCCGCTCTGCGAGAATGGAAACCAATCGGGAATAGGCGGACTTGGAGGTGGGGAAATTATTCAAAATAGACGACGATGGGTAAAGTGGCTTCTCGGCGCGGTACTGGTGGCACTCGCTTTCGTCGCCATACTCGTCGACCTGGCGCAGCGCCGGGCGGAGCCATTCCTGCGGGCACGCGTCGTCCAGGAGTTGGAAGATCATTTTCATGCGCGCGTGGAACTGGATAGCTTTCACATATCACTTGTCAAAGGTCTTTGGGCCGAAGGCAAGGGGCTGCGCATCTGGCCGCCGGCTCAGGCTGGGGGTATTGCGGTCCCGCCTGGAGGCGGCCAGCCGCTGATTCGCCTCGATGAGTTTCGCTTTCACGCGCCCCTGCACTATTCGCCGGGCAAACCGATTCACATCACCGTGGTTGAATTACGCGGTCTCAAAGTGGATTTGCCCCCGAGATCTCATCTTGAAAATCCGACGCTCACAGGCAGCCCTGAAGCAGCCGCCAGGCCAAGGGGCGAGATGGAGAGGATGGTCAGTTTCGAGGTGGACACAATCAAGTGCACCGCAGCCGAATTGGTGATGGAAACCAGCAAGGCCGACAAATTGCCACTGGATTTTCGGATTGCGCACTTGAAATTGACTGGGATTTCGTCTGGATCGATGATCGGTTTTGACGCTGAACTGACCAACCCGCGCCCTGAAGGGACGATTCATACGGCGGGGAAGCTCGGGGCGTCGCACCCTACGGACCTGGGAGCGAGCCCAATCGAAGGGACCTACCGCTTTGAGCACGCCGACTTGGCCGGCTTCAAGGGAATCGCCGGGATTTTGTCGTCGACGGGACGTTATCAGGGCACACTGCGTGATTTGACAGTTGATGGGCAGACGAACACGCCGGATTTTCGGCTAACGCATTTCGGAAACGCGATGCCGCTGACCACGCGCTTCCATGCGCAGGTGGATGGGACCAACGGAGATACGTGGCTCGAACCGGTTGATGCGACTCTGGGTCACTCGCACTTTACCGCGCAAGGCGAGATTGTGCGCGTAATGATCGCGGATGCCGATGGAAGGTCCCAGAGCATTGGCCACGATATCGACTTGAAAGTAAACGTGGAAAAAGGACGGATCGAGGATTTCCTCCACTTAGCCAGCAACTCGGACTCCAGGCACTCAAGCAAGGCCCTGCTGGAGGGCATCGTTACAGTCCGGACTAAACTGCACATTCCACCGGGTCCAGAGCCCATTCATGAGCGGCTGATGCTTGATGGCTGGTTTTCGCTGGATAGGGCGCTCTTTAGCAGCGAGAAGATTCAAGAGCGAATCGCGGAGCTGAGCTTGCGCGGCCAGGGGCGGCCTGGAGACGTCAAAACCGCCGACCCAGCGAGCATCTTATCGCACATGCAGAGCGACTTTCGCATGGAAAAGGGCCTGCTAACGCTGCCGGCATTGGAGTACACCGTACCGGGAGCGAAGATCCAACTTAAAGGTACGTATACGGTGGAAGGCGGCGCCTTGGACTTTGACGGAAGCGCGAAGCTGGAGGCGCCGGTCTCGAAGATTGTCGGCGGGTGGAAGGGTTTCCTGCTGACACCTGCGGACCGCTATTTCAAGAAAGATGGAGCGGGGACCGAGGTTCCGATTCATATTGATGGAACGCGCGAGGCACCGGAGTTCGGAGTGGAGTTCAAGAAGATGAAGCTCGAGGACAAGCAATAGGCCAATTTTTTGCGCCCGGACGGGCTGCCGCTCCTGAATGCGAAAGACAATGATTGGAAGCACGTCCGGAGGCTTCTTCGATTACAGAGCCCACAAAAGAAAGTGGACTAGCTGTTTGAGTTCGCCCCCCCAAAGTTCAGCTGCCGACGGCACAAGATGAGGCCCGCAAGTGCGAGCACACCGGTGCTCAGCAGGATCGCCGATCCGGGCTCCGGAGTTTCCGAAGCCGGGATGTCGTAAGAGGTGATTTCAAAGGTGCCGGCTCCTGAGTTCCCAGAGTCCTCGGCCCAGCCGTCCGTGCCCGGACCGCCGCCCGACTGCCAGAGGTTGAGCTCCCCGTTGTCGAAGTTAAAGAGAAGGCCGTTTACGTCGAGAAACTGAGCGGGACCGTCCCAGAGAAAAAGCAGATCGTCATAGCCGAAGGCGCCGGATGGGGATATGTTCGAAGCCCCCGGGCCTTCAGGATTTCCTATCAGGCTGATCGCGCCGCTGACGGTACCGTCGTTGAAACTGCCAACGCCGTCGGTGATCAGCCAAACCCCGGAGCCTTCGAAGGTGCCGGTCAGCGTTCCTGTTCCCGATACACCGGCGCCGCCATCGAAGGAAAAGTCAAAGGTGTCGGCCATTGCGATTGGGGAGATCGTGAGGGCCGTCGCCATCAAGATTAAAAATTGC
>Ga0187890_10001521_pt1 | contig 16523 bp, 11 predicted proteins | sample June2016WEW_21_1_FD_133005 | JGI IMG/M metagenome (GOLD analysis project Ga0187890, IMG submission 133005) | Peatland microbial communities from SPRUCE experiment site at the Marcell Experimental Forest, Minnesota, USA - June2016WEW_21_10 | ecosystem: Environmental > Terrestrial > Soil >... | reverse complement strand
GACGGTTCGCGCGTCAACGTCATCGCCCCGCCGCTGGCCATCGACGGCGCCGCGCTGACGATCCGCAAGTTCAAGAAGGAAAAGCTGACGCTCGATCAGCTGACCCGCTTTGGCAGCATTTCGCCGGCGGGCGCCGAGATTCTTAAGATCATCGGCCGGGTGCGCTGCAATGTCGTCATTTCCGGCGGCACCGGTTCGGGCAAGACGACGCTGTTGAATTGCATGACGAATTACATCGATGGCGACGAGCGGGTGATCACCTGCGAGGACGCGGCCGAACTGCAACTGCAGCAAGCGCACGTGGTCCGGCTGGAGACGCGGCCGGCGAACCTCGAAGGCACCGGCCAGGTGACGATGCGCGATCTCGTCAAGAATTGCCTGCGTATGCGGCCCGAGCGGATCATCGTCGGCGAAGTGCGCGGCCCAGAGGCCTTTGACCTGCTGCAGGCGATGAACACCGGCCACGACGGCTCGATGGGCACGCTGCACGCCAACTCGCCGCGCGAGGCGCTCAGCCGTATCGAGTCGATGATCACGATGGGCGGCTATTCGCTGCCTTCGCGCACGATCCGCGAGATGATCACCACGTCGATCGACGTCATCGTGCAGGCCGCGCGCCTGCGCGATGGATCGCGGCGCATCACCCACATTACTGAAGTGATGGGCATGGAAGGCGAGGTCATCATCACCCAGGATCTCTTTGTTTACGATTTGTTAGGAGAGGATGCGCAAGGAAAGCTGAAGGGCCGTCACCGTTCGACCGGAATTGGGCGGCCGCGGTTCTGGGACCGGGCGCGCTACTTCGGCGAGGAGCAGCGGCTGGCGGCGGCTCTCGACGCCTCCGAGCTTCCGGCGAACGCCTGAGCGTCAACCATAGGAGTTTGGGCCATGGTGAGCCATCCGATGATCATGGCCGGATTGGTCGCCCTTGCGCTGGGCGGTCTTGCGTTCGTTTTCGTATCCGGCGACTCGCGAGCCGCAAAGCGGCAGGCGGCTTTGCACGGAGGCGCGGCGAAGGTCAAGGACAATGCGATCGAAAAGACCGCGCGCAAGAAGCAGATCACCGACAGCTTGAAGGAACTTGAAAAGAAGAACAGCCGCAAGCGATTGAATCTGGACACCAAGCTTCAGCAGGCCGGGCTTTCGATCGCCCGGCGCCAGTATATGATCATCTCGGCGATCTCCGGCCTCGCGGTCGCGATCCTGGCGTATATGGGGACCGGCAGTCTCTACATCGCCGCTCCGGCGGCGCTCATCGGCGTGTTTGGCCTGCCGAACTTTGTCCTCGCGCAATTACGCAGACGGCGCATCGGCAAATTTGTCGCCGAATTTCCTAACGCGATCGACATCATCGTGCGCGGCGTCAAGGCGGGCCTACCCCTTGGCGACTGCCTGCGCATCATCGCCAATGAAGCCTCCGAGCCGGCCAAGAGCGAGTTTCGGATGATTGTCGAAACGCAGGCGATGGGTCTGTCACTGGGCGAAGCGGTCGACCGCTTGGCCCAGCGCGTGCCGGTCACCGAGGCCAATTTTTTCGCCATCGTCATCAACATTCAGGCGAAGGCGGGCGGAAATCTCTCCGAGGCGCTGGGCAATCTCTCGCGCGTCTTGCGCGAGCGCAAGAAGATGAAAGGAAAGATCGGCGCCATGTCGATGGAGGCGAAAGCCTCGGCGGCGATCATCGGCATCGTGCCATTCGTCGTCGTGGCGCTGCTGTATGTGTCGAGCCCGAGCTATGTCAGTCTTCTCTGGACGACCACGCATGGCAAGATCGTCGCGGGCGTCGCCATGGCCTGGATGGGGATCGGCGTCGCAATGATGAAGAAAATGATCGCTTTCGACTTCTGAGCGGGCGGACACGATGCTTGATTTGCTGATCGAGAAATTGAGCGACGGGCGCTTCATGGCGGGCCTGCTGGTGGCGCTCGGCTGCGCGGCGACCGTATTGACTTTGGCGATGCCGCTGCTTCAGACCGACAATCTCGGTCGCCGCATGAAAGCGGTGAGCACCGAGAGAGAGCGCATCCGCCAGCGCGAACGCGAACGCATGTCCGTCAATCAAAGCAAGGCGACTCTGCGCGTCGCGCCGAAGCGGCTGTTCAAAAATGTCGTCGACCGGTTGAACTTGACGAGTTGGCTGGGCACCGAACGGGCGAAGATGCAGCTTGCGATGGCGGGCTACCGCGGCGCCGGCGCCGAATATACGTTCTTGTTCTTTCGCCTGGTGACCCCCGTCGCGCTATTTCTCACCGCCCTGCTCTATTTGTTTGTCCTCCTGCATTGGGACAAGCCGCCGCTGATGAAATTCGGCATCGCGATCGGGGCGATGTATCTGGGCATCAAGGCGCCCGAGATCTTCCTGTCCAACACGATCGCCAAGCGCAAGAAGTCGATGGAGCGCGCCTACCCCAATACGCTCGATCTGCTGCTGATCTGCGTCGAATCGGGCATGTCGATCGAACACGCATTCCGGAAGGTCAGCATGGAGGTTGGAACCGAATCCATTCCGATGGCCGAGGAAATGACGCTGCTCGCCGCGGAGATGTCGTATTTGCCGGATCGTCGAACGGCGTTTGAGAATCTGGGCGCCCGCACCGGGCTGGAGTCCATCCGCGCGCTCGTCACGGTATTGGTGCAGGCCGAGCGCTATGGCACGCCACTGGGCGCCGCGTTGCGCGTTCTGTCGCAGGAAAGCCGCGACGCGCGCATGACCGCCGCCGAGAAGAAGGCCGCCTCGCTGCCGCCCGCGCTGACCGTGCCGATGATCATCTTCTTTCTGCCCGGCCTGTTCGCCGCCATTCTGACGCCCGCGATCATTCAGATCAACCAGTGGAATTGAGCGGTTCTCCTCGCAAGGACCGCGCCAGGATGGCTCGGCGCCGGATTGATCCCGCGGTCCAACTCGCTGTTTCCACGCGTGATCCCGCCTGAAAGGCGCTCGACTCTTCAGAACCAAGCGTCGAGGCGCCGATTCCTCTGAAGGTCGCCTGAACGGCGAGCGTCAAGACCGGCGAGCCGAAGCAGATGTCCCAAGAGGAAGGCGACGGCCTGGCGTCGCTCAAGCGGCTGAGAGATCGGCCATCGCCGGATGCGGCGCCGCGCGCAGCAACGCCTTCCGGGCCTGCCACTCGATAGCGGGGTCGAGCGCTTCATAAAAATGCGTCTCTCCGCCGGCGAGCGAGGCGATCGGCAACCCATCTCGATACAACAGGCGATTGCTGGTCAGCGCCGCGAGCTTCGGCCCCGGCGTCAAGACGCCGACAAGATTCAAAGGGTCGGCGCCGGAAAGAGAGATCCAGTCGTCGGAACCATTCTTGCGCCTGGTCTCCCGCAGCAGGCCGATGGCGTCCGGCAACGCGAACTGCTCGCCGGAGAATCCGGCGACGAATCGGCCGCCCCGGATCTCGCCCCGCGCCTCCAAGCGGCGGTAGACGCGCAGCAAATCGCGCCACGGCGGCAGCCAGGCTGCTTCGCGCTCCAGCAATCGCCAGAACACCACCCCATAACGAAGCAGCAGCGTGCGCGCGGCGTGCTCGACCGCCTCGGCGCCAACTTGTTGTGCGTTCTGGCCGGTCTTGCCGCGCCGGGCGAGCGCCCAGCGGCCCGCGTCCTCCATGCCATAGGCGACGACGCGGCGCTTGCGGCGTCCTCCCGCGCCCGGTTTGCGCCTGTCGGACGGAACGAGCAGCGCCCGCAATCCGCCGAAACTGTCCGATGTCACCAGGCCAAGCGCCACCAGTTCGGCCAGCGCCTCCTCGACCTGGGAACGCAACAGCCCGGCGCCGGCGACCAGTTCGTCGAAAAAGGAGGCGCCGTGCTCCCGAATGAAGCCGGCGACCGCTTGGGCCATGCCTCTTGGGGATCGGGCTTCCCCGTTCGCCGACAGGGCTTGCCAGAGCGGCGCATCACGGCGCGCCAGCAGCGCGATCGGCGTGGCGCGCACGGGACTCGGCCCACGCTCGACGCCATTCGGCCGTTCGTTGTGAGGCCTCAATCGCGCCCAGCAGACGCGGCCGGCGAGGCATTCGTCGTCGAGCCAGGCCGGCTCATAGTCGGCGACGCGCGCGGGCAGAATTTCGGTCTCCCACGCTCCGGCCGGCGCTTCGAAACCTTCGAGTTGCCTGACGGTCGCCGCCAACGCGCCCGGGCCTTCCATCCGTTCATCCGCCGTCACATGCTGCCAGACGAACAGGAACCGCAGGAGGTCGCGCGCGGCGACCGGCTCTATCTCGGCGCGCAGGCGCTTGACCGTGTATCGATGAATGCGCGCGAGCAGTCGACGGTCGCACCATTCCTCGGCGTTGGCGCCGGGCGTGAACCGTCCGCGCATCGCGAAGCCTTCGACCTCCAGCGCCGCGAGCGCCGGCGCGATCTCGTCCGGCTCGAGCCCCAGCGGAGCGGCCAGCGCGCCTGGAGTGACCGCGCCCTGGCCCTCGAGCCGTCCGCGCAGGATCTCGACGAGCGCCGTGTCGCGAGACCAGTGCCGGTCGGCGTAGGCTTCGGGCGTCGCGATCGCCGGATCGGTCCGGCACTCCGGCCACAACCCCTGAAATTGGGCCAGACGTTCGGCGGCGATCCAGATGTCGGCGCCCGGCCGACGCAGGCGGGTCACGCGGCTCTGCTCGGCGAGCGCCGCAAGCCAGTCGCCCCAGCCGCCCGCTTCGTCGGCGGTGAGAAAGCCGAGCCAGGCGAGCGCGTCATGCAATTCGTCGGCGTTTACCGGATCAGGCCAAGCTTCTCCCCGAACGCGTTCGATCGCCTCGGGATCGAGCCTGCCGATGTCGGACGCGGCCTCGGGGTCGAGCCAGCGCCGGCTCATCACCGCCTGCGTCCGACGCTCCTCCAGCGGCGCGCCGTCCAGAAAGGCGTAAGGCTTCGCCGACAGCACTTCGAGCGCAAGCGGCGAGGGCTCGGTCAGATCGCGCGCGACGACGCGAATCTCGCCCGCCTCAAGCCTCGCCAGCAGCCGCTCCAGACCCGCGATGTCCATCGCATCGTTCAGGCAATCGGTTATGGTCTGGTTCACCAGCGGGTGGTCCGGGACCTCGCGCTCTCCCACCAGGTTTTCTGCGCAGGCGAGTTGGTCCGGAAATACCGCCCCGACCAGATCTTCCGCGTCCATGCGCGCCAGCTGCGGCGGAACCTTCTTGCCGCCGCGCATGCGGGGCAGCGCTAGGGCGACGCCCGCCACCCAGCGCCAGCGCGTGGCGAACATCGGCGCATCGAGCAGCGCCTGGATGAGGATGGTTCGCACGCTTGCCGAACTCAGGTAACGCGCGGCGTCGCCGAGTTCGAAGCTGTGCGCGGTGGTGAGCGACAACACGATATTGTCCTCGGTCGCGGCGGCCTGCAGCTCGAAATTGAACTTGCGGCAGAAGCGCTTGCGCAGCGCCAGGCCCCAGGCCCGATTGACGCGGCTGCCATAGGGCGAGTGAATGACGAGTTGCATGCCTCCGGCTTCGTCGAAGAAGCGCTCTAGCACGATCGTATCCTGGGTCGGCAGGCAATCCAGCGCCGCTTGGGACGCGGTCAGATATTCGACAAGTTGTTTCGCGGCCGGCTCGGCGACGCCCGCCTCGGCCGCCAGCCACTCGACGATGCGTCCCTCGCCAGCCCCGGCCCGCAGGCGCGCCGCGATCTCGCCCCGCAATCGAGAGACCGATTGCGACAGCTCATCGCTGCGGCCGGGCGCCTCGCCAAGCCAGAACGGGATCGTCGGAGCCGCGCCGCGCGCATCCTCCACCCTCACCAGCCCGCGTTCGACGCGGATGATGCGATACGAGCTGTTGCCGAGTTGGAAGACGTCGCCGGCCATGCTTTCGACGGCGAAGTCCTCATTGACCGAACCGATCGCTTGGTTCTCGGGCTCCAGAACGACTTTGTAATCGGCCGTGTCCGGAATGGCGCCGCCCGAGGTCAGTGCGGTCAGGCGTGCGCCGCGCCGGCCGCGAAGCACGTGATTGGCCGCATCGTGATGCAGCAATGCGCCGCGCCGGCCGCGGCGCGTGCTGAAGCCTTCGGCGAGCATGCGCACGACGCCGGAAAAATGCTCGCGCGGCATGTCGCGGTATGGCCAGGCGCGGCGCGACAGCGCCAGCAGTTCGTCTTCATTCCACTCCTGCGCCGAGACTTCGGCGACGATCTGCTGGGCGAGCACGTCTAGCGGCTGATCAGGGATCGTCAGCCGGTCGAGCTCGCCACGGCGGACACTGTCGAGCAGCGCCGCGCATTCGACCAGCTCGTCGCGCGACAGCGGGAATAGCCGCCCTTTCGGCGTCCCGTCGACCGCGTGTCCCGAGCGTCCTATCCGTTGCAGGAAGCTGGCGATCGAACGCGGCGAGCCGATCTGGCAGACCAGATCGATGTCGCCGATATCGATGCCGAGCTCCAGCGACGCGGTCGCAACCAGCGCCTTCAGCGCGCCGCGCTTGAGCCGCTGTTCGGCGTCCAGCCGCAATTCTTTGGCCATGCTGCCGTGGTGTGCGGTCACATGGTCCTCGCCCAGGCGTTCGGACAGCTGCCTGGCGACCCGCTCGGCCATACGCCGCGTATTGACGAACACCAGCGTGGTGCGGTGCGCCCCAACCAGATCGGCCAGCCGGCCAAAGACCTGCTCCCACACCTCCGCCGACATCACCGCTTCGAGCGGCGAGGACGGGACTTCCAGGGCGAGGTCGCGGGCGCGGATGTGGCCCGTGTCAACGATCTCGCAGCCCGAGTTTTCGTCGGGGCCGACGCCCACCAAGAAACGGGCGACCGTCTCGATCGGCTTCTGGGTCGCCGACAGGCCGATGCGCTGGAGCCGGCCGCCGCACAAAGCCCGCAGACGCTCCAGCGACAGCGCCAAATGCGCGCCGCGCTTGTTCGGCGCCAAGGCGTGGATCTCGTCCACGATGACGGTCCGCGTCGTTTTCAACATGTTGCGGCCGGACTCGGAACCCAGCAAAATATAAAGCGACTCCGGCGTGGTCACCACGATATGTGGCGGTCGACGGCGCATCCGTTCGCGTTCGGCGACCGTCGTGTCGCCAGTCCGAACCCAGACGCGAATGTCGACGTCGCGGAGACCTTGAGCCTTCAGGGCCTCGCGGATGCCGGCCAGCGGCGCCTCCAGATTGCGTTGGATATCGTTCGACAGCGCCTTGAGGGGCGAGACATAGACGACCTGCGTTTCATTCGCGAGCCGCCCGTCGACCCCTTGGCGCGCTAGCGAATCGATCGCTGCGAGGAAGGCGGCCAGCGTCTTTCCGGACCCGGTCGGGGCGGCGACCAGCGTATGACGTCCCGCCCGGATGGCCGGCCACGCCTGGGCCTGCGCCGCCGTGGGCGCGCCGAAGCATCGGTCGAACCATGCGGCGACTGCCGGGTGAAAGAGATCAACCAAATTCAGGCGCGAGATAATGGACAAAGAAAGGCGGCTCCTGACGCGCGCCAACTCGGGGCTTCGACGCCCAAGCTCCGAACTAAGGGTCCGGCGGCAATTGGCCCGTCATAGATAAGGACTGACGCGCCAAAATATCAATGCTCCCTTCCGGCTCGATTTTGCGGTCGAGGGGGGAGGCGGCGTCACGCGCGCTGTGTGAAGTCCGTCGTGGCGCTTATAGCTGATGGCGCCCTCGACGATCTCCGCGCTGACACCCGGGCCGGCTATCTCAAGAGGCCGGCGGCCTCCTGCTCGCCGAGATACGCCGGCCGCTCGCAAGTTTCCTCTATTGTGACGCGCCGCCGTTTGCTCGCGGCCTCCAAAATGCCCGCCATGACGGCGACAACGTGCAGGCCAAGGTCGCAGCTGGCCCGATGCGGCCGGTTGTCCTTAACGCCGCGCGCCAAATCCGCGAGACCGATCCCACGATAATTGGCGAATTGAGGCTTGTCCTTTGGCCAATTGGCGACGCCAAAGCGCCGACGTCCTGTTTCGATCGCGGTACATTCGCCGCGTCCCTCCGCAAGCTGGAGTTCGCCGCCGAACCAGTTGGGGTCGGCGAGGCGCAGCGAGCCCGTCTGGCCATGCAACTCGATCGGCGGGACGCCATGCCTCCATACATCCCAACTCGCCAGCAACGTGACCTGGGCTCCGGACTTGAATTCGAGCAGCGCCTGAACGTTCGTGAGGGTCTCGACCTTGATCCTTTGGCCGAGCAGCGGCGAAGCGGGCGTCGTGACAATGCGCTCGGAGAAGCCGATCTGGCCCATCGCTTGGACGGAATCGACCGGCCCCAGCAATGTCACCAATGTCGAGAGATAATAGGGTCCCATGTCGAACAAGGGTCCGCCGCCGGACCGAAAGAAGAAGCCGGGATTGGGGTGCCAGTGCTCCATCCCGTGCGAGAGCACCGCGGCAAGGCCTGACAGCGGCTTGCCGATGCCACCGGCGTCGACAATGCGGCGCGCCTCCTGAACGCCGGCGCCCAGCACCGTGTCCGGAGCCGCGCCGACCCGCAAACCTCTGGCGCTTGCCGCCCGCATGAGCCTCTTGCCGTCGGCGACGGTCGTCGCGAGCGGTTTCTCCGTATAGACGTGCTTGCCCGCTTCGATCGCCGACTGTGAGACTTCGGCATGGGCTTCCGGAATCGTGAGATTGAGGACGATGTCGACGTCCTCGCTCGAAAGCAGATTCTTTACCGATTGGGCTGCGATATTGTAGCGCGCCGCCTGCCGCTTGGCCGCCCCGGCCTTGAGATCGGCGCAGGCGGTCACGGCGATGTCGCGAAACAGTCGCGCGTTGATGAGATAGATATCCGAGATATTGCCGCAGCCGATGAGGCCGACCCTCAACGCCATGGCTCGCCTCCGCTCGCATAGGCGCGCATCGCCCGGGCGCTCACCCGCGCGAAACGGTCAAAGTCGGTGGGATCGTCGTGCTCGGCGATCATGATCTGCACTCCGGCCAGCACGCATTGCGCCCACAGTTTGCGCCATGGCAAAACGCCGGCGCCAATGTCCGCCCAGCCGTCCTCGTCGGCCTTCTGCCCCTCAGGCGCGATGTCCTTCACGTGGACCAAAGGAATGCGACCGCGATAGCGCTCGACCCAATATTCGGGATCGGCGTTGCCGCGCGCGATCCAGGCGATGTCGGCTTCCCACAAGAGGCGGGCGCCCAGAATATGCTCGATCGGCAAGGAGCCGTCGGGCAGCGCGGCAAACTCGAAGTCATGATTATGCCAGGCGAGGCGCTGCCCCCGCGCGCCGTACCAGTCGCTCATTTCGGCGAGCTGGGCGCCCAGCGCCATCCACCCGGCGCGGTCGGCCGGGCGTTGTTCGGGCGAAAGATAAGGGACGACAATATTCTCCAGCCCAAGCTGGCCCGCGGCGTCGATCGTTCGATCGCGATGATTTTCGGCCATATCGAGGTCGAAATGGCCGCTTCTGGCAACGAGCCCATGCGCCTCCAACAAGCGCCGCGTCGCTGCCGCGTCGTCGTGAAACGGGCCAAAGGTCTCGACATTCGTGTAACCCAAGCGGGCTAGCGCGGCCAAGCGGTCCTCGACAGGCGAAAACTTTCGCGCGCTGTACAATTGTATGCTGAGCGGATAGTCGAGAGGCATCGCCTTTCCTTCTTTGCGCCGTTCTTCGACCCGCCGCCCCGGGGATTCGCGCGTTGCGCGCCCGCGCTTAAGGGCCTCGCCGCCAACTGTCGTCGATCCGCGAATAGACGAGTCCGAACAGCATTGCCGCGCCGACAATCGTTGGTTGTCAATTGTGGCGGCCGGCCGGTCGCCATCAAGAGCAGAATCAATAAATCTCGCTCTTCAGGCCGACGAACTGAAATTGCTTCCGTAGCGCCTATAATGAAAGAACGTGACCCGCCCTCGCAAGGAATTCCCCATGACAGAGCGCCCCTTCACCCGCGCCGATCTCGAAACGCTCAAGCGCTGGGACACCCCAACGATCTGCAACGGCCTCGAGCTGGTTGCGCCCGAGCGGCGTGCCGTGGGCTTCACGGTGGAGCCGATGATCGCGGTCAATCGCAAGCTGCCGCCGATCGTTGGTCTAGCGCGGACCGGCCTCATCCGGGCCAAAGAGAAGCCCCGCGGCCCGATCCCGCCGCGCGAGGACTGGTACGACTATGTCGCCGCCGACGATCTGCCCACCGTTGTGGTGCTGCAGGACATCGACGATCGTCCCGGTTACGGGGCGTTCTGGGGCGAGGTTCAATCGACCGTCCATTTGGCGCTTGGCGTGCTGGGGTGCGTCACGAACGGATCGTTCCGCGACCTCGACATGATCGCCCCCGGCTTCCAGATCATCGGCGGTCGAATCGGACCGAGCCACGCGCATGTGCATATGGTCCAAATAGGTTGCGACGTGAATGTCTTCGGTATGCTCGCCAGGGATGCAGACGTCGTCCACGCCGATTTCCACGGCGCCGTCGTCATTCCCGCGGATGCCGTCAAGAAGCTACCCGATGCGATCGAGTTGGTCGCGCGCCGGGAGAAGGTGATCCTGGAGGCGGCCCGCGCCCCCGGCTTCACCAGCGCCAAAATGCGGGAGGCGCTGAAACGGTCCAGCGAAATTCATTGAGCCTGGCGACCGCGCGGGCGTTCGTCCCTCTTGGCTCGAGGCGGCCGATTGGCCTGCGTAGCGGCTCTCGCGAAGATCCACCCCTTCGGGCTCCTTCGCATTTGGAATTGATCGCCTCGTCGATCGGGGCCGCGATGTCTCCGCCGCGTCCTGAAGGGGTCAGGGCTTTGAAAGCGCCCGCTGCACGCGGACGTGGTCCAGGCCGACGGAGAGCGCCGCGGAGGCGATCGAGTCCCAGGTTTCCTGGGTCAGCGGCACGCCTTCGGCCAAGCGTTTGACACGCGAGGCGCGTTCGGGTTCGCCGGGCGTCAGGATCGTGCGGCCAGGCATTGTCTTCGACTGCCTGAACCAATCGAGGTAGCGCGCTACGTCTCCGTCGAAGAGATGGGACGGGTCCATTTGGGCGGGATCGACGTAGAGCGAGAACATGCCGTTCGCGAAGCGCCGACCGAGCTTCGTCGCGCCGGTTCCGGTAAGGGATCCGCCGAGCAATTCGCAAATCAGCGCGAGGCCCGAGCCCTTGTGCTCGCCGAAGGCGCGGATCGCGCCCTTGCCCAGCTTCGGGTCGCGCGGCCCTTTGGGCGTGAGCGGGCCGTAGAGTGTCGCCGGATCGCTCGAAAGTCCGCCATCGGGCTCGACGAGCGCGCCTTCCGGGAGCGGCTTGCCTCCGTGGCTCGCCACGGCGACCTTCCCTTCGGCGACGAGCGAAGTCGCGAAGTCGAGTATGACAGGTCCGGCGTTCTCGCGCGGAATGCCGACGCAAAAAGGCGCCGTCGAAAGACGTCGTTCGATTCCGCCGTAAGGCGCGACGAGGACCGAGCCCGATGCGGTCACGAAATGAATCGAGATCAAGCCTTCGGCGGCCGCCATCTCGGCCCATTCGCCGACGCGGCCGATGTGCCCGGCATTGCGCAGGGATATCGCGGAGAGACCGGCGGCCTTCGCCTTCTCGACTCCCACGGCGACGGCGAGCGGCGCAACGGTCTGGCCAAAACCGTAGCGGCCGTCGACAATCGCGATGACCGGCGTGTCGACGACGCGCTCGATTGTCTGGTTCGCCACGATATCGCCGGAACGCACCCAGTCGACGTAGCGCGGCACGCGGATCACGCCGTGACTGTCGTGCCCCGCCAGATTGGCCCCGACGAGCGATTCGGCGATGCGCTGGGCTTCCTCGCGACGACTGCCCAAATGTTCGAACAAATCGGCGCAGAACGCGGTCAGGCCATCGGCCGGAATTCTGATATTCATATGGATGCCTTCGGCTGGCTACCGCCGAGATACGCGTCGCGGATCCGTTCGTCGCTCCAAAGAGCGTCCGGCGCCCCTCCCAACGCGAGCCGGCCCGTTTCGAGCACATACCCCCAATTCGCAACCTTCAGGGCCATGCGCGCATTCTGTTCGACGAGAAGCACTGTCGTCCCACGCTGGTTAATCTCCTCGATGATGCGGAACACAGCCTGCACGACCACCGGAGCCAGGCCAAGAGAGGGTTCGTCGAGCAGAAGCAGACGGGGCTTGGCCATCAGGCCCCGCGCGACCGCCACCATTTGCTGCTGGCCTCCCGACAGCGTCCAGCCGAGCTTGTCGGCGAAGGGGCGAATGCCGGGAAAAAGCTCGAGCATGCGATCGGCCTCCCGGCGAATCGCGGCGCTCGAAGCCTTGCCGTTCGAGGCGCCCAGCATAATGTTCTCGCGCACCGTCAGTCCGGGAAATACACGACGGCCTTCGGGCACATGCGCGATGCCGAGGCGCACAATCGCTTGTGGACTGAGGCCGGCGATTGACTTGCCGTCGAAGACAATGGACCCCGACCGCGGCGCGACAAGGCCGGAGATCGCGCGCAAGGTCGTGGACTTGCCTGCGCCGTTCGAGCCGAGCAGCGCGACCACGCCGCCCTCGTCGATGGAGAAGGTAACGCCGCGCAAAGCGTCTATCTCGCCGTAGCGGACGTCGAGATCGGCGACTTCAATCAGCGCCATCACTGGGCTCCGAGATAGGCGGCGACGACATCGGGTTGCCGCAGCACGTCCACCGTGTCGCCATCCGCGATGCGGCGGCCAAAATTGAGCACCGTCAGATGCCGAGCGACGCCCGCGACGAGCGTCATGTCGTGGTCGATGATGAGGATGGTGAGACCCTGGGCGGCGATCTTGTCGAGGAGGTCATGAAGGAATTTCTTCTCGCTCGAGTTAAGGCCCGCCGCCGGTTCATCCAGCAGAAGGACGGTCGGATTGCCGGCGAGCGCGCGGGCGATCTCGATCAGCCGTTGGTGACCGTAACTGAAACTTGTCACGAGATCGCCGTAGCGGTCGCCGAGCCCCACGAATTCGAGCGCGGCGCGGGCGCGCTCCACCGTCGCCGCATGACCGTCCTCGACCTGCGTATTGCCGTCCCTTTCAGCGCCGATCACGACATTCTCAAGCGCCGTCATGGAGCGGAACAGACGAATGTTCTGAAATGTTCGCCCCAGTCCGGCGATCGTGCGTCGGTGCGCCGAGAGCGCCGTCGCGTCGACGCCGTCGACGAGGATGCGGCCGGCGGTCGGGCGATACAAGCCCGAGACGACGTTGAGCATCGTCGTCTTGCCGCTGCCGTTAGGACCGATCAGCGCATGAACGCCGCCGCGGCGCACTGTCAAGTCGACGCCGTCCACGGCCTTCAGGCCGCCGAAGTATTTCGCAAGCCTCCTCACCTCCAGCGCGATCGGCGCGCCAGAATCGGCCGGCTTCAACACGAGGGACCGCGCTGGCCGCGCAGGGGCCGTCGCGGGCCGCCGGAACATCCCGGCGATGAACCCCCAGATTCCGTCGGACATGAAGACGACGATGAAGATCACCGCCAGTCCGTAAATCGCCAGATAGAGCCCGGGCACGCTCTTGAGGAATCGCAGCCATTCGGGAATGAGGATGAGCAGTCCCGTGCCAATCACCGAGCCGACCGGCGAGGCGACGCCGCCGAGCAGCGCCATCGTCAGGAAGACGATGGAATCGGAAAACGCGAACTGATCGGGGCTTACATAGGCGAACCCGCCCGCGAAGAGACCGCCGCCGAGGCCGCCGAGCGCCGCGCAAATCGCGAAGGCGGCGACCTTTGTGCGATAGACGTCGATGCCGGCGGCGCTCGCCGCGATTTCGTTGTCGCGCACCGCGCGCATTGCGCGACCAAGTCGCGTGTTCGCCAGCCGCCAGACCACATACCCGGTAATCGCGAGCACCGCCACGGCGAGGGCGAGATAGGCCTGACCCTGGGCGAACAGATCAGGCCGTTTGATCGAACTCACCCCGTCGGGCCCGTGCGTCAACCAGACCGCGTTGAGAAGGACGACCGTGAGGATTTGCTGGAAGGAGATCGTCACCATCGCGAGATAATGGCCGCCGAGGCGTAGCGTCGACAGGCCAAGCAGTCCGCCTGAAGCGAACGCGATCGCCATTCCCGCTGCGAGGCAAATCCAGAACGGGATATGGTAGTCGGCCGTGCCGAGGCCGACCGCATAGGCGCCGAGCGCGAAGAACGCCGCTTGCGCCAGATTGATCTGCCCGCACAGGCCGAGCACCACCGATAGGCCGAAGACGGCGATCGCATAGGTCGCGGCCTGCATGAGAATATTGGCGAAGTAGCCGTCGGTCTTGACGGTCGCCGCGCAACCGACGGCGGTGATCGCGAGGATCGCATAAAGGCCGTGGCCGACGACCGAACCGAAGAGTCCGGACGCCGCTCGCGCAGCGGCGCGCGCGGCGCTCACGCCTTCTCCGCCACGCGTTCGCCGAACAGACCCCGCGGCCGGAAGGCGAGGAAGAGGATAAGAACAAGGAAGGCGAACGCATCCTTGTAGGGCACCGAAATATAGGCTGCGCCGAATGTCTCGATGACGCCGAGCGCCAAGCCGCCGATGATCGCGCCTGCAACGTCGCCAAATCCCCCGATGATCGTCGCGGCGAAGGCCTTGAGCGCGATCGTCGAACCCATCTGGATCGAGACGAACAGGATTGGCGCCACGAGAATGCCCGCGATGCCCCCTAGCACCGCGCTATAGACGAAGGTGATCATGATCATCCTCGCAACCGGAATGCCGAGCAGCGCCGCCATCTCCTTGTCTTGGCTCGTCGCCTGCAATTTTTTGCCGAGCAGCGTGTGTTCGAAGAACCAGTATTGGAAGGCGACGAGCGCGATCGTCACCGCGATGATGAGGAGATACTGACTGTCAAGATAGACCGGGCCGAACTGAACGCCCGGCGTATCAAACCAACCGGGCAGAACCTGCGGTTGCGGTCCGTAAAGCGCCAGCACCGTATTGGCGAGGAAGATCGACGCGCCGATTGTCGAGATGATGACCGGCAAGAAAGTCCGGTTTCGTAACGGATAATAGACGCCGAGATTGAAAATTGCGCCCAACAACGCCATCCCTCCAATGGCGAGAAGGAAGGAGAGCCAATAGGGCCATCCAAGATCGACTGCGAAGACGACCATCAGATAGGCGGCGACCATCGAGAATTCGCCCTGGGCGAAATTGACGACATTCGTAGCGCGGAAGATCAGGACGAAGCCGAGCGCCACGAGCGCATAGATCGCGCCAATGCCGAGTCCCGTGAAAAGTAATTGAAGAACGAGATCCATTTCGCTTCACCGATCGGCGAGAGACGGCCAATGCGGGGTCGGGCGCAGCTTACGCGCGGTCCCGCCGCTCAATCGGTGAATTCGATGTGCTTGTCGAAGACGATCGCGCCCTTCTCGTTCCGCACGATATTGTAGCCGTGCAGGCCGTCGCCGAACTGATCGAAATTATATTCGCCTTCCGCGCCCTTGTAGCCCCTGGTGGCGAGGATCGCCGAGCGGATCTTGTCCGGGTCCGTTTCGCCCGCCTTGGCGATGGCCGCGCACAGAACGCCGATCGCGTCGTAGGTCCACGAACTGTAATTGTCCGGCGGAACACTGGAGACGGCGCGGTAGAGCTTGGCGAATTCCTTGGATTCCGCGCTGGCGTCCTCGGCAAAGTCAGCGACGCCATACGTTCCAAACAGCGCCGGGCCGGCGAGCTTCACAGCCCCCGAAACCGCGATCGAGGGTGAGCCGACCCAGGGGGTCGTCACGCCGAGTTGCCGCAACTGGCGCGCGAAGATCGCCAGATCGTTGTCGAAAGTGAAATAGGAGCCGATGACATCCGCGCCCGACGATTTGATCGCCAGCACGACGGGCGTGAAATCCTGGCTCTGGTTCGGGTAGCCCTGATCGAGGGCGATCGTGGCGCCCGCCTTGCCGAGCGATTCCGTCAGCGCTTTTGCGCCTCCCGTTCCGAAAGCGTCCGTCGAATGGATGATCGCCCAGTTCTTTTTGCCGAGCGTCTCCACGCCATAGCTGGCGATCACGCGGCCCGAATAGGTGTCGTTCGGCCGAAACCGGAACAGCCATGGATTCCCGAGCTTGGTCAGCGCCGGATCGGTGCCCCCGAAGCAGACCGGTTTCGCGGTCTTCACAATGTCCGGCGCCATCGCATGGTTTTGTGTCGAGCGGATCGAACCGAGGAACGCGACGATGTCCGATTGGGCCGCCAGCTTGGAGAAAGCGAGCACCGCGCCAGGATTGGTCGTCTGGTCGTCCTCAGTCACAAGCTCCGCCTGGCGCGAGAGGACGCCGCCGCCCTTGTTCACCCGGTCGAGCGCAAGCTTGGCGCCGGTCAGCGCATATTTGCCGGAATCGGCGGCGGGACCGGTGACCGGAAGCACCATGCCGATTTTCATCGGCGCGCTCTGTCCGCGCGCGTGGCGCAGGAGCGCAGGCATGGCGAGGCCCATTGAAAGACCGGCGGTCACAGAGCGTCTGGTGAAATTCATGTCCGCCTCCCACGACAGGCCGCTCTCCGGCGGCGGTTCGGGCGATTAGATGATGAAAGCCAAAGGCTGTCCAGACCGCACGCCGTCAGGCGGCGGGCCTGTTCGAACGAGGCGGAGCGGGTCATTGTCAATCGGGGCGTACAGCTCCCGACGCGAAAGACGTTGCCGCCG
>Ga0187890_10001520_pt1 | contig 16527 bp, 9 predicted proteins | sample June2016WEW_21_1_FD_133005 | JGI IMG/M metagenome (GOLD analysis project Ga0187890, IMG submission 133005) | Peatland microbial communities from SPRUCE experiment site at the Marcell Experimental Forest, Minnesota, USA - June2016WEW_21_10 | ecosystem: Environmental > Terrestrial > Soil >... | reverse complement strand
GGGCAAAGCATTCTCGATTTCACGTTTTCGGGCAGCGGATTCGATTCCAGTCCCTCGCAGTACTTCACGCCCTACGGAGGGGTTCCGGTGCAAGATGCGGCCCCGGGGGCGCCTTACACTTTCCAGGGCATGAACCTGAACGACTTTGATATGGCGGTATGCGGAATTCTGCTGTTCAACGATCCAAACACTACCCCCGCTACTCCACGCGCGGTCACGTGCGACAAGGCCGGTTACGGCTATCTGCTGACGCAGGGCAACCTGTGTGGATCCCCCACATCCCAGTGCGCTCCGGCCTATTCCACGACAAACGGCGGGCAAGCCGGGGGTGCATTGGGCGACCCTGGGGATACCTTTCCGTTCGGAGCGAGCTACACCTTATGCAAGGATAAGACCATCCCCGACACGTGTCATCGCATTACCAGCCTGGCATTCTATCCGGATGGCTCCCCGCAGCGCTTGTACTTCTGGCCCTACGAGGAGGTGATGACGGCGTTTCAACTATCCGACAACACGCCACAAGCCGGCAGCGGAACGCTTTCCACGGACACGACTCTTACCAAAGTGGATCTCAGTGTGGCGAATCAGGTGGTGGTGGGGGACCAGATCACCAATATCCCCGGCCAGCCCGTGCAGACGGTGACGGCGGTGAACATCGGGAGCACGCAATTAACCGTGTCTCCGGGTTTCACTTCCGCGCTCAGCGGCGTCACGGGATGGCAGTACAATGGCTATTTCATCAATCCGCTACAAGGCACAGAACCTAAGAACGGCGTTGCCACGCAGTACCCCGGCGGCACCGTGGAAGTGACTTCGAACAGCGGGACCGGCGGGGTGGTGTGGGCAGTGGCCAACGTGGCGACCGCCAAGCCCTGCCCCCCCAATTGCACCGGTACGCTATATGCCTATGACGCGAACACGCTGAATTTGCTTTGGTGTACGAATTCGCTGAGTTATTGTGACAATAGCACGGCTTTCGTACCCGCGACATTTGCGCGGCCGACGATCGTGAATGGGAATATCTACGTTCCCACCTTCGGCGGAATCACCAAGGCGGGTAATGCGGACTGTAACGCGGCGGAACCGTGTAACGGCGTGATTGTGTATATACACAACCCATAATGTGCATGGCGATCGGCCTGACAGGTAGCCGACGTTGGCCTGCCCCGCAAGAAGCCTCGCGTTTCGCTCGGCGAGCGGGTCTGGAGACCCGCTGGACGGTCGAAAACCCACCGTACCCCCGGATTGCTCCGGTACGCTATTTGCCTTCGATGCGGCTACGCTGAACTTGCTTTGGTGTACGAATTCGCTAGGTTATTGCGACAATAGCACGGCTTTCGTTCCCGCGACATTCGCGCGGCCCACGGTGCAGCGGCGTGATTGTGCACATTCATAACCGGGGGCCGATTGACAATCGGCCTGCAGGTTGGCACGTGCTAGTTCCATTACCGTCATAACTTGATATTTATCGTCTATTCGCTATTATTCGCTATAATGGTGCGAACTCTGCCACTTCCATGTACTCGAATCTTCCGCGAATCCTGTTTCGCCTGGCCGTCGCTGGACTGGGCCTTGCGCCGTTAAGTGCCGCGACCTGCCCGACGACCACGCCGGCCGGCACGCCGCCCTCTGTTTTGACGTCTCAGTACGACAACGCACGGGACGGGTACAACCCCAATGAGGCAGTGCTGACTTCCACCGCGCTCAGCGGCGGCACGGTAGCCCTTTGTCAACCCACATGGTCCCCGTTGGCGGTTGAATCCGGGCCAGGCGGAGTGAGCAACGGGATACTGGCACAGCCGCTTTATGTGCCCGGGATTTCGGTGGTCAAACCGGCCAACGCCTCACACTGCAACGACAAGGGCACCGGGAAGTGCAACATGCTGGTTTCGGTGACGCTCAGCGGCAGCATTTACGCCTGGAATGCCGATGCGGGGGCGGCCCTGTGGAGCGACTGTGAGGGCACGGATTGCACAAGCGATCCGCCGTGGGTCTACGACTGCGGTGCGAGTGGAAGCGTCTCCACGCAGTACGGACTGGGAGGCAAATCGGGAGGCCTGCCCTTCGCTGGTTTGGTTGCGACGCCCGTGATCGATTTGAGCGGCGCGACGCCGGTGATGTATGCAACCAGCCTCTGCCAGACGGCCGCCGGGGGGATGTCGGGCACACAGTGGTGGATTCACGAGATCGACCTGACGACGGGGCGGGACGTGTGCGCTGGGGGCGCCTGGTCTAAGGGCGTGTGTTCGGGAACCGAACTGCATACGCAGGTCCTTTACCCGCCCAACTCCGGCGAGGAAGTGTTACCCTTCAAGGCCTGGCAGCAGATTCAGCGCGCGGCGTTGCTGGAGGTTCCTAACCCCGGCACGGGCGGGCTAAGCAACTTGATCTACGTTCCCTTCGCGACCGGGCAGGGCGAGATGAACAGCCCGTACCACGGTTGGATTTTTGGCTTTAACGGCACGCCTGGCACGCTGACGCAAGAGTTCGCCTTCAATACTTCAGCCTCGCCGGCCAACACAAATCTACCGGCTTGCAGCAGGAACTGCTACCTCTGCAGCGTCACGCCCCCAAGCGACCCGATCCAGTGCAACTCCAGTCCCACCTGCGTCCCTGGCTCCAATCCGCCGTGCTGTTGCAGCACCAGTTGCGTGCCCAAGGGTTATGGATCAGCCACGAACTGGTGCGGCCAGGGCGGTGGATCCTGGATGTCTGGCGAGGGGCCGGCGGCCAACACGTTAAGCGGCGTCTCGCACGCTTATTTCGGCACGGGGAACGGCCCATTTCAGCAGTTTCAGTCGGACGGCGTCACGTCGGTGAGCACGCTGGCCAACGTGGGGCAAAGCATTCTCGATTTCACGTTTTCGGGCAGCGGATACGATTCCAACCCCTCGCAGTACTTCACGCCTTACGGCGGGGTCCCGGTGCAAGATGCGGCCGCGGGGGCGCCTTACACTTTCCAGGGCATGAACCTGAACGATTTCGACATGGCGGTGTGCGGAATTCTGCTGTTCAACGATCCCCACACAACGCCCGCTACTCCGCGCGCGGTGACCTGCGACAAGGCCGGCTACGGGTATTTGCTGACGCAGGGCAACCTGTGTGGATCCCCCGCATCCAAGTGCTTTCCCGGCTATTCCACCGCAAACGGTGGACAAGCCGGGGGCGCCATGGGCGATCCCGGGGACACCTTTCCGTTTGGAGCGAGCTACGCTTTGTGCCAGGATAAGACCAACCCCGACAACTGTCATCGCATTACCAGCCTGGCATTCTATCCGGACGGTTCCACGCAACGCCTGTACTTCTGGCCCTACCAGGAGACGTTGACCTCTTTTCAACTATCCAATGACGAGCGGCGTCACGGGCAGGGGACACTCGCCACGGGTACGTCCCTGAGCAGCGTGACTCTGAGCGAAGCCAATCAGGTGTTGGTGGGGGACCATATCGGGAACATCGCCGGCCAGCCGGAGCAGACCGTCACGTCGGTGAACATGGGGAGTACCCAACTAACCGTGTCTCCAGGTTTCACCTCGGCGCTCAGCGGCATCACGGGATGGGAATACAGTGGCTACTTCGTCGATCCGATACAAAGCACATACCCCAAGAACGGCGTTGCCACTCAGTACCCCGGCGGGACCGTGGAGGTCACTTCGAACAGCGGGAGCGACGGGGTGGTGTGGGCGGTGGCCAATGTGGAAATCGCAAAACCGTGCCCCCCGGATTGCTCCGGTACGCTGTTTGCCTTCGATGCGGCTACTCTGAATTTGCTTTGGTGTACGAATTCGCTGGGTTATTGCGACAATAGCACGGCTTTCATACCCGCGACCTTCGCTCGCCCCACGATCGTGAACGGGAACGTCTATGTCCCTACCTTCGGCGGAATCACGCAGGCGGGCAATGCAAACTGCACGCTGTCGGCCCAGTGCAACGGCGTGATTGTGTACATCCATAACCCGTAGAGATTTGCCTCAAGAATACCAACATGTCCATCCGCTGTTTCGATAACTCGTTGTCACTGGCATTGTGCCTGGCCGCCGCGGGCCTGTCGGCCGCCGCCGGGCCACCGGCCTTTCGAGTCGTTTCGTATATGAACGACCTGGATCAGCCCGCGGGAATACTGCAAGGGTCCGCGGGCGTCTTTTACTCGGAGGCAGGACAATCCGGCCCGCACGCGGTTCTCTCGATTACGGCCGCGGGAGAGAAAACGACGCTGGCCAGCGTGCAGAGTCCCGACCAGATTCCGTCGTTATTAGTGAGCGGGGCTAACGGCCGGTTCTATTCCACGATCGAGCAAGGAGTTCGCCCAGCGCATGTCTTCTCAGTGACATCGGCGCCGGGCAGTCAAGAGATTTATGCAGGACAGAGCCTGCATCCCATTCTGACTCAAAACCTGCCGGACGGCGAACTGCTGGCTATGGCGGTGACCCCCACGGAGGCTCTTTGGTCTCTGGGCAAGGTCGACCTGAAGGGCAACGTAACATCCTTCTATCAGTTTCCGGCAGCCGAGCGGCCGGGCGCCGCGATCTACGCGAGCGATGGCAATTACTACGGCGTTTCCCAGGCGACGAGCGCGTCCACTGGTTACGTTTACCGGGTGACACCGTCCGGCGTTTTGACCAAGCTGTACCGCTTTCCGGCCGGCACTTTCTCGGGATATTTCGCCCTGCCGCTGATCGAAGGCAGCGATGGCAATCTGTACGGCGCCACGCCCAATGGCGGCGCTAACGGGACGGGGGCCATTTACAAGCTCACCTTAGGCGGCCAGTACACGTTGCTCTACTCGTTTCCGAAGGGCAACCTGGGCGGTCCGACGGCGTTAATCGAGGGCAGCGACGGAAACCTGTACGGCGCCACGCTGGGAGCAGTCAGGCACGAGGGTTACAGCCAGTTGTTCCGGATCGGCAAGGGCGGCCCGTATTCCGTGTTGTACGACATGAAGGATGTACGTCGCGACGGCGCCTGCCAGTGTTCGCTGGTACAGGGTAGCGATGGCATCATCTATGGGTCGGCCGTAGGCGGCGGTATCTACGGTGGCGGCCTGTACTTCGCCTTGGATGCGGGGCAACCCAAGCCTGCGCCGCGGCCGCTCGGTTTCAACCCGCGATCGGGTGGGGTAGGCAGCACGGTGTCGATCTGGGGTTCCCACCTGCTGTCGGGGTCGGTGCGATTCAACGGGGTTGACGCGACGGCGGTTTCCAACAGCGGGTCCAACTACCTGCTGGCGACGGTTCCGGCAGGGGCGGCCAGTGGACCGATTACGGTGACCACGCCAGGAGGGACCGTTACCACGCGCGCGCGCTTCATTGTGCGGTAGGTCAGCGCGCAAAGAGACGAAGGTATGGCCGATTGACAATCGGGCCTACAGGTTGGCAACAGTTGCCAACCTGCCCACAAGCAGGCGGGTCTTGAGACCCGCCGCAGGCGTGGACGCCCGTCCCACACTGATAAGAAGAAACTGATGGATAGGAGTACAGGACCGCGCCCTCGCAAGCGGCGCCTTTAGCTCTTGGGCTGGATTTCTGCCGGATGAGCCAGGTGGAACTGATAGCCGACGCATGGTGCGGTCAGGATGTAGCGCGGCTTCGCGGGCTCCGGTTCGATTTTCTTGCGGAGTTGATTGATGAACACCCGCAAATAGACCACCTCGTTGCCGTAGTCCGGTCCCCACACCGCCTGCAGGAGGCGGCGATGCGGAATGGGGGTATTTGGGTTGGTGGCCAGATATTGCAAGAGGTCAAACTCCTTGCGGGTGAGACGGACTTCGTGGCCCCCCGCAACGACCCGGCGCTCGGCGAAGTGGATCTCCAGGCCATCGGTTTCGAGCAATGCAGGCGCGGCTTCCGGGGCCAGCGGGGAGCGGCGCAGCCCGGCGCGGATGCGCGCCAGCAGTTCCTGCATGCTGAACGGCTTGGTCACGTAATCGTCGGCGCCCGCATCCAGGGCGCCGATCTTGTCCTTTTCTTGCTCCCGTACCGAGAGGATGACGATAGCCAGGTCCCAATTGGCGCGAATCTCGCGGCAGGCTTCCAGGCCGCCCATGCCGGGCATCGCCAGATCCAGCAACACCAGGTCGTGCCGGCTGCGGTGCAGCGTGTCCAAGGCCTCTTCCCCGCTGCGGGCATCGGTCACTGTGTAACCCTGGGCAACCAGCATCTTGCGCATCACTCGCCGGATTTGCAAATCGTCGTCGACTACCAGGATTTTGGCTCCGCTCACACGCTGGCCTCCTCATACGCCACAGGCAGAGTAAACGAAAATGTGGCGCCTTCGCCGGGCTGACTCTCAACCCAGACCCGGCCCTGGTGCGCTTCCACGACCTGGCGCGCGATGGGGAGGCCCATTCCCATTCCGGTCAGATTACCGTGCCGCTGCTTCCCGCGGTAATATTTTTCGAAGATCAGACGCTGCTCCTCAGCCGGGATGCCGGGACCGCGGTCGCTGACGCTGATGACCACGCCGGTATCCGCAGCGCGCGCGCGCACGCCAATGGGCGCGCCCGGTTGGGAATACTTCAAGGCATTTGCGGTGATTTCCCGAATGACCAGGCGGATGAGACCGGCGTCGGCGGAAACCGGCGGCAGACCCTGCGGCAAATCGACTTCGATCGGGGAACCGGCTGCCATCTGTTTCTCCAGGGCCGAGTAAACCAGGTCTTCCACCGTGTGCGTCTGTCTATCGAGGTCTACGTGGCCTGCCTCAATGCGCGCCATTTGGATTGTCTGGGTCATCATGGCGCTGAGGCGTCCGCTCTCCTGGTCCATAATCTCAAGCCACTCCCGCTGATCGCGCCCCGGAGATTCGGCCAGCATGGCGTCGATGCCGGCGCGGATGGAGGTAAGCGGCGTCTGAAAGTCATGCGCCAAGGCATCCAGCAGCGTGGCCTTCAACTCATGATGGCGGCGCGCCCCCTCGGCCTGCGCGGCGGCCTCCTGTTTGCGGACGCGATCCATGGCTAAGGCTATCAGATTGGCGATCGACTGCACGGCGGGCGCTGAAATCGAGGCTTCGCCGAATGCAAGGCTGCCGACGGGGCGATCACCCAGATTGACCGAGACCAGGGCTGGATTCCCCGCGGCCGCGCGCGGCAAATCGGCGGAACCGGCCGCCGCCATGAGCGCGGCGTCCGAAATCCCCGGGGGAATACCCGCGCGATGGATTTGGCCGGAAAGCGCATCGAAGAAGGCCACGCCGGGACAGCCAAAAATCTCCACCACCTGGGCGGGAATGTCCTGAGCCAAGGCGGTGGCCGCGCTGGCCTGCATCAGGCTACAGCTCAGGGCATACATGCGCTGGATTTCGCTCTGACGTTGGGTGGCCTCCAGGGCGCGCTTCTTCAGTCTTGCAGACAGTTCGCTGACCACGAACGACGTGATGAGAAAAGTGCCCCACGCGACCCAGTTCTGCGGATCGTCGATTCCCAGCGCAGGGACCGGCGGCAGGAAGTAGTAGTCGAGGAACAAAATACTGAAGACGGAAGCCACGGCCGCTTCGGGCAGGCCCCAAAGCGTGGCCGCTCCCAGCACCACCAGCAAATAGGTGAGCGCCGCAGTGGTACTGTTGGCGCGAATGGTGTAGTGATACAGGACGGACACACCCATCAGGCCCGCACCCAGGATCGCGGCGCGGAGGATCAGGCGGCTCCAGGTTCGTTGACGCATGCGTTGGTCGGCTTGAGGCCATTATAGCCGCGGTACAGGCCGGGGGGCAGGGCCGATTGACAATCGGCCTGCAGGCTGACAACCTGCCCCACAAGGCGGCTTGACACAACCGCGGCAATCAAGTGATACTGGTTCACTTCTCGCTCTTCAAAAATTGCGTTACAACGGTAGAACACTTTCAAAAGGAGTACCGATGCCAACTGGAAGGATGTTGCTCGCGGTAGTCTTGTGTTTGCTTGTATTTGGCGCGTGTCCGCTGGTTTATGGCCAGGCCACGGGAATCATTTCAGGCACGGTTTCGGACGCCACCGGATCCGCGGTTGCAGGGGCAAAGGTGGTGGTGACGGCGCCAGCCGTGGGCGTCACCCGCGATTCCACGACCGACGAGTCGGGGCATTATCTGGTTCCGCTGCTGCCGGTCGCTAGTTTCACGGTCCACGTGGAATTCACCGGTTTTCAGCCCGCCGAAGAGAAGGACGTCCGCTTGCAAGTGGACGAACACCGCGAGGTGGACTTCAAGCTGTTTCCCGCATCGCTCAAGGAGAGCGTGGAAGTGACCGCGACCGCCGTGGCTGTGGAGACCGCCAACCCGACGCTGGGCCAGGTGATCACTTCCCAGCAGGTGGCCGAACTGCCGCTGAACGGCCGCGACTTCGTGCAGTTGGCGAATCTCACGCCCGGCACCACTACCGAAACCAACCCGAGCAGCTTTTTTAATGGCGGCCCCAGCAGCGAGGTTGCGGCGCGCGGTTCGTTTTCGCTCTCGGTGGGCGGGTCCCGCGCCAACTCGACCGATTGGCTGTACGACGGCAACGACAACAACGAATTGACCGCGGGCGGCATCGCCATTCTGCCTTCGCTCGACGCCATCCAGGAATTCAAAGTCCTGACTTACAACTACTCCGCCGAATATGGCACGCGCGCGGGACCGACAGTTCTGGTGACGACCAAGAACGGGACCAATAACTTTCACGGCTCGCTGTTCGAGTTTTTCCGCAACACGGACCTGGACGCGCGCAGCTTCTTCGCCACCTACACCGAGAAATTCAACCTTAACCAGTTCGGCGGCTCGCTGGGCGGACCGATTCAAAAAGACAAGACGTTCTTCTTCGCCGATTATCAGGCCAAGATGCAGCGGCACGGGATTCCGTATGTCGGTCTGGTGCCTTCGGTTGCGATGCGCAACGGCAATTTTACCAACGATGCATTTGGCAATCCCAATTCCGAGGTTCTGAATAACCCTTACGCGACCACTCAGACTTCCACTGGGACTCCGGTAAACCAACCCTTCATGTGCGACGGCTCGGGTAACGCGCTTCCCGCGGCTGGGGACGGCAGCCAGACGCCAGGAACGCCGTGCAATAAGATTCCCGCAGGACTGGTGAACCCGATCGGCCAGGCGATGATCAATCTCTATCCGTTGCCGAACGCCAACAACCCCGGCCAAGGCTACAACTATGTCAACGAGCCGGTGAGGAGGCTGAACGAAGGCGAGTTCGACATACGGCTGGACCATAATTTCTCATCGAAAGATTTGATGTTCGCGCGCTTCAGCTACGATCAGGCGTATTCGTTCGTTCCGGGCGGTTCGCCGGGATTCGCCGAGCAGGGCGCCTTTGCCAGTTCGGAAGTCATCGACAATCACGGGCGCAACGCGGCGCTTTCCGAGACGCACATTTTCTCCGAGCGTACCGTCAACCAATTCAGCATTGGTTTCAATCGGATCTCCAACTACTTCACCTCTTATGGCACGGGCACTTGCGAAGCCGACAAGTTGGGGATTCCGGGCGCCAACCTGGGCGGCGCCAGTTGCGGTTTGACCTCCACGGAATTGAGCGGTTATTGGTCGCTGGGCGACCGTGGATACTCGCCCTTTCAGGGCGCCAGCAACGTCTTCTCAATCTCCGACTCGTTCGATATTGTTCGCGGCAGCCACGATATCAAGATCGGCGGCAACATTCGCGCCAACGAGTTGAACACGCTGGCGATCGGTTTCCAGGACGGGTATTGGCTGCTCACCGGCGATTGGGGTGGCGACCCTGCCGCGCAGTTGTTGATGGGCTTCAGCGACCTGGCTATCCACGATCAGACGTTCGCCGGCGATGTCATCGGGCGACGCTGGAAGATGTACCGCCCTTATGTGCAGGACGATTGGCGCGTGAGTAAGAACCTGACCCTGAACCTAGGATTGGCCTGGGCCATAGTCACACCGGAAAGCGAAGCCTTCAATCGCCAGGCAAATTTCCTTCTGGGCCCCCAGACGTTCCTGATCGCGGGGCAAAACGCCAATAAATATGCGGGCGTCAATATGGACTGGAAGGCGCTCGAGCCGCGCATTGGTTTGGCCTGGAAGCCTTGGGGCAGTCAGACTACCGTGCTGCGCGGAGGTTACGCGATCTATCACGATTCCTCGTGGAACATGGGCGCCCAAGGCTTGTGGCAAAATCCGCCCTATTACTACGAGTCCGATGCATTTGCGTTTGGCGGCGGATGTCCGTTCGCTACCTCAGCCTGCGCCACAAAGTATGGCCTGACTCCCTACCCGGCCATTAGCCTGTCGCAAGGTTTTCCGATTCAAAGCACGCCTCCCTCTCCTAATGCATTCACGGGCACGATCAATGTGATGAACCCCAACTTCAAGCAGGGCCAGGTACAGCAGTTCAACGTGAACGTGGAACACCAACTGCCGGGCCAGGTGTTGCTGACGGCCGGATACGCGGGATCACGCGCTTCCCACATTTTGGTATATGGCAACAACTTGAATGTAGGCTCTCCCGGGGCTTGCGGCACGACCGCCGGATACACCCTGGGTTGCGGACCGGGCGGAGCGGCTTTTGGCGTTCCGGAGACGAACTTCCCTTACTCCACCATAGATAACATGACCGACGATGGGAGGGCTCATTACAATTCGCTTCAAATCAAGGCTGAAACCAAGAGTGCCCGGCATGGTCTCTATGCATTGATTGGCTATACCTATGCCAGGAACTACGACTCAGGATATACAGACGGCTTGGGCAGCAATCTGGGCGCGCCTTACTATCCCCTGCCCGGGTGGCAAAAGTTAGATTGGGGCCTGTCTCAGATCAACCTCAATAACGATTTCACCGCCAGCGTGATCTATGAGCTGCCGTTCGGCAAAGGTAAGGCGTTCGGTAGTGACTGGAACGGTCCGGTCAATGCCATCCTGGGCAATTGGGAAGTAACCGGGATCCAGAAGGTCACCTCGGGTTTTCCGGTTTTCGTGGTGGCGGACAATAACTCCGGCGTCAACTTCGAAAACAACGGGAACAGCTTGAACCGCCCGGACCAGGTTTGCAACCCGGTATTGAGCAATCCGACGATCAACGCGTGGTTCAACACCAGTTGTTTCGTGGCCCCGCAGAGCGGGGAACTGGGGAACGCTTCCCGGACTCCGCTCTCCGGCCCGGACTTCGTGAATACGGACTTTTCGGCTATCAAGCACTTCCTGGTGCCAGGCCGCGAGGGAATGAAGGTCGATCTCCGTGCCGAGGTCTTCAATCTCTTTAACCATCCGCAATTCGGTACGCCGGGCAGCAGCATTTGCGCGGCCTGTCCGCTGGTCGGCGCCGCGGGATTCGGCTCGATCAACACGACGGTCAATAACCCGCGTCTATTTCAGTTTGCGCTTAAGTTCTTGTTCTAAGATCGTCGCGCTCGCGCTGCTGGCGATCGCCGCCGCGTAGTTGTGGGGCGGGCAATTTTGCCCCGGGGTCCCCTCTGGGGGCGGCTTTCAGCCGGCCCGGGCCGCCTAAAAAGGCGGCTGCGGCCAGGATTGGCAGCCAGGATTGGCCGCCCCACGTCATAGGAGGGAATGCCTGGCCCGGCATCTATATCCGTCTTCGTTTGAATGCGACTGCGGACACCAGTCGCATTTCTTCGCGAACACGGTTCGTGAGGTGGCGGCAGATAGTCTTCGCCGCCGGAAAACGATCGAACTGTGGGATTCGGAGCGCGAAGATCACGCTGTCGAGTTCGTAGGCGGGCGGCCCGTCGCGATGATTTGCCCAAAGCTCGGGCGCTGCAAAATAGACGGCGTTCTGGAACCTGTTAGAAAATCACATCGAAATCGGCCGTGAATCGGCGGTGGCGGTCGCCGAAGAACAAGCCGTACGCCGGGTCGGCGATGTTGCCGTGGAAGGCCGCCGGGTTGAAATGATTGGTCAGGTTGAAGCCGCTGATGGACGGGCGAATCGTGTATTTCGGACTTAGCTTGAAGTCTTTGGAAAATCGTGAGTCGAGCGAAACGAAGCTCGGGAACCTGCTGGCATAGGGCACTCCCACGTAATTCTGGTACGCGTCGGTGACGACGTAAGGGAACCCGCTGCGATACTCGAAGACGGGCGCAATGCGAAACCCAGCCGGAAGCTGGACCAGCCCCCAAGCCAGGAAGCGATTGGGCAAGTCCGCCGGCAGATTGCCGAACTGATTGGCGCGGACGATGGGCACGGGAAAGCTGCCCAGGTAGTTGGCGAAATCGTTCAAATCGCCGCGCGCCTGGCTGCGCACGTAGGAGAAGAACAACTCGCGCTTCTCGTTCAGCCGTACTCGGGTAGTCACTTCAAACTGCCGGTAACGCGACTGTCCGGTGCCCGAGAGCAGGTCGGCGCCCGTATTCGTCGCGGGATTTGGCGCTACCGTGTTCATGATCACGAGTCCCGACGAAGCGGTCTGCATGTAGCCCACGCGGAGCTTCACGTGCTGTGTGAGCGGCTGCTCGATCTGCAGGCTGCCGGTCGCGCTGCGAGGGGAGAAGTTGCCTGCGTTGGATTCCTGAAAGACGAACGGATAGCGCACATCCACGGTTCCCAAACCGTTTTGATAAAGAAACGGTCCTGCTGAAACCTGGCCGTCGGCGCCGAACATGGTGATTACCTGGCTCGGATATTGATTGAACGCGTAAACGTTCAATGGGACCCGATCGTAGAACAATCCGACCCCGGCGCGAATCAGCGTGCCGGCGCTGGGGAAGATGTTCCAGGCAACTCCCGCGCGCGGCGCCACGCGAAAGCTCTCCGACACCTGCTGGGACTCCGTACGGACACCTAAGTCGACAGACAGCCGCGGCGTCACAATCCAGTGATCCTGTCCGAAGAAGGCATACTCGGTATCCCAGCGGCGAAATGCCTGGCCGCCGGTAAAGGATATGCTCTCGATCAACTGGCTGGCGGAGTTCAGAATGTCGATGGGGTGTTCGGTAACCTGGCCGTTATCGGTACTCTCCGCCAGGTAAGAGCCAACTTTGTAGTTATGCGTGCCGAGCCAGTTGACGGCGCCAAAGCTGAAGACCGTCGCGAGACTGAGGCGGGATGCGTTACGGGCCTGCTGCGCAAAGTAGCTTCCGGTGTTGCCCGCCGGGGTCATGGTCAGATCCTCGGATCCCTGGCCCCACACGCGGGCGTCGAAGCGCGTGGCGGAGAAAGTACTCTCGAGCAGGCCGGAGCCGATGGTGAGCCGATCCGCCAGCGTGGCGGTGTAGTTGTGGGTGCTGGCATCCGGCGTGGTGGGCTGCGGATTGAAGAAGTTCATATTCACGAAGTCCAGCCGCTGGGGAGCTACGTGAAAGGTGGCCGTTACCAAGTGCTTGCTGGACGCGATCCAATCGAACTGCGCGAAGGAATTGAACCCTTCCTGCTTTTTATTGTTGTAGGGGAACGGCAATTCGAAGACTTCCGTCTTGCGCATCTCGTATTCCAGGCCTTCGGAGAAGTAGAGCTTGCCGGAAATCAGCGGGCCTTCGGCGTTGACGCGCGGGGTGGCGTCTTTCAGGCCTTGCATGTGGTAGCTGCGAATGCGGAAATCGGGGAACGGATCGTTCAATTCCCACTTCCACTTATCGCCGCCGCGCCGGGTCTCCACCGAGACCAGGCCCTCGCTGAATCGTCCGTACTCCGCCAGGAAGGGTGTCTGATAGAAGTTGAGCGTTTCCACGCTGTCGATGGGCACGGTTAAGCCGAACTGTCCGGTGGCGGGATCGGTGACGTCGGCGGAGTTGACGATGAGCGCGCTGCGATGTTCGCCGGCCGCGGAAAGGAGCAGCCCGCCGTTGGGATCGCGGACCACTCCCGGCAGTAAAGGCAAAGCGTCGCTCACGGTTTCGGGCCGGCCGGGGAGTTCCTTGACGGTGTGGATGTGCAGGTCGCTTGGCGCCGAACCGCCTTGATCCACGGGCGCAGCCGTGCCTTTGACTTCGATGCTGTCCTGCCTTGCGAGGGCGGGAACCAGCGTCAGCTCGATGGATACGGAGGCCGATTGCGAAAGGTCCAGATCGCTCTTCCGGGCGGTTTCGAAACCATCCTTGGCGGCGGCGATTGCATAGATGGCGGGTTTGAGTTCGGTGAATCGAACGTGCCCGTTGCGGTCGGTCACGACCGACGAGACCGCGGTCTGGCCGGTGATCAAATCGACGTGCACGCCGGGAACCGGCTGGTTCGCCGAGTCGACGACCGACACTTCTATAGATAAGTCCGCTGGCGGCGCAGCGGCATGTGCCGCAGCCGGCCATAACAGTATGGCTGCGCACACGCATCCCCGTAGACGCATCATGCTGCTTTCTTTTTATTTTAACGCCGTTAGGATTGTTTACGTGGCGCGCGGGGATGTGGTTGCATTGAATGGCCCAGTACCCAGTTGTGGGGCGCCAATCATGGCCGCAGCCGGCTTTTAGCCGGCTCTGGCCGCCTAAAAGGCGGCTGCGGGCATGATTGCCCGCCAACGACGACTAATGGCTGTCGCCATCGTGGTCCACGTCGCCCAGGGCGGCCTTGGCCGTGCTGCTCAACTGGACGGTATCCTCGGGTGGATTCGCCTTACTGGCTTCCGCATGCCTGGTGACGGCCGCCGGGGGCGGGTGGTTGGCGGCTTGTTGTACGTGAGTGTTAGTAGCGCTGATGGTCATGTTCACCTTATCGGCTGCCTGCACCGTAGTTTGCTCTGTTTTTCGGATACCATAAACGCTTGCGGTCCACGCGGCGTCAAAGTGTGTGGACAACCCGGAGGACTCATGAAACGCCTGGCCCTGTGGCTGCTCCCGATGACTCTGTCCGCGGGGCAGGCGCGCTATGCCCGGGTGGGCGACTTCGACGGCGCCGTCCAAGTACAACTCCAGGCAGCCGACGATTGGCAGCCCGCGCGGCGCAATCTGCCGCTGCGCGAGTCGTCCTGGGTGCGCACGGAAGGCGCGGCGCGCGTCGAAGTGGAACTGGACGATGGAAGCGTCTTGCGGCTGGGCCCCGATTCCCTGGCAGAGCTTTCCGATTACACGCGCCTCTCCACAGGCCAGCGGATCACGCTGATCTCTTTGGACCACGGCTTGGCCTATTTCACGGGCGTGGCGGAAGGCAAGAATTCCCTGGTGGTGGCCGTGCCGGGAGCCCAGGTGAGCATCGGTCAAGGCGCCCACCTGCGGATGGAAGCGCGCGATCCCTTGAGCCTGATCACCGCGACGGACGGTGTGGCGCGCTTCTCCTCTCCCACCGCCGAGTTCGATTTGACTCCGGGCCAGATGGTCAAGCTGGACCCAGGCCATCCGGCCCGCTTCGTCCTCAATCGCGAGATCCCGCCGCTGGAGACCGACCGCTGGTCGGAGGAGCGCGACAAAGTGCTGCTTTCGACCACCTCGGCCGCGCACGTGCCAGGTCTCGGATACGGCCTCGCCGACCTGGATGCGTATGGGGTATGGGTCCAATCCGCCGATTTCGGCGCTGTCTGGAAACCCAAGGCGCCGGCCGGCTGGGCGCCTTTCCGCAACGGCGAATGGCGCTGGTACGACGGCCTCGGCTACACCTGGATCAGCGACGATCCATGGGGTTGGCTGCCGTATCATTACGGCCGCTGGATGCAACAGGAGGGCTCTGGCTGGACCTGGGCGCCGGGCGAAAGCACCGTGTTCAAGCCGGGCGAGGTGTATTGGCTGAAGAGCGCCAGACTGGTCGGTTGGGGCGCGCTGGCGCCGGGAGAAAACTGGAAGCCGCCGGATCAGCCGCGCCAGTATTTGAACGCCAATACGACCTACGCCGGCTACACGCCGGAATCGCTCGAAATCGACCCGGCGGGCTTTGCGGCGCGTCCGCGGGAGCCGCTGGCGACGGCTGTCTTCGTGCAGGCGCTGCCGTCTCCGCCGTTTCCGGCGGCGCGCCTGGATGCATTCCGCCCGCCGTTGCGCGCTGGCGGCACGAGCGCTGTGGCCGTGTCGACCGACACGGCGTTTGAGGTTCCGCCGGCTCCCCAGGCTGACGCGCAGCCGGCCCCCGCACCCGACCCCGCGTATACGAGCGGTCCGCCCGAGGCGCCTCCGGTGGTGATCGTGCAGGCGCCGCCGGAGGAGGTGCAGGTTCCTGTGGAAGTCGACGTTCCCGTGCCGGTCTACACGGGCATCATCGTGGTGTACCCGCCGGGGGCTAAGGCGCCTGCCCCCGTGTCTGTGCCTGCGCCTAAGACCCCGCCGAAACCGGTTGCGCCGCCGCCTCCGCCTAAGCCGAAAGTGCCGGAACCCGATAAACCGGTGAAGTAGGGAGCTATGCGCACATCCTTCACATTACCGATCCTGTTGCTGGCGGCCGCGGCGGCCCGTGCCGAAGATCCGTTGGTGGTGCTGGCGGCCGCGCGCAGCGGACGCATCGAGTTTTTTGACGCGAACCTGTTGCCGCTGGGCGCAATCGGCGTCAACCAACTGGTGGAAAGCGTCACCGCCAGCCCGGATGGCCGCCGGCTCTATGTTGCGCAGGAGAGCCAAAGGGGGTCGGGCGCCTGCTGCGGTCTGTTTTCCCTTGAGCTGGATTCGCTGAAAATGTGCCTTCTGACGGCGCCCGCATTGTTCGGAGCGCCTTCGCCGGATGGCCGCTTTCTCTTC
>Ga0187890_10001518_pt1 | contig 16546 bp, 13 predicted proteins | sample June2016WEW_21_1_FD_133005 | JGI IMG/M metagenome (GOLD analysis project Ga0187890, IMG submission 133005) | Peatland microbial communities from SPRUCE experiment site at the Marcell Experimental Forest, Minnesota, USA - June2016WEW_21_10 | ecosystem: Environmental > Terrestrial > Soil >... | reverse complement strand
CTTTAACAGCACTGCTTCGATGTGCGTGAGGGCTCCCCCACAAGGCCGTGCCCTCCCGATTACCTACCCCGCCTCAATTTCGTAGCTAAAATAGAGCCTTACTCAAGGACTCATCCTCATGGACAAACTCATCATCCGCGGCGGCGAGCCGTTGCTCGGCACCGTCCGCGTCAGCGGCGCAAAAAACGCCGCGCTTCCCTGCATGGCTGCCGCCTTGCTCACCGACGAACCTGTCATCCTCGAAAACATTCCCCAGGTCCGAGACATTCAAACCACTCGCAACCTGCTCGCCGCCATGGGTGCCGAGGTCGAACTCGGCTACGGACGCGCCCACCACCGCACCACCATTCACTGCCAGAATCTCGCCAGCCCCGAAGCTTCTTACGAACTGGTCAAGACCATGCGCGCCTCCACCCTCGTCCTCGGACCGCTCGTCGCCCGCTGCGGCCGCGCCCGCGTCTCGCTCCCCGGCGGATGCGCCATCGGCAGCCGTCCCATCGACCTGCACATCAAAGGCCTCGAACAACTCGGCGCGAAGATCACGCAAGACCACGGCTACGTCGAAGCCACGGCCGATCGCTTGAAAGGTGCAGAAATCGTCTTCGACAAAATCACCGTCACCGGCACCGAAGACTTGCTCATGGCCGCCACTCTCGCCGAAGGCGAAACTATCCTTCAGAACGCCGCCCGCGAACCCGAAGTCGCCGACCTCGCTGCCTTACTCAACAAAATGGGAGCAAGAATCGAAGGCGCCGGCACCGCCATCATCCGCATCAAAGGCGTGAGCAAACTCAAAGGCGCGAAGCACCGCATCATTCCCGACCGCATCGAAGCCGGCACTTTCCTCATCGCCGGCGCCATGACCGGCGGCGATCTCAACATCGCCGGATGCGATCCCGCTCATCTCGGCGCGATCCTCGGCAAACTCAAAGAAGTCGGCGTCAAAACCAAATCCACAGCCGATTCCGTCCGCGTCATGGGCGACAATCCCTTCACCGCCGCCGACATGAGCACCGAAGAATATCCCGGCTTCCCCACCGACATGCAGGCTCAATTCATGGCCTTAGCCACGCAAGCCGAAGGCGCGTCCGTCATCACCGAAAACATTTTCGAGAACCGTTTCATGCACGCACAGGAATTAGTCCGCATGGGCGCGAACATAAAAATCGAAGGCCGCCGCGCCGTCGTCCGCGGCAAAACCCCGCTCAGCGCCGCCGCCGTCCTTGCCAGCGACCTCCGCGCCAGCGCATCCCTAGTCCTCGCCGCCCTCGTTGCCGACGGCGAAACCATCGTCGACCGCGTCTACCACATCGACCGCGGCTACGAAAACATCGAAGAGAAGTTGCGCGCGGTCGGCGCCCAAATCAAGCGCATCGGAGAAATGTTTCCTAAAAAAGCCGCCGCCGTAAAGTGACCGCGTGACCAAAGTCTTTGTCCTTAGCTTCTTGTTTTGATCCGTGCAAATCCGTGGCCAGTGTTTCTCGCCTCACCCGCGCGTCAACCCCTCAATCACTCCCCGATGCTGCGGATACTCCCTCACCAACTCCTCCCGTTTCCCCATCTCGAAATCCTCAAATTCAAACCCCGGCGCCACCGTACACCCCACCAGCGCAAACCCGCGCCCATCCCGCACTCGCGCCCCAAACCAGCATCCCGCCTTCACCACCGCCTGCAACACCTCGCCCGCCTCCGCATCGCTCCCTAACAAAATCTCCGAATACCGCCCGCCCTCATCGATCACATACACCACCAGCGCCGATCCAACATAAAAATGCCACACCTCATCCGACCGCAACCGGTGAAGCGCAGAAAACTCCTCGCCCTGCAACAAAAAATAAATCGCCGTCGACGCCGCCCGCGCCCCCTTAAACCCCGCCGGCAAACTCTCCTTCGCCAAAACCAAATCCGCCCGATAAGTCTGCCGATAATGCCCACCCTCCGGATGCGCCTCCAGCCCCAGCTTTTCAATCCAATACGCCGCGTCCTTGTTCATCGGTTCACCTTCATCATGTCGCGCCCATCACGATCACAATTTTCCCTGAAACGTTCCCCGTCCTCCCGCCACTATTCCTCTTAGGAGAAAGTCCCTTGTCGATCCCTGAAGTCTATCTGGCCCGCAATCTCGACGCTGCCTGCATCATCGCTCTCTGGATATCCAGCTATCATGCCAATCCCCAGCCGCAGCCCGTCACCGCCGAAGCCGTCGCCGCTTTGACCCAATACCTGCGCGGAGCCCAGTATTCATCATCCTCTTCGCCACTGGAAGAGAAGTTCGCCAGCTTGGGAATTCAAGTAATCCGGTGCAGCGAACGCCCCAACAGCGCCCCGTCCGCAGCTTCCACGACCCGATCCATCGAAGACCCCGGGCCCTACCGCGTTCGCGAGTACTGCTTCCGGGTCGGAGACATTACCATTTCTGCCCGACTTCCAGCCCTTGCTTAGCGGCCAACCGCCGCCTGAAACGCCGCTAAGCTCCCACCTCTCAGGTTCGCCCACCTCTCGCGGGAAGCCCACCCTTGCACCCTCTGCAAGGGTGGGGATTTATAAACCCGCCGCGCCAAAAAAATGATTCACTCAACTCCATCATCCCGCTGCCTCCGCGTAGTTCAGCCCCCACTTGACTCCCCGTGTTATCCTTTTCCCCGTACCTCGCGGGCCCCGCGCGGCGTCCCTTTCCGGACGCCGCCACCTACAATGAGGCGGCCCTACCTGCGTTCCCTTTCCTCGCAAGGATAAAGACAGCAGATGGAGGAGTTGCGAGCACATCCGATGTGTGCGTGCACTCTTCATTTCGCGTACGCCCACCGGTTCAATCAGAACAACGCTCAATCTGAACAAGATTCAACCTGAATCACGAATGAATCCAAATTCTGAGGAGAAGAAATGAAATTCAACAAGCTCACACCCAACCTTGTCGTCCACAACGTCGAAGCCAGTCTCAACTTCTACCGCTCCGTGCTCGGCTTTCAGCTCGGCTTCACCGTCCCAGATCACCCTCCCTACATCTTCGGCTCCGTCACCTCCGGTGCCGTCGAGATTTTCTTCAACGACCATAAGACCGTCGCCGCAGAGTATCCCGCCCTCGGCGCCAAGCCCATCGGCGGCAGCCTCACCTTATTTATCGAAGTCGAAGGCATCGCGGAAATCCTCGCCGCCGTCCAAAAGAGCGGAGCGAAGATCACCATGCCCCTGAAAGACCAGTTCTACGGCATGCGCGAATTTGCCTTCGAAGCTCCCGAAGGCTGGATCGTCACCATCGCCGAAAGAATAAAGAAGTAACTCCACATCACACCGGGCACAGGGGGAACACTGCGGCCTCCGCCGTGAACCCCCGTGCCCACTTGCTCAAGCACTCGCCCGCAGCTACTTCTTCGACTGCGCGTACTCGTTCGCGCCCATGAAGTGCAGCGACACATAATGCTCCTCGCCCACCACCCAGCTGTCATGCCCCGGCGCAATGTAGAACACATCGCCCGCCTTCATCTCGATCACGCGTCCATCATCCATCGCCGCCGTCGCCCGCCCCGAGACCACCATGCCCACATGCTCCACCCTGCAACTCTTCGCCCCCGCCGCCTTCCCCACGTGCACTGACCACTTCCATCCCGGCTCGTAGGTCGCCCTCCCAATCGTCATTCCACCCACATGGACTACCTCGAACTTTCCTTTTTCAAAAGTCCGCACCTCATCCGGATCCTCAAACCGTTTCAGGATCACATCATCCATGGCTCCTCCTCGCTGATCACCCAACCATATCAATCCTGATCATAATAAAATTCGTGTCCTTATCTGGATCGTCTAACCCGCGAATAAAACTCCGGCCGCGACCCGCGCGGCAGACACAAAAAAGCCCGGCATTTCTGCCGGGCTCTTAAGATTCCAGCGCCACACTCCGCGCTATTTTCTCGTGAACGGTTCGCTCTTCGCGGCCACCCGCTCTACATCTTCATTTGTATACGTCCGCACCGCGTGCTTCCCGCGCTTCGCCGCCGCGGCCGCCTCCACCGCGCTGGCGCTCTGTTCCACTCCCACGTAATATGTCCAGTTCGTGCGCCCTTCTCTTTCGGGCCCGCGCTCGCCCCGCTGGTCGCGCCTCCCCATCATTTCCGGACGCACTCCCTCCGGACGCCCGGCCTCGCCGCGCGGCAACCACACCGCCCGTCCCACCGCGGGACTTCCTCCCCCCGAATACCACACCACCTCGGTGTGTACCGCGTCGGTGTTCACGGAATTCATCGACATCGTCGCATTCCGCGCCCCCGCCTGCAGACCGCCCGTCGCGTTGCTCGCGCCCACCGGCGACGACGAAACCGTCTCAAACCCAACGCTCGGCGTAGTCACCAGCGGCACATACGGCCCGCATCCATACGGACAATACCCCGCCACGCCTCGCCCGCCGTCCTGTCCAAACGCCAGCGCCGAGAACACCACCACCGCCAACCCAAGCACAAATCCACGCATAACCCACCTCCGGGGAAACCTATCCACACCCCTCGCAGCAGGTCGCGTGCCAGCCTCGCTTACAACCATTCCGCTCCATTCACCGCCTTTTCAGCCTCTTCCGCACTCGCCGCCCGTCGCCCACTTCCCCGCCATGCGCAAGAACCTGCCTACAAACCGCAGAAAACTGTCTTCTCAAGTTATGCAGCAGAATTACCAACGCCTATGCAGTGAGGTCGCATGTGCAACTGTTCGCACGCAGCATGCGCCACCGTTCACCTTTTTTATCGACAATCCCAACCACCCTCGATCGCAATTAGTGCATAATGTACGCTCTCGTTTTCCGGACCAGCGAGTCCTTGTCGATCACAGGGGGTTCTTGATGCAACTTCGTGAAGCTAACTGCCATGCCTCAGCGCCGCGCGCTAAAGTTGTTCTTTTCGCACTCATGGGCGCACTTTTGTTTCTTGCCAGCGTGTCTCAATCGGCACAGTCCCAAACCTACAGGGTCATTCACAACTTCACTGACAAGAAAAGCGATGGAGCCACACCTTACGGAGGGCTCATCCTGGATCGATCGGGAAATCTCTATGGCGCCTCGTATCTCGGTGGCCTTTACGCCAACGGAAGTGTCTACCGGCTCGTACGCAGCGGTGACTCCTGGACGTACAGTTCGTTGTACAGCTTTAAAGGTCTTTCTGAAGGTGTAAAGGACGGATCGGGGCCAGGCTTCGGTTCTCTGGTCATGGGAGCGGACGGCCTTCTGTTTGGAACCACCGAGAGCGGCGGATACTTCGGTACAGACTTTGCCGTCTGCGACTGTCCCGGCAAGGAGGTTGTCATCCATCAGTTTGGCATCGGCAAGGACGGCGCTCAACCCATTGGCGGCGTGGTGCTCGATCCCGAAGGCAATTTCTATGGAACCACCAGCTTGGGGGGCGCCTTCGGCAATGGCACAGTCTTTAAAGAAACACGTTCCGGGCACCGTTGGACCGAGAGCATAATCTACAACTTCACCGCGGAGAACGATCCCATCAATCCGGCGGCCGGCGTCACCCTTGACCCCCAAGGCAATCTTTACGGTACCGCTTCTCTCGGCGGTACCTTCGGCTATGGCGCCGTTTACCAGCTGTGCCGTCCGCTTCCGGCTGGACCGAGACCGTCCTGTACAACTTCCAGAACGCGGACGATGGCGCCAATCCAGTTGGCGGCCTGGTCTTGGACGGCGCAGGAAATCTGTACGGCTCGACCTTCGACGGTGGCGTCAACGGCGGCGGCATCGTGTACGAAATGTCGCCTTCCACCGAAGGCTGGACCTTTACCATCCTCTACAGCCTCACCGGCGGATATAGCGGGCCGTATAACAAACTCACGCTCGACGGCAAGGGAAACATTTACGGCTTTACCAACGGTGCAGGTGCGAACGGACTCGGATCGGTGTTCAAGCTAGTTCCGGCCAACGGCGGTTGGACCTTTACCGATCTCTACGACTTCGTCGGCGGCACCACCGGCGGACAGCCTTACGGCAGCGTGGCCGTCGCTAGCGATGGCAAAGTCTTTGGCACAGCCGTCATAGGCGGAAGCGACAACCAGGGCATCGTGTGGGAGATCACGCCGTAAACCCGTGTCGACACCATGAGGTATGACATCGAGATGTAGGCGAGTCGCATCACCTCTGCACCACCACGCCGGCAAAATCGTGGAGCACAGTGTTAGGTACCCTCCGGGGTGACTTTGAAAAGCACTCAAACGGTCACTCGTGGTAGCCCAAAAGGTGGGCCAGCCCCCGATTCATGGATTCTCCTGAGAAATTTTCTGGGCCACCGCCCGAAAAGTTTTGTACTTTTCGCCGAGGAGGACGGCCTCTCTCCGCCCTCCTTGGTGAGTTCAAGTTAGTTCGGTGCACCGTGAAGTTGGTCGTCCTGAAACTTCGAACGTCAGCCTACGGCTGGTAAATCTGCACGTTGCCGATGGCGCTTCCGCTCAGCGTCGCCAAACCTCCAAAGCAGTACAGTTGACCGTTGTCGACCGCAGACGCAGCATACATCGTGCCCTGTGGAATGGGCAGAAGTGTGGTCGTCCATTTGTTCGTCGACAGGCTGTACGATTCGTTCACCGTCGTCGCTGCGCCATCGTTGTTGATGTAGCCGCCAACGTCGTAGAGTGCACTGCTGATGACCCCGGAGCACGACCCCGTTCGAGCCGTAGGATCGGCTGTCAGATCCGACCATGCGTTTGTGGTGGCGTTGTACCCCTCGGTGTCACCGGTGATTTGCCCGGAAGCGACGGCTCCATCGGCAGACACAATCGTTGCCCCAATCAGTCCGCCCGCCGGGTAATCCTTGGCCCCGTCCATGGGAGTTTCCTCTGTCCACGTGTTTGTGGCCGGATTGTAACTTTCGACGGTGGCCACAAAGTTGGCGCCGTTGCCGAGGTTGCCGCCCATGACGTAAACGATGTTCTTCTCCACCACGGCAAGCGTTCCGTTCCGCGCCGTCAGCATGGGTGCCATGCTGGTCCAAGCTTTAGTGGTCGGACTGTAAGCCCACACCGCGTTGGTGGGGGCGGTCACGCCGTTATCTCCGCCAAAAACGTAAAGGATGTTGTTGACTACGGCCGCAGAGCTATGTTGGGTCACCGTCGGCAGCGCCGTGCCTGAGCTCCAGGTGTTCGTGGCGGGGTTGTAGATTTGGACGTTGTCCAGGACAGTTCCGGACGCGTTCGCTCCGCCAATCACATAGATGTCGCCGCCGAGTACCGCTGCCGACGATTGCGCCGTTCCCGTCGGCATCGCGGCCACGCTCGCCCACGAGTTGTGCACCGTGTACTTTGCTGTGCTGGTCAGCGTGGTTGAGCCGGTAATCACCGTAACTTTCCCGTCGGTCGCGCCTGTCGGCACGATCGCGGTCAGATAGGTTGTACCGGACAACGTGACCGTCGTTGCCTGCACGCCGTTGAACTTCACCACTGACGAATGGCTGAATCCCTGTCCGAAGATGCCGACCTTCGATCCCACCTTGCCCGATGTACTCTCCAGGCTGGCGAACGCTCCCGCGCCAATGTCGAAGCTATAAAACACTCCGCAGCCGTCCCCTTGGCACACGCTCGTGTCACCCCCATGTACGGTAAAGCCATAGAGATTGCCGTTTGTGTGCTGCATCAACGGAGTACTTGGCGCGACGCCGTCCGCGCAATTAGTTTCCTGGCAAAACTCGTGGAGAATCGTGAATGTTCCGCCAGTCGTCAGGCTATAAATCCATCCAGGTTCAGAAGAGTTTCCTTGTCCCAGCAGGCCGTAGAGATTCCCATCCGTGGCCTGCACCAGGCTGCTGTTCGCTGGAGAATAGGTGCTGGGCAAATTGTAGAGTACCGTGTAGGTACCACTGTTAGTGAGTTTGAAGAAGACGCCGTTGTTGTCCGTTCCGCCAACCTGGGTCAAGCCATAAAGATTGCCATCGCTGGCCAAGAATAATCCATGCTCGAGATCGGCCCCGTCCGACCCTGCGAAGTTGTGCAGCACGGTGTAAGTACCACCGGGCGTAACTTTGAAAAGCACCCCGTCATTGTTGGTGCCGCCGCTCCTTGTCCCGCCGTAAAGATTTCCATCGCTGCCCACTACCAATGGGGCAACGGGATTGTTTCCGTCCGCTGCGACGAAGGTATGCACCAGACCCACGCTTCCACTCGACGTGATCGAATAGATCGTTCCTGCGCCCCCGCTTGGGATCTCCGACGATGGTCCGTAGAACAGGCCATTGGGCGCTTGGATGGGTGCGACGGTCGGTCCATTTCCGTCGGTTCCACAAATGGTATTGAGTTCGGTGGCCGTTCCTAGCGGCGTCGTTTTCCATACCTCCCCACAGCCGATGCGGTCGAAGTATTGCGCGGTATAAAAGTTGCCGTCCGTCCCCAGGGTTACGCCGTTTCCGAAAGGCTGGGCAACCTCGGCAAACGTTCCCGAAGTGGTGGCGCTCAGAAGTCCTCCCTGGTTGGTGGATATGGTATAAATCTCGCCATTCCTTCCCTGCACAACCTGTTGCGCAGCAGGGTTCGTAATAGGGCCGATGGTAGACGGGAGGATACCGACCACGCTAAATGTTTGAGCGCTGGCAGAAACTGCCGCCCCTCCCGCGAGAATGAAAAGGGCAATCAATGCCGCGATATGGAACCTCTTAACTTGTTGGCGATTGCAATTCATCGATCGTCTCCTGAGAGTCTGATTTTTCCTTCACCTTGGGGAAAATGCTGAGATATCAATGCAGAGCCGTAACCGGCGCTTCTCGGCCGCCTTCTCCTGGCCTTACCTGGCTGCCCTTCGGCGGCAGCACAATCGCGCTCACAATCAGCACCAGAATCGTCGCAGCCAGCACCACCAGTACCCGTCCCAGCGGACTCCCCCGAAATCGAGCCCTATCCCTCCCCGGGCAAGAGAGCCCTCCCTGCTGAATCTGCGCCGCCGACCCATTTCGAATGGCACGAATTGGTGATTTCGCGCGTTGTCGCACAGACGGTATACTTGTCCGGCTTTGTCCCCGGAAGCAAGGGACACAACCGGACACAACCGGGCATAATCGGGCTTCCCTCCTTCATTTGGGGTTCGGCGGGGCGTTCAGTGGCACAAAGCGGTACCAGCAATCCGGAGCGTCGTCTGGATTCGTGGAAGGAGATTGCTGCCTTCTTCGGACGCGACGAGAGGACTGTCCGGCGGTGGGAAAAGGAAAGCGCCCTGCCGGTCCATCGATTTCCCGGGGGCGCCAAAGGACGGGTCTTCGCCTTTGAAAGTGAGCTTGCTCTGTGGCTCAGCACTCCCCAGGCATTACAGAGCGCAACTTCGGACTCGGAGCCGCAAATCAGCCCTGTCCAAATCAGCACTCCCCAGATCGACCCGGGGCAAATCGGCCCGGGGCGAATAAGCAAAGACCAAACCAGCCCGGTCCAGCACGAGCCCAGGCAATCGCATCTTGGCGCGGCGGGCATGTGGTTGGGAACTCTGGCGGTCTGCGCCGCACTCGCGGTTGGAATCTGGGTCTATCGCAAGAGCCATCGCTTCGCCGCCTACGCCTCAGCCCCGAACCCGTCCCGCGTCCGCAATTCAGATCTCCGACCAACGACAGCCGGCCCTCACGATGCCTCAGGTCCCGATTCCGTCGCCGTGCTTCCCTTCACCAGCATACGCGGAGATGCCGGCACCGACTATCTCAGCGACGGCATCACCGATTCATTGATCGGCAACCTTGCCCACCTGCCCCGGCTTAACGTAAGGTCCCGCGACTCCGTTTTTCGCTACAAGGGAAAAGATATCGACGTACAGACCGCCGGCAGCAATCTCAACGTATCGGTCCTGGTGAGCGGCCGCGTGATGGTGCAGCGCGACGCCATCGAAATCAGTGCAGAGCTCACTGACGTTCGGAACAACACCGAACTCTGGGGACATCGCTACACCGGCAAGAGAGCCGACCTCATTTCTCTGCAGCAACAAATGGCGAGCGACATTGCGGGAAAGTTGCGTTCCACCCTCAGCACTGCGGATAGGCAGCAGGTCACCAACCAAGGCACCCAGGATGCCGAGGCCTACTCCTTATATTTGAAGGGCCGCTACGCGTGGTACCACCGGACGCCTGGTGAGCTGGCGAAGGCAATTTCCTATTTCAATCAGGCCATCGCAAAAGATCCCGGCTACGCTCTGGCGTATTCAGGTCTGGCGGATGCCTATTCGGTGCTGCCTAACTATGGCGGCAATCAAAACGAAGATTTTCCCAAGTCGAACGGTGCTGCCCGCAAGGCCCTGGAGTTGGACCAAACCTTGGCTCATCCCCATGCCGTGCTGGGCAGCAATGAGATGCAGTACGACTGGGATTTTGCCGGGGGAGAAGCTGAGTTCAAGAAGTCTTTCGAACTCGACCCTAACGATGCGACTGCGCGTCAGTGGTATGCCGACGACATTGGCATGATTGGCGGCAGAGAGCAGGAAGCCTGGGCCGAAGTCAATCGTGCCCATGAGCTTGATCCGCAGTCTCTCGTCATCACCAGAGTGGCCGGAGGTATTCGCGTCTGGGCCCGGCAGTACGACGAAGCCATCGCGATTTGCACCAAGCTGGCAAATGAGAACCCCACATTCGCGATCGCGCACGATTGCCTGGCCTACGCTTATTGGGGCAAACGCATGTACCCGCAAGTCATCGAACAATGGAGAGCCTATGGCCGGCTTTCCGGTCACCCCTACTCTGAACTCGCCGCCGCCATGGAAGAAGGATATCGTTCTGCAGGCTGGACGGGCGCTCTCCGCAAAGCCATTGAATGTCGCCAGGCACAACGCAAGACTGGTTACTCCTCAGCTTTGGCCATTGCCCGCGACTACGCCGACTTGGGAGACAAAGAGCAGGCCTTTCATTGGCTCAACATCGCTTACCAGGAACACGATTGGCTGCTGATTGGTTTGAACACCTACTTCCAACTCGACCCTCTGCGTTCCGATCCACGCTTTGCCGAACTGGTGCGCAAAGTCGGTCTGCCCCAGTAATGGCACGCGACTTGTAAGACCCGGCAGGTTTGCCTTGTCATCCTGAGAAAGCGGAATCGCCCGCGCAGCGAGCGACTCCCGAACGCACCTGCCCCTTGTGGGACGGACACTCCCGTCCGCCGCCGTTGACCTTGATTTTGACCTTGACCGGGAAGGGCGCGCGCTTTCAGCCGCGCCGAGGGGGATCCACCACCAAAGCACGCAGCACCGTGGAAGAGCGGCGCTTCAGCGCCGCGTAAAGCTGCTCGCCCATCAAAACCAGCCGCGAAGCGGCGGCAGATTACAGCCCACGGCGCAAGCCGTGGGGTAAGCACAAGAAAGAGCAACCAGCCCCGGAGGGGCGATAGACAACAGCCCAGGCGCGCGCGGCAAGTCGGAATAAAACAAAGCAAAAAGGCCACGACTCTCGCCGTGGCCCCTTTTTCATATCCGTGCTGATCCGTGCAAATCCGTGGCAAAAAGCTTCTAGTGTCTTCCCCCGCCCGGCCCGCCGCGCCCGCCGCGGTCCCGTCCACCACCACCACCCGGCCGACCACCGCGTCCACCGCGTCCACGATCCCGCCCGCCGCCGCCCGGACGTCCCCCGCGTCCACCTCGGTCTCCGCCATGCGGCCGATCTCCATGAGGACGGTCACTGCCGCCCACCGGCGCCGGTCCGCCTTCGCGGTTGAAGTTTGGCTCAGCCTCGTCGGGGAAATCGCCGCCGCCCTCAATCACCATCGACCCCGTCAATGCGGGAGCGGGAACCGCTTCGCCCTCACCACTCGGCTCAGCCGGCGCCGCGCCATCCCCTCCGCCCATCTTCGCGCGCTGCTCTTTCAGAATCGCCTTGCGCGACAACCGGATGCGGTTGCCCTCAACCGCCAGCACTTTCACCAGCACCTGGTCGCCTTCCTTCAACTCGTCGCGGACATCCGCAATCCTATGCTCCGCAACTTCGCTGATGTGCAGCAACCCATCGGTACCGGGAATGATTTCGACAAACGCTCCGAAATCCGCCAGCCGCGTCACTTTTCCGAGATAAGTCTTCCCTACTTCCGCCGTCGCCGTCAGATCGCCGATAATCTGCAGCGCCTTCGCCGCCGACGCCTGATCGCTCGACGCCACCTTCACCAACCCGGAATCCTCCACATCGATCTTCACTCCGGTCTGTTCCACAATGCTGCGGATCATCTTCCCGCCCGGCCCGATCAGATCGCGAATCTTATCCACCGGAATCTGCACCGTATAGAACCTCGGCGCAAAGTCGGAAATCTTCTCCCGTCCGGTCGTGATCACTTCTTCCATCTTCCCCAGAATGTGCAGCCGCCCGCGCTTCGCCTGCGCTAGCGCTTCCCGCATGATCTGCGAAGTAATGCCCGCAACCTTAATGTCCATCTGCAGCGCGGTAATCCCATCTTTCGTTCCGGCAACCTTGAAGTCCATGTCGCCGTAGTGATCTTCCGCGCCCGCAATGTCGGTCAGGATGGCATACTGCTCGCCTTCTTTCACCAACCCCATGGCCACTCCCGCCACCGGCGCCTTCAACGGAACTCCCGCATCCATCAACGACAGCGAAGCCCCGCAAACCGTCGCCATCGACGACGATCCATTCGATTCCAGAATGTCCGACACCACCCGCATCGCGTAAGGCCACGCCTCTTCCGTCGGCAGCACCGCCGACACCGCGCGCTCTGCGAGCGCGCCGTGTCCAATCTCTCTCCGCCCCGCCCCCCGCAAAAACGCAACCTCCCCCACCGAAAACGGCGGGAAGTTGTAATGCAGCATGAAGCGCTTTTTGGCTTCGCCTTCGAAGCCTTCGAGGCGCTGCATGTCGTCGCTGGTGCCGAGGGTGGTGGTTACTAAGGCTTGGGTTTCGCCGCGGGTGAAGATGGCGCTGCCGTGGGTGCGGGGCAGGATGCCGGCTTCGATCCAGATTTCGCGGACTTCGTCGAAGGCGCGGCTGTCGGGACGGTGTTTCTTCTCGATGACTTCTTCGCGGAAGATGCGTTCGCGGAGAACCTCGAAGTAATGCTTGAGCTTGGCCTGGGCTTCCTCGTCGTCTTCGGGGATGTCGGCCTGCAGTTTCTTCTTGAGCTCTTTGACCAGCGTGTGGCTCTCGGCTTTGGGATGCTTCTTGGTGTCGAGGCGGTCGGAGAGGTCGGCGCCGACTTTCTTCTTCAGCTGGTCGTAGTATTTCTGATCGAATTCCGGCGGGGTGACTTCGCGCTTTTTCTTGCCGACTTTCGAGCGCAGCTCGTTGAGGGCGGCGCAGATCTTTTTGACTTCGGTGTGGCCGAATTCGATGGCGTCGAGAACTACTTCCTCGCTCACTTCTTTGGCGCCGGACTCGATCATCACGATTCCGTCAGAGGTTCCGACGACCATGATGTTCAACAGGCTCTCGCGCATCTCGTCATAGGTGGGATTGATGATGAATTGCCCACCAATCTGGCCGACGCGGACTGCGCCGAGGGGGCCGAGGAACGGAATGTCGGAAAGGGTGAGAGCGGCGGATGCGCCGTTGATGCCGAGCACGTCGGGATCATTATTCGTATCGGCGGAGAGCACGAAGGCGATGACCTGGGTCTCGCACTTGAATCCGTCGGCGAACATGGGGCGCACCGGGCGGTCGATCTGGCGGCTGGTGAGCACTTCGCGCTCGCTCATGCGGCCTTCGCGCTTGATGAAGCCGCCGGGAAAGCGTCCACCGGCGTAGGTGTATTCGCGGTAATCCACGGTGAGGGGAAAGAAATCGATGCCTTCGCGCGCATCGGCGTTGGCGGTAGCGGTGGCGAGGACGACGTTATCGCCCAGGCGGACCACGGCCGCGCCGTGGGCCTGCTTGGCCAGTTTTCCGGTTTCGAATGAGAGTTGTTTGCCGCCGGCGAGGTCGACTGTAACGCTGCTAACTTCTGGTTTCATATTTCATCCTTTAGAACAGCTGCTAGCTCCTAGCTTCTGGCTAGGAGCATTCGGCTCGAGGTAGATTGCGAGAGAAGGGCGCATCTGTGCTTCCAATCGATCTCGAATGGAGATTGGTGGGGTGGGATGCGCTCAAAAGATGCACGTTGCAGAAGATCCTCAATGCACGACCGGCTTCCGGAGGAAGGCGGCGTTCTCAGATACGTTTGTGGGAACCCTATCCCGGAATTACTTGCGGATGCCGAGCTTTCCAATGACCGTCTTATAGCGCTCGGAATCGTATCGTTTGAGGTAGTCGAGTAGGCGACGCCGCTTACTGACTAGCATGAGCAGGCCGCGGCGCGAGCCGTGGTCCTTCTGGTGCGTCTTGAAGTGGTCCGTCAACTGGCCAATGCGTTCACTGATGATGGCGATCTGAACCTCGGGACTCCCCGTGTCAGTCGCGTGCGTCTGATACTGGTCAATTACGGATTTCTTTTGCTCTCTGGCTAACACTCGCCTGGTGCACTCCTGTTCTAGTTTCGATTTATCTTGGTGACAGAAATGAGGATAACAGGCGGGGGGTGGGGGTGTAAAGGCGGAGGAGAGGCGTCACGGACGAGGATAGCTGACTCGGAGGGTGGCCTTCCTTTCCGCTTTTTGCAAAGTGGCAAGGTGGCTCCGCGCATTTTGGTCAAGACGGGGTGAAGTTCCGCATGCAGGAGGCTAAAATTGAAAAATGGCGGAGTTTACCTGCACAAGACACGGCGATCAAGCAAACGAGCTCGTCCTCTACTGGCGGAGACAGACCAAGCGCGAAGTTAAGGCGAGGTCGTGGTTCATGGCGGCTCTGGCGCTTGGCAGTGCGCTCGAAGCGATGATGTACGCCTACTTCATCATCTGGAGCGGAGACGACGGTAACGACCCGACAAGGGATGAGAAGGTTCCTGACGACTTAGTGCTGTTCGATCTAATTGAGGCGGCAAAACAGATTGATCTGTTGAGCTCGGTCAAGTTCAAGGACAAGTTCGGAGAGCACGCGGTTGAAGATGTGATTACCGAAATTCGCCATATGCGGAACAACGTTCATGCTGGCGTAGCCCTGAGAAGGAACTTCAATCCCGCGAAGTTCAAAAAGAGGGATTATATGCGGTTGCAGGGCATCCTCGACGCCGTACTCGACAACTACAACCGAAATCTATAGGCCCTTGAGGACAGAACCGGCCGAGGCAGGCCCCCTTCGGCTAGCGCGCTGGAAAAACTGGGGACAGACGGGACGTTCCCCATTTCTGAAGACGAACAATTGGGGAATGTCCCGTCTGTCCCCGAATTCTTTTGTCCCCGAATTCTTTCTGTCCCCGAATTCTTTCCCTCCCGGTTGCGGGGTCAATGAGTGTAATGGGGATGTTTCGTCAATCGACACTTTGGTTTGCAGTCCGGCTGTTTTCGTCTTGGCCCTGGTCGAAATGCGAGAGATGATATTCGCATGTACGAGTTCGGCTAGAGGTTGGTTCTACCGCCTCAAGTTGCCTCTATATGCCGTTGAAATCTGCCGATTGGAACACCGCCGGAATGTGATGGTAAACCTCCGCAAAGTGGTGGTTGCGAACGATGAGCCCGAGTGGGGCGGCGGAGCAAGCAAGCGTACTCTGCGCGGTCGTCTTGTGCAGTATCTGCCACTCCTCGGGTTTGTTTTCGCGGCTGTAAGCAGCACCCTTGGAGCAGTTTTCCTGGTGGGCGGTAGGGATTTGTTTGACTTCGCTCTCGCCTATTTGCGTCGCTGGAACACGGCGTGGATGGTGCTCTCCGTGCTTGCCTTCTACGTGATCGCCTATGAGTTCACTCAGACCCAGTGGTTCCGGCGATTTGGCATTGAAATGATGCCGGAGCGCCTGCAGGGACTGGTTCTTGGGCTGGCACTGGGCAGTTTTTGCTTAGTAAGTCCGTTCCGCACTGTTTGGACGAACTACTGGCTGTTGCGCGATGGTCGCCAAGTCAAAGCGGCTATCACCGATATCCGCGAACACGGAAGTGTGGGCTACCGCTATCGCGTAAATGGAAACGAGTACACGACATCCGCCTACTGCCCGCACGAGGGTAGGGTCTCTTGTATCGCGGGTGAAAACATAACGGCGTATTACTCGGCCTCACATCCTTCGGTTTCGAGAATCCAGCAAACCGTGTCGATGGCTGACGGCGCTTGGCCAGCGATCATCTTCTTCACATGGCCCTTCGAATTCATGGCAATCGCTACCGTCGTTAGCCCGCGATGCAAATGGGCGTATAGGTTTGGAAGTCGAAACGTCCTGCCCCCGGCGATGCGCAGGGCAGAATAGTGAGCGACGTCGGGATATTTGAAATAAACCGGGGACAGACGGGAGGTTCCCCATTTCTCGGGACGACGGCGAGAGCGTACCTCAGCGGCTGAAGCCGGGTTAGTTTTTTCGGGCGGTTTACGGCACGGCTTAAGCCGTGCCCTTCCCGATCAAGGTCAAAATCTAGACCAACGTCAAGGGCGTCGGACAGGAGTGTCCGACCCACACGGGCAGGGGCAACACCAAGATCCCTCGCGTCGGACGAAAACCGGGGACAGACGGGACGTTCCCCATTTCTCGGGACGACGGCGAGAGCGTACCTCAGCGGCTGAAGCCGGGTTAGTTTTTTCGGGCGCTTTACGGCACGGCTTAAGCCGTGCCCTTCCCG
>Ga0187890_10001514_pt1 | contig 16559 bp, 13 predicted proteins | sample June2016WEW_21_1_FD_133005 | JGI IMG/M metagenome (GOLD analysis project Ga0187890, IMG submission 133005) | Peatland microbial communities from SPRUCE experiment site at the Marcell Experimental Forest, Minnesota, USA - June2016WEW_21_10 | ecosystem: Environmental > Terrestrial > Soil >... | reverse complement strand
GTGACTGGTGGGGCTGGTGGTGGGAACTAGGCGGGGACGAGTCGAGGCGCGGGGGCGCCGCCGGAGGGCCAAGCGACAGGCCGGGGGCCAGGCGGCCCGCCGGAGGGCCAGGCGGCCCGGGGCCGGACGGGCCGGAGGTGCTGGTCAGCGACGAGAGAAGCGGGTGGCCCAGCGGCTGGGTCTGGCTGGCGGGGACGGCTGGCGCGTACCGTCACCACCGGCACCGGCACCACCAGCACCACCGGCACCGCCACCACCGTCACCGGCACCGGCACCGGCACCGGCACCGCCACCACCACCACCGGCGTCTTCGGCGGCGCCTGCGGTGGGGATGACCGGCGCGCCGGGCAGCGCGGTCGCGGGGTCGGTGGCCTGCCAGACCTCGCGGACCACGACCTGGATGGCCCCGGCGGCCGGGATGGCCAGCAAGGCGCCCACGAACGCGCCGAAGATCCCCCCGATCCAGCTGCCGATCTCGCCGCCGACCAGGATGGACAGCAGTACCAGCAGCGGGTTGACCCGCACCGTGCGGCTCATCACGATCGGGTTCAGCACGTGGTTCTCGAGCTGGGTGTAGATGAGGAACACGACCAGCGTGATGATCCCGGCGGTGAGTGAGTGGGCGGCTGCGAACAGCACGGTGGGAATCCCGGCCAGCGCCCCGCCGATCATCGGCAGGAAGTCCACCAGCGCCACCCACAGCGCCCACAGGTACGGGAACGGCACGCCCGTGACCATGAGCGTGACGAACACCACCACGCCCGCGATCACCGAAGTGAGGACGTTGCCGAGCATGTACCCGGTGACCGAGCGGTTGACCTCGTGCGCGATCCGCCGGTACCGCTCCGCCCGGTCCGGGGCCATCGAGCCCAGCAGGGCCGTCCGCATCTTCGGGCCTTCCAGCAGCAGGAGCAGGACCAGCACGAAGATGGTGAGCAGCTCGAGCAGCAGGGTCAGCGCGCCCTTGCCCAGGCTCAGGGCGGGCTTGGCCAGCCCTTCTCCGTAACTCACCAGCTTGGGCGCGTTCTTATTCACCCACGTCTGCACGTGATACTTGGTCACGAGATGGCCGATCCAGCCCCGCCCGTGGGTCGCCGCAGCCACGTAGCCCGGCAGCTTCAGGGCCAGGTGGTTGATCCCGTTGGCCAGCGGGGAGCCGAAGGCGAAGGCGAGGCCGGCGAAGACGATCAGGGCCCACAGGGTCACCACCGTGACCGCCCAGCCCCGCCGCTTGATCTTCCACCGCTGCAGGGCCACCACGGCCGGGTTCAGGATCACGGCGATGAATGCGGCCACGATGATCAGCAGCAGCACGTCGCGGAGCCGGTAGACCACCTTGGCCAGCATGTAGACCGCGATCACCACCAGCGCGACGGTCAGGATGGTCCGCAGCGGGATCCCCCTGGCCTCCGCGGCCGCCCACAGCCGGGCCCGCCTGTTCAGCGGTCGTGGCGGCCAGGGGGATCCCGCTGCGGAGTTTCCGGACCGCGCCGGCCATGGCGGCCAGCGCGGATTACCGGAAGACTTGCTTACAAAGGGAGAGGAGCCCACCGTGCCGGTGAACGAGCGGGCCGGCCAGCCGGCCAGCCAGGCGGACCTGGTGGACGTGGCCAAGCTGGTCACTTCCTACTACGCACTGCACCCGGATCCAGCGGTCCCTGAGCAGAGAGTGAGCTTCGGCACGTCGGGACACCGCGGCTCGGCGCTGCGCACGTCGTTCAACGAGGATCACATCGCCGCCACCTCCCAGGCCATCTGCGACTACCGGGCCCGGGCGGGTACCACCGGCCCGGTGTTCCTGGGCCGGGACACCCACGCGCTGTCTGAGCCCGCGTTCGTGACCGCGCTGGAGGTCCTCGCGGCGAACGAGGTGACCGTGCTGGTGGACAGCCGGGACGGGTACACCCCGACTCCCTCGCTGTCCCGCGCCATCCTGGTTTACAACGACGGTCGCACTGACGGCCTGGCCGACGGCATCGTCATCACGCCGTCGCACAACCCGCCGGAGGACGGCGGGTTCAAGTACAACCCGCCCGACGGCGGCCCGGCCGGGTCGCAGATCACCTCGGTCATCCAGGACCGGGCCAATGAGCTGCTGGCCGGCGGGCTGCGGGAGGTGCGCCGGGTGCGATATCCGGCGGCCAGGGGCGCGTCCACGACGGCAGTCTTCGACTTTCTGGGCGAGTACGTCGCACAACTGCCGGCCGTGGTCGACCTGGACGTGATCCGGGTCGCCGGCATCCGGATCGGCGCCGACCCGCTGGGCGGCGCCAGCGTCGCGTACTGGGGGGAGATCGCCGAGCGCTACGGGCTCGACCTCACCGTGGTCAACCCCGACGTGGACGCCACGTTCCGGTTCATGACCCTGGACTGGGACGGCCGGATCAGGATGGACTGCTCCTCGCCCTACGCGATGGCCTCGCTGATCGACCGCGCGGCCGAGTTCGCGATCGCGACCGGCAACGACACCGACTCCGACCGGCACGGCATCGTCACGCCGGACGCGGGCCTGCTCGACCCCAACCACTACCTGGCCGTGGCCATCGACTACCTGTACCGGCACCGGGCGGACTGGCCCTCCGGGGCGGCGGTGGGCAAGACCATGGTCAGTTCCTCAATCATCGACCGGGTGGCCGGGGCCGCCGGGCGCACGCTGACCGAGGTCCCGGTGGGGTTCAAGTGGTTCGTGCCGGGGCTGCTGGACGGCTCGATCGCCTTCGGGGGCGAGGAGAGCGCCGGCGCCTCCTTCCTGTGCACCGATGGCCGGGTCTGGACCACCGACAAGGATGGCATCATCCTGGCCCTGCTGGCCTCCGAGATCGCGGCCGTGACCGGGCAGTCACCCGGTGAGCGGTACCGCGACCTGGCCGGCCAGCTGGGCGACCCGGCCTACGCCCGGATCGACGCGCCCGCGACAAGGGCGCAGAAGGCGCTGCTGGCGAAGCTGTCCCCGGATCAGGTCAGCGTCGCGGAACTCGCGGGCGAGCCGGTGCTGGACCGGCTGACCCGGGCCCCGGGCAACGGTGAGCCGCTGGGCGGCATCAAGGTGATCACCGAGAGTGGCTGGTTCGCCGCGCGGCCCTCGGGCACGGAAGACGTCTACAAGCTGTACGCGGAGTCGTTCGCCGGTCCGGAGCACCTGGCCCGCATCCAGGAAGAAGCACAGCAGATCCTGGACGGCGTGCTGAAAGAAGCAAATGGCACGTGAAGGGTGGGAGATGGCAGATCAGAGAGTTCTGGGCATCGTGCTGGCCGGAGGGGCCGGCAAGCGGCTGGCGCCGCTGACGGCAGACCGGGCTAAACCCGCCGTGCCGTTCGGAGGCGTGTACCGGCTGGTCGACTTCGCGCTGTCGAACCTGGTCAACGCCGGGATCTTGCGGATCGCCGTGCTCACCCAGTACAAGAGCCACAGCCTGGACCGGCACGTGTCCACCACGTGGCGGATGAGCACGCTGCTCGGGAACTATGTCACGCCCGTGCCCGCCCAGCAGCGGCTCGGCCCGCACTGGTACACCGGCTCGGCCGACGCGATCTACCAGTCGCTGAACCTGATCTACGACGAGCGGCCCGACCTGGTCATCGTGTTCGGCGCGGATCACGTGTTCCGGATGGACCCGCGGCAGATGATCCAGGAGCACTGCGACCATGGGGCCGGGGTCACCGTCGCCGCCATCCCGGTGCCGCGCATGGAGGCCACCGCGTTCGGCGTGATCCGGGCGGGCGCGGACGGGCACACGCTGGAGGCGTTCCTGGAGAAGCCGGCCGACCCGCCCGCGCTGCCCGGCCGGCCGGACGAGGCCTACGCCTCGATGGGCAACTACCTTTTCTCCACCGAGGTGCTGATCGAGGCGCTGCGCAAGGACGCGGCGAACCCGAACAGCCGTCACGACATGGGCGGCGACATCATCCCGATGCTGGTGGACGAGGGCCTCGCGCACGTCTACGACTTCATGACCAACAAGGTGCCCGGGGCGAGCGAGCGTGACGCCGGCTACTGGCGAGACGTCGGCACGCTGGACTCCTACTTCGAGGCGCATATGGACCTGTGCGCCATCCACCCCGTCTTCAATCTCTATAACGACCGGTGGCCGATCCTGACCAACGTGCCCAGCCTGCCGCCCGCCAAGTTCGTGCACGACGACGGCGACCGGGTGGGCCGATCCATCGACAGCCTGGTCAGCAACGGCGTGATCGTCTCCGGTGGGCTGGTCCGCGAGGCGGTCCTCTCCCCCGGTGTGCGGGTCAATAGCTGGTCCGCCGTAGAGCGGTCGGTGATCCTGCACAACACGATCATCGGGCGGCACGCGGTGGTCAGGGACGCCATCCTGGACAAGAACGTCGTGGTGCCCGAGGGCGTCACGATTGGCGTGGACAAGGACCATGACCGGGAACGCGGCTTCGCGGTGTCCGACGGCGGCATCACCGTGGTGGGCAAGAGCCAGAAGGTGACCATATGACCGTGCCCGGCCATCCCCCGGGGCCGGCGCAGCGGGACCGGCTCAAGGTGGCCCTGCTCACCCGCGAGTACCCGCCCGAGGTGTACGGCGGCGCGGGTGTGCACGTCACCTACCTGGCCCGGGAACTGGCGGGCCTGGTCGACCTCACCGTCCACTGCGAGGGCGGGGACCGGCCCGGGGCCGTAGCCCACCGGCCCTGGGAACTGCTCGCCGGGGCAAACCCGGCGCTGGCCACGATCTCCACCGACCTGTCCATGACCGCCGCGGTGGGCGGCGCGGACCTGGCGCACTCGCATACCTGGTACGCCAACCTCGCCGGGCACCTGGCCTCGATGCTGTACGGGATACCGCACGTGGTCACGGTGCACTCGCTGGAGCCGCTGCGGCCGTGGAAGGCGGAGCAGCTCGGTGGCGGCTACGCCCTGTCCAGCTGGTGCGAGCGGGTGGCGGTCGAGGCCGCCGCCGCGGTGATCGCGGTGTCCGAGGGGATGCGGGAGGACGTGCTGGCCGCCTACCCCGCGGTGCCGCCGGAACGGATCCGGGTCATCCGGAACGGGATTGACACCCAGGAGTACGCCCCGGACGCAAGGACCGGGGTCCTGCAGCGGTACGCGGTGGATCCGTCACGACCCGTGGTGATCTTCGTCGGGCGGATCACCAGGCAGAAGGGAGTCCCCGTGCTGCTCCGGGCGGCCGCCAGCCTGCCGCCGGAGGCGCAGCTGGTGCTGTGCGCGGGCCAGCCGGACACCCCGGAGCTGGCCGCGGAGGTCAGCGGGCTGGTCACGAGCCTGCAGGCGGCCCGCACCGGGGTGATCTGGATTCCGGAGATGCTAACCAGGCCCGAGGTCATCCAGTTGCTCAGCCACGCCACCGTGTTTGCCTGCCCGTCGCTGTACGAGCCGCTCGGCATCGTCAACCTGGAGGCGATGGCCTGCGGCACGGCGGTGGTGGCGTCCCGGGTCGGCGGGATCCCCGAGGTGGTCAGCGACGGGGAGACCGGGCTGCTCGTCCCGCCCGGCGACCCGGCCGCCCTGGCGGAAGCGCTGAACGCCCTGATCGGCGACCCCGCGCGGGCCGGCGCCATGGGCGCGGCGGGCCGCAAGCGGGCCGCCGCCGAGTTCGGCTGGGACGCCATCGCCGCCCAGACCGCGGCGCTGTACGACCAGCTGACCAGCTGACCGGCAGCGAGCCCGGCACGCTGCCTGCCAGCTTCCGCCGGTCAGCGCGTCCCAGATCCAGCCAGGGCCGCCCTGTCCTGCGGGGCGTCCCAGTCCAGCAGCGGCCCGGCGGGCACGATCCGCAGCGGGTTGAGCTGCGGATGCGTCCCGTAGTAGTGCCGCTTGATGTGGTCGAAGTTCGTGGTGCTGCGGAACGCCGGGATCGCGTACAGGTCACGGGCGTACGGCCACAGGTTCGGGTAGTCGGCCAGGCGGCGCAGGTTGGCCTTGAAGTGGGTGACATACACCGCGTCGAACCGGGCCAGGGTCACCCACAGCCGCACGTCCGCCTCGGTGAGCGAGGCACCGAACAGGAACCGCCGGGTGGCCAGCCGCAGGTCCAGGTCATCCAGGGTGGCGAACAGGTCAGCCACCGCAGCGCCGTAGGCCTGCTGCGAGGCGGCGAACCCGCACCGGTATACGCCGTTATTGACGGCCGCGTAGACCCGCTCGTTGAGCGCGTCGATCTCCGGGCGCAGCGCGGCCGGGTACAGGTCGAACGCCGGATTGGCCCACCGGCCGAACTGCGTGTCCAGGTCGATGGTGATGTCGGGGAAGTTGTTCGAGACGATCCGGCCAGTCTCCCTGTCCCACAGCACCGGCACCGAGACATGCCCGTCGTACCCCGGCTCGGTCGCCTGGTAAGCGTCCCGCAGCAGCGTGAAGCCGTTCACCGGATCGGCCGAGTAGCCGGGTCCATCCCGGAACGCCCAGCCCCGCCCGTCCCGGACCGGGTCGACCACCGACATCGACACCACGTCCTCCAGCCCCAGCAGCGCCCGGACGATGGCCGAGCGCTGCGCCCACGGGCAGGCGAGCGAGATGTAGAGGTGGTAGCGGCCGGCCTCGGCCGGATAGCCGGTGGATCCGTCCGCGCTCACCCGGCCCTGAAAGGGGTAGAGGGGGCGGACGAAGGCCCCGTCCGCCCGCGGCGGGGCCTTCACGTGGTAGTCACCGTAGGTCTCGAAGTCGACCGGGCTGGCCACGGCGGCGGCGGTGGTCATGGCATCGTCCTGGCTCACTCACATCTGGCGCATCTTGATGTACCGGATGATGTCGTCGCGGTTGATGATGTTGATGATGATGACGCCCAGCACGGTCGCAGTGACCACGACAGCCAGCAGCTTCATGGACCCCCCCAGTTCCGCCGGCCGGGACGCGCCTGGCCGGTGCTCACTCCAGGCTGCCGGATGGACGGCCTTTAGCGTCACATACCCACCACACGGGAATCGAACGCGGACCAGGGTCAGACCGCCGCCGTGCCGATCAGCCCGTTCCGGGTGACCAGGGCGGCCAGGTCCTCCTCGCCCAGGCCGTCCGTCCCCGCCGGCCGGGCGGGCAGGACCAGGTAGCGGTTCTCGGCGCTCGCGTCCCACACCACGATCTCGATGCACTCCGGGAGCAGCAATCCGAACTCGGCCAGCACCGCCCGTGGCTCGCGTACCGCACGTGAGCGGTAGGCCAGGCTCTTGTACCAGCTGGGCGACGGGCCGAGCAGCGACACCGGATAGCAGGAGCACAGCGTACAGACGATCACGTTGTGCGTGCCGGGGGTGTTCGCCACGACTTTGAGCCGGTACCCGCTGCCCGCGTGCGTGGTTTCGAAGCCCAGCTCGGCCGCGGCCGCGTTGCCGTCGGCGAGGAGCCGGCCCGCATAGCCGGGATCAGACCAGGCCCGGGCCACGATCCTGGCCCCGTTCAGCGGCGAGGCGTTCGCGTACAGCCGGGCCAGCACGGCGTCCAGGTCCGCGTCGGTGGCCAGCCCGGCGGCGATCACCCGCTCCTCCAGCTCGCGCACCCGGACGGCCGCGGGCTGCTCGGCGTGGCCTGCTCCCATCAGCCGGCCTGCTCCAGGTAGGACTCCCACAGGTCCACGACGACGCAGTGCGTCCCGCTGCCCCACAGGCCGGCCGCCGGGAAACGCACCGAGTAGACGGTCTCGGCCCGGGGCGGCGTGACGCCCCGGGCCCGGTCATCGGGCAGCGCCCACTGTCCGGCCGCCTCGACCACCTCGCCTGTCTGCCCGCGCACGTAACCCGGCAGCCGGGTGTGGTGGTCCGGATCGCCCAGCCGGGCCCGGACCCGGGTCCCCGGGCTGAAGGTCACCCTTCATCCTGGGCAGCGGGCAGGCCATCGTCAGGGTGCAGAGCGCCAGGAAGCAGCGCCTTCTCCGACAGCAGCGTCTCGATCGCGCGCAGCCAGCGTTCGTAGTAGCTCAGCTCGAGGTACTCCTGGGGCGGGATCCGCTCGATGGCGTCCCGGAACTCATCCACGCTGTAGAGACCGCGTGCCCGGAGCGCGCCGTTCAGCGCGTAGACCCGGGCCTCCCAGTCGTGATGGAAGGGCAGCCCGTCCTCGCCCACCGGGACCGGGCCGAACCCGGTCTGGCCACCGATGTCGTGCGCCCGGCTCACGTCCCGCCCGCCTGTCCTGTCGTCGTGGTCGTCCCGCATGGCGCGGGGCCATGCGGTGAGCTGGCGGGTCCCGGGGAGTGACAGGGAGGGAACGTCTTCACGGCCAAGGCCAACCTGCGCGGCCACTTCACACCCTCAGCAGTGGCTCTTCGGTGGGTCATCGTCCCGGGACCCGCTTGAACGGTACCTCGGCCAACGGCGCGCCGGAAGGGTTCGCGCAGGGAACAGTTGGCGAGGGCCGCCGCCAGCTACCGGCGCTGTCACGGGTGCCGCGCGGGGACGTCCCGGGAAGGCTTCCGCGCGCCGGCCCGTTGTAGCTGTCCTCGGACAGCGGAGATAAGGAGGGCTGCGATGCAGGTTGAGGTGTGGGCGGACGTCATCTGCCCCTGGTGCGGTCTTGGCGCCCACCGGCTAGAGGCGGCACTGGAGCGTTTCCAGCACCGCGACGAGGTGCAGGTGATCCACCGTTCCTTCCAGCTGGACCCCAGCGCACCGCCCGGACCGAGCGAGCCGGTCCGGGACATGCTCAGGCGGAAGGGGCTGGACGACGGGCAGATCGACGTGATGACCCGCCGGGTCGAGGGCCTGGCGGACAGCGAGGGCCTGCGCCCCTACCACGTCCTGGACAACCGGGTGGGGAGCACCGCGCTGACCCACGAACTGCTCGCGTACGCGGCCGATCAGGGCCGGCAGGCCGAGGCGTGGAACCGTCTGTTCGGCGCCTACTTCGGCGAGGCACGGCCGATTTTCTCGGTGGAGGACCTGGTGAGCCTGGCCGGCGAGATCGGGCTGGACCCGGCGGGCGCGCGCGAGGCGCTGCTGTCCCGCCACTACGCGGCCCGGGTGGCGGACGAGGGACGGGAAGCGGCCGAGCTGGGCGCGACCGGCGTGCCCTTCTTCGTGATCGACCGCCGGTACGGCGTAGCCGGTGCCCAGCCGGTGGACACGCTGCTGACGGCCCTGCAGCGGGCCTGGGACGAGCGGCTGGCGCCGGGCCTCCAGGGGCAAACCGGCACCAGCCACTCATGAACCACTAGCCGTTGGTGGACATCAGGGTCGCCGGGCTCACGAACGTGTAACCGAGCGCCTTCAGGCCGGTGACGACCTGCTTGAGAACCGATATCGGGTCATCGTCGGGGTGGATGAAGAAGCTGGCCACACCCTGGGTGACAGCGAGATTCTGCCGAGCCTCGTTGATGATGTCCTGCGCGGTGCGCGGGGGGTTCCCGTATTCCGCGATCGGCTCGTAGTCGCCGAGGTTCTCCGGGATGATCGTGGACCCGTAGAGGTCGTGCACTTCGTAGGGGAAGAACTGCCCGAACACGTGCGAGTAGTTGATCGGCTGGCCGGCCAGCGCCCCGCCGAAGAACAGCTCCTCCTCGTACCGGGTCGAGTACGTCTGGTCAATCCCGGCGTAGTCCGCGGCCGAGGCCGCGTAGTGCGGGGTCGTCCAAATCGTCGGCGTCGGCAGGCCGGCCGCCTTGAACAGGGCCTGGCCGGTCGAGACCCGGTTCGCCGCCCACGATTGCGAGTCGCCAGGCACCGGACCTTCTTCGATGACGTAATCGGTGTTGGCGCACGGCGCCACGTAGTTGTACGGCGCGGTCGCCGTGGTGGAGCACTGGGCCCGGTAGAACTCGAAATCATCCCCGGTGACCCCGGTGAACGGGTTGGGGATATTCGAGTACTGGTGCGTGTAGCCGTGCTGGACGATGGTGCCGCCGTCCGAGACCGCAGTCTTCAGCGCCGACACCATCGCCGGCGACTGCGCGAGAGTCTCCGATACGGGCACGCCGTTGTTGTAGTCGCCCGTCGGGTCGAGATAGTCCGGGATGACCGCCATGCTGAACGGCACACCCTGGCTCTTCAGGTAGCTGGCGTAGGCCGTCAGATTTGACGGGGTCGACTCTGGGCTGAGGTCCTCGAGGCGGATGAGCGCCTCGTGGCTCGGCGTCGCGCTGGGAGCCAGCTCGTCGAAGAGCAGATCGGCGAAGGCCAGGTACCGATCCGTGGGTGAGATGTAGGACAGCGGTACCTCACCGATGTACATCAGGTTGCCGGAGCGGATCGCCCACGGGAATGACGTGCCCGTGGTCTGCGCGATCTCGTTGCAGTCCGTCGCGGCACCCGTCGAGGTGGTGCAATTCGCCGACGCCAGCACACTCACCTTGGACGGGGTGGTGATATGGGGGGCCAGGACACCGCCTGTATTGGCCGTGTTCCGGCTGAACGTCTGGCTCTTGTAGCTGACCGAGGCGATCGTGTCGGCCGTGTCGAAGTACGAAGTGTCTGGATCCCACCCGTATGCCGCCTCGAAGGCCGTGTCAGCGGCGCTCCCCGGAGTCCCGGTGAGCTGCCAGATGTTGTCCCCGATCCACATCACCGGCTTGGTCGTGGAAAGCACGTCGGACAGGAACGTCTGCGGGATCGGCTCGTTGTACGTCGAGCCGATGTAGATCGTCGCGGTATAGCTGTTCACCTGACCGGAGACGTAGTCGACCACCGGTTCGGCGGTCACCCGGCCAAAGTGCGTAGCCAGGTTGCCGCTGCCAATTGCGTAGAGTTCGCCCAGCCAGCCCCAGGTGTTCGTGGTGTCGTAGAGCACCAGCGTGGTCGCCGACCCACTGGCCCCCCAGGTCTTCGCCTGCGGTGGCGGGGTGACGGCCGGCGTGCCAGCGGTCGCCGCCGCTGACTCGTCGGGCGCCGTCACCGCGGCCTTTCGCCGGCCGGGACGCTGGGTGGGCGACCTATAACCGGCTCGCTGCCTGGGCAGGCCCTTCGGCGGCGCCGGCGGCCCGGGAGTGGTCGGCAGTCCGTTCACGCCGCCCGGCGCGCTGGGCTCATGGCTTTGACGCCCGTTGACGGCCGATGATGCCGAGGTGCCGGCGGGCGCAGGCGCTGCACTGGCCGGCGCCACCGCACCAGCCAACGGCGCCGCGAGCGCGACCGCGGCCACAGCCGCGACCGCTATTCGCCTATAACGCATGTTCTGAACTTCCTTCCCCAAGATACGGGTGATCAGGTGCGGACTCGAGCCGAGCCGCCTGATGGTGATGTCGTGGCCGCGATCTCCTGGCCACGACACGGATGGGATGACCTGTGGGCCGCCTCCCTCCGCCCAGCGGCCGGGTCAGCCGCCGGGCTGTCGAACTCGTCAGCAGCGGGGCCGAGACGGAAATGGTGCGCCAGCGCCGCGACCGCGCGCTGCGCGGCCCGCCCGTCGCCGTAAGGGTTGACCGCGTTGGCCATCGCGGCGTGGGCAACGGGATCGGTGAGCAGCCGGCCGACCGTATCGACGATGACGTCCTCGTCGGTGCCGACCAGCTTGACCGTCCCGGCGCGTACCGCCTCGGGCCGCTCGGTGGTATCCCGCATGACCAGCACCGGCTTGCCCAGGCTGGGGGCTTCCTCCTGAACCCCGCCGCTGTCGGTGAGGATGACGGTGGCGCGGCTCATGAGCCGGCAGAAGCTGCCGTAGGGAAGCGGCTCGGTCACGATGACATTGGGCACATCGCGGATGGCAGGCAGCACCGCGTCCCGGACCGCCGGATTGCAGTGCACCGGGAACACAATGCGCAGGTCGCCGTGCGCGGCCGCGATGCGGGCGAGTGCGCGGCCGACCGCACCCAGCGGCGCACCCCACGATTCCCGCCGGTGCGCGGTGACGAGCAGGACCGGCGCGCCGCTGCGATCCAGGTCGGCGAGCGCCGGTTCGTCGTAGCCGCACTGGCGTGGAACCGCCCACAGCAGGGCGTCGATGACTGTGTTCCCGGTCACCACGATGCTGGCCTCGTCGACGTTCTCGGCCAGCAGGTTGGCCTTGCTGGTGCCGGTCGGGGCGAGATGCAGCGCCGTGAGCCTGGTGGTGAGCCGGCGGTTGATCTCCTCGGGGTAGGGCGAGTAGGGATCGCCCGTGCGCAGTCCGGCTTCCAGGTGCACCACCGGGATCTTCTCGTAGAAGGCCGCCAGCGCGGCGGTGACCGCGGTAGTGGTGTCGCCCTGCACCACCACCGCGTCTGGGCGGTGCTCCGCGAGCAGCGACTGCACTCCGGCCAGGGCGCGGGTGGTGATCTCGGTGAGCGTCTGCCCTGGACGATGTATATCCAGGTCAAACGACGGCTTGACGTCGAAGACCTTATTCACCTGGTCGAGCATCGATCGGTGCTGCGCAGTTACCGCGACGACGGGAGTGAACACGTCGGACTGATCCAGCGCCCGGATCAGGGGCGCGACCTTGACCGCTTCCGGCCGGGTTCCGTAGATGACCATGATCTGGCGCCCGGCGCCGGCCGGTGGCGGTGCCGGCGGGGTGCGGATCTCGGAATGTGACATGGCGACGTGCCTCTTCGTCCTTCCTGGGTCGGAATTACCTCGGCGAAGCGAGCGAAGGTGGGCCTCTGGGGTACCGCGACGGCCGTGGACGGGCACCGGGCCGAACCCGGGTGCCGGGACAGGCAGCGCCCTGACCCGGATATCGCTGAAGCGAGCGTCAGAGTCCTCGCTGTACGCACCGAAGGAGCCGCGCAGATAGGCCTGCCGGGTGTCGGTGAACCGGGTCAGCAGATGGCCGTCACCCGACACGGTGATCTGGTCACCGACCTGGACGATCCCCACGCTGTGCGGGACGCCCACGCGGAACAGCGGGGTCCGGCCCGACGCGAGGAAACGCTCCCCTCCCGGGTAGCTGGGATCCTGCTTGGACAGGAGCCAGCCGGTGGGCTCCAGGGTCAGCGCGTAGAAGCTCTGGTCGGAGGTGTAGTGCCAGACCACCCAGCCGACTTCCCACGGGTGTGGCGTCCCGGCGGCGCCGTGACGCAGCTGACGGAGGGTCTGTACCCGCACGGTCGCGACGAAGTCGCCGTAGCGACGGCGGGAGACGACCAGCGCCGAGTGGGTTGCCCGCCGCGACCGCGTCCTGGCCGGCGCGATCGTGATCGTCTGGGCCGCGCCGGACCCGGTCACGTCAGAGTGGCCGTAGCCGTTGAAAACGGTGAGCCATTGGCGGTGCCCTGATCCGTGGCCCGCAACGGCGGACCACGCGAGACCGGCGCCCACCGTCGCGCAGACCAGGGCGGAGGCTATGGTCAGGACCTTTACCCTGCGTTGCCTCCGCCCCGAGGACCGTGACGCGGCCCGCCCGGGCGCCGCGTCCGCCGGGACGGCCTCCACCGGACCCGGCGCCACGGGACCGGGCGGCGCCCCGCGTCCCTGAACCGCCGGGCTCCTCTGGCCGGCTGGCGTGCCGGCGGCCATCGTTACCAGTCCGGCAGGCACCGTGCTGGCGCTGGCCCCCGCAGCCGCGGGGGCCAGCGCCGTGGGGGCTTCGGCGATGCGGTCAGTCTTCGCCCAGCCGGTATGGCCGCGCAGCGTCCTGACGACCGCCCACCAGCCGGAGGCGTACCAGATCATCCCGTAGCAGACGTAGAGGTGCGCGAGCCACACGACCTTGGGCAGCGACACGCCGTTGCGGCGCTCCCGGCCCCAGTAGACCAAGCCGTAGGCCAGCGCCGACCCGAACGTCAGGGCGTACGTCGAGGCGATCCACCAGCCGAAGGGATTGCGGCCCTGTACCGCGAGCATCGCGCAATTGGCCAGGGAGAGCAGGAACGAGGCGGACAGCAGCGAGGCGATGAGCAGGATCGCCGGGCTGGACAGGTGGTAAAGAAGGTCGCCGCGGGCCCGGCGGGGCGCGCTGCGCAGGACCAGCGGGATCAGCGTCCAGGACTGGAGGTGGCCCTGGAACCATCGGGAGCGCTGGCGAATCAGCCGCCGGAGCTGGACGACGCCCTGCTGATGCACGGCGGCGGCGGAGCAGTACTCGTTTCGCCAGCCAGCGACCAGGAGCCGGACGCCCAGGTCGAGGTCGTCCGTCAGGCTCCGGGTCCACGGGGAGCCGCCCAGCGAGAGCAGCGCGGAAAGCCGCATGAACTGGCCGTTGCCGCCCAGGCCGACGCTGCCGAGGTGACGCCGGCCGCGCTGGAAGACCTCGGTGTAGATGACGAATTCCATGTCCTGCATGCGCGCCAGCCTGCTGCTGTCACGGTTGTTGATGCGGACGCCGATCTGCACCGCGCCGACTGTGGGGTCGGCGAAGTACGGGCCGACCACACTGACGGCGTGAGGGTCGAGGCGCCCGTCCGCGTCCACCACGACGACGATCACTTCGTCAGGGTCGTGTCCGGCCAGCCGCCCGCTGCCGGTGAGAAAGCGGATGGCTGCGTTCAGCGCCTCGCCCTTGCCCTGCCGGGCATCCGGCGGCTGGCGGCTGAGCAGCCAGACCTGCTCGCCGACAGCGCCCGCGACCATCTCGGCGGTGGCGTCGTCGGAACCGTCGTCGATGACCAGGACCACGAAGCTGCCGCCAGGCATGGACAGCAGCCGCTGAAGGCTGCCGAGGATGACTTTCTCCTCGTTCAGGCACGGCATCAGAAACACGAAGAACAGGCCGCCTGGCCCGGCGGGCGGAGGATTCACGACGGCCACCGTCCGCTCGGCCCCGGGCGCTCCAGACGGAATGGCCAGGCCGGACCCGTCTGCCTGACCCGGCGGCCCGGAGACGGCGTGCCGGGCCGGGTTCTTGCGCCGCCGGGGGTCTTTTCTGGAGGCGACGAGCATCAGCAGCCCGTAACCCACCCCGAAGATGACCAGGAGCGCGGCCAGCCAGACCAGCGGCCGGTCCCAGCTGGATCGCGGCGCCGGCGGCTTGACGGGCCGAAGTGGTGGCGGCGGGGTCGGGTTGACGGCGGGCAGGCCTGCTACTCCGTACTCGATGCCGAGCGCGGTCCGGACGAGGATCTTCACCCGCCCGGGCCGCGGGCCTGTGTCGGTGAAGCGCAGGTAATACTGCTCGCCGAGGTCGCTGAGGATCTGGCCGAACGCGCGTGGCCATTCGGCAGCAGACCGCACCCGGATGGCCCGGCCCCCGCTGCCGGCGGCCAGGGCGTCATAGCCGGGATCCCGGCGCGGCGTGGCGTCGATGACATACAGCGCGGTACCGCTGGCCGCGAGTTGCTCGCGGAAGCGGGCCGCAGCGGCCCCCGCGAGCGGCGACGGCGAGGAAACAACCAGGACAACCGTGCGCCGGACCCGGGAACCGCGCGAGAACCCAGAGAGCGCGGCGGCCAGCCGGGCCGCGGGGCTGGGGGTTCCCCCCGGGAGCCCGGCCAGCCTGGCCACGGAGGAGGTGGCATCGGGGGTGAGGCCATGGGCCAGCAGGCCAGGCTGCGCAGGATCGACGACGGCGGTCTGCGCAACTTCGGGCAGGTCGACCAGGAAGCGCGCCGCGGCATGCTGTTCCTCGTGCCACCGGGCTAACGAGAGCCCGGTGTCCGGGACCAGCATCAACTGCACGTTGTTAGCTGAAAGCTGGCTGACGCTCGGCCTCGAGGCCTGGGCTCCGTTCAGGACGACGAAATCGGACGATTTGAGTCGCCGCAGGCTGCCCGGCACGGTGACCACCACCCCCACCTGCGGGTAATGGGACACATCCACCCGGAACACGAGGATCGGCCCCCCGGCTGACCGGAGCCCGGACGGGGCCGCCACGCCGTGCGCCGCCTGGGCGCCGGTGGCGGCCACGGCCGCCGTATTCAGGGCGCAGGCGCCGGCGACCAGGAGCCCGGCCATCGCGGCTATCCAGATCAGCACTCCCCGGGCAGCGCCCAGGACCGGTGCGGGCGGGCGGGCGATCATTTGCGGGCCGGGATGCTGGAGCGAGGGCGGATCCGCATCACCTGGCCAGTCAGCAACAGCCCGATGCTGATCAGGAGATAGATGCCGAAGAAAGCTCCCGCGCCGTCCAGCAGCAGCCGGGCCGCCAGCCACAGATCACCGTTATGCGGCAGTACCATGGGCGAGCCGAGCGCCGTCAGGCTCGCTAGAGTCGCAGGATAATACATAAGAAATCTCCTAAATTCCCGGCCGGCCGCCTCTTAATAGCGCAGGCGGAGGCAGCCTCTCACGCCGTTTGCGTGCAGAAGTAAACAAAGAGAAAATCTGCTTAACAAGACTAAGAAGCTTGTCGATAAGGGCTACCTGATCACTCCTCCATGATCACGCCCGATGGCACCGCTGCAGAGCGGTGTCGCCACAAGACCGTTATGTCACACTTCCGGAATCCCGAGAATAGGCATTGAAGATCATAGCTATTCCCCATCCAGCTCGGTGGAACACAGAGAAATGCCCGCCGATCAACGATAAAAAGCCCCGGCGGATGCCCGGGATTCCCGTTTAAAAGCAAGATTCTTCTGGCTGGTCACGACTTGTTCACCAGAGGGCGCCCGGTGTCCCGGCCTTCCACCCTGACCCGGCATCTTCCTGCCCAGGAGGATGCCGCGGCCCGGGCTGGCGGCCGGTGAGCCACGGCGCAGCTGCCGTCCCGCGGCGCATGACCGCGGGCCGGCCGCAACACCGCGCGCGCCGGCCGCCGGATTACCGCAGGCCGGCCACGTGATCGCCGCAGGCAGGCGGCT
>Ga0187890_10001512_pt1 | contig 16582 bp, 13 predicted proteins | sample June2016WEW_21_1_FD_133005 | JGI IMG/M metagenome (GOLD analysis project Ga0187890, IMG submission 133005) | Peatland microbial communities from SPRUCE experiment site at the Marcell Experimental Forest, Minnesota, USA - June2016WEW_21_10 | ecosystem: Environmental > Terrestrial > Soil >... | reverse complement strand
TCCTGGAAGGGCAGATTGCTGGTCACCAGTGTCGAGCCGCGTTCGTAGCGCTGGCTGAAGACCTCGAAGAGCAGTTCGGCACCGGACTTCGACAGCGGCACGAATCCCAGTTCATCGACGATCAGCAGTTCGTAGCTGGCCATCTGCTTCTGATAGCGCAGCAACCGTTTCTCATCCCGGGCTTCCAGCAGCTCGTGCACCATCGCCGCCGCCGTCGTGAAGCGTACGCGATGGCCGTGTTGGCAGGCCGATAGTCCGAGAGCCAGCGCGAGGTGAGTCTTGCCAGTTCCACTGTTGCCCAGCAACAACACGTTCTCGCGCTGCAGCAAGAACTGGCAGCGTGCCAGCTCCAGGACCAGCGCCTTGTTGACTGCCGGGATAGCGAGAAACTCAAAGGTGTCCAGGCTCTTGACCACCGGGAAACGTGCTTGATGAATGCGGCGTTCGGTGGCCCGCCGTTCGCGGTCCAGCAGCTCCTGTTCCGTCAACCGCAACAGGTAGCGCGGATAATCGGCCCGCTCGGCGGCGCACTGCCGCGCCACTTTGTCGTACTCGCGCAGAAAGGTTGGCAGCCGCAACTGTTTCAGGTGATGTTCCAGTAGCACCTGCGGCGTGTCGGTGGTGGCAGGGTTTGCTTCACGGCTCATCGCGCCACCTCGCCCACAGACGTTTCCGAGGCCGCGATGGTCGGCGCGGAAAGCAGCGTCATGTAGTCCCCCGCCTGCGTAGTCTGTACTTCAGCCAGCGGCAGATGCGGATAGTTCTCCAGATCCAGGCGCGGCGGTCGCCGCTCGATGCGACACAGCAGCAGATGCTTGACGGCGTCGAAACTGATCGTACCCAACCCCAGCGCATCGAGGATGGCCCGTTCGACCTCCTGGAGAGAGAACGTCTCCAGCAAACGCAGCACCTGCACGTACTCTCGCTTGCCGCCCTTGCTCAGTCGCGCTTCCAGCAGCCGTCGCAGGCGGGTGAAGCACTCCGGCAACTCCCAACCCACCAGCGGCGCGGCTTGATCCAGTGCCCGTGCCTTCTGTTCCAGTAAAGCCAGGTAGTGCAGCGGATCGAAGACCATATCTTCGCGCTGATAGCTTCTGCGATGGCGGGCAATCACCCGGCTGCCGCAGACGATCACCACCTCGTGTACGTAGCCCTTCACCAGCACATCGCGATGCCCGTACTCGGTCGGCACCGAATAATCGTTGGTGCGATAGCGCACCAGCGACATCGAACTGACTCGCGCCACCCGATTCTCGCAGGCTTCGTACTCACTGGTCGGCAGCGGCAAGAAGGCCGCCCGGTCGCGTTCAAAGCGTTCTCCGATCGTTTCCTGGTGGGCGCGTAGCTTCCGTGCTCGCCGCTCCCGGCACATGTCTAGCAGCCGCTGGTTCAACTCCTCCCAACTGGCCACTCTCGGAATCGGCACCAGAAAGTTCCGCCGTGCGTACCCGACCAAGCCTTCCACCTTGCCTTTGTCGTTGCCCTTTGCCGGACGTCCGAACTTCTCGGCAAACAGATAGTGGCTTTGTAACTCAGAAAATGCCCGCGTCTTCTGCCGGGTGCCGTCACCCAGAATCCGCGCCACCGCCAGTTTCGTGTTGTCATACAGAATCGAGGTGGGAACGCCGCCAAAGTAGGCGAAGGCCTGAACGTGGCCTTCCAAAACGCTTCCATCGTCTCCGCCGGAAAGGCCATCACGAAGCAGTCATCCGAGTGCGGCAGGTCGATCGCCAAGTAGTGCGCCTTCCGCTCTTCGCCACCGACGATCACCAGCGCCTCGCCGAAGTCGGCCTGCGCCGTACCCGCGGCATGCGCCAGCGGAATAAACATCTCGCGGTGGCGCAGCGCGGCAGCACGCACGTAGTCCTTCACGATCGTGTAACCGCCGGTGAACCCGTGCTCCGCCCGCAAACGGTCGAAGATCCGCTGAGCGGTATGTCGCTGTTTGGCTGGTTTGCTTTGGTCTTCTTCCAGAATCGTGTCGATCACGCCTACCCACGGCCCCAGTTTGGGCCGCTTCGCCGGCTCTTTCCGCCGGTAGCCCGGCGGAATCGAATAACCCAGCATCTTGCGTACGGTCACGCGGGCAACTCCAAACTCCCGCGCTACCGACCGTTGACTTCTGCCCTCGACTAAAACCGCTCGCCGTATACGCCCATAGATCTCCACCAGGTACATCCCTCCGGTGTCCCACGATCTCAGCGTCGGCTCAACGGATCCGAACCAGCTCCGTTACCCCCTCCAGGCGCTCTGACTCGTGAAACAAGAATCCGGCGGTCTACTTTTACTCCGCCGCATCACGCCGCTTCCTCGGCGTAATGCGGTCTAGTATTGCTCCGGCGCTTATACCCAATAATTGCAGCGCGAGAGAGCCTAGGAGAGGAAACACGTCGAGAAGCAAAAACTCGCGATAACTGTTCCGGCACCGCATCCTTGCAGCAATATTGGACAAAGTGTCGGCTCCGCTCAAGAAGGCTGATCTGCTTGTACTCGCTGAGCACGTCGTCAGCAACATGCCTTACAAGCGCATTCCCATCTTGGCAAAGCGGCACAAGTTGGAGACAGACAAATCGGCTACGCCGTCCGTCGAATCCCTGCAGAAGCACATCGCCAAGTATGACGAAGATGGGCTCTACCGCTTACTGCTGGAAATCAGCTTGCTCGACTCTGCATACAGAACCACTGGCCATCGCGAAAGCAGCGAACGCGACACTCTGCTAAATACGGCCCTGCGCTCTCGTATTGATACAGAGAAGATACAAAAGGCCGTGGCTCAGGAGTTCGCGGCCAAATAGTAGAAGAAGCAGCAAAAGACAGCGACGAAGAACTCCGTTGCTTAGAACTGCATTTGTGGCGGGGTGCTGTAAGCACTCCGCACCTTCTTCACTCCCGCCCTCTGCCCGCGCGGCGACAAAGCTACTCCCCCACTACAATCCCGATGCAAAAACCCCAGGTCTTGGCAGCCAGCAGGGCGCGAGGAAAGTTCACGTTTCGTTCTTCTGTGGCATGATGCAATCCTCCTGGGGCGGCATCACTGCGTGTGCCTGGGTTCTGGCACGAGGTCCTGGAACAGCTCTTCCGGATTTCGGCCGGGTGGTGCATTCGAGCAATCTTGAGCGACCACGCGCTCTTTTGAACCGTTCGTATCAATTGGGTGTGGCGCTTCTTCCGAGGCATCTTGCTTAGTTTCCGTTAGTGCCGACGCCAACGCACTCTCTTCAATTACGGCACCTTCTGCCGAGATGGTTGGGTCCAGGCCCAGATGATCTGATCCCTCTTTGGAGTCCTCAGCAGAAAACCGATTCGATGACGAGTTGGGTAGCACCGCACTATGAAGAGCCGTATCCAGATCTGGATGGCGCACTTCCTCTGCCGCATGGACGATTTGCGCCGCTTCATCCAGGACGGCGAGTGGCAGTTGGGAAACAGTCGACGTAAGGGTGTTTGAAGCCTGCGCCGGCTGGAACTCCGATGGCGACCGAAAACGCATCGTCATCAGGCAAACAAAGCTAGCAAACACAAGGTGGAAAGCAATAACCCCATCTACATAATTGCTTACGGTGGCGGCAGAAGCCTGTACAGCGACCATATGCCGTGCGGCAGCCCACATAAACAGGATTGCAAAGAGTGTAGGCCAGTTGATTAGACTGCTTAGGAGGAAGATTTCTTCCCTGTCAATTTGCGCAAGCCTCTGGTCTTTCGCGCGCGGAAGGAAACAGGCCACCATTATGGCGTCCCACCACACATACGAATAGAAAAGCACAAAAACCCATTTGAGATGCGATGCCCAGTCGTGTGTGTTTACAACCAAGAGTCTTTCACAGATATAAAGCGCCGTAAAAAGGCCAGCAACGCTGAGTCCGGCAATTTCGCCGGTATATTCAGTTATGAACCGATAGTAAACAATCGTTGTTGTCAAAAAAACAATGCATGGGGACAGGAACAAGAACACCTCGACACATTGCGTCGGGGAGTTGAACATCGACCACAAAGTAGTATTGAACACATCATGCGCGCGCTGGGACGCTGCGTGAGCAAAGACAATAAATGAGAGCACCGAAGAAATCCAAGCGAGAAATTGTCTCACGCGATCTATACCTCAATGCGAGCTACGCCCGACCGAGTCGTCTCCGTGTGAATGATCTACAGGAGCAGTTGGTGTATTGGTGCTCGCCAACGGAACCACAGTCGGACACGACTGACTCTTCGTTGCTTCCTCATCGTGCGCAAGCTCCCCATGCGATGGGCGCGTCGATAAGATGTATCCCAGCCCTGCTGTAGCTATCAGAATAACAACTGCCATTCTTGCGGCTTGCTTATCCCCAGGCCTCGGAAGCATGACAATAAAGGAAATGCCGACAGCCACAAAAGGTGGTAACGCGGTTAATAGAGAATAGCTTGGAAAGACAAACGTTCCAAGAATCGCCGCGATGAGAGCTGCTGTTGCTCCAGAAACTATGGATAGTGCTACCTGAAGCTCGGAACGTTGATGGCTACCGCCTTGGCTACGGAGAGACAGGAATATGGCGGGGAAAAATGACAACATGAGTGAATACATGCCCACCCAAAAGCTCATAATGCCGAAAGACATATAAGCAATTAATACTGCCAACGCTCCTACCGCAAGTACGAGGCCGCGGGCGATAAGCAAGGTGTGCCGAGATTCGGTTTCGTTCAGAGCGTCCCATTCCTTGTGCGACTGCCTGAGGGTTGGTGACCAATCAAAAATAATGGTTTGCACGGCAGCTATAATAAAGCCGTCGATGGTAGAAAGGGCGGCCGCCGAGAAGCACAAGACCACTAATGTTTCGGTAATTGCTCCCTTCAGACTTGAAGCGCCATAAGCTTCCAGCCGGACAATCAGTTGCGGAATGATCTGGTTGGGATCCTCGGACCAATGCTGGCCTAAGGCGAGTAGTCCGATACCGTACCAGGCGCCGAACAAAACGACGAAAGGAATAATTGATCTTGCTATCAGTCGACGCATACTCTTTATTGCCGTAGCGTCGGGATCGCGGGTCGCGAGAATAAAATCTGAGTTGGCTATTGCGATGCAGCGTTCCCACATGTCCATTACACAAAACTGATATAGCGCAAGGAGGAGAATCAGCGACAACAATGCAGACGGACTGGGCCCCGTCGTTAGCATCTGTAACGTGAAATACGTGTTGGGAAACGTTGTGCTCGCCGTAATTGCGCCGTGATAAAGATAGAAATAGATTGCGAAGACCCCCGCCAATATCGCCCAGAACCGGAGACGGTCGGTGCTGACAACCCCTCGATATCCTGAGATCGAAACGTAAACGACACCGGCTATACACAACGCCAGTGCAAGGACCGTCGTATGCATCCCTGTTGGAGTCGAAAAAACATCGGAAGTAAACTTGACCTCGGCGCCAACAGAAGCGACGTAGAGTAGGAACGTAATGACCGAAGAATAAAAGCGTAACCGGCGCCTTTCGTCAGCTGTCTTGCCGTAAGCATTGGCTATATATTCGTGTACAGTAGATCCTTTCCGGAAGAAAGGAAGCAGGTTGGGAATATAAGAAGCGAACCAAAGAAGGCCTGCAGCCCACGCGACCACCAAGATAATGGCTGGGCCAATTCCCATCGTCACGATTAGCACTGTTGAAAAGGCAACTGAGCTAAAAAACCCGACGTTTGTAGTCACAAGTGTGCCCACAAACTCGTTGCGAGGCATTTTTCGCTCATACAGAAAAAAACTCTTGAGGGTCTCTCGCGCAGCCATCGTGGGAAGGCGGTATACCGCCCAAGCAATGCAGAATGCTACGAAACAATAGGCGAGAAGATGTTGAGGATGCTGTAAATAGACAAATCCCCACCCGAGCACAAATAGCACGCAATAGATGTAAAAAGCGGCGCTAGTCTTCATCTAAGTCGGGAAAGCGAGTCTTTCTTAATACTGTTTGGCGGCCAGGATTCGTTCTGCAAGAAGAAGCCGTTCAAGGCCGAAGCCCATACCGCTCATCCGCAAATCGGGAATCTCTGCAACACTTGAACCCGGACGGATCTTGTAATCAGGGTTCTTGTTCCAGCCCGTCAGGCCAAACACGCCAACTTCAAGAAAGCCGTCCGGTGTCACGAGAAAGAGTTCATGACGAGTGGAAACACCTTCCTCGTTAATTTCATAAAATGAGTGCTTTGCATCATATCCCGAGGCAATTGCCCATCGCGCTCCGCCCTTGACGAAACTGGGTCCGTCGATCGAGAGATCATATTGAATATTGTCAAAAGGTAGTTCAACCAATCGAGGAGCAATTCCAGCGTTAGCCAACGCGCCCAGAAGTTCGCGGAAGATACTCAACATGGACTCAGGTACGCCAAGCTGATAAAAGTCAACCACATAGAAAGCGGAGCGACGTAGTGGATTAATGTCGGTTTCTCTTCGGAAGAGACTGCTAATCGAGTAGAAGCGATGGGTATACTGCGCAGACTGCCAAATCTCCGGTTCCGTGTTGAAGCGCAACTGGCCTATACCCTCAACGTCGATCACATGGTCGAGATAATCTATAGGAACAGAAGTAAGTGGACTTAGCAGAATCTCGTCAAATTGTAATGAGCCGAGGAAACTTCGTATCTGGGTGGCAGCCTTACCCAACTCAAACGGTGTGACATCCTGCAATGCCGGGACGAGGAGGCTCTGTCGGCTGAAGCAATCCCACCTAGGTACACCCGGATTGTCGGAAGCCATTGCTCGAACCGTCGAAACCGGCAGGTCGGAGTCGTCGGATTTATGGCTGTGAAGTTTCACGTGAATTGCCTCTCCAAACCGTGAACGCGCTCGCGGAGGAAAAGTTAAATTACAGCCACGCTTACGAGTGAATGAATTCGCTTGAGTCTACCGCTATAAGTCATTATGCGTCAACATGTGTAGGCAGTGGGGAGCGATGGCGCAACAGGTGTTGGGGAGGACGTTCATGCAAAGCTGGACTCGCGCTGGACTGCCCGAAGCGGAGCCCCGTCACCCAGCTTCGGCCATGCATTCTGGTCAACATCTTCCAGCGTCACAGTGTTGCGTAGCACATGAATTCCGAATCGCCACCCAAACGCTATCGGCGTTAGTTGGTCGAAAAAGTCGCTTGCTCTGTGCCGCATTCCGGATTGTGCGGGAATCGATGAGACAACCAGTAAGAGCTTACGCGATCTCACCGAGGCCCATCTGCTCTGGCTCTGCCAGGTGAGCGTGATTCTGTTCGGATACATGCCTTGTTCTCCGTTTTGAGCTCCCGTATTTGCTTGGGGCACACCTGGCGAAGCCGCGGGAGTGGGCCCGGCTCCCAAGTGCCGAAGGTCTGCTTTTCAGGAGGGAACCCAAAAGAAATTCGGTCGGCGTTCTTTGGCCGTTTGAGCGAATCTCTTTGGGGAGGAACCGGAACCCGCAGGGCACGAAGTGAAGCAGACGACCGAGTGCCGCAGGGCGACGGAATTGCCCCGAACCGGTGCCCAAGTAAAGGCGGGTATTCAAACCGCAGGGATGGCCGGATATTGCGCGAGGATCTGTTCAATGCAGTGCACTGAATCCGGGGGAAACTCAGCCGGAGCCATAGGGAGAAACTCGCTCTTATGACGGGCAGGAATATTAGGCTGACGCAAAGTTATTGGACGTAACCGGCGTGAAGGACTCAAAGTTGTCAACAGTTGTTCTTCGCGCTGCGGACGGTTTTGGAACCGCGAAGTACGCGCGAAGGAGATTTGCAGATTCAGAACCGGAGTCCTCTGTGTCGAGTTTTGCGAGGAAACCAGTCGAATCCTTTCGAAATATTGGCAATCCGATACTGACGTCCACCGATGTTGCAGGCGAACGGCACTATTCGGCACCGGAACTTGCGAAGCTCTGGGGTCTAAGCGAACGGACCATCAGGCGCATGTTTGAGAACGAGCCCGGCGTTCTGTGATGGGGAAGTTCCGAATCCCAATTCAAGAGGGGGTACAAGACCCTACGCATTCCCGCAGCAGCAGTCACCGCCACCGTCTATTGTCTCGCAGGATCGCAGGCTGAAGAGGGAGACCCAATAGCTGATATTCAGATCTCTGCGCCATTCGGGGGCTCGTTAATGGGCATTCGCGTCGGCATGGTGAGAGAGGAGGCTTTAGCGGTTCTGAGACGGAATCACGCGGACGTTCACGCGGAGGGGCGGGGAGGACTTCCAGGTGAAACTTCTTTGACTGCAGACATACCGAAAGGTCACCCCACCAAGTTCACAGTGTTCCTCTATTTCAGCAAAACCGGCCAAGTTGTGCGTGCAACCCTTCAGGACAAACGCTTTGCTTATATTTAGACGGCTCAGGCTTAACGCTCAGCAGCTTTCAATTGTTCCGAAGTCGCGTGAATGAGCCCCGCTCCTTACGAACCACTCCCAAACGCAATTGAAAGCGAAGGCGAGACGCTATTGAGTCTCCGCTAGAACCGCCTTACTCCGTTTCACATGAGGCCGTCGCTCATGCAGTATTCAAGGTTTAATAGGATAACGATTGGTTTGGGCAAAAGACCGAGTCAGAATTACGCAAAGTTTGTTCGTAGTGATTCCCGTTAGCTGAAGTGCTGAAGTGAAATCGCCCTTTCGATCGGGGACAAAGACCGGCAACGACCACTGCGCGTCGTCAGACCTTCGGTTCGCGGCTCAATATAAATCGAAGTGCAACGAAGGGACGCTGCGATGCTCGGGGCGGTTTCCGGAAAACGTCATCGTCGGCATCTCCAAGGAATCGGGCGTCATGCCGTCAGCGGCTAATCGGGGAACGTCAAACCGAAGTAATATCCTCCGGCAGTGGGACGCCAGACCGATGGTCTGGGCGATAAGGCAAGGAACAGGTGTAGGGCTGGAGGGCGCAGTGGTTTAGGCTGAGAGATGTCCCGCGCGTTGGCAGTTAAGACCGCTGGCTCACTGATGCCTTTGCAAGCTCGTCCGGCAGTGTGGTTCGGGGCCCTGTGCCCGATACAGTGATGACCTCGTCGCTTCCGATGGAGAGGCTGAGGATCTCGTTTGGAGACTACTTTCTTGCACGGCCCGGGCCGACGCCGTGGGGCAGACAAGGAGTATGTCGTGCCCAAGAAGCGAAACAAGGTTAGTATTCTGCCCGTCATAGAGCCCAACGCCGCAGGGATCGATATTGGTGCGACGGAAATCTTCGTCGCGGTTCCTGGAGACCGCGACGCAGAGCCAGTTCGGTCTTTCCCAACGTTTACCGTCGATTTGGAGAGACTCGCAGACTGGCTTCAAGAATGCCAGATTCGAACCGTGGCGATGGAATCGACCGGAGTGTACTGGATCCCACTGTTCCAGATACTGGAGAAGCGCAAGATCGATGTGCGGCTGGTCAACGCCCATCACGTCAAGAACGTGCCCGGCAGAAAGACCGATGTTCAAGATTGCCAGTGGATTCAGCAACTTCATTCCGTGGGACTATTGCGAGGGTCCTTTCGCCCGGATGACGAAATCTGCGCCATCCGTTCGTTGTGGCGTCATCGCGACAATCTCATTCAGTTGGCCACCCTTCATCTCCAGCACATGCAGGAGGCGCTGGATCAGATGAACCTGCAGATCCACCACGTCATCAGCGATCTGGACGGAACGACCGGTCTTGCCATCATGGACGCGATCCTGGCTGGGGAACGCGACCCGCATAAACTGGCGCAGCTGCGGCACCCGCGCGTTCGTGCCAGCCAAGAAACCATCATGAAGTCGCTGGTCGGCGATTACCGTGAGGAGCACCTGTTCACGCTCCGCCAATCCCTCAACGCCTACCGCTATTACCAGCAGTTGATTCAGGAGGTCGACTTGCAGGTGAAGCAGATGATGCACCGGCTCCCCTCCAACGTTGCTGATGGCGAAAAGCCGCCAAAAGGAGACAAGCCTCGCCCCCGCAAGATTCCCTGGAGGAATGAACCGCCGCAATTACGGGACGATCTCTATCGGGCTTTTGGCGTAGACCTGACGGAGGTTCCTGGCATCAACACGTTAACCGCGCAAATGCTGCTTACCGAGATCGGCCCGAATCTGGCTCGGTTTCCCACTGCAGTCGCATTCTGCTCCTGGCTACGACTATGCCCGGACCCGAAGATCAGCGGCGGCCAGGTGTTATCCTCTCGAACCCGCCCAACAAAGAACCGGGCTGCCCTCGCGCTACGCATGGCAACCCAAGGGCTACACTGAAGCGACACTTTCCTAGGAGACTACTTCCGGCGCATGAAGGCCCGAATGGGCGTCCCAAAAGCAATGACCGCTACTGCGCATAAGCTCGCCGGGATCGTGTACCACATGATCACAACACGACAGGAATACGACGCAACCATCTTTCAAACAACAAGAGCAACGGCGGAGTCAGCAAAGAACAGCAAGGCTTCATGCACAGGCCAGAATGCTCGGCTTTCACCTAGTACCGGTTGATTTTGTTCCTTAAGAGAGCCGGAGGCTTTACGGTTGCTGGCCCCTCAAAGGGGCCTGATCGCAACCGGTGAAAAGCAAAAGCAACTACAACGGCACGAAGCTCGTAAAGCAACGGGCTTTGGCAAAAACGAAGGCAATAGCGGGTGGTATACTCCCGGAATTCTCGAAGTTTGACTGCCTCCCCGGCAGAGCCGGGGGATCTCCCTACGGATTAGTCAATAAGTTCCGGTTAGGCGTTACTCGGGCGTAGGCCGGCGGACGGTGATTACATTGCCGTTATCGGTGCCTTCGACTCGGGCATCGCGGCTAGGTTGTCTTACTGATTCGGGATCAGATGCTTTTGGGGACTGGCGACGGGGGACGGAGTTTGATCCTCATCCCGTACCAACTTTCTGAGGTCCCTCACCTCGGTGCTGTACTGAGCTCGCGCAGCCCAGGCAAGCTCGTGTTTTGACATCCTAACGCGGCTATAAGTTATTGCAGCTATTGGTTTTGGCAGCTTCACAGAGTCAGAAAACCCGAGGGTTCGAAATTCGCTCGTGCGAAAGGTCTCTTTCACGGATTCCGAAAGTGCCACCGAAGGCCCTCCTCAAAGAAGAGCACACTTGTCACTTGTCGCAGACCGGCAACACCTGACTTACTGCTTTTATGGAAGACCGTTAAATATGGCTAGCAAGGAAATAAGATTGCTGACATCGAGGACCGCTCGACACAAGCTGTAACGGTTCCCGCCAGCGCTGTGCCTTTGCAAAATGCCACGAGGGTCTCGCGCATTCGTCAAAGCGGGCCTTCTAGTTGGCTTGCGCCGTCGGCCAGAGGCTGCTTCTGGCGGATGGATATTCTGCGGAGCAGCAAACGTGCCGAGCGAGTGGGAACAGATGCCTCAACCTAACTGGCTAAACGATGATCTTCGTCAAGAAGCTTTGCAGATAATTGCAACTTCGCATGACGACGGGCAAACGGCTTCCCAGATTCTGTACGAGGCCCTTTCACAGCTTGAGGCCAGCACGCTAACCGCCGAGAAAACGCTGTTTGATCGCATCAAGCATTCTCGCGAGAAGACTGGTCTGGTACTACTGGGTCCGGCCTTGCTGCAGCGACTGATATTCAAGTATTCAGATACCTATGCCAGGAGACAAGAGAATGACGAGTGCCGCCAGACAGAAGCTCGTATGCTGGCGAGATACCTGCAAGCGCTCATCTTGTTCTGCTTGCGCCGATCATCGCGCTGGATGGCCGTCGGTGTCGGACAGTTCGTATTCAGCTATTCTGGCCCTGAGGTGGCTGAGATGACGGGAAGAATAACGACGAAGGACTGGGATAACAACGATAGAACTCGGGCGAAACGCAAAATAATGGAGTATCTAGAATCTAGGTTTACAACACTCGTTTCAGCGCCGGTTACGATAATGGACGGCAAGCACTTCGAACCTGCCTCAAATCAAAGCAGCCTAGCTGACATCGTAGAGCAATATCTAGACCTTTACACCCCCTGGGGAACTGAGCATGTACTCCGGTCACCAGGTGATCTGAATCGGGATGCGGCTGAGTACTTCGGCGACCGCGATAATTCCACTGTTTGCGCGGATGTGCCTGAGCTAAACAGATTCCACGTTTTTGTTGATCTTGCTTGCTTCGAGTATCTATTGAGCGCGCTTGGCTATGCCCATTGGCGAGAGAGGCTTCGCCTACCTGCACTGACTGACTCAAGAGGCAATTCTACTCCTGATGACGGGCGTTGTTCTCGGGTAATCGGCGCCGATATTCTTAAGACAACAGACCAGAGGCTCAAGCTCGACGCTGCTAGACGGCTTAACTTACGAAACCACAACTTACGCGTCTATGTAGACGATTCTTATGTGGCCTCCCTCACAGAAGCGCAGGACAGATTAGCATTCACAGTACCTCCGGACGTTGACATAATAAGCTTACGCACATATGACTCAGACGGCGACATCCTTGTTGGATGTCATATTCTCTCCCACTCCGAAGATGGTGTGCCGTTGCCTTCGTGTGGAAGCATTAGGGTTGGTGGTCGACATCGACTACGATTTGAGGTGTCCCGCGATTCGGCCGATCCGAACGTTGCAAGATGCACTATAGAACATAAGCTCCTCCGGGCCGGTATTCTGGATAGGCTTTCTAGCACTCGGCTTCGCTGGGTTTCCACTGTTGCAATTGTGCTACTCCTCGCAGCCGGCTTTTCGTTCTATTATTTCTTCCCGGGGCAAATGCGAAAGGCATCGCAATCGGGGCAAGTTGCCTCTCGAGGCGCAAACGGCACGCAACCTCTTACTGTCGGTGAATCGGCGCAGGGCCAGCCACCGAGCAAGAACGATGTGACTGCCGCGATGTCGCAGGAACCCGTCCTGGCCTTTACTCCGGAAGCCAGCACAGTCAGAGGTCTCAGCGCTGGCGGCAGCGACCTGAACTTACCCGCGAAGCCGACATCCATCGTATTCCGGCTCCCCATAACCTGGAAGACCTACCAGGAATATCGGGCGGAGCTGCAAACCGTGGAGGGACCCAGCATCCGAGTGGTGACAGGACTTGCGGCGCAGGAATCCGATAGGCAGGCCGTGATCACCTTTCGCGTGCCGTCCACCAGTCTGGAGCCACGAGATTACATTTTGCGGTTACAAGCCAAGACCGCACGAGGTCGATGGGAAGAGATTCAAGCCTACAGCTTTCGCGCGGTTAACAAATAGCTCATTTCGCCTCAGTTGTGTTACTTCCAGTCCCCTTGAATGATGAAACCAGCCCAGTAATAAGGATCGCTCCAGCGCTTCTGCTCTGACATCCTAAGCTGTGCTGCCCGGAGTGCTGGCGCTGGGGCCAGGTGCTGCTGCAACATGAATTTGTAAAACAACCTCATCAAGTCAGCGGTGGCCACATCATCGACCTTCCACAAGCTGGCTACTACTCGAGGAGTGCCTGCATACATAAATCCGCGCGTGAGCCCTATGAGACCTTCGCCCTTGATTTCCTTCCCCAAGGCGGTTTCACAGGCACTCAGCACTACGAGGTCTGCATTGAGGTTAAGGTTGTAGATATCCTCCAATGTCAGGAAGCCATCCATGGATCGGCCTCGCTGGTCCACCAGTGACAGAACCAGGCCGGATAATTCCGGATGGTTGTTGTCGAGAAGGGCGTGAGTTGCAAAGTGCAGAATCCGATATTGCGCGAGATCGGGGCTGATGGCCGTAGCACGACTTGCTCGAAAGTCGAGCGCCTCCATGCTTCCGCCGGGTGGAACCGTGGCAACGATAGCCGCCGCCTCTTGCCGGGTGAATGCGAGTCTTTGGAGATGGAACGTCTGGCCGGACGCGCCGACGTCCGATACGGCCCGCGTGAGGCGTGAGCCCACATCGGCCGAGACCGAGGTAGCAGACCCATTGCCATTGTTCGTCTGGTTACCAGGATAGCGTCTGGCGGCATTCAGGCGAGCATGTGTGACTCGCTGATCCTCAATATCAAAGACTGGATCGGCCAGTACTGCGACTAACTTCGGCGCGGCCTTGCGTTGCTCGCTCTCGCGCCGCAATGCCGCGAGTACGGATGCCGATGGCAGCGTGATAATCTCATACTGACGTACCATTAACCGCGCCTGCGATGAGGCGACGGATTTCTCCTTGCTGGCGGGGACGGGCAGTAGTTCAAATGGGATGTACTGAAGCGCACCATCGCAGACAATGAGCAGCCGCCGCTTACCAGCGAGAAGTGGCGCCACTGGTCCGAGCACGATGTGACTGAGCTGCATCACTGCGGAATCGTACCGTGCGCCGGCAGCCGCGATTCTCGTTCGGCGAGCCGCGTCACTCTCGTTATCTCCAATCTGATTGCGTGTTGTTAGCAACTCGTAGACCTGTTGCGATAGGCCCTCGATGTCGCTTCGCGGAGGAAGCTGAAAACCGGATATCGAAGTCTGAGACACAGCGAAGACATAGCTGTGCTGCTTACCGAGGGAATACTCGAGTAACAGACTGTCTCGATCCAACAACTGCCACTGTATGTCATTGAGGCCAAGCGGCTGAGGAGTTTGCAGCGCGGCATAGGCGGGACTGGTGGCGCGGATTTGGTCCTCCAACTCATGATACTGCGCCAACAGATTGCCTATCTCCTTGTTAACAGCGGAAAGCTTCTCTTCTACGTTCGTCGCCTGTCGCAATTCAATGCGGCGGTCCGACTCCGAATCCAGCATCGCCTTCAAAAGCCGCTCGCGCTGCAGCACAGCAGGGTCCACACCCTTGCGAATGTCGATGTGCGCCTCGACCAGCATCTCTGACAGGATTCGCGCGCGGGAACTCTCCCACGTCGTGAAAGCCTTTTCCGTCTGCTTGCTGCTCATGAGCAAGTCAACATAATCGGCATAGTAGTCGCTGTATCGAGCGCGGAAACCAGAACGAGCGTCGGGGAATCCGCCTAAATGCGAATACTGGGCTTCCAGCACATCGACGGCTCGCTGGAAGAATGGTCCGGCTTCGGCAAGGTGACCCTCATCTCGCAACACTTCGGCCAATGAACCCAGAGCCTCGGCATACGAAGAACCCTCCGGAGACAGCTTCTCCCAGCGCGCGACAGCGAGACGATAGCGCTGTTCCGCAGCTGGCAGGTCATTACGCAACCGCGCCATCTCGCCCAATTGGTTTTCCAGCAGAGCGGCGCTGGGACCCGCTGGAGTGAACTTCTCCACAATCTCAAAGGCCCTGCGGTAGTACTGTTCAGCCGCCTCCAAGTTCCCCTGCTTGCGGAAGGCGTCTGCCATATCGGCGAAGGTAACCTCGAGGTCCAGGCCAGCGGCGCCATGCACCGCCTTGAGTTTTAATGATCTACGATAGAACTCCAGCGCCTCGGTGAGATTGTCGGAATCTGCGGCATCTTCGCCCAGATCGTTCAAGCTGCCTGCGACCCCAGTTTCGCCGGCAGATCCCAGCTGTTCATAAAGTTTCAGGGCCCGTCTGTGATATTCGAACGCGAGATCTATCTCGCCGCGAAGACGGGCAATCAAACCTAAGTTCAGGAGAGTCGTGCCAGTGGAATAGTCTCCCGGCGCCACTGCCTGCTTTATGGCCAGAGCCCGCTCGAAATAGCGCTGGGCGGCTGTATAGTCGCCCTGGTTCAACGAAATTAGGGCAACATTGTTGAGACTCTTCGAAAGGCTCATACTGTCAGGCGCAAGCTGTTGCCTCAATTCAAGAGACCGGTGCAGTTGCCTGTCAGCTTCGAAAAAATCTCCCTGATAAAACTCGAAGGTACCCAAGCCAAGGGACCAAGAAGCGGCAAGCAGGCTCCGCGGCTCAGCAGAATCAATTTCGGCGAGTGCCATTTCTAGTTTCTGCCTGGCAGATTCCATCTCGCCCATCTGGTTCAGCGGATCGGCCCACCGCTCCAGAATTAAAGAGCGGACTGGGGCCGGCGCTTCGGATGCAAACTCGTACGCCTTCTCATAAGAGTCAGCGGATTCCTTCCGCAAATGCGCTTCATTAAGCAGCGCAGCAGCATGAAATAGAAGCCAGGACGGTACAAGTCCACAGAGCGACGTATCTGTCATTGCTAATTGCTCCCACTGCGCTGCAGCTTCGACGGGTTTCGCCGTGGCTGCGAGCTTTGCCCCCTGCGTATAAGCATCTAGAGCCACAGGTGCAAGGACGGGTCGTACGTTAGCTCCCCAGCTCTCCGAAGATAGGGTCCAGGAAAATGGACTCCCTCCTCGTTCCCCTGAGAGTGTTACAGCTCCGCGCGGCGCTTGCTCTACTTGAAGCAAGATCACATCATACGGCGATGACACTTGTCCCGAAGATTCGCTGCGTTTCCAATCGACCACGACATCGCCGACGGCCACACCTGCCTTCCCCGCCTCTGAGCCCTTGTCAACTGACTCAACGACGGCACCGGAATCGCCAGTCAAGCACGGAGCATTCGTATGAATGCCAATCGCCGAGGATTGGCCGAGCATTGAGGTGCACACGAAAAGAAGCGCCAGCACACCAAGTCTAGAATTGCGCGTGCCGCGGTACCATGAGCCTCTGTAAAGTGATCGTGCACGGACTTCTAATTGCCAGTCATTCATACCCGTCATCTATTTTACCGCCATTGTCCCTGAACGATGAACCCGCCCAGCAGTTTAAAGCTTTACGATAAGCTTCCAAAACTCTTTGGATCTCTGCAGGATC
>Ga0187890_10001511_pt1 | contig 16588 bp, 16 predicted proteins | sample June2016WEW_21_1_FD_133005 | JGI IMG/M metagenome (GOLD analysis project Ga0187890, IMG submission 133005) | Peatland microbial communities from SPRUCE experiment site at the Marcell Experimental Forest, Minnesota, USA - June2016WEW_21_10 | ecosystem: Environmental > Terrestrial > Soil >... | reverse complement strand
CGCGGCGTGATCTTCCATTCCGACGCGGTCCAGGCGATTGGCAAGGTTCCGATCGACGTGAACAAGATGAACATCGACGTCGCGTCCATCACCGGGCACAAGCTATACGGGCCGAAAGGCGCGGGCGCGCTGTATGTGCGCCGCAAGAATTCGCGCGTGCAGTTGGTGGCGCAGATTGACGGCGGCGGCCACGAGCGTGGCATGCGTTCCGGAACGCTCAACGTTCCCGGCATCGCCGGCCTCGGCAAGGCTTGCGCCATCGCGCAGGAAGAGATGCCGCAGGAATCCTGCAAAATCGCTGGTTTGCGAGACCGGCTGAAAGACAGCATCATGAGCCGCCTTGACGAGGTCTATATCAATGGCTCCGTGGAGCATCGCCTGCCCGGCAATCTGAATATCAGCTTCGCCTACGTGGAAGGCGAGTCGCTCTTGATGGGCATCAACGATATCGCGGTTTCGAGCGGATCGGCATGCACCTCGGCGACACTGGAGCCATCTTATGTATTGAAGGCGCTCGGCACGGGCGACGATCTGGCGCACAGCTCGATCCGCTTCGGCATTGGGCGATTCAACACCGAGGCCGAGGTCGATTACGTGGCCGACCGCGTGGTTGAGACCGTGCTGCGTCTGCGCGAACTATCGCCGCTCTACGAAATGGCGAAAGAGGGCGTGGATTTGAAGAGTGTAAAGTGGGCGGCAGAAGCGCATTAGAGGCAAGGTTTCGAGGTTTCAGAGTTTCAAGGTTTCAAGGTGCCTTGATCCAATCTGGAACTTTGACGACGGAGTGGGGACGGTCATTGAAATATTGAAACCTTGAAACTTTGAAACCTAAGGGGTGAAGGATGTCATACAGCGATAAAGTGATCGACCACTACAACAATCCACGCAACGTGGGTTCCATGGACAAAAAGAATGCCGATGTGGGCACCGGCCTGGTCGGCGCGCCCGAGTGCGGCGACGTGATGAAGCTGCAGATCAAGGTGAATCCGCAGACCAACATCATCGAAGACGCCAAGTTCAAGACCTTCGGCTGCGGCTCGGCGATTGCGTCGTCTTCGCTGGCGACCGAGTGGGTTAAGGGCAAGACCATCGATCAGGCTCTCGAGATCAAGAACACCGAGATCGTGAAGGAACTGGCTTTGCCGCCGGTGAAAATTCACTGCTCGGTGCTGGCCGAGGATGCGATTCGGGCCGCGATCGGCGACTGGAAGAAGAAGCAGGAATCCGCGAAACCCGCGGCCGTGCAGGCGGCGCAGTAAATCAGGTCCCGTAGAGACGGGGCTTGCCCCGTCTCCGCTGCAAAATGAGACGCGGCGAGCCGCGTCTCTACGCGAAGTCATCTCGCAGTCCGAGGCCCGGAGCTTCTAGAATCAAATCATGGATCAAGCAGTCAAAGACGAGGCACTCAAACCCGCCGTGCCCACGGCTCCGGCCAAGGGCATCCAGGTGACCGACAACGCGCTCAAAAAGATTCGCTCCGCGATGGTGAAAGAAAACGTTTCGCCCGAGCAGGGCGGCCTTCGTTTGGGCGTGCAGGGCGGCGGATGCTCGGGCCTGACTTACAACATAAGGTTCGATACGCAACCGCGCGAGCGCGACCGTGTGTTTCAGTTTGGAGATGTGCGGATTTTTGTGGACCCGAAGTCCTTCATCTATCTGCATGGGATGACTCTCGATTATCAGGAAACCCTGATGCAGCAAGGATTCGTGTTCGTGAACCCGAACTCAACCAAGTCCTGCGGCTGCGGGAGTTCTTTCTCGTAGTAGCGACGGTGTGGAGACGTGGCTCCGCCCCGTTTCGACGGGCCAGAGGCCCGTCCCCACATAACCAGCGGTCAAAGGGCCGAAAGGGCGGGCCGCGCGCTCGCCCTGAATTTTGTATGGCAAACACAGAATCCAAATCGTCGTTGATCATTCCCGGACAGGGGCCCGGAGACGCGACCCCAAGTTGCTGGTCGTGCGGCACCATGCGTGCGGTGCACTTCTGCAGTTCATGCGGCAAAGTGCAACCGCCGGTCCCGGTGGACTATTTCACCTTTTTTGGATTTCCGCGCAAGCTCAACCTGGACACAGCCGAACTCGAAAAAGAGTTCTACGCGCTGAGTCGCCGCCTCCATCCTGACCTGTTTGCGCAGGCGAACACTGAGGAACGTGCCTTTAGTCTGGAACAAAGCTCCATGCTTAACGACGCGTACCGCACGCTGAAAGATCCAATCAAGCGCACGGAATACCTGTTGCGCCTCGAAGGCGTCGAACTGGAAGAGCAATCGAAACAGGCGACCGAAAAAGCTCGCGCCACCGGGGAATTGAAAAAGCAGGTTGTGCCTCCCGATCTCTTAGAGGAAGTCTTCGAACTCAATATGCATTTGGAAGAACTCCGCGACCAGAAAAAGATGGGCGAAGACGATCCCGCTTTGCTTGAGGAAATCGGCAAGGCCAAGCTTTCTCTGGAAGAAAAGTACGACGCGCTGTTCAACGAACTGAAAGTCGAGTGGAACCACTGGGACAAATCCGCGGACGGTGGAACCGCCGACGCAACCGAAGAAGCCCGGCGGAAAATCCTGGGCAAGATGCTGGATGTGCTCAACCGCAGGAATTACGTCCGGAACCTGGTGCGGGACGTAAATGAGGCATTGGAAAACTAGGTCAGAGGGCAGAGGTCGGATTGCAGAGGTGAAAACCAAATCGCTCTCACCTCTGCAATCTGACCTCTGACCTCCGCAATGTTAATAATGGCAACTGACTACATCGTCGGCATCGATCTCGGCACCACGAATTCGCTCGTGGCCTACATGCAGGGGGATTCCCCTGTCGTCATCCCCGGAGAAGACGGGCTGAACCTTGTGCCCTCGGTAGTGGCGCTCGACGAGAACAACCAGATCGTAGTGGGCAACGCCGCGCGCCGGTATCTGATCGAAACGCCGGAGCGGGCAGTTTACTCGGTCAAACGTCTGATGGGGCGCGGCGTCGAAGACATCCGCGAAGAATTAAAGCTGTTCCCGTTCCGCTTGGCGGACGACTTGCAATCTGGGGAAGTTATCCGCATCAAGCTCGGCGCAAAAACCTTCACGCCGCCGGAAATCTCAGCCTTCATATTGCGCCAGTTGAAGCGCAATGCGGAGCGCTTTTTCGGAGCGCCCGTAACCCAGGCGGTCATCACCGTTCCCGCCTACTTCAACGACGCGCAGCGGCAGGCGACAAAAGATGCCGGCCGCATCGCCGGGCTGAATGTTTTGCGGCTGGTCAACGAACCGACGGCAGCATCGCTCGCTTACGGACTGGACAAGAAGAAGCACGGCATCGTCGTGGTTTACGATCTGGGCGGCGGCACATTCGACATTTCGATTCTCAAGCTGCACGATGGCATCTTCGAGGTAATTTCAACCAACGGCGACACCCATCTCGGCGGCGACGACATCGATAATCTCCTCATCGCGATCGCGCTTGACGACATTCGCGGCGATCTCGGACTCGATGTGAAGCACAACGGCGAAGCGGTGGCGCGCATCCGCAAGGCTGTCATCGAGGCCAAGATCGCTCTTTCGTCGCAGCCCGCGGCGAAGCTCGATGTCGATTTGCCCGGCGGGAAAAAGTACCAGCGGGAAATTTCGCTCGAAGTTTTCGAGCAGATGATCGAGCCGATTATTGACCGCACCGTCGGTCCCTGCAAGCAGGCGCTCAAAGACGCAGGCCTGAAGCCGGAACAAATCGACGAGGTCGTGCTGGTCGGGGGCTCGACGCGCATTCCCAAGGTGCGGCGGCTGGTTCAGGATCTTTTTGGACGCGAACCGCACACGGATTTAAATCCGGACGAAGTGGTTGCGCTGGGCGCGGCCGTGCAGGCAAATATTCTAGGCGGCGGCTCCGACATCACGAAAGAGATGCTGCTACTCGACGTCACGCCGCTTTCTCTGGGGATCGAAGTAGCAGGCGGCGTGACCGATAAAATCATCCTGCGCAACTCGACGATACCGGCTTCGGCAACGCAGTACTACACGACTCAAGTCGATGGCCAAACCAACGTTGCGATTCACGTGCTGCAAGGCGAGCGCGAACTGGCGCGGGATTGCCGGTCGCTGGCGCGATTCGATCTGAAGGGCGTGCCACCCATGCCTGCCGGCATGCCACGCATCGAAGTGAAGTTTCTGATCGACGCCAACGGCATTTTGCGCGTCTCGGCGCGCGAGCAGCGCAGCGGAAAAGAAGCTGAAATCGACGTCCAGCCCACTTACGGCCTCACCGACGAACAGGTCGAGAACATGCTGCTCGAATCGTTCGACTTCGCAGAAGAGGATTTCCGGCAGCGGCAGGTCATTGAAGCGCGACGCGAAGCCGACACGATCCTGACGGCGCTCGCGAAAGGAAAGAAGAGTCCTGCCTGGCAAGACCTCACGAACGAAGAACGCAGCAACGTCGAGACGCTGGAGAAGAATCTTTTCGCGGTAAAGGATGGCGATGACCATCACGCGATCCGCGCCGGCATCGACGCGCTGAACCAGGCCACCATGCATTTGGCGGAATTAATGATGGATACGGCTGTCTCGTCCGCGCTCAAGGGAAAGGCCATGGACGACACCGATCTGGAAGATGGGCCACAGGCCGGTCATCCGGTGGCGAAGGCGGAATTTAAGTAAAGCAGGTTTCAAGGTTTCAGAGTTTCAAGGTTTCAATGTGAAACCGTCGCCCGGCACTTTGAAACATTGAAACCTTGAAACTTTGAAACATGGGGTTCATACATGTCTGAAGAAAAAATGCAGGAAACTGGAACAACCACCGTGGATGCACCCGGTGAAAACACGGTTGAGGTCACGTTTTTGCCGGAAGGCAAGACGGTGACCTTCGAGCACGGCAAGCTGCCCTATCAAGACCATGGCAAAGAAGAGTCGCTGCTCGATGTAGCGTTGAATTTCGGCATTCATCTCGATCATGCTTGCGGGGGAAATTGCGCCTGCACGACCTGCCACGTCTGGGTAAAAGAAGGCGCAGACGTGATCTCGGAGATGGACGACGATGAAGCCGACAAGCTCGACATGGCCGCCGATCTTCAGTTAAACTCGCGCCTCGGATGCCAGACCGTGATCAAGAAACCGGGCAAAGTGGTCGTGGAAATTCCGGCCTGGAACCGGAATTACGTTTCGGAGGAGCATTAGGAGCCAGGTTTCAAAGTTTCAAAGTTGCAAGGTTTCAAGGAAACAGCAAAAGCTGTGCGATCCGTCAACAATCTTTGAAACTCTGAAACCTTGAAACTTTGAAACCTGCCGTTGGAGCCATTCATGCCAAAAGAACTCACCTGGAGCGATTCTGACGACATCGGGATTTTGCTCTCTGAAACTCATCCGGAACTCGACCCGCTCGCGGTCCGTTTCACCGACCTGCACAAATATGTGATCGCGCTCCCCGGCTTCAAAGACGATCCCACGAAGTCGAGCGAAGCCAAGCTGGAAGCGATCCAGATGGCATGGCATTCGGAGTTCCTCGACCGAACCCGGGGATAGGTAGAGCCAGGATTCAAAGTTGCAAAAGTTGCAAAGTTTCAAGGGCTCGCCGCTGTCGTTGAAGATTCGTAACTTTGAAAGCTTGCGACCCTGAAACCTTGAAGCCTGGGCTCTGGCTCAGCGGACCGCCACCGCACTGGGCACCGCATCTTCCACACTCGCTTCGCGCAAGAATTTCGCCGCCTCTTCGGGCGGAGTGGGATTGATGTAGAAACCGGTTCCCCATTCAAATCCCGCCGTCTTGGTCAATTTGGGCATGAATTCGATGTGCCAGTGATAGTACTCGTTGGTTGGATCCTGCACCGGCGAAGAATGCACCACCAGGTTGTACGGTGGGTTGTCGAGCACGCGGTCTGCTTTCATCAGCAGCAGCTTGAGCGCTCTCGCGAGATTTTCGAACATGTGCGACGACGAGTTCTCGAAGGCGGATTCGTGGCGCTTGGGGAGGATCCAGGTTTCAAAGGGAAACCGCGGAGCATACGGGGCGAGCGTCAGAAAATCTTCGTTCTCAGCCACGACTCGAATCCCGTTCTCCATTTCCTGCCGGATGGCATCGCAGAAGACACAGCGCTCTTTGTAGATGTAATACTGCTTGGCTCCCTGCAGTTCCTCCACCACGTAAATGGGCAGAATCGGCAACGCGATCAATTGCGAGTGGGCATGCTCGAGCGAGGCGCCGGCTGCTTCTCCGTGGTTCTTGAAGAGCAGAATGTACTTGAAGCGCCGATCTTTCTTGAGATCGAGAATGCGATCACGCTCGGCCCATAGAATGTCTTCGATTCTTTTCGGCGGCAGCGAAGCCAGGGTGGCGTTGTGATCGGGCGTTTCGATGATGACTTCGTGGGCGCCGATGCCATTCATCTTGTCAAACATGCCCTCGGCCTGCTTATTCAAACTGCCTTCAATGCCGAGCGCCGGGAACTTGTTCGGAACGACGCGGACCGTCCAACCCGGACTGTCTTTCTGAGGAGGATTGCCGTTCGTGTTGGGGCGAAACGCCAGGATTTCCGGCGGCGTCTTGCTTTCATTGCCATAACAAAAAGGACAGAATCCGCCCTTGATCTTCACCGGCTCGCGCACAAAGTCGGTAGGCCGCTTGGCGCGATCTGTGGAAATAATCACCCAGCGGCCCACGACGGGGTCTTTTCTCAGTTCAGGCACGTACTAAATCCTTTCAATTAGAGTCCGCAAACCTTCGATTGTACGACACGGGAAACGCATTTTGAAACAGCTCGAATGAGGGTCGGCGGTGGCCGCGCTCATAGTATACGGCGAGCACGTCGAATCGCCACTGGCACGAAGGGGGCATCAGTCGCAGAAAGTCGCGGGCGACCAGGGATAACTCCCTTTGTTTATCGCGATCTACGGCTGCTTCGGCGGGCTTGACCTCACGCGTCGTCCGAGTTTTTACTTCAATAAAACAGAGGACGTCCCGATCCCATCCGACCAGATCCAGTTCGCCGCGATGATTCGGGGAACGGTAGTTGCGGGCGATGATGGTGTAGCCCCGCCGGCGAAGGTAGAAATAAGCGTCCTCCTCGCCGCGCCGTCCGGTACGCTGGTGCGCAGGCATCTCCTCCGGCGCAAGCGTTCTGGCTGCCAGCCAGTCCAGTGCGCGCAGTGTGGCTTGCGTCAGGCGTCCGGCAAACATAGGAAACTCCATCTTCACCCTAGCTTGGACCACCCGCGCGTTATGTGATGGTGATCACCGCGCATCCGGTACAATTCGCCGCCTCAGCCGGCTTCCCCTTTGTCCGCGTTCTTCCTTCCCACGGTGTTCACCAGCAGCACGCCGACGAGCGCAACCGCGCCGCCGACCAGGGAGACCAGCTTCGGCACCTCTCCCAGCCAGATCCACGCAATGCCAATGGCCACGATCGGAATCACGTAGAGCAGCGTCGTCGTGCGTCCGGCGGCGCCGTGCGAAAGCACGTAGGCCCACGCCACATAAGCGAGCGCTCCCGGAAAAATGCCCAGATAAATCACCGCCAGCGTCACCGACGCGGGAGCAGCGCGCAGGGTGTGCATCAGGCCGTTGCCGAAGGGCAGCATCAGCGCGGTCCCGCACCAGATCGAGTAAGCCGTAAACTCCAGCGCGCTGTATCTGCCCAGATAGTGCTTCTGCAGAATCATGTAGAGCGCGGACGTAACTGCGGCGGCAAGAATGATCAGCGCCTGCGGTGACAGGCGAATGCCTTCGCCTTCTCCGCTCGAAATCAGCACGACTCCCGCGAAGCTCACGAACACTCCACACCATCCAATAGCAGTCAGCTTCTCGTGCAGCCAGAATCGAGCCGCCAGCGCGGTCCAGATCGGCACCGAGGCAATCAGCATGCTGGCCGCGCCCGCAGTTACGCGAGTCTCTCCGTAATTGAGTGCCAGGTTGCAAAAAAGTGATTCCGATGGCGCCGGTCAGCACGAGCCCGGGAATGTCGCGCAACTCCGGACGACGAAAATGTGCAATTGCGGCGTAAACAGCAAGCACCAGCGATGCAACCAGAAAACGCAGGATCGCGAGATTCGCAGGCGAATAGGCGCGCAGGCCGGCGCGAATGCCGGCAAAGGCGGAGGCCCAGACAACGAGGGCAAACGTAAGAGCGACAAAAGTGCGAGACGTAAAGCGTGGCATCGAGAGGCCTCCTTCCAGTAAACAATTCTGTTTATGAATTTGTGTTTATGCCGAGCGGTTGTGCCGGGACCGCAGTTCCACCGGGTGTAGCTCACGAGGTGTAGCTCACGAGGTGTAGCTCACCAGGTATCGCCGCCCCGTCGAGGAGGCCATGCGTCAAACTGCCGACGGAGCAGCGCAATCTGGCCGGCATGATAACTGTTATGCACTGCAATTTGCCACAGCATGGCATGCACGGTGGATTCACGCGGAGATTTTGGCGAACCCACGTTCTGAACTTTTCTTCCCAGTTCCGCCGCATCCGATTCCGCGAGCCGGGCCAGCCGGGCGAGCAAATCGGTGAAGCGGCGAGTCGTGGCCTGCCACTGCTCATCGACCGGGCGACTTCCGGCGGCTGAACTCGGATGCGCCGGCCAGCTTTCGATCGCCCTGTCCGGGTAAAGACGATTCTCCCCCGCGACTTTGCCGAGGTCGTAGTCCATCCAGTAATTCATGTGCTCCACGATCTGCCAGATGGAGTGCGGGTAGCCCGCCACGGTTCGAGCCGCCAGCTCCGCCGAAATATCTTCAAGGCAAGCGACCGGGTCCACGTGAGCGCCTTTGCCGTACACGAGTTCGCGCAGTGTGGTATCGCCCATACGGGATCCTCATATGTAGAGAGACGCGGCAAGCCGCGCCTCTACCGGATGAAACTCACCACGTCACCGACGCGAATCGTGCCCGGCGTCAGAATCTGAGCGCGCAATCCCCCACGGTGCAGCAGGCCCTTGAGCACTGGCTTCCCGGTTACGTTCTGCAAGTGATCGCAAGGCTCGCACAGGCGAATGCCGCGAATGCGCACATCGCCAATGGCAAACTCCTTGCCCACCAAGTGATTCAGCGGTACGTTGCGGGTCACGATGTTGCGGCGAGCGTCGCCAGCGGCAAGCTCGACCTGATAGTCCCGCCGCAGCGCCTCAATCGCTTCCGCCTCAATCAGCGTGAGTTCGTAATCCGGCTCGGGCTTGTAGAAGGTGCCCAGCTTCAGCGCGTACCGGTCACCCTCAAGCCCCGCTCCCGGAATCGCCACCACCTGACCAACAGCTTGCATCGGCCCTTGGGCGGCGGAGGCGACGTAAATCGATTCGACAGTTCCGTCCCCCATCGCGCCTCCGGCAACTACGCGTTTTTCGCGACGACCGCGATCGACTCTTCCAGCGCGTCCATGGCAACGTCGGCTTCGTCCCTGGTAACGATGAGCGGCGGCGCGATGCGAATCGTGCTCGGACCGCAGCCCAGAAACAGAATGCCGCGCTCGAACACTTGCTGCACGATGCGATCGCGCTCGCTGGCGCCATATTCGCGCGTCTTCTGGTCTTTCACGATCTCGACGCCGATCATCAGCCCGCGTCCGCGGACGTCGCCGACGATCTTATGCTTCTTCGGCCAGTCAGCCATGCGTTTCAGCATGTGGTCGCCGACCTCCTGCGAGTTCCTGAGCAATCCTTCTTTCTCGATCACATCGAGCGTGGCCAGCGCCGCTGCAATGCAGACGGGGTTGCCGCCAAACGTCGACGCGTGCGAGCCAGGTACCCAGTCCATGATGTCGGCCTTGCTCATGGTGACGCCGAGCGGCATCCCAGAGGCAATGCCTTTCGCCATGCAAACGATATCAGGATGCACTCCGGTGTGTTCGACCGCAAACCATTTGCCCGTGCGGCCAATGCCACTCTGCACTTCGTCCACCACCAGCAGGATGCCGTGCTTGTCACAAATGCGCCGCAGTTCCTGCATGAAGATCGTCGGCGCTATGACGTATCCGCCTTCGCCCTGAATCGGCTCGACAAAAATCGCCGCGACTTCTTCCGGCGCCAGCAGGGTCCTGAACAGTTTGTCTTCGATGTAGCGGGCGCAGCCGAGCGCAAATTTCTCGGCATCCTGCGGACCGCCCGCGCATCCCCGATACACATCGGGATAACGGATGTGAGTTACACCCGGCACGAGCGGCGAGAAGCGGCGCTTCTGCTGTGGCTTCGAGGCCGTCAGTGAGAGCGCGCCCATGGTCCGTCCGTGGAAAGCTCCAAAGAACGCGATCATATGCTGCCGCTTGGTGTGATAGCGCGCCAGCTTCAAAGCGCACTCGATAGATTCGGCTCCGGAATTTCCGTAATAAATCTTGTGCGGTCCCGGCATCGGCGCAATCTTCGACAGCCGCTCAGCCAGCGTCACCATGCCCTCGTAATAAAAGTCGGTTCCCGACATGTGGATCAGTTCGCCCGCCTGCTTTTGAATGGCCGCGACCACTTCCGGATGGCAATGGCCAGTCGAGGTCACGGCAATGCCCGCGGAAAAATCGAAAAACTCATTGCCGTCCACGTCTTCGACCACAATGCCGCGGCCGCGCTTGGCAACCATCGGATATGAGCGTGTGTAGGAGGGTGAAATGTATTTGTCATCGCCCGCAAGAATGCGCCTGGCATTAGGGCCGGGAATCGCAGTCTTGAGCTTGGGGCCGGCAATCAAAGTCTTGGTGGTCATGAGATCCTCCAGATCGGTTCTTAGTGCTCGATTCTCAGTGGTTCTTAGCCCGCGGTTCGGGCAGGGTCCACAGAGAGGTTGCATGGGCTAAAAGCCAAAAGCGAATAGCTAAGAGCGATTAGCGGAGCAATCAACAGGAAAGAAAATTAGTCGCTGCCAAAGAGATTGGCGCGCACGTGCGAAGGCAGAACGGAAAGGTACCGGCGGGGACAAGCGCGTCCCTCGATCCAGCACGTTTGCAGAGCCGAAATGTAGCCGTTCGAGCGCATGGTAGCTACAGTCAGTATATCCCGGGTGTGGTCGCGGCGTAACCCCCAAAAAGACGTGTCCAAAAAGGCCGGCGCGATCACCAAAACCACGGAGGGACAGCCGTCCTCGGCTGTCCAGCCGAGCAAAGCTCGGCCGCTGCTAGGACGAGATAGCGGCCGGGTCCGCCTCTGCGTCGAAGACGAACCGGTCGCTCAGCAGGAAATTCACCAGCGAACACAAGACGATCGCAAAAAGATTCGACACAACATAGTTGAACTTCAATTCGCCCACCAGCAGCCGCATCAGCACAATGTTCCCAACAATGGAGACTGCTCCATTGCTGCCGTTGAACTTGGCCAGCCTGATCAGGGACTGAATCGGCCGCGCAGCGGGCCGGTCCGCCCAGGTGTAGCGCTCGTGCCATAAGAAATTGTGGATCACTGCAACCTCGACCGCCAGCCCCGTAGCCAGCAGATAATCGAATCGCAGCCAGGAGCGAAAAATCGCCAACGCGGCGATCTGCACGCCAATGCCAATTCCCCCGACGATATTGAACTTAAGCCAGCGCAGAAAGATCCGATTTCTCTGAGAACTGAGAACCGGGAACTGAGAACTGTTCATGAAATTCTCTCCTCCCGGTAAAGCCGGACGGTATTTTTCAGCGCGACGACAACCAGCATCAGCAGCATTCCGGCCAATCCAATCGCGCCGCCAATATCAAACAGCCGGTAGCGTCCGTGAATCACCCACGCCCAACGGAACAGCGCCAGATTGCCCATCACCAGCAGAACGCGCAACTCGGTCGGCCCGAAGCGCCACATCGAAAGGTGAAACTCGCCGAGCGTATAAGTCGCCAGATACGACTGGATAGAAAGCAGCAAGAACGCAATCAGCAACCCAATCGCAATCACCGGATGCATGTAACCAGAAAGCGCCAGCCCGCCCATCATCGCCACAGCGCCGATGGAATCGATGATGTGGTCCACGTAAAAGCCGTAACGCGGTCTCTGCCGCTGGCGCACGCGCGCCAAGGTTCCATCGAGGCTGTCGCCGAACCAGTTCACCGCGAGGCAAGCGATGGCGGCAAGCAGCATGCGACGGTCGTGAACTGCGAGAGCGTAGCAAACCCCAGTCGCGATCTGGGCGCCGAAGCCGAGCATGGTCAAGTGGTCGGAATTCACCCAGGCCGGCATGCGCTCAGCCATCCAGACAAGCGCACGTTTCTCGCCGGCGGCCAGGAAACTTCCGTGGACCCGCGTAGCCTGCCGAAAGTCGGCGCGCCTGGCCTCTGCCAAAGCCTTGGGATTGGTCTGTTCAGCAAAATCCGCAAATGAGGTAGCCATAGTGACTCCGTTTCTGCGGACACTATGCGACTTCGGCGGCGGGATGACAATGCAGCGCGGGTAAAACGGAGATCAACTGACAAGTCAAAATATTTCAGATGTTTAGAGGAAGGTCTCGCCTGAACGTTCGCCCGTCAGAGCGTTGCAGGGACTTCGCTTTCCCATGTGTAACTCTGTGTAACCCTGTGTCCCCGGTGGTCCAGCCGTTGATTCTCCACCAAAGTGAACAGACGCGCACAAGGGAAAGCCAATTGCCATCCCCGATTCCAGCCCGCCAATAACTCTCCCACGAACCGCAAGATGCGTTAATCTGCAAACGATGCGTCTGCTGCGCTTCTTCCGCCCATCGCACCAGCACACGGCGTTTTCGGCGACGCTGCTGTTGATGACGACCATCACGCTCTCGCGCGTGATCGGCTACATCCGCGAAGCTTACATCGCCTACGCCTTCGGCGCCGGCCAACAGACCGACGCCTACGTCGCCGCCTTCACCTTGCCCGACTGGCTCAATTACATCGTTGCCGGCGGCACCGCTTCGATCACATTCATCTCCATCTATACGCGTTTTCTGGCTGATAAGCGCGAGCAGGATGCCCAGAAAACTTTCTCGATCATCATTACCGTGATGACCACCGTGCTGATCGCCGGCACCATCCTGGCCGAGATCTTCACGCCGCAGTTCGCCGGTTGGATGTTTCATGGCTTCACGCCCGATCAGATGCGGCTCTGCGTTCATCTCACGCGCATCCTGCTGCCGGCGCAGATCTTCTTTTATGTTGGCGGCGTCGTTTCGGCGGTATTGCTCTCGCACCGCCTGTTCCTGTTGCCGGCATTCGGTCCGCTGATCTACAACGTGTTCATCATCGCCGGCGGAGTTGTCGCCGGGCGTCAGATGGGGATCGCCTCCCTTGCCTTCGGCGCCCTCGCCGGCAGCATTGCCGGACCATTTTTGATCAACGCGCTCGGAGCCGCCAAAATTGGCACCGGATACCGCCCGTCATTCGACCTGAAGAATCCAGCTTTCCGCGAATGGGTGCGGCTTTCCATCCCGCTGATGCTGGGCGTTTCCCTCGTCACCGCCGACGACTGGATCCTGCGCTACTTTGCCTCCAGCGGCATCGGCGACATCGCGCGCCTGAACTATGCCAAGCGTCTCTTCGCCGTTCCCATCGCCATTCTCGGACAGGCTGCCGGCCAGGCGTCGCTTCCCTTTTTCTCGCGCCTCTTCGGAGAAAAAAAGTTCGCGGAATTCGCCGCCACCGTGAATGCTTCGGTCTATCGCATCACGGCGGCGTCTCTGTTGATCACCGGATGGATGATGGCCATTGCTCTCCCTCTCATCGACCTCGTCTATCGCCGCGGGCACTTCACGCTGGCGGATTCCGAATCCACCGCCCTTTATTTTTTCTGGTTTTCGCTCTCGCTGGCTTTGTGGTCCAGTCAGGCGCTTTACGCGCGCGCGTTTTACGCCTCCGGCAACACCCTCACGCCCATGGTAGCCAGCAGCCTGATTACGCTCGCCTCGTTGCCGCTCTACAGGCTGCTGTTCCACACTCTCTCCGTCACCGGCCTTGCCATCGCATCGGACGTTGGCATCACGGCGAATGCGGTGGCCATCGCGCTGCTCCTGCATATTCGTGGCATGGTGCCGCTGGCCGGCTTGAACTGGAAAGAATTAGGCAAGGCCGCGCTGGTGGGCGCCGTTTCCGGCGGATTGAGTTATGAAGTCATGCGCAGCATAGCGCTCGATGGCAGCCGCCGCGCCGATCTCCTGGCGCTCGCGCTCGGCTCTTTAACCTGGGCGGCAGCCGTCGCCGCAGGACTCTGGTTGTTACATTCGGAATTGCCGGCAGATCTGCGCCGGAAAAGACCCGCTACTCTCCCCAGCCTCGCCGAAGGCCAAGCCGAAGAAACCATGACGACCGGCAAGGAACCCTAGGAACCAATCTCCAAAACAAAAGGGCATCCTCCAAAGCAAAGGATGCCCTTTCCGTCGAACTGCTTCAGTGCCTGGAGCCCAAAGCCGAGCGCCGTCTTACGCTCTGGCCGCAATCGCCGGTTCCGGCGACCCAGTCGAAACACTCTTCGTCACTTCTTCGATCCTTGCGTCGCCCTTCGATCCCGCTTTGCGGATGTCGATGCCGCCCTTGAAGAAAGCGCCGTCTTCAATCGAAATGCGCGCCGCCACCACGTCGCCGGTCAGCGAACCATCACTGCGGATATCCACCCGGTCGCTCGCGGTCAGGTTGCCCCGCACCTTGCCGAGCACCACGATTTCCCGCGCGCTGATGTTGGCCGCGACCACCCCATTGCGGCCGATGGTAACGCGGTTGCCGGAGAGATTGATCGATCCCTCCACCCGGCCGTCAATATACAAAGATTCGGAACCAGTCACTTCCCCCTTAATCACCAGCGACTTGCCAATCGTGGCTTGGTCCGAAGTGGTAGTCGTCGCCGGGCGCGGCACAGCCGCAGGCTCGCTCATGCTCGTACTCGGCGCTGTCGTCGCCGTGGACGTACTCGGACGCTCCGGCTCAGCCGGCCGGCCAGGTGTCGCAGGTTGATTCGTGGGCTTCCACATTGTCGTCGAAATCCTTTCCTTATTATTAAGGGATTCTGAATCACCACCGCATTTCGCGGGCCAAATTGAATTCTACTCCTGAGTAAACCCCCTGCCCTGTGGAAATCCACCTTTTCTTATTGATTTTCATAGTTCCCCGCGTGATTCCCCCTCGGCACTGCACCATTGGCTCTGCCTCCGGTCGTGTAAGCCCTGCCTGGCCTGCGGTAATTCTTCTATCGCGACACTCTAATCCCATACTCTTCTATCCGATATTATGGAGCCGTGGGGCACGACTTGACCGTGTGCCATCCCGAACGAGGAATCATGCCTTCAACTCCGACTCCAACTCCAGTTCCAATTCCGACGCCCCTAGCCGCGACCGCCTCCCTCCGGCCCCAGCCCGGAGAATACGCTCCCTACTACGACCGCTACATCTCGCTGGTCCATGGCAACGACGTCCTCGCCGCCTTAGAAGACCAGCGCCGCCAGATGCTTCTCTTGCTCTCCGGACGCACTGAGTCCGAAGGCGATCTCCGCTACGCGCCCGAGAAATGGAGCCTGAAGGAAGTTCTTGGCCACATCAACGATACCGAGCGCATCATGAGCTACCGCGCCCTGCGCATCGCGCGCGGCGACGCGACTCCCATCGAAGGCTTCGAGCAGGACGACTACGTCCGTAATAGCCCGTTCGGGCGCAGTCCGCTGGCAGACCTGATCGAGGACTACATAGCCGTCCGCCGCGCCACCGTCTCGCTGTTTCGCAATTTAGATGAGTCCGCCTGGACCCGCCGCGGCGTAGCCAGCAACAACGAGGTGACGGTGCGCGCCCTGGCCTACATCATCGCCGGACATGAACTGCATCATCGGAGAATCATCGAGGAGAAGTATTTGAAATAGAGATTTTGTAATTTGGTAATCGGGTAATTTCGCAAATTAAAACCCAGCTGGAAGCGCCACTCGATGACGCTTTCAGATTGCCAAATTACCCAATTACAAATTTACAAAATGAGTTTCCTCTCCGATTCCGCCATCCTTCGCCACATCGCCCGCCAACCCAAGCAGACGGCGAGCCATAAGCAGCTCTTGCGCGAACTCGGAGTGAAAGGCGAAGCCCGCCGAGAACTAACCGACCGCCTGTACGCCCTCGTGAGCAAAGGCGAACTGCTGCAGGTCGACTCCGAGCGCTACGCCATTCCGCAGGCCACCAAGGGACGCAACCTGCTGGTCGGCCGCCTCACCATGCATCGCGACGGCTTCGGCTTCGTGATTCCCGAAGCCACTTCTCTCGATCCGAGTCTCAAGGCCCGCCTCGCCGGCGATGTCTTCATTCCTCCGCACGCCATCGCATCCTCCATGCACGGCGACCGCGTGTTGGTCGAAGTCTCCGCTGTCCGCCCCGATGGCCGCGCCGAAGGCCGTATCATCCGCTCCCTGTCGCGCGCGCATCCGACCGTCGTTGGCATCTTCCACTACGGGCATCGCCACAACTACGTCAAGCCGATAGACGAAAAAGTAACGCAGGAAATCGTGATCCCGCCGGGCATGGAGATCCCGTCCAAGAGCGTAGCGCCGCCGTCCTCGGCGGCTGTCGACCCCTGCAAACAATCTGTCGATCGCGTAATAGGCAACGAAGCCGCAGTCCACGCCGACTGGCAGGATCTGGACGGCTTAGTAGTCGACGTAGAAATCACCGACTGGCCCAGTGCCACGCAAAATCCACGCGGACGCGTCATCGAAATTCTCGGCGAAGAAAACGACTTCGGAGTCGACGTCGAGATCATGATCCGCAAGT
>Ga0187890_10001506_pt1 | contig 16622 bp, 11 predicted proteins | sample June2016WEW_21_1_FD_133005 | JGI IMG/M metagenome (GOLD analysis project Ga0187890, IMG submission 133005) | Peatland microbial communities from SPRUCE experiment site at the Marcell Experimental Forest, Minnesota, USA - June2016WEW_21_10 | ecosystem: Environmental > Terrestrial > Soil >... | reverse complement strand
GTTTCTGCTGGCGCTGGTGCTGGTTCTTTCCAGCCTGCTCACCGGCTCGCTCGGCCTCGTGATCGGGTCCACCGTGAATCCGCGCCAGATCGGGCTGGTCTTCTCGATTCTCGTGGTGCCCATTACCTTTCTGGGATGCGTCTACTATCCCTGGGCCAATCTCGGAAGAAGCGGCTTGGTCTGGATACAGGTGGGCGTGCTCTTCAATCCCATCGTCTACATGAGCGAGGGGCTGCGCGCCGCGGTTACTCCCGGCATTCCGCACATGCACTGGTGGGCCATCCTGCTGGCACTGGTCTTCTTCACCGCGGCGCTGGGCCGATGGGGGCTCAAGGGGTTTTTGGGTAGAGTGCTGTCGTAGGCCGGGCTGACTGGATTTGTGGACTCAAATCCTTACCCAGAACACAGCGCAAGAATGGGGTGCACCCGGCAAACTTGGCTGCATGTTCAGCATGAAAGGCTGTAAACTTCACGCCGTGGTTGAGAAACCACCCAAGAAAGGAAATAGTGATCGGCTTGAATCCATTCTACCGGCTTCACTTCCTGAAATGGGATATGCACTCTGTTCTTACCCGGCGCAGATATCTTCCAATCTCCCGCCTCGCCGCCGTCATGCTGGTTGCGCTGGCCCTGGGCATTTCCGCCTGCCACGCACCCGTCACGATGGATGAGGCAACCAGGAATGGCGATCTGGAATCGGTCAAGACACTCATCAAAGGCAATCCTAATCTTGTTTTCAGCAAAGACAACGATGGCGCAACGCCATTGCACTTAGCGGCGGATAGTGGCCACAAGGACGTGGCAGAGTTGCTGCTGGCCCACAATGCCTACGTCAACGCCAGAGACGACGATGGCAATACGCCGTTGCACGCGGCGGCGGATAAGGGCCACAAAGACGTGGCGGAGTTGCTGCTGGCCCACAATGCCGATGTCGATGCAAAGCAGAAGGACGGGGATACGCCGTTGCTTTTGGCGGCGAGCATGGGCCACAAAGACGTGGCGGAGTTGCTCCTGGCCCACAATGCCGATGTCAATGCAAAGGACACATACGATGGCGATACGCCGTTGCACTTGGCGATTCTTGGGGGCCGCAAAGATCTGGCAGAGTTGCTCCTGGCCCACAATGCCGATGTCAACGCTAGGGACAAAGAAGGTGATGAGCCGCTACACGTCGTATATAAGGGCGACAAGAACCTGACGGAATTGCTGCTCGCCCACAATGCCGAAGTCAATGCCAGGGACAACGACAACAGGACGCCGTTGTACTGGGCGGCGCAAATGGGTCGCAAGGACGTGGCGGAGTTGCTCCTGGACCACAAGGCGGCGGTCAATGCCAGCGACGACCACGGCGTTACGCCATTGCACGTGGCGGCTGTTTCAGGCAACAGGGACGTGGCGGAGTTGTTGCTGGCCCACAAAGCCGGCATCAATGCCAGGGATTCGATCGGCCATACCCCGCTGCACGACTCGGCCGTCAAGGGGCACAAGGATGTGGCGGAGTTGCTGCTGGCCCACAGTGCCGAGGTCGATGCCAAGGACAGTGACGGGAATACGCCGTTGCTTGCCGCGGTTGCCTATGACCGCAAAGACGTGGCGGAGTTGCTGCTGGCCTACAAGGCCGACCTCAAAGCCCGGGAGAAGTACGGCTACACGCCGTTGTACTTGGCTGCGTCCAAAGGCTATAAGGACGTGGCGGAATTGCTGCTGGCCCACAAGGCTGAGGTCGATGCCAGGGACAAGATCGGCTATACCCCGCTGCATGCGGCAGCGTCTCAGGGTTACAAGGACGTGGCTGAGTTGCTGCTGGCCTACAAGGCCGATGTCAACGCCAAAGGCAACGACGGCTATACGCCGTTACTTATGGCGGCGGCCTTCAAGGGAGACCGGGACATGGCGGAATTGCTGCTCGCCCACAAGGCCGATGTCAATGCCAGGGGAAAGAACGGCGAGACGGCGCTGCACTTGGAGGCCGCTCTCGGCAACAAAGACGTGGCGGAGGTGCTACTGGCCCACAATGCCGATGTCAATGCCAGGGACAAGATCGGCGAAACGCCGATGTACTTGGCGGTAGCCAATGGCCACGAGGACGTGGCGGAGTTGCTGCGCCGGCAGGGCGGCCACGAGTGAGTCTTCCGATGATCTCCCGGTCCAAACGGAGGTCCAATTGACCGCAAGACCGGGGCCTGCCCGGGTTCTTGGGTAGAGTGCTGTCGTAAACTCATTGTAGGGAGAGGAATTGGACAGACGGGCGCGACTTCATTCGGTCGCCCGCGTCTAATTCATTACGCCCAGGAAAGCACCGGAACCATTGCTGCGCATTATGCAGGTCACGAAGATCGGCTCAGTCCTCCACGCGAATTCCCCGGACTCGCGGAGGGGAAAGCTGCCTATTCGCCGGTTGCCGCTTCGGAGTTTGTCGATGCTTCTGGCGCCCGCGCTGCTGCTGGCGGCCGGTTGCTCAGCCGGACGCGTCACCGCCGACCCGTCGAACTCGACCTTCGCCATATCTCCCGGCACGGGCTCCGTCGATACCAATTGCACCGGCTGCAATGCGGCCAGCGCTCAGGGCGCATCCGTCGAGCAATTTGCCGCGACGCTCACCGGCGGAGGCGCGGCCAACGTCACCTGGTCGGTCTCCGGCGGGGACGCGAATAGCGGACCAGGCAGCATCACCTCCGCCGGCCAGTACACTCCGCCTCCCTATCTCACCGGCGACCGCGTCGAGGTTCTGGTGACGGCAACGCTCAACTCGACCACCGCGGCGACCGCGCTGCTAACCGTGACGCCGGGGTTCCTGCAGCCGCTTGCGCCGGAGAATGCGGCTCTGGGCGCGAACGGGCAAGTAACGTTCACTGGCTACTTGGCAGAAGCAGGCGGCTACGCGGGCATCAGCTATTCGCTTTCGAACACCTCCGCCGGCTCGACCGGTGGACAGGGTTCGCTGGGCACGACGAACTGTACGCGCAGCACGGAGACCTTCACCGCCTGCACGGTCACCTATACGGCGCCGTCCTCGGTCTTGGCTACCGGGGCGACCTGGGTTGTGGCCACAGCTGGAAGCTCGCCGTCCAGGGTCGCCGCCGAGGTGCTGCTGAATACCGCGGGCGTTTCGAGCAATCCGGCGACCCATCAGGCGCAATCGTCCGCGCCGGTCCCGTTGGGTAGCTCGGGCGGCAACAACAACGACTACGACACCCAGGGCAACCAGATTGTGGACTGTTGCAGCGGAACCCTGGGATCGCTCATTCAGGACGGCAACAACCGCCAATACCTACTGAGCAGCAACCATGTGCTGGCGCGCAGCGACCATGCCAATGTCGGCGACGCCATCATCCAGCCGGGACTCATCGACAACAACTGCACGCCCAACGGCGAAGGCGCGGGGACCACTCCCGTAGGCTCGCTAACCAGCTGGCTTCCGCTCAGTTCCGCCGCCACCAACGCCGACGCGGCCATTGCGCAGGTCGATTCCGGCGCGGTGAATGCTGCCGGCAGCATTCTGGAGTTGGGCGCTAAGCAGACCGACGGCACCCTGGCCGCGGCGCCTCCCGGCATCTCCTCCACCGGCGGCAAGGGCGAAGCGGCGGCTCTCGATTTAGTGGTGGCCAAGAGCGGGCGGACGACGGGGTTGACCTGCGGCGCCATCTCGGCGCTCAACCTGGACGTGACCGTCGATTACTACCTGGATTGCGCCGAAACCAAGCCCTATTTGACCAAGACCTTCACCAACCAGTTGGCCATCAGCGGCAACCAGTTCAGCGATGCGGGCGACTCCGGGTCGCTGGTGGTGGATGCCGCCAATGCCGAGCCAGTGGGCCTCTACTTTTCCGGCGGGACGGATTTGGCCGGCGTCAGCCAGGCCGTGGCCAGCCCCGCTCCCGGCGTGCTGGCCGAACTCGCCGCGCAGGCCGGCGGCGGAACGAACTATACCTTTGTTGGCGCCGCCGATCACCCGGTCAGTTGCCTCAATTATGGCGACAGCACGGTCGCCGCTGCGCAGGCGCGCACACTCAGCGATGGGGAAAGCACCCGCGCCCAGCAGGCCCTGGCGGAGGCTCGCGGGCTGCTGAACCCGGTAGCCGGAATCCTGGGCGTGGCCGCCGGCAAGAGCAGCGACCATCCCGGCGAGGGCGCGGTGCTTATCTACGTGGATGAGAGCATGAGTGTGAATTCCCCGGCGACGGTTGACGGCGTGCGCACCGTGGCGATTCCCACCAACGCCCGCGCGGTCGCTTTCGGCTCTGCGCCTCAGACCCCTTTTGAAGGCCGGTCCGGCTCCGCTCTCGCCCTCCCGGCCTCGGTTCTCGGCCCAGCTATAGCCATCAAGCAGCAGATCGCGCACAGCCTGATGCAGCAGAATCCCGCCTTCTTCGCCGTCGGCGTGGGCCAAAGCCTGGACAATCCAAAAGAAGCGGCGCTGGTGATTTATGTGGACCGCAAGCAGCTTCCCGCCCAGCTCCCCCCGGCCGTGAACGGCCTGCGCACCCGCTACGTCGTTATGGACCGGCTGCACGTGACCCGTTCCTACGCCGCTCCCGTGCAGTCGAAACTCCATTGCATGCCCCGTCCCGCCGCCGGTCAACCCGCCAACTCCAGTCTTCTCGACTTGCTCCGGCCCCGGCGGCTGACGCTGAACTGAGCCGCGTCCGGCTCATCGGCCGCGCTCGGTTGGGGTTTGCGAGCCGGCAATCCGAGCGCATGGAGCCGATTGCGCTTTGTGGGCCAGCCGCGCCAAATCGATCGATAGCGGGCGAATTCTCCGCGGTTCGCAGCGGGAATCGCGCTGCCGCTGTCCTCTTTGCTTCCCAGGCATTTACAATAGCGTCTATGCCTCAGGTGGAGATTGCTTGCCGCCTGGCGTGTCCTTACCTATGACTCTGAGAATCCTTTGCACTCCCGCGGCTTTCGTGTTCGGCACGCTGCTGCTCGCAAGTTCCACTTTGGCGCAGACGCATCCCGCCGCGCCTGAAAGCCCTTACGGCGGCGCCACTGTCGAGGAGATCGTGGCCCGCGTGAACGACCAGATCATCACGCGCTCCGACTACGACCGCGCCATGAAGGAACTGGATGCCGAGGGACGCCAGCACGGCGCCTCGATGCAGGATCTCTCCGAAGCCCACAAGGATCTGCTGCGCAACCTCATCGACCAGCAGCTCTGGCTCTCGAAAGCCAAGGAGCTCGGTATCAACGGCGAGACCGAGTTGGTGAAGCGGCTGAACGAGATTCGCAAGCAGTACAATCTTGAGACCCTTGAAGATCTGGAGAAGGCGGCCAAGGAGCAGGGCGTCTCTTTCGAGGACTTCAAGGCCAACATTCGCAACAGCATCATCACCCAGGAGGTGATGCGCGACCAGGTGGGCCGCAAGGTTCAATTCACGCCCGGCGAGGTGCAGCGCTACTATGATGCGCACAAGCAGGAGTACGCGCAGCCGGAGAGCGTGCATCTGAGCGAGATTCTGGTTTCGGCCGGCGCGCCCGCGCCCGCTATTCTGGGAGCCGCGGCGCCCGAAGATCCGGCGCAACTGGCCGCGGCCAAGACCAAGGCCGACGACATCGAGGCCCGGCTGCGCGCGGGCGGCGACTTCAGCCAGTTGGCCAAGAGCTTCAGCGACGGTCCTACGGCTTCAGAGGGCGGCGATCTGGGCGCCTACAAGCGCGGCGAGCTGAACAAGGTCTTCGAGGATCGGACCTTTGCCCTCAAAACGGGCGAGGTCACGGAACCGATTCGCACCAAGCAGGGCTTCGTCATCATGAAAGTGGTGCAGCACGTCCCCGGCGGCGTGCCGGAGTTCAAAGACGTCCAGGAGCAGGTGGAAGAGGCTTTCTACCAGAGCCGGATGGAGCCGGCCATGCGCGATTATCTGACCCAGATGCGCGAGGAGTCCTACATCGACGTTAAGCCGGGGTATGCGGATTCCGGAGCCAGCCCCAAAGAGATCAAGCCGGTCTACAGCGCCTACACCCCGCCTTCGCGCAAGAAGAAGAAGAAGGTCGAGCGCACCCGCTTCCGCGAGTCGACGCGCACCTTCCGGCAGAAGACGACGCAAGCCGCTGCTGAACCGCCTCCCGCTCCGCCCGCGACGGCAAAAGGCAAGAGGAAGAACGCCGGCTTGGCCTCCCAGAAGCCTGGCAAGAAGGAAAAGATCCGCCTAGGCCGGGCGCCTACCAAAACCCTTCCCTCTGCGCCCGAGACCGCGACCGAGAACGCCGGGGCAGTGGAGCAGGCGGCGAATACCGCCCCGGAGCCGGTGAACCCGCTCGAGCCAACCAAGCCGGAGAAGAAGACGCGCTTTAGCGATCGCTCCAGACAGCCCAAGCAGCCCAAAGCCAAGGGACCGAAGGTGGACAAGCTCGCTCCAGCCGCGCCGGACGCCGCCGAGGTTGCCGACCGGCAGACCCAGGCTGCTCCGCTGGGCCTGTCTGGCGATACGGCTACCAAGAAGAAGAAGAAGGCCACCACCACCGGCGAAAAGACGCGCCTGGCCGAGAAGAACAAGAAGCCCGAGGCCCCCGCGCAGGAATCCGCCGCTTCTCCATCGGTTCCCGCTCCGCCCGCTCCGGCGCCTGCCCCGCAGACTGCGCCGCCGGTTCCTCAGCAGTAGCCGCGGCAGGATACGAGCGATCCCTCTGGCCTGGGAATTCATTCTCAGGCCAGAATCCTTTGGGGCGGATTCCTCACGCCAGACAACTCCTGAGAATCTTCTCCGCCGATCGGAAACGATGAATCGAAGCCGGGAAATGCTGTAGGCTCAAGAGAGACATTTTCTTTCTTGGAAGCCTACTTTGACCGCAATCGCGAACGCATCTTCTCCAACTTCGCCCCGGCCCTTTCACCACCCCCGCCCAGGCAGCGCCCTGCACTGCGGCAAGGTCTCGCTAGAAGCCCTCGCCAGGCGCTTCGGCACGCCGCTTTACGTCTACTCCGCAGACCAGATCGTCGAACGGCTCACGCTTTTTCAGCAGGCGTTCGCGGGCCGGGATCACCTGGTCTGCTACTCGGTCAAGGTCAACTCCGCGCTGGCCATTCTCAAGCTGCTCGCGGCGCGCGGAGCCGGCTTCGATATCGTCTCCGGCGGCGAACTGGAGCGGGTGCGGGCCGCCGCGCCCGAGGCTATGGATCGGGTGGTCTTCTCCGGCGTGGGCAAGACCGTTGCCGAGATCGATCTGGCGCTCAACGCCGGAATCCTCGAAGTCAACGTGGAGAGCGAGGCTGAACTGGACCTGCTCGCCGTGCGCGCAGCCAGGCTGAAGAAGAAGGTGCGCTTTGCCCTGCGCGTGAACCCCGACGTCTCTGCCGAAACCCATCCCTACATTTCCACCGGACTGCGCGAGCACAAGTTCGGCATCGATATCCGCCAGGCGAAGAGGATATACCGGAGCGCGGCCGGCAATCGCTGGCTTGAGGCGCACGGCGTGAGCGTCCACATCGGGTCGCAGATCCGCTCGTCAGAGCCGTTTGGCGAGGCCATGGAGCGGATCGCCAAGCTGCTTGGCCAATTGCGGCGCGAGGGCATTGTGTTCCAGGCCGTCGATGCCGGCGGGGGCCTCGGAATCGACTACCTCGGCGGCGTCTTTGACGCGGCGGCCAAGGTGCGGGAGTACGCCGAGGCCATCAATCAGGCTCTGGCCGGCTTCGAGGGTCGGCTGCTCCTGGAGCCGGGGCGGTTCATCGCGGCCCAGGCCGGGGCGCTGGTGGCGCGGGTGCTTTATGTGAAGCGCAACGGCGGGAAGACTTTTGTGGTTACCGATGCGGCCATGAACGACCTGATTCGCCCGGCCCTCTACCAGGCTCACCACGAGATTGTGCCGGTGCGGCCTCGCGAAGGGAAGTCCCACGCGGTGGATGTGGTGGGGCCAATCTGCGAGTCGGGAGACTTCTTCGCTCACGACCGCAAGCTCGCTCCGGTTGAGCCGGGAGACCTGATCGCCCTGCTCGACGCCGGCGCCTACGGCATGGCGCAAAGCTCGAACTACAATACGCGGCTGCGTCCGGCCGAGGTGCTGGTCGAGGGCGCGCAGGCGCGGCTGATCCGCCGCCGCGAGACCTTGGCCGACCTGCTCGCGCCGGAGATCCTCTGACAGGCAACGGGCGCTTGCATCATAGTCTTTGAGACTCGCGCATCGTTCACGCCGTCCTGATAAGGTCTCAGTTGGAGGGAACTTGGGATGCATTGGGGGATGAAGTTGACCGGTGCGTTGATGGTCGCGGGACTAGCGTTGGTACCGTCCGCCAAAGCTTCTGCCGACTCGCTGACCGTGGAGACTGCGCAAGGCAAGGTACGCGGCAAGACAATCAATAGCGGCAAGGTCAAGGCGTTTCTGGGGCTGCCCTACGCGGCCCCTCCGGTGGGCGATCTGCGCTGGAAGGCGCCTGAGCCGCCGGCGAAGTGGACGGGCGTGCGCGATGCGACGGACTTTGGCGCGCACTGTGCCCAGATTCATCTCTTCGACGACATCGCCTTTCAAGACAACGGGCCGAGCGAGGACTGTCTGTTTCTGAACGTCTACGCGCCTGCCGATGCCAGTGCCAGGAGCAAGCTGCCGGTCATGTTCTGGATTCACGGCGGCAGCTATGCGGTCGGCTCCAGCTCGGAGCCGCGCCACAACGGCGACTATCTGCCCACCAAGGGCGTGGTGCTGGTCACCATCAACTACCGATTGGGCGTCTTCGGCTTTCTGGCTACGGGGGACCTGGCCAGGGAGTCCAAAGGCGCAGCGGGAAACTACGGCCTGATGGACATGGTGGCCGCGCTTGAGTGGGTTAAGGCCAATATCAAGAACTTCGGCGGCGATGCGGACAACGTGACCATCTTCGGCGAGAGCGCCGGCTCCGATTCGGTGTGCATTCTGATGGCGTCGCCCGCTGCGCGGGGACTGTTCCAAAAAGCGATTGGCGAAAGCCGCGCGCTATTCGACGATCTGTTCCCCACGTACAGCTTGGAAGAGCGCGAACGGGAGGATGCTCTGTGGGTGGCCGAGCTAGGCGTGAAAACGCTGGCTGAGTTGAGGGCGCTGCCGGCGGCGAAGCTCCTCGAAGCCGCCAGCGCCAAGGGCGCGGTCCGGTTCTCCCCCGTAGCCGACGGCAAGCTGTTCGTCGAGCCGTTGCATGCGACTTATGGAGCCGGAAGACAGGCTCATGTGCCGTTGTTGGCGGGATGGAATCGCGACGAGGATAGCTCCCTTGCCAACGGCATGACGGCAGAGAGGTGGAAGGCCTTTGCTGCCGGCCACTTCAAGGACCGGGCCGAGGAGTTCTTGAAGCTGTATCCAGGCGAAACCGACGAGCAGGCATGGCGCTCCGCGGCCGACTATGGCGGAGATTCGTTCGCCGCCTTCGGAACCTGGACGTGGATCGAGGCACAGCGGAGAACTGGCGAGTCGCCGGTCTACCGCTATCACTTTGAACTGGCGGCCCTGCCCAGCAAGTACCACCCCGATGCCGCTGCCTTCCACTCCGACGAAATCGAGTACGTCTTTGGGACGCTGGACACGCGCCCCGGCGCCGTCTGGCGCCCCGAGGACCGCAAGCTGAGCGGGCAGATGATGAGCTACTGGACCAACTTCGCCAGGAGCGGCGACCCCAACGGAAAGGGGCTGCCGCCGTGGCCGGCGTACGGCAAGAACGATGAGCTGATCCACCTGGACAGCACCATCGCCTCAGGTCCGGATACGCTGCGCCCGCGGTACGAATTCCTGATGAAGGGGATGCCGGCATTCCAATTCTGAGAGCTTATCCGAAAATTGCCGATTCTGTAGCGCCGCTCTCCAGAGCGGCTGTCGTGCAGGTCTCCAGACCTGCACTCATCGCCTCTGGCGGCTTGGAAGCCGCCAGTACAGCCGGTCTGGAGACCGGCGCTACAATTTGCGGATAGGCTTTTGAGCAGGAGCGGAGTCCCGCGTAGAATTGGGAACCCTGAAGGATGACCGCGAATCCCACCGCTGCCGCAGGAATACAAGCCGCAGGTACTTCGACTGGGTCGCCGCGGCGAGGGTGGGATAGCACGATGCAAGCATTGTAGAAACTGTGAAAATGCCTCGCTGACCTGGGCAGGCTGGGTGTTCGCGGCTACTCCGGTGGCCGCCAGCGGAGGATCGGCTTTCTGGCTGCCTGCACCTCGTCGAGCTTCGAGACGCGCGTGGAGTGCGGTGCGGACTTTACCAACTCAGGCGTTTCTTCCACCTCGCGGGCGATAGAACGCATGGCGGCGATGAACAGGTCCAGCTCCTCCAGCGACTCGCTCTCGGTAGGCTCGATCATCAGGGCGCCGTGGACGATCATCGGAAAGCTCACCGTGTAGGGGTGGAAGCCGTAGTCGATCAGCCGCTTGGCGATCTCGCCCGTCTTCACGCCCTTGGCGGTCTGGCGCTTGTCGCTGAAGACCACCTCGTGCATGGACGCCGTCTTGTAGGGCAACTCGTACAGGTCTTCGAGCTTGGCACGGATGTAGTTGGCGTTCAGCACGGCATCTTCCGTGGTCTGGCGCAAGCCGTCGGGGCCGTTGGCCAGGATGTAGGCCAGCGCGCGGATGAACATGCCGGTATTGCCGTAGAAGGCGCGCACGCGCCCTATGGATTGGGGCCGGTCGTAGGACCAGTGCAGATCTCCGGTCGTCTCTAATCCCCCTGTCCCTAGTCCCTCAGTCCCTAGTCCCTCAGTCCCTGCCGTGCGGACGAGCACGGGAATAGGCAGGAACGGCTCGAGGAACGCTTTGCAGGCCACCGGCCCGGAGCCGGGACCGCCGCCGCCGTGAGGCGTGGAGAAGGTCTTGTGCAGGTTCAGGTGCATCACGTCCACGCCAAAGTCGCCGGGCCGCGCCTTGCCCACCAGGGCGTTCATGTTGGCGCCGTCCATGTAAAGCAGCGCGCCCTTGGCGTGCAGTATCTCGGCAATCTTGTGGATCTGGCTCTCGAAGACCCCGATCGTCGAGGGGTTGGTCAGCATCAGCGCGGCGGCCTCTTCGTCCACTTGCCGCGTGAGGGCTTCAAGATCGATGCCGCCTTCGGCGTTGGACTTGAGATTCTCAACCGTGTAACCGCAGATGGCCGCGGTGGCGGGATTGGTCCCGTGGGCCGAGTCGGGAATGAGCACCTTCCGGCGGGGATTTCCGCGCGACTCGTGCCATGCGCGGACGATAAGGATGCCGGTAAATTCGCCGTGCGCGCCGGCCGCGGGCTGCAGGGTGATCGCGTCCATGCCGGTAATCTCGAGCAGGCAGCGCTGCAGCAGCTCGATGACTTCGAGGATGCCCTGCGCCAGCGAGTCGGGCCGGTAGGGATGCGCCTCGGCCAGACCCTCGATGCGGGCCACGCACTCGTTCACGCGCGGGTTATATTTCATGGTGCAGGAGCCCAGCGGATACATGCCCAGGTCGATGGCGTAGTTCCACGTCGAAAGCCGCGTGAAGTGGCGCACGATCTCGATCTCGCTCAGCTCCGGGAGCTCCGCGGGCACTTCGCGTGCGGCGGGGCCAAGAAGGGTCGCCGGGTCAACGGTAGGCACATCGAGCGGCGGCAGCTTGTAAGCGCGCTTGCCGGGCGACGACTTCTCAAAGACCAGCGCTTCGTTCTGCGTCTGGTGGGGACGGACTTTGCCGGTGGTGCGAGGGCCGGGAATCTCAGTTGTCGTTGCCATCGTCGATGCCTCAAAGCGTTGCTTTGTAAAAGGGCACGGCTTTAGCCGGGCCGCAAGGCGCGAAAAAACGGGCGGGCTTTAGCCCCTGCCGCTCTATGTTGAGCCGACAAGGTCTCTTTTCTTCCGCGCCAGGTTGAGAAGACAGAACGGGTACTCCTCTCGAGAACCAGCGAGCCCAGCTTTGACAGGGTTCTCGGCGATATACGCCCGGTGGGCTTCGAGGCTCTGGTTGTTCATAACTTGCACCTCGGTGAATCCCCGCTGCCAGACCTCGCCTTTGTAGCCAAACTCATAAGACAGCCGATAAGAGAACCGGCCCTTGATCAGTTGCATGGCTTTTTCGATGGTCATATCGTTGCCGACCTCGATCAGAAGATGGACGTGATCGGGCATGACCACGAAATCGTGCAGCTTGAAGCGATGCTCTCCGACAAGCGAACGCAATGTATCGATGAGAAGGGTGGCATTGCGCTCCGATTGCAGCAATCGCTTGCCCATGCTCGTCTTTGTCGTCGCGAAAAAGATGCGCGACGGGTTCAGAATGTCGGCTGAAGCAGCGATGCGGGCTGGATGCGCCATGGCAGGGGCTAAAGCCCTCTTCTCCTCTCCATTGCTGTTACGGCCCGGCTAAAGCCGTGCCCTTGTTACAAAGCTCGAAACACTCGGAATCCTAGGAAACCAATTAGGCTGGATGCGCCACAGCAGGGGCTAAAGCCCTCCTCTCCATTGCTGTTGCGGCCCGGCTAAAGCCGTGCCCTTGTTACAAAGCTCGAAACACTCGGAATCCTAGGAAACCAATTAGGTTGCAATCGGCGCCTCCACCGGCGCGGCCGCCAGCACCTTGGCCGCGGTATCGATGTTTTCGCGGGTAATCATCTCCGTCGCGCACCATAGCGTTGCGTTGCCTAACTCGGGATACCACTTGCTCAACTCCAAACCGCCGACGATCTTTGCATCCATCAGTCGCTTGCTCCACGCCGCCGGAGCTTCTTCGGTTTGCAAAACGAATTCATGGAAGCGCGGCGCGCTCGTGAAGACCAGTTTCGCGCCGGGTTGCGCGCTCAAGGTTGTCGCGGCGTAGGCGGCCTTGGCCAGGTTGTGCTCGGCTAACTCGCGAATGCCTTCCTTGCCGTAAACGGTGAGGAAGATGGTGGCCATCAGCGCCACCAGCGCCTGATTGGTGCAGATGTTCGACGTGGCTTTCTCGCGCCGTATGTGCTGCTCTCTCGTCGAAAGAGTCAAAACGAAGCCCCGGTTTCCGGCGGCGTCGGTGGTCTGGCCAACTAAGCGCCCCGGCATCTGGCGCAGGTACTGCTCCTTGGCCGCGATGACGCCGCAGAACGGGCCGCCATAACTCAGCGCCACGCCAAAGGATTGCGCTTCCATGCTGACGATGTCGGCCTCGATGGGCGGGCGAACCACGCCGAGCGAAACCGCCTCGGCAATGGCGACGATGAGCAGCGCGCCTTTGGCGTGGGCGAAGCCCGCGATGGCGGGAATGTCTTCGATGACGCCGAAGAAGTTGGGGCTTTGCACCAGTACGGCTGCCGTTTCTTGTGTTACCGCCGCGTCCAAAGCCGCAAGATCGACGCGGCCGGTCTCGCGGTCATAGCCAACCGGAGTCGTGGGCAGATCCCTGAATCTCGTGTAGGTGGCCAAAACTTCGCGGTACTCGGGATGGACGGCGCGGGCCACGACAGCCTTGTGGCGGCCGGTGACGCGGACGGCCATCATGACCGCCTCGGCCGCTGCCGTCGAGCCGTCGTACATGCTGGCGTTGGCCACGTCCATGCCGGTCAGTTCGGCGATCATCGTCTGAAACTCGAAGATGGCTTGCAGCGTGCCTTGAGTTATCTCGGCCTGATAGGGCGTATAACTGGTGAGAAACTCGCCGCGCTGGACCAGCGAATCGATGACGACCGGGCGGTAGTGGCGATAGGCTCCGGCGCCGAGGAAGCTGGCGTAGTCGGTCGCGTTCTTCCTGCCGGCTGCCCGGAAGTAACTGATGATCTCGCTCTCGGCGTGCTGGCGGGGCACGGCCAGGTCGCGGTCCAGCCGGTACTCGGCGGGGATGACGGCGAAGAGATCGTCAATCGAAGCCGCGCCGATTTCCGCCAGCATCTGTTGGCGTTCGGCGGGCGATTTGGGCAGGTAGCGCATCGCAGCCTTTAGCTTTCTGTCTCTTCAGCGATGAACGCCTCGTAGGCGGCGGCGTCGAGCAGGGCGTTGAGTTGGGAGGGATCGGCGAGTTCGACTTTCACGATCCACGTTTCGTGAGGGGCTTCGTTGATCTTGTCGGGCGAGGACTTCAGCTCCTCGTTGACGGCGGTGACCGTGCCGGTGACGGGCGAGAACAGGTCGCTGACGGCCTTGACGCTCTCGACGGAGCCGAAGGCTGCGCCGGCTATGACCGGATCGCCGACCTTGGGCAGGTCCACATAGACGATGTCGCCGAGGGAGTTCTGAGCGTAGTCGGTGATGCCGATGGCGCCATCGGGCGCGATCCATTCATGTTCGCGGGTGTAACGGTAGGTTGCGGGGTAGGCCATGGGCGTCGTCTCCTCGTTTGTTCGATTTCCTGTCTCAATCCACGCGCTCGCGGTGGGCACAGCAAAGAAGTAGTGTACGGCGCGGGGGAGGGTGGGGAAGCCTGTGGATTGCGGGGCCGGAAATCGGAAACCGGAGAACGGGTCGCAGAATCGGGATGCCGCGCCCACGGTTTCGCGATTGCCGATTGAAGTACGGTGCTCAAGAGTTCTGATGCCGACAGTACCCAGCTTGGAATAGAATGGCAGACAATCGAAATTACGCGTCTCCGCGGTGGAGGAGTAGCCTCCGCCATTGGGCCGGAAACGGCCCCGGAGAATTCACACGCACCTTTCAGGAATGGACTGAGATGAACGTATCGATTCACACCCTCGCCCTGTTCGCCGTTGTCTTGCCGGTTCTGATGGCCGGTCCGCTCGCACTTTTCAGCCACGCCCAGGCTGCAACCGAGATTGGCGGCCAGAAGGTCGTCACCCTCACCCGCGGCGGCGTCAGCAACTCCAAACCCGAGTTCACCAGCGTCACGCTCGCGCCCGGACGCGGCATGCAGATTCTGCAGATCACCGCCAACTTCCCCGGCAAGGGCAATGTGGATGTGCTGGCCTCGCCGGACCTGGCCGGCGCCAAGAAGATGCTGGACGTTGACGACGACGACTTCGGCAATCTGGGTTACCGGCTGGGCTCGGCCTTCCTGGTTCCCTATCCGAACCGGATTCGCGGCAAGCTCTCGGCCGACGGCAAGACGCTGACCACCCAGTGGCAGGGCCACACGCTCACGCTGCCGGCCAACAACATCGGCAGCCAGCCCGGCGCCGAGCGCCACGCCATGCACGGGTTGATCCTCAAGGCCAAGACCGACGAAATCAGCGTCAAGAAGGTCGATGGCGGCGAGGAGGCCACGGGCATCATCCATGCCGGGGACTTCGGCGGCCACTGGCTTTCGAAGACCGACCTGGAGATCACTGTTCGCCTCACCGCCGACGAGGTGGAGGCTACCATCGTGGCCAAGAACGTGGGCGGCGAGGAGGAGCCTATCGCCATCGCCTGGCACCCCTACTTCAATCTGCCCTCCGGCGATCGCACGCAGGCCAAGGTTCGCATTCCCGCCTCGACCGTGGCCGAGGTGGACAACTACGGCAATGTCTTCCCCACCGGCAAGATTCTGCCCGTCGACAAGACCAAGTTCGACCTGCGCGCGGTGGGCGGAACGCCCCTCGGCAGTAACTTCTTCGACGACAACTGGAGCCACATCGATTGGAACAACGGCCTCGCCACCGTGCAGGTCATAGACCCGGCCGCGCACTATGGGGTCGACATACAAGGCGTGTCGCCGGAGATCGGGACCATCCAGATGTACGCGCCGCCAAACAAGAGCTTCGTAGCCATCGAACACCAGTACAACTTCGCCGATCCGTTTGGCAAGGAGTGGGGTAAGATGGATACCCACATGGTGACGCTGAAGCCCGGCCAGAGCACCAAGTGGCAGGTAAGGCTGCGGGTCTTTGTGCCGTAAAGCCAAGTTTAGAGCGGAGTTTATTCGACCAACAAAGCGGGCCGGGGTGAAAGCCCCGGCCTGTTTTGCGGTTGAGCGCCGTTTCACCGGTGGCCGTCGAGCACGGCGTTCCTATAGGACCCAGCTCCGTGGAGATTCTTATTCGGCGTGGAAGATGACGTCGAAGAGCAGCAAACTGGCGGTGGTGAAGATAATGTCGTAGCCGAGCAGGAGCTTGATCCACAGCGTCGGGTCGCTTTCGCCAGTGAGGATGGCCGTGGTGGCCTGAACCATGGCCAGCAAAGCCGGAATAAAAATGGGAAAGAGAATGAGCGAGAGCAGCAATTCGCGGTTGCGGCTGCGGATGGAGAGTGCGGCAAAGAAAATGCCATTGGCGACCAGCGCCCAGGTGCCCAGCGGCAGGACGATGGCCAAAAGCCAGGCCTGGCCCTCGACATGAAGGTTATAGAAGACCAGGAAAACCGGCGCCAGGATCACTTGCACAATGGAGACGAAGAGGAAATTCACGATCGCCTTGGCCAGGAAGAGCTCGGCGCCGGGAGCTGGGACCATGCGCTGGGCGTCGAGAACCTGGTGGCGGATCTCGCGCGCCCAGGCCTGGTTGAGGGCGCTGACCGAGGCGAACATGGTGGCCACGCACAGGACGCCGCCGGCGATCTGCTGGGAAAACGCGCCGCGCGGGTCGAAGGCAATGGAGAACAGCACCACCACAAGGCCGGAGAAGAACAGCATGGAAATGATGGCGTCCAGCGAGCGCCACTCGATGCGCAGATCCTTGACGATATGGGTCCAGAGGGCGCGGGGCATCAGGATTCGTCCTCCTGAACGGCAGGAATCGAATCTTCGTCTTCGTGGTCTCCCACCCTTGCGCCGGCAAAAAGGCGCAAGGATGGGGCACGGGGGGCTGTGTCTTTGCTCAGGTCGGCGGTT
>Ga0187890_10001498_pt1 | contig 16663 bp, 16 predicted proteins | sample June2016WEW_21_1_FD_133005 | JGI IMG/M metagenome (GOLD analysis project Ga0187890, IMG submission 133005) | Peatland microbial communities from SPRUCE experiment site at the Marcell Experimental Forest, Minnesota, USA - June2016WEW_21_10 | ecosystem: Environmental > Terrestrial > Soil >... | reverse complement strand
GGCCCCGGTGCTAGACTGAGGACTGCCCATGGCCGCCTCGCATCCCTCCCATTCGACGCATTCGTCCCAGCCTGCCGCCTCTGCCGTCGAAGCGCGAACCGCGCTGCTGAAGCGCGCCGCGCGCGCCGCCATGGATTATCTGGAGGGCGTGGATGGGCGCGGGGTTGCGCCCACGCCGGAGGCGGTTGCGGCGCTGAGCGCGCTGCGCGGACCGCTACCGCCGGGGCCCACCAATTCAGAGGCGGTTCTGCATCTGCTGGATACTTATGGGTCGCCGGCTACGGTGGCCAAGAACAATGGGCGCTTCTTCGGATTTGTGAACGGCGGTTGTTTGCCCACGGCGCTGGCGGCGAGTTGGCTGGTGAGCGCGTGGGATCAGAATGCGGCCTTCTTTGTGCAGTCGCCGACGGCCATCGTGCTGGAGGAGATTGCGCTGGAATGGGTGCGCCAACTGTTGGGTCTGCCGGAGGGAACCGGCGGCGCGGTGGTGACCGGCGCCACGATGGCCAACTTTACCGCCCTGGCCGCCGCGCGCCATGCCCTGCTCGCCCGCGCCGGTTGGGACGTGGAAGCCGACGGCCTCTTTGGAGCGCCGCCGATTACGGTGGTGGTGGGCGCGGAGGTTCATGCTTCCGTCACCAAAGCGCTGGGGATGCTGGGGTTGGGCCGGAACCGCGTGGTCCGCGTGCCGGTGGACGGGCAGGGACGGATGAAGGCCGATTCGCTGCCTCCTCTGGACAGTCGAACCATTCTCTGCTTGCAGGCGGGCAACGTGAATACGGGAGCCTTCGATGCGGCGGCGGCAATCTGCCCCGTGGCGCGAGCGGCGAGCGCTTGGATTCATGTGGATGGGGCCTTCGGGCTGTGGGCCGCGGCTTCGCCGGAGTACCGGAAGTTTACCAAGGGATTTGAGCAGGCCGACTCCTGGGCCACCGACGCCCACAAATGGCCCAATGTCGGCTACGACTGCGGCATTGCGCTGGTGCGCGACCCTGAGGCGCTGCGGGCCGCCATGTCGATTCAGGCCTCGTATTTGTCGCTGGGAGAACATCGCGAGCCCTCCGACTACAATCCGGAACTCTCGCGGCGGGCGCGCGGAGTGGAACTTTGGGCCGGCTTGCGGTCGCTGGGGTGGTCGGGCATGGCGGAGATTGTAGAGCGAACCTCGAGCCACGCGCGCCGCTTTGCCGCCGGGCTCAAGGCCGCCGACTTCCAGGTGCTGAACGACGTGGTCATCAACCAGGTTCTGGTTTCCTTCGGCACGCCGGAGCGGACGCTGCGGACGATTGCGCGCCTCCAGGCGGAGGGAACCTGCTGGTGCGGTTCGACCGTGTGGCAGGGACAGACGGCGATGCGCATCAGCGTGTCGTCGTGGGCGACAACCAGGGAAGACGTGGAGCGCAGCCTGGCGGCGATGGTGAAGGCGGCGGAAGAGTAGCGGCGGCGCGGCCTACTTGGTCAGCTTGACAGACGCCGCCTGGCGGCGGAGGCTGATATCCATGCGTAGATTCATTCGTTTGAGCTGCATTGCCGCCGTTCTGGCGCTCTCACTGGTCCCTTTCGCTTGCTCGCTCGAGAAGCAGCCGGCCTCTGTCTACCACGCGCGGCGCGTGGCCCTGGGGGCAAGGCTGCGCGGCGGCGTGGCTGTGCTCTTCGCCGCCGAGGAGCCGCAACTGGACTTCATGCCCTATCGCCAGGATTCGGATTTCTACTACCTGACCGGGTGGAACGAACCGGGAGCGGCGCTGCTGATTGTGGGCGATGCGCCGCAAGCGCCGGCTCCGCGCGCGTACAAGGAGATACTGTTCCTGCCCACGCGCGACCTGCACATGGAAAAGTACACCGGGGCCAAGCTGGATGCTTCTTCGCCGGGGGTTGCCGAGGCTGCGGGAGTCGACTCGGTGCAGGCGATGACGGATTTGCCGGCGGTGCTGAACAGGCTGATCGCTGCCGACCGGCATCTGGCGGGGAACCTGTGGACGCAGCCCGGCGCTCCGCAGGCCAAGGCGCTGCTCGGGTTCACCGCGGCCACGCTGGGGATGGACACCGGCGATGCGGCGCACGACGTTACCGAGCCGGCCGGGCAGTTGCGGGCGGTGAAAGACGAAGGAGAGATTGCTCTGCTGCGCAAGGCATCGGACGCATCGATTGCCGGGCAGCGGGCCATGATGCGGGCCGTCAAGCCGGGCGTTACCGAGCGCGCGCTGGCCGGCGAGATGACCGCCGTGTGGATGGAAAACGGTTGCGAGCGGGCCAGCTATGCGCCCATCGTGGGCTCGGGGATCGACTCGACGGTGCTGCACTACTCGGAGAACACGCGCACGCTTGAGGATGGCGACATTTTGCTGGTGGATGCGGCCTGCGAGTACTCGATGTACGCCTCCGATATTACGCGGACAATACCCGTGAACGGCCGCTTCACCGACCGCCAGCGGGAAATTTACAACATAGTGCTGGGGGCGCAGCAGGCCGCCATCGACGCCTTTGTAGCCGGCAAGTCGAAGATCAACGACCGCGACCGACGCGACCCTGACTCGCTGGACAATGCGGCCTACAATTACATCAACACCCACGGCAAAGACCTGCACGGCCAGCCGCTCGGCCAGTACTGGCTGCACGGCCTCGGGCACCTGGTGGGCATTGACGTTCACGATCCGGCGGAATATCCGGCCCTGCTCAAGCCGGGAATGGTCTTTACCATCGAGCCGGGTGTCTACATTCCCGAGGAGAAGCTGGGCGTGCGCATCGAGTGCGTCTTCCTGGTGGGCGCCGATGGCAAGCTCATCGATCTGGTGGCCGCGCTGCCGCATACTGCCGAGGATGTGGAAGCAGCGATGCGCGGGAAGTAGGCGACGAGATGGACCCGCGCGACGAAGTCGAACCCGATCAACTGGAGAAGCTGGCGCAGGCCTTTCGAGAGCAGCTCCTGGCTTGCCTCGAGGAGTGCGCGCTAGGGCGCAAGGGGCTGTTTTCCGGCTACGAGCGCCTGGGCGGCGAGGATGAAAATGGGGTATGGCCGGAGGCGGAGCGCCTACGCGAGCTGGCTCTGGCGTTGCAGGGGGTCTTCCTGCAGCAGGAGCGGGAGAATCCGCTGTGCGATGAGTTTCTCGACCTTTGCTCCATCCACGGCGAGAGCCATCCCGGAGAACGGAAGCTGGCGCGGGCGTTTTTGGAACGGATCGAGAGGGGCGAAGTGGGGACGAAGCCGGAGGGGGCGGCAAGACCGTGGTGATCCTTCGCGCATTTCTTGCCTTGCTGGCCGGCTTTGCCACCACGGCTCTGCTGGTGATGGCGATGACGATACTGCTGGCTCGCCTCACGCCCAGTTGGACCGTGGGAGCGCCGCGCCGGGGCTACATCTTCGTCACCCTCGGCTACTCCTATCTTGCCGCCGCGGCTGGGGGCTACGCAACCGCGTGGATAGCAGCCGCCAGCCCGCTGGAACACGCGCTGGTGCTGGGGATCGTGGTGCTGGTGCTCTCCGCGGCGGCCGCCATGCTATCCAAGGGCCAGTACCCGACCTTGTACCAACTGGCGCTGGTGGCCATCATGCCGCTGGGCGTGCTGGCAGGAGCACTGCTGCGGCTCAGGGTGCTGGGAATTCTGTAGCGCGGCTCCCTGTTTGGATTGCCCAGGCTGAATTCTCAGAGAGCCGCCGGGGTTCTGTTGCAGCGTCCTTACCAGCGCAAGCCGAAGGTTACGGGAATCAATTCAGTGGTTCCCAGACCGTTGGTTTGGGTAATGGCCGGAGTGTGGATGTAGACGTAGCGGGTCTCAGCGAAGAGCTTCATCGAGCCGTCGCCGTAAACTCCGCCCAACCGGCGCGTGAGGCCCACACCTACGTTGAGGCCGGCCTGGTTGGACGTGAAGCTGTTCGCCGTCACGTTCACCGGGTACCCGTAGAAGTCGCAGCATTCCTCGACGGTGAAGTTGGTGCTCTTGTGATAGTACCCGCCTCCTCCGGTGACGTAGACGCTATTGGTGTGCTTGGGGAAGAGGTCGATCACGGGATCCACGGTTAGCGAAAGAATGTGCGCGTTGCCGCCCTGGCCGCCGCCTGCCGCCACGAATGCGCCCGGAAGCTTGTTGTCCAGGAACTGAAACTCGCCCAGCAGCGTGAAGCGCCGGGAGAAATGCAACCCTGCGCCGCCGGTGAAGTTGCCGCCCCAGGTAATGTAGGGCGTGTCGTTGCCAACCGGTGCGTTGAAGCCCGCGCCGGCCTCTGCCGCAAAATGGCTGAGGCTGAAGGCCCCATGCTTCCCGCCGCTCTCCTGGCCTGCGCCCGAGCCTGAGCCCGAGCCGAGAGCCGCGGCCGCGCCGCGCAGGGCCATCGCGTCGCCAGAGCCGCTGTCGGCCAGCAACTGGTTTGGGGTGGAACTCGACTCGGAGGCCGAGAGAGTGTTGGAGGAACTGGAAGAGAATGTGGACTGGGCCTGCGCGGAGCCGAGCGCAAGGAATGCCGCGGCCAACAGGAAACAGCCATGCCGCAACAGCGAGATCCGATGGGGAAAGGACATCTCATAACCTCGATGATCGAATTGTGTGTTGCGCCCTGGGGATCGAACGCCGGGCATTAGATTAGACACGAATTCAGGCCCGGAGGTTGCGCCCGTGTGCAGCGCGATAGTGGGAAATCGTAAAAACTTCCCACTTGTTTGGATTGTGCCACTATGCTAAACTTGTGTCACAAATGGAGAGGAGTGGGACAAATGGAAGTTTTGGAACCTCAAGAGCAAGACGTCGTTTGGGAACCTCCCAAGTTTGTAGAGGATCATCGCGTTCGTACACGCATTGGGGCAAAAGGACGTCTTGTGATCCCGGCCGCGATGCGGGAAAAGCTAGGGATGAAGGAGAACGAGGTTATCGACCTGCGGGTGGAGGACGGAGAGCTGCGCATCGTGACCCTGCGGGAGACAATCCGGCGGGTGCAGGAGCGGGCAAGGAAATACGTCAAGCCAGGAACACTTGTTTCGGAAGAGTTGAGCGCGGAGCGGCGCGAGGCGGCAAAGCATGAATGAGGTCGTGCTCGATGCTTCTGCGATCTTGGCGATTGTCTTCGATGAACCTGGTAAAGAGAGGCTGACGGCCGAGATTCTTGGTGCTTCGGTGGTTAGCACAGTGAACCTGGCAGAAGTGCAAACCAAGCTCATCAAGAAGGGCTTTGAATCCGAAGAGGCGTGGTGGGCAGCAGTTCATCTTGTGGTTGCCGTGGAACCCTTCACACCGGACCACGCGAGGATCGCCGGCGATTTGATCGCGACGACAGAGAGATATGGATTGTCGTTGGGGGATCGCTCCTGTCTGGCGCTGGCGATTGCGCTCAAGGCTCCGGTCTACACCACCGAACAGGCTTGGAGAAACCTGAAGGTGGGTATTCCGATTCATGTGATTCGGTGAGGCGGGTCGAAGGTGCCCGAATCTAGAATTAGCCAACAGCCTCAGCCATTACGCCCATTATCTGAAATATGGTATCATGCCTGTATATCAAAGGAGGCCATGATGCGCACCTTGGTTGATATTCCGGCGGAAGACCTGGATCTGGTCAACGGCGTCGCCAAAAAACTCGACATCTCCCGCGCGGAGTTCGTGCGCCGCGCGATCTCGACCTATCTGGAGCCGCATCGCGCCGATCCGGCAGCGGAAGCCTTTGGGATATGGCGCAACCGCCCCGTTGATGGCCTGGAGTATCAGGAAAGGATTCGAGGGGAATGGTAGGAGCAAAGGTTCTCTTCGACACCAACATTCTGATCGACCACCTGAGCGGCGTTGACCGGGCGGGAGCCGAACTCCGTCGATACCAGGACCGCGCCATCAGCATCATCACCTGGATGGAGGTGATGGCCGGAAGCAATTCTGAAGATGAGAGCCGCATCCGGGCTTTCCTCTCCGCCTTCCGCTGCCTTCCGGTCACCACCGAGGTGGCGGAACGATCTTTTGCCGTGCGGCGGCAGCGAAAGTTGAACCTGCCGGATGCAATCATCCTGGCAACCGCCGAAACAGCGGATCGCCTCCTCATCACCCGCAACACCCGCGACTTCCCCGCGGATGATCCAGGCATTCGGGTTCCGTATCAGCTTCATGGGATTCGGTAGATCGCGAGGAAGTCGTGATGAAGGTGCTCTCTCGGCTTCCTCGGATCACGAACAGTTAGCGGATAGTGACCGGAGCCATGGAACCGATCTGGACTGATGCCCCTTTGGGTGCTTCCTTGAAAAGGAATACCAAGTTAATTTCAGCCCCGGCGGGAACCTGAATGTACCATTTTCCCGTAAGTCCTGTATAGAACTCGAAGTTCGGCCGACCGTCATAAGGGCTTTTCCAAGGCCATCGAATAGCGATAGGGGTGAGCGTCCTTCCGTCGGCCAAACGGAGAATGAAGGTCTTGAGGGATTCGATCTGAAACGCCTCATCGGCAGTGCCGACGTTCTTCACGGCAAGGCGAATTGCAGTGGGGCGTCCATACTCCTTTTCAATGTCCATGCATCCGGTTACAGTGGTCGACGTGATGCTTATCGGAAGCCGGAAGCTAAATGGCTTGTTCTCCGGATCCTGAAATTCGCAGAGGCTTTTGTACTCCCAAATAGAGGCTGCAAACTTGAGCTTCTGGGGTTGTTGGGGATAAGCCGCCGTCAGCGAAAACAGAGTCAACACTAGAACTTCAAGAGTAGTATGTCGTTTCATGATCGATTGTTCCTTCGTTACAAATTCACGCCAAGTATATATTGAATTGCCAGGTGAGAGCGTAGGAGGATATGAAGATATCAAAGGCCGGAGCGATGCTCCGGCCTTCGTTGTTAGTTGCTGGTTGCGCTCACCCCTGTATGTCGAACTGCTCGGGGTGCAGCGTGGGGTCGCTCTTGACCAGAATGTTCTTGCCGACCAGCTCCTCGAATTCGGTGAGCCAGCTACCGTTGCCCTTGAGCACCTTCACCGTCTCCGGGTTGACGCGAAGCAGAACGTCGGCGCCCTCGAAGTGTTTCCGCATCTTGCGCAGCTCCGTATAAATCTCGTTGCAGACCGTCGTCGGGCTTTTCACCATGCCGGTGGCCTGGCAGGTGGGGCAGGGAACGCTGAGCGTCCGCTCCAGAGACTGCTTTACGCGCTTGCGGGTGATGGCGACCAGACCAAAGTCGTTGAACTGGAGAACCTTGGTGGGGGCGCGGTCGCTCTTGAGGGCTTCTTCCAGGGCGGCCATCACCTTGTAGCGGTTCTTGCGGTCGTCCATGTCGATGAAGTCGATGACGATGATGCCTCCCAGGTCGCGCAGTCGAATCTGGCGGACGATCTCCGGCACGGCGTCAAGGTTGGTTTTGACGATGGTGTCTTCAAGCCGCGCGGACTTGCCGACGTACTTGCCGGTGTTGATGTCGATGGCTACCAGCGCCTCGGTCTGGTTGATGACGATGGAGCCGCCGCTCTTGAGCCAGACCTTGGAGCGCATCGCCTTGGAGATCTCGTCCTCAATGCCGAACTGCTCGAAGAGCGGCGTCTCCTTGGTGTAAAGCTTAACGCGGCGGACGAGAGTGGGCGAAAAGCGGTTCAGAAAGCTGACGATGCGCTCGTAGTCGGCCTCCGAATCCACCCAGATGGCGGAGAAGTTGGAGCTGACCTGGTCGCGCAGGATGCGCTCGATGAGCGACAGGTCGCGGTAGATGAGAGCCGGCGACTTGGAGCTCTCGGAGCGCTGCCGGATATCGTTCCACAGCTGGATGAGCATGCGAAGGTCGGCGCGAAGCTCTTCTTCCGATGCGCCCTCGGCGGCGGTGCGAACGATGAATCCGCCTGAGGCGTCGCCGCGCTCGTGGACAAGGATGCGCTTGAGGCGCTGGCGCTCCTCGTCGGCGGCGATCTTGCGGCTGACGCCAATGTGGGAGACGGTAGGCATGAAGACCAGGAAGCGTCCGGGCAGGGCTATGTGCGAGGTGATGCGGGCGCCCTTCTTGGCGATGGGCTCCTTGGCGATCTGGACGAGTATCTCCTGGTTCGTCTTCAGCAGGTCGCTGATGATGGGCAGGTCGGAGGTCTGCATGGAGCGGCGGGAGGGACCGCGGCGGTTGCCCTGGGCTCCCTGCGGTCCACGACCGCGGCGTCCGCGCATTCCGCGATCGCGGGGCTGCTGGGGCTGAGCGTGACCTTCGCCGGCGGCGGGTTGGTCCCCGGCGGACTCGTCTTCATCCTCGTCGAACCCTTCGTCGTCCTCGCCGTTCTTGTCGTCGAAGTTCAACTGGATGCGGTGGTCGAGGTGGGCTTCCTGGAGCATCTCGCCCAGGTCGCCGGTACGCATCTGCGGGGGCAGCGTCTCCTCTTCAAGGTCGTCCAGCTCATCTTCCTCGGCCTTGCCATGATGATGGCGGGGAGCATCGGACTCTTCTTCATCGATGAGTTCCTCCACGACCAGGCCGCTGCCGGGGGCATAGGCTGAAACCGAGGCCACGGAAGCGGGCTGGGACGGCGGCTTGACGGGTTCAGGCGCAGGTTCTTCGATCTTCTTCTTGCCACCCAGGCCAAAGAGCCGAAAGGCCGAAGGGGGCAGCGGGTCAACGCGGTGAGAAGCAGCGCGATCCGCTTCCGGCTGCGCCGATTCGGGCATCGGCGCTCCGGCCGTATCGGGTTCGCCGCGAGCCGGCGCCACTGCACCCGGGTCTTGAATAACTTCGGCGGCCGCGGGGTTGATGGCCTCGTCCTCGGCGGCTTCCGGTGCGGAGGCAGGAGGCGCGTCTGGCGAGATGGCGGCAGCGGCCTCATCCTGCCTAACGGCCGAATCCACAAGCGGCTCATTGACCGACAGGCCCGATGGCTCTTCGATAGCCGCCTCGACTCGATCTTCCTCATCCTTGACGGGGGCCGGTACTGCCGGGTCTTCCTTGACTGCGACGGAGGGGTGCGCCGAGGGGGCCGTTTCTTCGACCGCGGCTCCTTCGACAGGTTTGAGGTACTCTTCCTCGACGAGTTGATCCTCTTCAGCCTGGGACTCTTCGACGGGTTTGAAATGTTCTTCGCCGGCGAGTTGCTCTTCCTCTACGAATTGGTCTTCCGCGACCGGTTCAGCGGCAGTGGGTGGACTTGTCTCGGACCGCTCCGAGACGAGTTCCTCCTCTTCGAACTCGTCGGGGGAGTAATCCTTGCTCTGGATGGCGCCGGCTTCGATGGTTCGCGGCGCGGCTTCCGCGGCGGACTCGGGCTGGCGACCGCGATGTCTGGAGATCGATTCGCCGGGCAGAAGGCCGCTGCCGTCCCACTGGATGGGGGCCTCAATCAGGGTCGCAGGCTTGAAGGCGCTGGCCGGACGGGCCGGTGAGACTGAACCGGCCGCGGGTGCGGATTTGGGGAATTCGTCTTCCGCCGCACCGCCGTACTTGGAAAGCGATTCGCCAGGGAGGACAAAGGGAACGGGTGCGTGGCCGGCGCGGGCTGGGGGTGCACCTTCCCTGCCCAGCGGCAGCGCGACCGCCGTGGCGCCTTTCAGGGTTGACGCATCGCCGGCAACGCCGGTGGCGGCGGCATGAATGACGGGCGCAACCTCAGCTTCCGCGGGAGCATCCGCGTAGCTCTCAGTGGACTCCTCGGAGCCTGCTGTCTCGGCATGACCTTCCGGAGCCCCGGCTGGTCCGCCACGACCACCGCGGCGGCGGCGGCGTCCACGCCAGCGCTTGGCGCCGGGTTCGGCCGAATCTTCGCCAGCGCCGTCAGCAGGCTCGGCAGCGATCGAAGTTTGAGGAAGGGCATCGGGTATGGCTTCGACGGCAAAGCGGCGTTCTTTGGGCTGACGCTCCGGAGTTGGATGCTCGGGCCGGGATTCTTGCTTCTGATCCGGTCTTTGATCGAGCTTCTGACCGGAGCGCCGCTGTCGAGCATCGCCGCGACCGTTATTCCCGTCAGGGGCAGGGCTATGGCGGACCTCTCGTGGAGCCTGGCTGCCCCCACTGGCAGCGGCTTTTTCAATCTCGTCGGTCTCTTCCGCGTCCTCGAGTTCGAGGAAGTCGGTTACATAGAGGAAGGCGTCGCGCTCCAGGCCCACGTCCACAAAGGCGGACTGCATGCCGGGCAGAACGCGGGTGACGCGGCCGTTGTAAATCGACCCCGCCAGCGTGTACTCGTTTTCGCGTTCGTAGTATATTTCCGCGAGTTGATCGTCTTCAAGAATTGCAAGCCGCGTCTCATGCGGCGTGGAGGAGATGCAGATTTCCTTTGCCATCGTACCTTTCCGTCCAGCGGCGTTTGCCGGCTGGGAACCGCGGCAAGGTTGGATGGAGACAGACGAGACCGGAAGGAGAGGGGATGAACGAAAGGGATGACCTGAGAGTCGCTAGTGTGCCGGCGGCCGCGCCAAGGGCCGCCCCGGAGGGCGGCGCGCTGCGCGCTTTGTGGCGCCTGCACAGCTTGCCCCGCGGGACCGATGGAACCAGTGAAAGCGGGACAAACTGAACAAACTGAACGAGCCGCATGGTGCGGTAATCCGATTGCAGAGAGTTTGTGGCCAACCGTTCCGGGGCCCCCAGCGACAGGTCTCCGTCGCTGGGGTGGAACCAAACCGGCATTGCCGGCGGGGCCGTTCCAACCTTGGCTTGCGCACGATCATGCCGCGCGATCGGAGCGAAGCTTCCGTGCTCGGATGCTCCCGCGCGTTGCGTGCAACTTCTATGCTGCCAATGGTTTTCCCGTCTCTGCGTGCTCATGAACCCAATCCTGCCGGGCTCGAGATCCATCCGGACCTGGCCGGCTAAATGCTTGAAACTTGAACTCTCGCGGGTCGGACAGTTCCGGAGGACGCAAGAGGTGAACCTGTCGAACGCGGTCTGGGCCAAAGGCCATCCCAGTGACGAAGACCTGTCACTGGGGCCTCGGTTCGCCCCGAGACCGTCAGTTTACGAAGCGGCGCATGCGGACGTTCATCGCCACGCCCAGCGCCAGGAACGTAAACAACACCGAAGATCCGCCGTAACTCATTAACGGTAAAGGAATTCCGGTGACTGGCATAAAACCGATGACCATGCCCACGTTGACCGCGATCTGGAAAGTCAACACCGCCACTACCCCCATGATAATGAGGGAGCCGGACAAGTCGGCGGCTGTTTGTGCGTTTTGAATCAAACGCATCAATATGAAGAAGTATAACAGCAGCACTGAAAGCGCGCCCACGAAGCCGTGCTCCTCGCTAAAGGCGGCAAAGATGAAATCGGCATGGGGAATGGGCAGGAAGTCGCCCTGGGTCTGGGTTCCCTTGGCCGCGCCCTTGCCCCACACGCCGCCGGAACCGACGGCGATTTTGGATTGAAGAAGCTGATACCCGGCGCCCTTTGGATCGCTGCCGGGGTCGATGAAGCTTGTCAGCCGCGCCTTCTGGTAGGGCTTGAGCAGCTTGCCGCTCATCCACACGCCGGCCACCAATGCCAAAGCGCATGTGCCCAGGATCGCCGCCTGACGGGCGTTGATGCCACCCAGGAAGAGTCCGGCGATCAGAATGGGTGTGTAAGTGAGCGTGGTGCCCAAGTCGGGCTGCTTGAGGACCAGCAGCATGGGAATGCCAACCAGCACAAAGGCCTTGAAAATGTCCTTGGAGGTAAGGCTGCGCCCGCCCAGGTTAGCAAAGTAGCGCGCCACGGCCAGAATCAGCACCAGCTTGACCCACTCCGAGGGTTGAAAGTGCATCGGGCCGAGCTTGATCCAGCGCTTGGCGCCCAAAACCTTTTGTCCCACCGCCAGCACCGCAACCAGCGCCGCCAGGCAGACCCCGTAGGCCCATGGAACGAGGTCGATCAGCTTGTGGTAGTCGACCTTGGAGAAGAGAAACATGGCCGCCAGCCCGCCCGCGATCCAGTAAAGCTGCTTGGTGTAAAAGCCCATGTGCCCTGGGATCCAAACCTTCTGGTCGTTGAAGAAGCCGGCGGTTGCGGCGTACTTGGTGTGCAGCGTGGCCGAATAGATCTCAAAGACCGAAATCGTGCATAGCATGAGCACCATAACCAGCAGCGTCCAGTCGAAGTCGCGAAGACTCAAAATGCGGCGCATGAGGCTATTGTCCCTTCCCGAGGCTTGCGGGCCGGGCCACCGCCTTCGGCCGCAGCGCGGCGTCTGGATTGTCAACCTTCCCGGCAACAATCTGTCCGTCCTGAACGAGGAAGCGTCCGGCTTGCATGCGGGACGGCTGGGCATTTTCCTTGCCGGTTGTTTGGGTGGAACTGGAGGCCGGGCCGGGAACGGTCCAGACGGCGCTCATCTCCACTGGAGACGCTGCCTTCATCGGCTGCAGGTTGTGCGCCAGCCGCCGCTGCTTCTCCACATAGGCGGCTACAACCTTGGCGCCGATGCGGGCAGGGTAGTAGCTGAACTCGCCATTCTGCCAGAGCACGGCGACCACCAGTTCAGGGTTGCGCCGGGGCGTGAGGCCGACAAACCAGACGTTGGGATAAGTGGACCTGCCTTTCGCTGTTTTGCCCAAAGCCTCGTGGCTCATCAATTGCGCGGTTCCGGTCTTGCCGCCGAAGTCGATGCCTTCAAGGTGGGCTGAGCCGGCGGTATGAAAGTAGCCGGGCTGGGTGACCTCCGCCATGCCGTCGGTGATGGTAGTCCAGTTCTCGGATTCGATTGGCAGGTCGACGTCGCCCGATCCCGGATAACTGTCGAGCAGTCCCTTGCGGAAGTCCGCGGGAAGCTGATCTGGAAACACCACGTGAGGGCGGACCATGTGCCCTCCCGAGGCGATGCCGCCGATGATGCGCGCCAGTTGCAGCGGCGTGGCTTCCACTGCGCCCTGGCCGATGGCCACGTCGAGGGTTTCGTCCGGATACCATCGGGCATGATAGTTCTTCAGCTTCCACTGCGCCGAGGGCATCAGGCCTGCCAACTCGCCGGGCAGGTCGATCCCGGTCTTCTGGCCGTAGCCGTATTCAGTGGCGTACTTGGCGATTCTGTCGATGCCCAGCCTGTCGCCCAGCATGTAATAGAACGTGTCGCAGGAGAATGGGATGGCATTGTGAATATCCACCGCGCCGTGGTGCTCGTCGCAGTGGTGGAAGAAGCCGTATGGGCCCCATCCGCCCGCGCAGTTGATCTTCATATCCTGCGCGATCCCCTCCTGCAGGCCGGCCACCGACATGAGGATCTTGAATGTTGACCCGGGAGCCAGTTGGGCCTGAATAGCCTTGTTCATAAGCGGGTGGTTGGGGTCGTTGATGAGCTGATTCCAGTCGGATCGGTTGATGCGCACGGCGAAGGCATTGGGATCGAAGCTGGGCCGCGAGACCATGGCCAGAATCTCTCCGTTGCGGGGATCCATGGCCACGATGGCGCCGTTGCGGCTGCCCAGCGCGAGTTCGGCTGCGCGCTGCAGGTCATTGTCGATGGTCAGCCGTAGGTCCTGGCCGGGAACAGCGTGTTGAATGCCCAGGTAGCCCACCTCGCGGCCGTGGCTGTCCACAATCACGTCGCGGGAGCCGTCCTGGCCGCGCAGCAACTGATCGTAGGTCTCCTCGACGCCGGCCTTGCCCACCACATCGCCCGGCTCATAGGCCGCAAAGCGCTGGCTGTTGAGGTCCTCCTCGCTGACCTCGCCCACGTAGCCGATCAGATGGGCGGCAAAGCCGTCGCGGGGATAGAGGCGGCGCTCCTCGTCGATGGTCTCCAGCTCAGGCAGCTCGTTGCGGTGTGCCTCGATGAACGCTTTCTCGTCGTCGGTGACGTCAAGCTTGATGGGGATGGGCTGGTAGCCGGGTGCGGCGCGATAACGGCGCAGAGTGGCGCGCAACTGCTCCAGATCGAGGTTGAGGCCCTTGGCGATCAGAGGCAGATCGGCGTCCACGTCCCGGTTCTGTTCGCGGACCAGAAAGCAGGAGACCGACGGATAGTTGTCCACCACCAGCCGGTACTCGCGATCGAAGAGTTTGCCGCGCGGGGCCAGCACGGGCTCCTTGCGGACGCGGTTCTGCTCGGCCTGGACGCGGAAGTTCTCCGTGTCCAGGATCTGAAGCCTCCACAGCCCCGCGGCCAGCGCCAGCATCATGAGCAGAATGCCGTACTGCACCCCGGTCAGCTTGAGGGTGGAGAGTTTCTCGCCGCGATTGATCCTGCCGGAATCCATTTGCCTAAGCCTTAGGATAACGCCGTCTCACTTCCGCCTGTGCCATGTGCATTCGTTGCACTTCAATCAGGCGTCGTCCGTCCCGATTCAGGTTCTTTCCCTAGTCCCTTAGTCCCCAGTCCGTTAATCCCTTAGTCCCTAGTCCCTTAGTCCCTAGTCCCTGATCCGCAGGCGATCCAGCGCCGGAAACAGCGCCAGGGCAATGAGCGAGTTGCCCACTGCCTTGAAGAGTTCTGTGAACCAGGGCAACTCCAGTTCCATGCCCAGCAGGATGCGGTAGACGAAGAGATACACCGCACCGGAAAACATTGAAAGCAGAAAGCAGAGCATCATGCGGATGGTGAAGTTCTCCACGTCGATGCGAACGCCGAACGACGAGGCCAGAAAGCCCACCATGGTGTTGGCGATGCCGTTGACGCCGATGGGGTGTTGGGTGAGCGCATCTTCGAAGAGGCCCATCGCCGCGCCCATAAGCGTGCCCTGGATGGGGCTTCGGCGACCCAGAACAAAGTACACGGTGACCACCAGCGGGAGGTCGAACCAGGTATAAGGGCCGAGGAGCCGGGGCAGCCAGGCCTGCAGCACCAGGGCACTGAGCGGCGCCAGGGCATAGACCAGCATCGGATAGCGGCGAATCTCAAGATCGCGGCGGAGGTTTGCGCCCAGGAAGGACATGCCTATGGATTCCTCCCCGGGTTGGCTTGCTGGGTCTCGGCTGGCTGGCCAGGTTTGGATTCAGACTTGGGAGCGGGTTTGGTTGCGGCGCCGCCCGATTGCGAGGCGCCGTTTTCATGGCCTAGCTTCGCGGCGGGGTGCGAGACGGGGCTCGCGTCCGCGGACGAGGCCGGGTTTGCGTTCGCTGGAATCTCCGCCGCCGCTCCCGGCGTGAACCGGTCCGGATGCAGCGCCTGGGGCGGGTGCGCCACGGGATTGGGATTGGAGTTGTCGAGCAGCGGCTGCTGGTCCGGTGGAAGATTGGGGTCAGTCAGGCCGGGAAGCCGCGCGGCCATCTCCTCCGTCGCCTTCTTCTGCGCCGCGATGGCCGCGGCTTCCGGACCCTTCAGCGCCTCGCTTGCGGTCAGGTCCTGCTGCTGCTCGGGAGAGAACCGGGGCTCGCTATCGGTAATGACCAGAACCTCGTCCAGGCGGTCGAGACGGGCGCTCGGCTTGACGATCACTTCGATAAAGGAGTCGCGCTCCGGGTCGCGGACGACCTTCTCGACCACGCCCACCGGCAGTCCGCGCGGGAAGATCATATCGCCGCCGGAGGTGAGAACCTTTTCGCCCGGCTGGATGCGGTTGTCGGCCAGGATGCCCACGATTTGAGGCTGGCCGGCTGCGTTGCCGCGCAGGATGCCGCGAGTCCGCGTGGTCTCAAGAATCACCCCGGCGCCGCTGGTCTGGTCGTTGATGGCCAGCACCTGCGCCGAACGCGGGAAGACCTCGCGGACCTTGCCGACGATGCCCTCCGCGGTAATGACCGCCATATCGCGGCCCAGGCCGTCGGCCGAGCCCTTGTCCAGATAGAAGACCCGCGACTGGTCGTTGCCGCTGGTGCCGATGGCCTGTGCGGCAACCGTCTTGTAGATGTACTTCTCCTGGAAGGCGACGAGAGCCTGCAAGCGCTGGCCCTGGCGGGCATCCTCAAGCAGGGCGGCCTGCTCCAGTCGCAGCCGGTCGACCGTCTCTTGCAGATCCCGGTTCTGCTGCCGGACGTGGCGCAGGTCGATGTAGTTCAGCCACATGCTCTCGACGCCGAGCTTGGCGCCGTGGATAATCCGCTCCGGGGGCGTGACCACCACATTCGCCCACAGGCGAATGAGGCGCACGCCCGACGTGTCCGGGGAATCGAAGGTGTTCGGCCCGCTGCCCGTGTGGCGCACCTGCACGGCCAGCCCGATGACCTGCGCCAGCAGCACGGCCAGCAGCACCAGCGGGTTCCGATAGCGGATGAAGAACGATTCCATGGCCTAAAGACAGTCTTCAGTTGTCAGTTTTCAGCTGTCGGTTTTCCGTTGCCCGTTGCCAAGTTTCCCATATCTGGATTTTCAGGCATGGGAAACAAACTGACCCCTGATCCCTGATCCCTGACCCCTCGTTAGTCGATCTTGATCTTGCGCAGCAGCCGGAAGTCGGAGAGCATCTTGCCCGTGCCCAGCACCACCGAGGCCAGCGGATCGTCGGCCACCGAGACGGGCAACCCGGTCTCTTCGCGGATGCGCTTGTCGAGGTTCTTGATGAGCGCCCCTCCCCCGGTCAGCACAATGCCGCGGTCGCTGATGTCGGCCGATAGCTCCGGCGGCGTGCGCTCCAGCGCCACGCGGATGGCGTTCATGATCACCGCGATGCACTCGCCCAGCGCCTCGCGAATCTCGCTGTCGTCGATGGTGATGGTCTTGGGCACGCCCTCGATCAGGTTGCGCCCCTTGATCTCCAGATGCAGCGGCTTGTCCAGCGGGTAAGCCGAGCCAATCTCGATCTTGATGTGTTCCGCCGTCCGCTCGCCGATCAGCAGGTTGTACTTGCGCTTCAAGTAGTTGGTGATGGCCTCGTCCATCTGGTTGCCGGCCATGCGCACCGAGCGCG
>Ga0187890_10001497_pt1 | contig 16664 bp, 16 predicted proteins | sample June2016WEW_21_1_FD_133005 | JGI IMG/M metagenome (GOLD analysis project Ga0187890, IMG submission 133005) | Peatland microbial communities from SPRUCE experiment site at the Marcell Experimental Forest, Minnesota, USA - June2016WEW_21_10 | ecosystem: Environmental > Terrestrial > Soil >... | reverse complement strand
CTGCGGGACGAGCCGGGTAAAAATACCCCAGTTACGACAAAACCCCTTTTCCGAATGGGAAAAGAGGCTCGGGAAATGCGAATCAAATTTCGCTTACCCGAATCTCATGGTCCCCGTTACCGGGCGAGAGTTGGCACCTGGCGATTGGGATATATGATCCCGTTCCGGTTGCCGTGGCGTCCTAGGGCTCGTCCCTCAGCCACTCTGCATGAAATTCCAGCTTGCTCAAAAAAGAGCTAGCTTGGGATCAGATACTACAGCCGACCAATCGGTCTGTCAAGCGGATTTTCACCGCCGAGACGCCGAGTACGCCGAGAAATTCTCAGGGCTTTGGCTGCCTCATGCTGAAGTGTTGAACTCTTGGCAGGCTGCTGAGGGCGGATTCAATTCTCACATTTTTCCAATGTTCTATTGTCCGCTTGTTTACTCTTGAGGTATTAACCCGTGTTTACCACTACCCCCCCTACCCCCCCCCTGCTATTGGAATGATCGGGTTAGGGGGTGTCGAGCCGCCAAAATCTAGAGCGGCAAGGACTTATTTTCAAAATATTCCGGAATAAGGACTTAGCTCGATTTTTCGCTCGATTCTACTAAGATTCGTAGTTTCGGCGGCTGGCCGACGCCCTCCATTCCTTCAACTAAAGTTATCAAAGAGCCATTAGTGGGGAAACGTCGTTTTGGAGACGGGACACGGTTCTCCACGCTCTATCACAAAGACATTCTCGCATCGGGCGGGTTGGGGGTCTGTGATGGCGCTCACCTGGTTGGATGTGATGAAAAAGTCAAAAGCCCCGCCCAGGTGAAGCTACCGCCGACTTAATTCTTACGATCCGTTGTAATGAGTGAAATCGAGATTTTGCGACAGTTAGGACGGGTCCTGCGGAAAACGCCGTTCTACAAGCCAGATCAAGAAGCCAATTACAGCCATGGCGGCCCAATACACGCCGTGCTCTCGAAGATAAGCTCCCAACGCCAGTCGGTCGTACTGTCTGAAAAAATCAATCTTGGCCGCGATGTACAGTGCGAGACCAAGAGCGGACAGCACTCCTATGAACATCCGAACCGCGCTCCCCGCTCTCATCGCCGCGCTCCCCTACATTGGCTTCAGTTCAAAGTTACCGTTTATGGTTCAGCTGCATTGCCGTGATGGTAAGGCACAGGCCAGCAGCAATACCCGCAACGGCAACAATGGCAACGCCCACAGGGACGGCGGAGCGAAACACGGAAGCACTCACGGTCATCACCACGATACCGAGCCAGAATCTTCCCTGTGAAACGATCTTCGGAAGGCCGTCGGCTCGCACATAATGCAGGCCTTCAGGATAGTCAGCGGGAGTGATGTTTTGCTGTCGGGCTTGTATCTCCTGCTCCCACTGTCGCCGTGACTTTTCGCGCTTGTTGCTCATGGGTTCAAAGTAGTACGCCGATTCCGAACCCGAAAGTTACCTTGGAGTGTAACGGGCGACCTCAACTGACGCTATCAGGCGATCTCACGTTTTGACAGGCGCTTACGCCAACTACTTCGCAGGCCATCATGAGACTGATTTGATAGCCGCTTCAGCGGCTGTATTGATTCCGCTTCTTGTCTTCGTGGCGCTCTATGCCTAACAGAATCAGGCGATCGATCAACTCGGGATAGGTCACTCCCGATGCCACCCACATCTTTGGATACATGCTGATGGCGGTGAAGCCGGGCATGGTGTTGATCTCGTTGACGAAAATCTTGCGCGATTCGGGGTCCATCAGAAAATCGACGCGCGCCAGGCCGGTGCAATCGACGGCTTGAAATGCCGCGATCGCTAGCCGCTGCACGGTTTTCATTTCCGCTTTGGTGATCTTCGCGGGAATCACGGCTTCGGAACCTTCTACCAGATACTTCGCGTCGTAGTCGTAGAACTCCTTGCAGGGAACTATTTCTCCCGCTACCGAAGCTTTGGGATCGTCGTTGCCGAGCACCGCGCACTCGATCTCGCGCGCCTTGTTCTTTTTTCCGCCGACGCCTTCCTCAATCACGATCTTGCGGTCGAACTTTGCCGCTTCTGCAATGGCAGGTCCAAGCTCCTTGCGGTCGTGCGCCTTCGAGATTCCCACCGAAGATCCCAGGTTCGCTGGCTTCACGAAGACCGGGTACTTCAGCTTGCTCTCCACCAGCTTCTGCGTTTTTCCTGGCTCGCGTTCGAATCGGCCGCGCAACACGGTGACATGTTTCACGATGGGCAATCCCGCCGCGCGAAACAGAGACTTCATGATGTCCTTATCCATGCCCGCGGAAGAGCCGAGCACGCCTGCGCCAACGTAAGCGATGTCGGCCAGTTCGAGCAGACCTTGAATGGTGCCGTCTTCGCCGAAGGTTCCGTGCAGCACGGGGAAGATGACATCGACGTTAATGGCGCGGTCGGAAGCGCGACGGAGCGCCGCAGCGTCGGTCTGGAACGGCGCCAGTCCAGCGTCGTGTCGCGCCGGTTCCGGAGGAACCACGACCGATTCGCCCGTCGCCAGCACCGCCGCCCCCGGAGTCGCCTCCGGATCGCCCGCGCGAAGGTGTGTTCCTGGTGTGGCGCGGGCGCCCTCGCCCGCGTTGCCCTTCAGCAAACGTTCGGCGTGTTCTGCCGTGAGCCAGCGGCCGTCTTTCGTGATGCCGATGGGAACCACTTCGTATTTCGTTTTATCAATTGCGTTCAGAACCGACGCCGCCGAGAGCAACGACACTTCATGCTCGCCGCTACGTCCGCCAAAGAGGATGCCAACTCTAAGCTTTGCCATGCCATCTCAGTCTGGCTCCGCGCGTGTTTCCCGTCAATCGCAGCTATGGTTCCGGCGGTGATCTCATGCCGGATCCACGAGAATCGAACCGCGGAGAACGCCGAGTTCGCAGAGCTTTTTGTAACTGGTTTTCCTCTGTTAAATATTCCCGAACCATCGAGAGTGAAAAGGGTTTGACAGTCTCTTCTCAGCGTCCTCTGCGGTTAAAGTCTGATCCCAGGTCCGTACCCATCCGCTGGGCGCGCTATTGCCGGCTTCTTAGCGTCAGCGACGTGTCGACGGGGTGAAGCGGCGGGTCACTGAGTTCATCCTCGATGCGTTTCTGGATGAGGTCCCATTGCGAGCGCAGCGTCATTTCCTTGATGGCAAACTTGGATTCTTTGCGAGCATCATCCACGCGCACCGCCAATTCTCTGTTCTGGAAACGGAAATCGATGATCTCCGCTAGCGGCACCAGTTGATTGGACGACTTGCCCACGATGACAAACACGACTTTATCGGTCACCAGGGTGTATTCGGGGCACGTTCCCTCGTCCGCTACAGGCTGCGGCGGCCCGAACGCAGTGATGAAGCCGCGGTGCGCGAGAACGCAGTCGCCCATGCGCATACGAACCACGGTTCCATGTTGATAGATACCGATCGGCGTGGCCCAGGCAACCGAGATACCAGTCGTTAGGATTACAAGCGCCAGGAGCAATGTGAATTTCATAAGTCTCCAATCAGCCGTCTCCTATCAGGGACGGCTGCGTTCATATAAGTAGCCATTTCGGCTATGGAATGTGAGGTTGAGGTTGTGGGTAGGCAAAAGGCGAAGAGCATGAAATCCATCGTGATGGTTGGGCAGATCGTAGGTGACCACGTAGGAGGCGCGCAGATCCTCCAGCACGGCGTCGAGCACTGCGGCGGCGCCACCTTGCTGGGAGGAGCGCAGCGTGAAAGAGAAATAGCGCCCACCCGTAGCCTGGGACACTTGCCGCAAAAACGTGCTGCCGGATGTTTGGTTCGACGCATGGTACGAAGCCTGGTTGGCGGACGTTCCGGTATCGACGGAGTAGATCAGAGCGCCGCTGTCCAGCACCGCCTGCAGCGCGTCGCGTGCAGAATGCAGGCTGATGGTGTCGTCTCCGTCCGAAAACAGAATCAGGACCGGCCGGGCTCCGGCGCGGCGATGCTGCGCGATGAAATCGGCTGTGAATATCAAAGCGTCGAACAGGGGCGTGGTGCCGCCGCTCTTCACGGCCAGGAGTTTGCTCGCGGAGTCGGCAGCACGGCAACCGCTTGAGCAGAGGATGGCGGGACGCAAGCCAGCGGACATCCCACCCGACGTCCCTCCAGACGTACCTCCAAAAGACAGAACGGCGATGTTGTCGTCGGGGATCGACTGCTCCCGCACCACCAGTTGCAGCACCGCGCTCATGGCAACTTGAAATCGCGGCGCCACCGATTCGCTCAGGTCGACGAGCGCAACCACGTCGAGCGAGGTTTCATCCGAATGGGTAAAGCTCCGGAAATTGCGGACCACAAGTTCGTTGTCGACGACCGCAAAGTCCGCCTTCGTGAGGGTTGCGAGCGCATGGTTGTTCTCATCGGTTGCGTAAAATGTCACCCGGACCTCAGAGACAGTACTGTGATATGTCGGCAGGCCTGGGGGACGGTTCGTGTCGTCGGCAGCCGAAGAGCGGGTAAAGAGATAAGTCAAGACTAATAAAGCCAGGAGTGCCGAGCGAATGTGCCAATGAACTAACATTGCTGTTCATTAGTGTCATCGGCGAACGACGGGACACTCCCCAGTTACCGTGGGTACTCTCGGAGGTGACCAGAAGATTGGTAAAGCCCGCGGAAGTCGCGCCGAGTAGTCTGCAGTGCTTCCAGCGCCGGATTGGCTCGGGTTGCCCGCAAGAAAAACGCAACAAGAGCGAAGCCGCTGAACGGCTTCGCCCCTCTGCGATCGGTCTACCTAACTCTGCGTTTACTGCACCGTGAGGTTAATCGTGGTCATCTGCGTGAGCGCGCCCGATTGCGCCGTGACCACTATGGAAGCAGTCCCGGGATTCATCTGGCTGTTGCTCGAACTGCCGCATCCGGTCGCAGCGAGCAGCGTTCCCGCAATCAGCAGGCTGGCGAATCCACCGAGCAGCAGCGAGAACAAGCGCCGCCGACTCGCACCCGCTCCGGCAAGAAAGCAGCCAAACACGCCCAGTCCGGTGAATGCCATCCCCATCAGCTTGGATGCGCCATAAGGCTGGGCCGGCGATGGGGCGGCAGCGGTCGCGGTGAGCGTGGTGGTCGCCGCGCCGGCCGCGGGAGTCACCGAAGTTGGATTGAAGGTGCAGGTAATTCCCGATGGAGCTACACACGAAAAGCTCACCAGGTTCGAGAAGCCGTTAGCGGGCGTGACCGTGAGTGTGAAGTTCATCGACCCGCCGGCGTTAACCGTCCCGGATTGCGGCGAAGAGGCAAGCGAGAAGTCCGCGGTTCCTATGGTGGAGGCGGCGAGTGCACCGAACAAACCGTGACCTCCATCCGCGAAACCGGCAGTAAAGTAGAGCGTGTTGGGATCGCCTGTGCCGCCCGCGCCGAAAACCAGCGCCCAGAGTGCGCCGTTCGTAAGCACTGCGCCGGTCTGATCCTTGAGTTGGCCGAGGAAATTTCCCGTAGCAGGATCGAAGGCGTTGATGGTGCCGTCGCCAAAGTTGCCGATGAGTATGTCGTTGCTGAACGAGCCGAAGTTCGCCGAGGCCTGCACCACTCCCCACGGCGCGTTCAATGTGCCGGTGGAAGCGAAGCGATTCACGAAGTTTCCATTCACGTCAAATACGCTGACGTAGCCATTGCCGGCGGCGGCGGTCGCCCCGTTCCTGGCCGCATTCTGCAGCGCGTAAGTCACGAAGACCTGGCTGCCAATCGGTTGAATGCCAAACGGCGCGTAACCGGCGGGCAGCGTGGGATCGGTGAACGATCCGGTGAGCGCGGTGAGGTTGAAGTTGCTGTCGAAGACGTCGATCTGTCCACTATTGATGTTGGTGGCCAGCAAGAACGACCCCGTGGCATTGGTGATCATCGCCAGGCCGGTGTAGACGGCTCCGGTCGACGCACGATTAACGACCAGAATCGCATTGCCCGACAGATACCAGCCCGAAATGGTTCCGTCCTGGGTATCAAACAGAAACTGACTGGGGAAGCCGCTGACTTTGAAGCCGTCGGTCTGGTTGATGACCGTGCCGGTGGGTGTCGCGGGCGTGGTGACGCCGGGAGGAGCTGGAATCATTACGGGAGAGGGCGACTGCGCAACTCCATTGGCGTCGTAGATGGTCGAAAAGCCGCTTTTGTTGTCGGCGATCCAGAAAGGTTGACAGGGGAAGAAGGAAATCCCCCAGGGATTGATGAGATTGGGGTCAGTGTTGTTGGCCACACCCGCCATATCAGAAACCAGATTCGTCTGCTGATAGGAATTGGTCTGCGCCACGGCGCTGACGATGCCGAACGAAAAGACCAGGCCCAGAATTACGGGGAACACAGATTTGTTTTTCACAGCTTGCCTCCAAATTTTGTCGTACTGAGGGCAGCTTATGAAGCCGCGAGAGAAGTGTTGTCAGGCGCGCGTAAACAAGTGGTCAACAGATCGTAAGTAGTCAATAAGATCGGCGGTTGCGGTCGAGGCCGGGGCGGAAATTCCGAATGGTCCACGCTGCAAGAAGCAAGGTCCTTCGCTTCGGCCGGTAATGACAAATGGAAATTTTAGGAGGACCTCCCTTGACACGATATTCAAACAGGTGTGAAATTGGCCGATACTTCGAAGGCCGGTGCCCGTCTCTTCCCCCATGGCACTCGGACCCAGAAGCTTTCGTCGAAGAAACTCACGAGCGGGATTGAAGGCTGGATGATTTGTCTGGCCGCTCAAGGCTCCCGCGGGTTAATTTGTTGAGGAAAGAGCTTCACATCTAACAGGAGTGTCTATGAATTCGAGCAACCGAGGAAAGAGCGTCCTCCCGAAATTGTCCGTATTGCTGGTTCTTCTCATCGTAACCGCAGTAGCTTCGGCGCAAAAAAAGACCAATAGTGCGCCTGCGCCCCACGCATCCGCTCCGCACGCAGCCCCAGCGCAGCACGCAGCTCCGGCGCAGCACGCCGCCCCAGCGCAGCGCCCGGGCGGAGGCGCCAAGCCCGGCGGCGCGGGCGCCTCGACCAATCGAGGACCGGGGGGAAGTGCGACGAATCGCGGGCCCGGAGGGACTGGCAGTAGCAATAGAGGTGGGCCGGCAGGCGCGAGTAATCGCGGACCTGGGGCGAACGCCAACAATCGGGGTACGGGGGGCGCCAACAAGGGTGGTGCAGCGAATGCCGGCAAGGGCCCCGCAGCGGGCGCCAATAAGGGTGGAGCGGCGAACGCCGGCAGGGGTGGGGCCACGAACGCCGGTAGGGGCGGAACCACGAATGCCGGCAGGGGCGGGACCACGAATGCCGGTAGGGGCGGGGCCGCAGGCGCGCATCAGCCCGCAGGAAGCAGGAACGTTTCTCTGAAGGGCGGCGGCAGCGCGACTGTCCGCCAGAATGGATCAGTGCGCTCGATCAATCGCAACGGCATGCACATTGAGCATGGGGTCCACGGCGGGCGCACGGTCGTGGGTGAACACAACGGAGCGCGCGTCGTGAACACGGGACGGCATGGAGGATACGTGCAGCGGTCCTATGTCAATCGCGGCGGCCACTCCTATTATTCGCGCACGTACTATAGAAACGGCCACTACTATTCCGGCGTCTATCGCGGCTACAACTGGCATGGTCATGCCTACTACGGCTACTATCCGGGTTATTGGTATCACCCGGGATTTTATGCATGGGGCTATCAGCCGTGGGGAGCGCCGGTCTACTGGGGCGTAGGAGCGTGGGGTTGGGGAGGAGCGCCGTGGTATGGCTTCTACGGCGGGTTCTTCGCGCCTTATCCCTTCTATACTTCGCCGGCGTTCTGGCTGACGGATTATTTGATTGCGGCGAATTTGCAGGCGGCATACGCGGCCCAGGCGGAAGCAAATGCGGACGCCGCGGCGGGCAACGGAGGCGGTGGAGATCCTGCGCCGGCAGCAGCCTCGAATGGGGTGGCACTGACTCCCGAGGTCAAGCAGGCGATTGCCGACGAAGTGAAAGCGCAGTTGGCCGCGCAGCAGGCACAGGCGGCGCAGAATGGCGGGTCCAGCGGTCAAGCTTCAGCGCCGGCAAATGCCAGCGGCGAGGTTCCGCCGGCACTGGATCCGGCAAGGCGCACGTTTGTCGTGGACAGCGACCTCTCCGTAGTAGCGAACGGGCAGGAATGTGGGCTTACCGGGGGTGACGTGATCACGCGGCTCACCGACACTCCGGACGCGGACAATATGGTGAACGCCAGCGTCTCGGCCAGCAAGAAGTCGGATTGCGCCGCCGGACAAACTATAGCCGTTAAAGTGGACGACTTGCAGGAAATGCAAAACCACTTCGACGAACAACTCAATAGCGGATTGGGCGAACTGGCGAAGAAGCAGGGTACGGGTGGTATTCCGAAAGCGCCCGACACCGGCACCACGGCCACGGACGTACCGCCTCCGCCTCCGGATACCACGGCGGCAAAAACTCTGGAAGACCAACAGCAGGCGGCCGACCAGACGGAGTCGCAGGTCAAGCAGGAAACCGCGGGCGGCGGGCTTTAGAACAGACGCTGGTAAGAGGGCGGTTTTACCTGTCGTTCACCTTCGTCAGGCAGGCACTGGGAGCGTCGGATGACGACGCTCCCTTCTGCAATACAGTGGCGAGATGTTCACTGGCTTTGCGCGCACTGTTTGCCGCACCGCTCGGGGTCGGACTTTGGGAAAAACTGAATCGGAGGATCTTACGATGTCACGGAAATTCCACGATCTGATTGCAGGAATTGTGCTTCTGGCTGCCACTATCTTTCCAATGTCGCTGGCCAGTGCCCAGGCGGTTTCTCTGCAGGAGCAACTCGCCGCGCAATACAAACTGGTGAAGATGGGGTCGGACACGAGCGGGTATTCCGTGGTGGAGGCGGGCACACTGCTGGCCATCCAAAAGGGCGGAATCCTCGGCGTGCCTTATTCCGACAAGACGATTCTTACCACCAAGTATGAAGGCGGAACCGTTCATACTCCCAGTGCCGTTGCGGTGCAAGCACGGAAGGCCCTCTTCGGACATTTTTCGCAAACGGCGTCGGAGGGGCAGACTACGCATTTGTTTGCGAGCGGGGACAAGGTATATGCCACGAAGATCGACGTTAACCTGGCCAAAGACAGTGTCACGTTGGGCATCGTCGCCTGCGACACCTGCAACAAAACCGATCCGCCGACCTACAACAAGGCGCAAGTGCTCTTCCAGTTTCCCGCGGGCGCCCTGGCAAAGGCAAGCGCGGGTGCGGTGGAGGATGTTATCGGGCAGCTTCTATCGATCAGCAGTGACGACGCACAACAGGGTGGCGGCGATCAGGGCGGCAACGATCAGCAACAAGGCAACAACCAGCAAGGCAACGATCAGGGTGGAGCACAAGCCCAACAACAAGCGCCTCCGCCGGAACCTCAGCAGATTGAAAAAGGGCAAACTCCTGATCAAGTGAAAGCTGCGATCGGCACGCCGGACAAGATCGTCAATCTTGGAACCAAGCAGATTTACGTTTACAAGGACATCAAGGTCACGTTTATCAACGGAAAAGTCTCCGACGTGCAGTGAGCGGGAATTTCGCTGGATCGCTTGGTGGCATGTTTCAAGACGAGTTTGCCTCCCGCTAACGGCGTGCTCGAAGGGCCCACTCAAGCCAAAAACGGGCTTGAATGGGGCACCCACGGGTAGGACATGGTTGTTCTCGCTAGACCCTTATCGATCCACGGAACCCCCTCGCGGCATAGTAAGATTCTGCACCGTTGTGATACACAAAAATTGTGTCGAAGCGGCGATCGCAAAAGATGGCGCCACCGAGTTTTCTGATGCCAGATGGTGTTTTCACCCAGCTTGACGTTTTGGCGTCAAAATTTCCGAGTTTCTGCAGCTCTCGATATTCTTCCTCGGTTAAGAGCTCGATGCCGATGGCAGCTGCCAGATCAACAGCGTTACCTTTTGGTTTATTTTCTTTCCTTGACTCCAGCGCTTCACGGTCGTAACAAAGACTTCTACGGTCTTTCGGGCTTTCTGCGGAACAATCATAAAAAATGTATTCGCCGGTCTTTTTGTCCTGACCAACAACGTCCGGTTCACCGCCAGTCCTTTCCATCTCGTTGATTGACCACAGTTTTTCAGCATTCGCTTCCAGCTTTGCTTGTGCTTGAGCCCATTCAAGGCCTTTATGGCGGTTCATGTTTTTCTCAAAACGGACTTTCAATGCTTTGAGCAATCGTTCACGTTGTTCTCCTGACAACTCCTTTTTATTACTCTTCAATGGTTGGCGCATGGTTCTGATCCTCCTCGATTCACGATTTTTGAGCCGCCTGAGGCGGCCAGTTTGGCGCTTCAATACCGAACTGCTTGGCGTACTCGGCGTTCAGCCGCCGCCAGCCGGCGAACTTCATGGCATCGCCACCAACGATGCGTCCGATGGGAGTTCCGCTGAGAAGGTGATCCAGAACATCGAAAGAAATGTGCCACCCGGCAGCACCCATGGAGATGAAGCGGCGATCGATCTTGTGCCACAGCGTCAGGCGCGTGCCACCGCCAGAGGCCTCGAGTTCCCAACGCATATCGCCGTACTCAAGCGCCTTGGGAGCTTCGGCTCGCGCAACTTTTGTTTCGATCGGCGTAGGTGTTCCCATCCAGGTAAGCTTCACCGTTCCAACCGCACCCAGGTTCCCATCGGTCACAAAGGGAGCCCACTCGCGCAGATGCGCCGGGTCGGTAAGCGCCTGCCAGACTTTTTCCGGGGCGTGGCGCAATTCTCGGACGAGAATGAGCGTCCACTTCTCTCCGTCTTTCTGTACCCGCGCCAAGTTGGCGGGACCGGGTGCGTACAGCTCAGGTTCGGTCATCTTCTGTTCCTTTTCTGTTGCTTTTCTGTTCCTTTTCCGATCCTTGGTCTTCCTCGTGCTGAACCGCGGCCCTACCAGCGCGCCAGCTGGGTGAGCTGAATGAGGTTGCCGCAGGTGTCGTTCAGCATCGCAATGGTCGAGGCGGTCACGTCGGTGGGCGGCATCGTGAACTCGGCGCCGCGGGCTTTGATCCGCTCGAAGTCGCCCTTGACGTCGTCGGTGAAGAACATCGCGGCGGGCTGGCCCTGTTGAAACATCGCCTGCTGATACGCTTTGGCCGCGGGGTTGTTGTTCAGCGCCAGCTGCAGCTCGGTGCCGTCCGGCTCCTCGGGCGAGGCCACGGTCAGCCAGCGATATGGGCCCTGACTGAAATCGGTCTTCTTGGCAAAGCCCAGTACCTCCGTATAAAAGCGCAGGGCCTTGTTCTGGTCGTCCACGTATAGGCTGGTCACTTTGATTTTCATTTCATTTCTCCTTTATCGCGTTCGCGGTTTGGGCCGCGTCGTCTTCTCCTTGGTTTTCCTCTTCGGTGGTGTTGATGATCCATGTTGTTGATGATCCATCCGGTCGAGGTGGCGTTCGAGCGCATCTACGTGAGCGGACCAGAACCGGCGGAACTGAGCCAGCCAGGCATTCACCTCCTGAAATGGTTCAGGTTTCAACCGGTAGAGACGGCGCTGTGCGTCCACCATGGATTCCACGAAACCGGCCTCGCGCAGCACTCGCAGGTGCTTTGACACGGTCGGCTGTGACATGCGAAGCTGACGCTCGATCTCTCCCACCGACTGTTGGGACGAGACCAGGAGGCTCAGGATCGCACGGCGGTTCGGCTCCGCAATGATTTCGAACACAGATTCCATTCCCTTAATATACTCCAACTGGCATATACGTGTCAAGGTATATATTGACAGGGGCTTGATGGTAGAAGCGCTGGGGTATTTTATGAGACGAGATGATAAGCGCTAAAGGATTTTTTTTCCAAACGCCGAGAGCGCCAGCTCGACGGCTAAGTCGGCGGTCTGGTTGTGCTCGTCGATTACGGGATTCACTTCCACGATTTCGAAGCTGGTCATGCGCCCGTGGTCGGCGATGATTTCCATGGCGAGATGCGCTTCGCGATAGGTTGCGCCGCCCCAGACCGGAGTGCCGACGCCGGGTGCGTCTTCGGGATCGATCCAATCCATGTCGAGCGAGACGTGATAGCCGGCGGTGCCGCGTCCGGCCATGCGGAGAGCTTCCTCCATGACGGCGCGCATGCCGCGTTCGTCGATGTCGCGCATGGTGAAAACTTCGACTCCGGATTTGCGGATGTTTTCTTTTTCGAAATTATCGACGTCGCGGATGCCGACCAAAACGCAATTTTCCGGCTGCACTTTGGGCGAGAAGTCGTAGATGTTGCCGAGTTCGGCGGGAGGCAGGCCCATGAGCGCGGCGAGCGGCATGCCGTGGACGTTGCCGCTGGGAGAAGAGTCGGGCGTGTTCATATCGGTGTGAGCGTCGATCCAGAGGAGGCCGATTTTCTGGTTCTTGCGGCGGTAGAACTCGGCCACACCTGACACCGTGCCAGCGGCTACAGAATGATCGCCGCCGAGGACGAGCGGGACTTTACCGGCTTCCAGCGTCTTCAACACCAAGTCGGCGCTCTTGGTGCAGGTGGCGGTGATTTCCTTGAGGTATTTGGCGTGGGCCGCGCCTTCTTTTTTCTGCTCGGGGATGGCGACGGCGATGTTGCCGGCGTCTTCGACAATGTGGCCGATGGCTTCGAGGCGGGCTTCGAGTCCGGCAACGCGGACAGCGGAAGGCCCCATGTCCACGCCGCGGCGGGATTGGCCGAGATCAAGAGGAACGCCGATCACGCGAATCTGGCGCGGGGTGATGTTGCTGTAGGTCGTGCTTCGTTGTGCCATAGGCTTCCTATTCACCGCCGAGACGCCGAGTGCGCCGAGAAAAACTAGTTCTTGATTTATTCGGTTTGCGGCGCTTGTCTTTTTGCCCATTCGGCGTCTGGGAATTCATTCACTATTCGTTTCAGTCCGTTCTTTAGAACAGGGACGTGGGAGTTCATCAGGAGGCCTACTCTTTTCTTCGCCAGCCTCAGATACGATAAGAGCTGCGCATCGTGAATTGGAAGTAACTTTTCGATTGCCTTAATTTCAACGATGATTTCGTTTTCTACAACCAAGTCCAGCCTGTAGCCGCAGTCGAGTTTCACATCTTTGTAGATTACTGGCAGCGGCTTTTGTTCCTCGACTCGTAGTCCCAGACGCTTCAACTCAAAGACCAGGCAGGATTCATAAGCTGACTCCAGCAGCCCTGGTCCTAGATGTCGATGCACCTCAATCGCAGCGCCAATGATGCGGCGCGAAATCTCATAGAGCCTGTCATTTTCTCGCATTTCTCGGCGCTCTCTGCGTCTCGGCGGTGAAAAGCTCTACGGGTACAGCCGATGGAGCATGCGCGGGAAGGGGATGGTTTCGCGCACGTGCTCCAGGCCGCAGATCCAGGCTACGGCTCGCTCGATACCCATGCCGAAGCCGGAGTGAGGGACGCTGCCGTACTTGCGGAGATCAAGATACCACTTGAAGGCTTCTTCGGGCAGATTGTGCTCGTGAATGCGCTTTAGGAGCAGGTCGTGGGAGGCGGTGCGCTGCGATCCGCCGATGATTTCGCCGTAGCCTTCAGGGGCTAACACGTCCACGCAGAGGGCGAGTTCGGGGTGCTCGGGATCGGGCTCCATGTAAAACGCTTTCACGCTGGCCGGGTAGCGATGGACCATTACGGGCCGGTCGTAAAGCGAGGAGAGATAGGTTTCATCGGGCGAGCCGAGGTCTCCGCCCCACTCGAATTTACTTTCCAGCACGCCTTGCGAATGGCCTTCCTGCAACTTCTCGACGGCTTCGTCGTAGGTGATGCGCGGAAAGGGCGCGTCGATTTTCTCCAGCTTCGTGAGGTCGCGGCCGATGGTTTCGAGGTCGGGACGGCGGCGCTCCAGGCAGCGCTTTACTACGAAAGTCAGCAAGCCTTCGGCGAGTTGCATCACGTCGTCGAGCGTGCCGTAGGCGACTTCAGGTTCGACCATCCAGAATTCGGTTAGGTGGCGGCGGGTCTTGGATTTTTCGGCGCGGAAGGTGGGACCGAACGAGTAAACCTTGCCGAGCGCCATGGCGGTGGCTTCGATGTAGAGCTGGCCGGATTGCGTGAGATAGGCTTGCTCTTCGAAGTAATCCACGGGAAAGAGCGTGGAAGTGCCTTCGCAGGCGGCGGGCGTGAGGATGGGCGGGTCGGTGAGAGTGAATCCGTTAGTGTCGAGAAAATCGCGGGTGGCGCGAATGATTTCGGCGCGCACACGCAGAATGGAAGCCTGACGCTGGGAGCGCAGCCAAAGATGGCGGTGCTCCATCAGGAAATCTACGCCGTGCTCTTTGGGAGTGATCGGGTAGGGAGTCGACTCGGGTACGCGCTGCACGATCTGGACGTTTGAGACGTCGAGTTCATAGCCGCCGGGGGCGCGCTTATCGGCGCGGACCTTGCCTTCGACGATGACGCTGGATTCCTGGGTGAGGCCTTTGATGGCTTCGAACACTTCGGGCGGGACGGCGTTCTTCGGGACTACTCCCTGGATGACGCCGGAGCCGTCGCGGAATTGGGGGAAGAGAAGCTTGCCGCTTTCGCGGAGGTTGTAGAGCCATCCGCGAATGGTGACGGACTGGCCTTCGTGGGCGCCGATTTGTGCGATGGTGCTGATGGGTGAGGACATAAAATTAAGATTTTGCGTTTCGTTTGCCGGCTCCGAGAGGTCAGAGGTGAGAGGTCAGATTGCAGAGGTAAGAACCTAGGGTTAACTTCTGCAATCTGACCTCTGACCTCTGACCTTGTTCTTACGAATCTTCCAGCTTGCGGAAGGCTGCGGTCAGTTCTTCGCTGGGACTCTTCTTTTCTTCGCCGTCAATTTCGAGCAACAGGGGCGGCTTTTGCGGCGCAGTACGCAGCAATTCCATGGTCTGTTTCCAGTCGATTGAGCCTTGGCCGGGCCAGAGGTGCGTGTCTTTGTCTCCGTTGTTGTCGTGGATGTGGGTCGAACAAATGTGATTCTTCAGGATGGCGAAGCCTTCGGGAATGCCTTCCATCATGTGGGCGTGACCGCAATCAAAGCAGACGCCGATGTCGTCGAAGTGCATGGTCTTGATGAACTCGAGAAGGCGCTCGGGCGTGGAAAGTTCGTTGGGAATATTTTCCACGAGCACCCTGACGCCGAGCGGCTTGGCGAAGGCGCGCAGATGCTCGACGGAGGTCATGGCGTTTTCGAATTTCTTTTCGTCGAAGGCTTCGTTGGGATTGCCGAGGTGCTGGATGAGAAAGCGGAACGGAATGTGCTCGGCGATTTCGAGGGCGCGTTTGATCTCGTCCATGGCATCGATGCGGTGGGCGCGGTCGATGGAAGCAATGTTGACGGGCGGCGCACCGGTGCGTCCCCATTCGTAGTCGGAGTACAAGGGCGCGTGCACGGAATTGAGTGGAATACCGGTAAAGCGGAACCAGTCGGCAATTTCGCGGACATGCTGCTTGCGATTCGCGTAGTCGAAATGCTGGCGGGCGGCGAAGATTTCGATCGACTGGGCTCCCGCTTTGACGAGCTCGTCGAGCAAGCCCGGATGGAGCCGTTCTTTTACATAGATGTATGTCGATACCGCCCTCTGCATCAGTAACCCACCGCCTTCCCGTTGTTGCGTCCGTCGCTGGCGCCGAGGCGCTCGCCGGTTTTGGGGTCAACCATGATGCACTCGCCGTCTCCCCAGAAATGGTCGACCTTCAGCTTGTGTCCCTTGGAACTGAGAAGATTCATTGTATCGGGAGAAAGGCGGTCTTCGACGAGAATCTCATCGGGGAGCCACTGATGATGAAACCTGGGTGCGTTGACGGCTTCCTGAATATCGAGCGAGAAATCCACCACGCCGATGAGGATGTTGGCGACGGTGGTGATGATGGTGGGGCCGCCGGGCGAGCCCAGAACGAGGAAAAGCCTGCCGTCTTCCAGCGCATCCTTTCGGAGGACAATAGTCGGCGTCATGGCGGAGAGCGGACGCTTGCCCGGGCCGATGGCATTGGCCGGGCCCTGGATCAGTCCGTAGTTGTTGGGGACGCCTTGTTTGGCGGCGAAGTCGTCCATTTCATCGTTGAGCAGGAAGCCGAGGCCTGCGGCGGTGACGCGAGAGCCGAAGGAGTGGTTGAGCGTGGTGGTGACGGCGACGGCGTTGCCTTCGGCATCGACTACGGAATAGTGAGTGGTATTTTCAGGTTCGCGAATCGACGTGGGGCGCGACTTGGCGACGCGCTCGAGTTCGCTGAACGACGGGCGCTTCAGATCTTTGCTTACGCTGGCGTGGTTGAGGTCGATGGAGTCGCGCCATGCGGCGGCGTACTTTTTGTCGATGAGCTGCGCTACGGGAACTTTGGCGAAGTCGGGATCACCCATGAATTCGTCGCGATCGTAGAAGGCGCGGCGGAAGGCTTCGGCTTCTAGGTGGATGGCGGCGGCGGAGCGGTTGCCGAGTTTCGCAAGGTCGAAGCCCTCGATGATATTTAGGATTTCGACGAGCGCGACCCCGCCGGAAGATGGAGGCGGAGCGCTGATGATGTCGAAGCCACGATAGGAGCCGCGAATAGGCTCGCGTTCCTTGACTTCGTAGGCGGCGAGGTCGGCGGCAGTGACGAGGCCTCCGCCTTGGTGGACGGCCGCAGCCAGTTCGCGGGCCAGGGCGCCGTGATAGAACTCATCGGGATTTTTGGCGATGCGTTCGAGCGTGCGGGCGAGTTCGGGCTGTTTGAGTAGTTCGCCGGGCTGGTAGTAGTTTCCGTCGCGCTGGAAAAGGCGTTTAGATTCGGGAAACTGGCCGAGATACTCATCTT
>Ga0187890_10001496_pt1 | contig 16688 bp, 13 predicted proteins | sample June2016WEW_21_1_FD_133005 | JGI IMG/M metagenome (GOLD analysis project Ga0187890, IMG submission 133005) | Peatland microbial communities from SPRUCE experiment site at the Marcell Experimental Forest, Minnesota, USA - June2016WEW_21_10 | ecosystem: Environmental > Terrestrial > Soil >... | reverse complement strand
GCAATATAGAGGATGCGGGCGGTCTGAAGCTGATAGGCCTGCCGCAGCTTTTCCATGGTGGCATCGTCCGATCCATCGTTGACGACGATGACTTCGAGGCAGGGATATTCGAGTCCAAGCAGCGCTCCTACACTGCCGACGATTGAGCGTTCTTCGTTGTGCGCAGGAACGATGAGAGTGATGGGTGGGGTGAAGGGAGAAGCTTTCACCAATTCCAGGCGCTGACTGCCGAGACGATGACGATGGCGGACGTTCTTTACAATCGCAACGATCAACAGTCCGAGGTAAATTACATTGGACAGCGCGTAATAGATGAACAGGGTATCGTTCGAGATGGCAAGTAAAGGCACGGTCAGTGCGCCCCAGCGGCGGCTGCCGTTACTTTACCGCTGAGTTCCACACGTTTTCTTGCTTCCGCTACGACTTCCATCAACGCGGTTTCGGCGGAGTGACTTCCGGAACCAGCAAAGCCGCTGATGATTTTCTCGATGGCGCCTGAACGCTCGAGTTCGGAGACAAATGCCTGCAAGGCGTAATCGTCTTTTGTAGCGACCACATCTTCGAGAATCTGATCGAGTTGCGGCTCCATCCGCGCAAGCGCCCATGCGGCGCGCTGACGGACGTGGCGGTTGGTATCGCAGAGGGAGCGCAGCAGGATGCTGATTGTGCCGATGTTCTCGATCTGTCCCAGCGCCACTACAGCACGGAGACGAACAAACCATTCTGAATCGGCGGCTAAACTGTGCAGCGCCGGCAGGGTATAAGAAGCGTGGGTATGGCCGAGAGCGCGGGCTGCGGAAGCTCTTACTTCCGGCAAGACATCCGAGGCTAGGACCAGTAACTGCTCACCGAGTTCCGGGGATGCCAGCTCGCCGAGCACGCGTGCCAGCAGCTCCCGAACCGGTCCATGCGTGTGCTCAACGTAGTTGACCAGCACCTCGGGGGAGGAGCGGCAACAGTTGACTAAGGCGTTTTTCAAAGAACGTTCGGGCGCATCGAAGCGGCCGGTGACGATGCGGTCGAGAATTGGGATGGCGGCTTCCATGCGGGCGGTGCGGCCGAGGCCACGAACCGCGGCGATACGAGTTTCGCGCAAACGCGAATCCAATCCCGCGGCCAGAGCGGGGATCGCTTCCATGGCGCGAGTTCGCCCCAAAGCCAGCAGGGCGGTTCGCTGCTTCAATCCGCGCGACGTTCGAGCTTCGTAAATGCGCATATCAAGCAACCCGCTGACGCGAAGGCAATCTAGTAGCGCGGGCAACTTGTCAGCTGAAGACATCTCGATGCTATCGAGCAGGATGGATTCCACAATCTCGCAATCGAGCGCATTGAAACGCCAGTTTTCGGCGGCAATCTTGCCGGAGAGGATATCGTCCCATTGGGAACGCAAGGCAACCGTGCGCTGATTTCTCTTATGAAAATACCGGGCGCGATACCACCGTCGCAGCACGATGAATCCGACGAGGAGAAGGATTCCCAGTACTGAGACCAGAATCGCCTCCAGTACCAACCCGGCGGACCCGAGCTTGCCGATTCCCTTAAAAACGGATCCCATAACTCAGTCCGAAGCTGGTATCGATTTGACCCTGGGTGCGATTTTGGCGAGCCACGTAGCCATTGATGTCCTGGAGGGCGGCGAACTGGTAGCGCAGACCGCCGCCGAAAGTGTGGGCAGAGAAGCGTCCGATCTGATCGATTTGAGCAAAGTTTTCGCTGCCCACGCCGAAGAAAACGTCGCCGGTGACCCGACGTTGCAGCGGGAAGCCAATCTTGGTCCAGCCGGACGGCGTCCAGGCGACGGGAGTACCCAAGAATCCGGTACGAGCGCCAGTCACGTTCAGGGACCAAGTCCACTGGTGGGGAAGGTAGACAATCTGGCTTGTGTTCAGGGTAAGGACGTGCGCGCCCTGATACCAAAACCAATGTTGCTGGTAGGAACTTTCCAGTCCTTTGATCCAATGATTTTCGATTCGGAAGGCGTGGCCATATTCGAAGAAGGTTTCGTTGGTGGGCACCACACTCTGACTGTTGGCAACTGCGCTGCCGACGGTGAACCAGTCCCGCGCGGTGAAGTGGAACGCGGTGTTGGCGAGAAACTTGACGGCATCCTGGCTAAACCTTTGATAGGTGCTGACGCCGAAGACGGTTGACCATCGCTGGTTCCATCGGGAACTGAGGCTGACGCCCTGAGTTTGGCCGGCGTCAGCGTAATTGAAGACATCGACGTCTTCGCCAACGCGTAGTTCGTGTTTGGTGTTTTCACGCAGGCTGTCCAGACCTGTCCTCGCATCCGTATTTTCCGTGTCGAATAGGAGAGTCTGCTGGTATTCCGAGCGCGCTTCGGGCGTACGACCCAACAATGCCAGCACGCGAGCCCGGCGTGACAGAACCTCAGGGTCCGCGGGGGAGATCTTTCTCGCCTGGTCTAGAGTCTGTAGTGCTTCGGTATATTTCTTTTGCCAGAGGAGGACGTCGGAGAGACCAGTCAAGATTTCAGTGTCATTTGGGAATTTGTCGAGGACGATCCTGTATTCAGCTTCGCCTTCAGACCAGCGGCCTTTCCAGGCCAGCAATCGTCCGCGCCAACCGTGAGCTTCCAAGTCCTCGGGCGCGTCGGCCAAACGTTGATCAACGATGGCAAGGGCAGCATCGATGTGCTGACTCTCGACTGCCTTGCGAACTTGTGGCTGCCAGTCGTCGGTCGTCTGCGCGGCGAGAAGATGCACGAAACCGACTAGCAGCAAGGCTGCGAGGACGGTTCTTAGGGACCGTCTGGGCAGTTGATGAATGAATCTGTTTTCAGACACCGTCACGACAGAACTCCAGAAAATTGTGGTCCGCTCGATCCGAAGCCCACATTGCGTTCAAGGCTCCAGTTTCAAGTAGCAAGTAGATCTATTTAAGGGAGAAACGCGACCATCAGGGCGAGGTCCTGAGCGCAGCAATGCACCGTCATTGCTATCCTTATTACTATGGTCTCAAATGCGGCTTCGGGTGTAGTTACGCATGGCCGCTGGGCTTAGGTGCGAGGCAACTGCTTACTTCGCTTTTCAAAATTGCAGAGCCTAGGTTAGTGCAGATAGTTGATGTGGATTGAAACGCTGTGACCCGGTGCGAGTTCCGGCAACACGAGGTGCTGATTGTCCGGGGAGATGGACGCACCGCCCGTGACGGTCGCAATCGAACGTTGAAATTCGAACGTGAGACCGGCCACGCTCTCGTCAGATTTTACTTGCAGCACGACTTCCGTGGGTACGGAGGTCGTGGTCAGGTTCCATTGCAGACGATCGCGAGCGCGCCAAAATTTTGCAAAAGTCAGCATGTCAGTTTTAACGATGTCCGAAGGGAGCTGACGAAGCAAATCTTGTTCGGCAGCTGCTTTCAGAATGGATTCATTGGAATGAATCAACACTACGCTCACGGCGCCGTTCTCGGCATTGGCGAGGATCACCTGCAATGCCTGGGGCACTCGCTTGGCAAAGCCGGGAGATTCTTCATCTTCAATGGTTACCGGAAATTCGTAGATCTCGCTGTCCTCCGCGAACCCAAGATCGCGAGGAAGTGCAAACGGGAAGTTGGAGAGAACATCGTCGGCGGTGAAGGATGAGTCGAACTGATAGCCGGAACGCTCAAGGGCTTCCGGCAGAGAAACGGGAACGCGCAAGTGCCCGGCGCGGAAGAAGATCGTATCTTGCCCCGAAATTTCTCCGTCCAGCAATTCCTTGCTGACTCGAACTTCGCCGAAGACAGTGGCCCCCGAGGCGGTATCGAATCCGAGCCCACGAGGTTGATAACTGGAATAAGTTTCATGGCCCGAGCCCAACTCGAATTTGTTGAAGCCTCGCGAATGGATGATGGAATGGCTGCCCACGGTCGAGCCGCCAGCTTTCAGTTGGCGAAGAATATCGAGGTTAGGTTCGAAAAAGAAAGCTTTGCTGTTGGCGTCGTCAACATATTTCGTCTGGATGAAGAAGGTACTGCTGGCATGGTTCGTTTTCTCGATGCGAGCAAAGTCGAGACCTGGAGCAAATGAGTTCTCCCAATCCACATCGTGGGAGAGCAGCATGGCAGACCGCTGGCCTCCAGGAATAGTGGAGAGGCGGACCCAATCTTCGCCATATGCTTCGTACCAAGCCCTCAGGACCAATAGCCAAACATCCGCGCCTGGTTCAAAGGTGTTCACATAGTGGCGCTGGGCTTCGTAGTCGCGATTGTTCTGATTCCGCAAAACGACGTCAAGCAAACTCAGTCCCAGGAGATAAACCTTTCCCTTGCCGAAGGAGTTTGCCAGCAGAGCGGCGCTCCCATCGTCAAAATGGGCCAGCACTTCAGCGCCAAGGGCAGGAACGTATCCATTACTCCAGATAATTTCGGGGAAGTGATCGCTACCCAGTTGAGTTTCGCGCTCCTCGGGGCGATTGAGATACTTCGTGACAGGATCTTTTGTCGCGGAAAATGCCAAATGATAGCGTTTGCGCGAAGGGGTGAAGCTGCGAAAACCGAACAGATTCTGGAGGCCTCCCCAAAACACATTCTGGGCGAAGATAAATCCACCCTGCCGCACGAATGTTGTCAGCTGGTCGGCCTGGGTCTGGGTGAAGGTGTGCGCATCAACACTGGGATAGAGAATGACAAGGCGATGGCCGAGGACTTGTCGAAGATCGCGAGTGATAAAAAAAGGAATGCCCATTTCCTTCAGCGAGTGAACGAGCGCAAGAGGATTCTCGGGATCGGGGCCGGGGTTGGTCCAGAATACCGCGACTTGAAGCGGGAAAGATTCTGGAAACTGCTGGAATGGGTCGGCGTTCCGGTGAACGATGTCGAGAAGGGACACTTCTCTAGTTCGTAAGCGAGGTGCCGTCTTGGAGGTGAATTTACAAATCGCAGAGGCCCCGCCCAAACTCAACACCAGAAGCGCAGCCGCTAAAGACCGTTTCAACTCTGAATTCCTACGACATTAATGATGTCCTGCGGAAACATGGATGTAAGTATAAGGCCTGTAGGGAGAAGGCTAAGAAGCGGAAGTCTCGAACCCACCGTGCGCGTCACCAGCGGGAGCTTAACAAGCACGCATGCGGCGAAAATCCATTCAGACGCCAGCCCGAGAACTTTAGCCAAGCCGCTGCTCGGATCGTGAAGCAACGAACGGAAGTTCGATAAATCACGCTTCCAACTGTGCGGGTGCGACTGTGAACTTGAAAGAATAGATACCACCGGCCTTTATCGTGATTGCCTTGTCTACGTTTGTTTCCGTGTGCAACTGTGGCTGGGGAGCTTGCGCTTGCGGTGGATTCCGAAACACGAAACGGAGGCCGGCAACTGCTTTGCTTCCAACGTGCGATCTCACACTTTCTCGGAGGCATTATGAAACAGATTCGTGCAGCGTTCTACGTCCGCGTATCCAAAGTTCGTGGTCAGCAAGAGCCCGAAAATGCAATCGAACGATTTACGCCCATTCGCCGCAGCACGCGGCTGGCACCTTCTGCCTGCGATTCTCGTCTTTACCGACCAAACCTCGAAATTCTCGTCCGAAGACCTCACCCGAAACTCGAACGCTTAGACGAGCAGTCCTCGCTATTCACGGCTGCGAGCGTTTAGCGGGTTGGTAGGATGCAGGGACTACCCGAAACACCCGATTTTAAAGCCTCTTGAGATGTTATCCAGTCCCGCCACCCGTTAAGTCGGGTTCCCACACACGTCCCATCTCAAGACAGGAGAATCGTATGATCCTTGCGAGTAGTAATGGTAAACGCAGACCCTCGATCGTCACCTTGTGCGTGGTGGCCTGCACCTTCGTCCTGGTTGCCAAAGGAAAGGCAGCGACTCCCGCCACAAATGCAACTCCCATTGTTACATCATCAAGCTAGGAGAATTCGCGCCCACCTTTGCTGGTCCAGCCGCTACGGGGTGCGACTCAAATGGGTGTGCTTTACTGACCGGTCCCTTTGCCACAGCTGCAATCGAGCCTACGACGGCGAGTGCAGTTGCGAAGTTCTCGCTTGACTATCACGCCATGCCGTTGCCGAGCCGGGCGCGTCGTATGACGCAGCTGTTCAGCGCTGCGGCGGCGGTTGTTACACCTCCCACCGTGAGCTGTGAACCGTTAGGTCCGGGCTGCGACACCATTGACACGGCTTCCGGAGGCGCGGTCGGAGTGAAAGGCTTGAACGCGGTGGACAGCGCCGAGCAAGCTACCAACCTGGTAGGTGATATTGAACCGCCAGATCAGGGTTTTTGTGGCGGGAATGGCTATGTGATCGAAGCTAACAACTTGGGAGAACTTCTGGTTTTCGACCCTGCTTTGCAACGTAAATCGGCGGTGCTTCCACTGGATACGATAATGGGACTTACTGAAAGAGGATGGAGCAGTGGCGGCGATACCTCGTGCGTATACGATGCGGATAACGGTGGGCACTGGTTCTTTACTCAAATCGTCTCGGCAAGCAGCGAGGAGAGCGGAGGTGCTTTTGTAGGTTGCTTTGCCGGCGTGGCGAACGCGTGCTACGAAGGGATTGCAGTGACGGATGGTCCAAGTCCATTTGGCCCGTACAGCGTTTACTTCCTCAATGCCAATTACAATCCAGCCGAACCGGGCTATCCCTACATGCTCAATGATTTCGCGAAGATCGCTACCAGCCGGGATGCATTCCTCGTCTTCTACGATGAGTTCCCACTGCTGGGATCTGGCCTCGGGGGCGGCTTCTTCAATGGTGCGCAAGAATTTGCATTCAACAAAAAGGCACTGGAACTGGGCCTCCCTGTAGCAGGGAATCGTGGAGAACCAAACCCTGGGTTCACGGTCGCAATTGAGAACATGGGTCTTCTGCCGACACCGGACGGAACCTGTTTCTCCGATAACATTCACCATCTGCCTGGTTTCACGTGCTGGTACCAGGTAATCCCCGCACACCCACCCGACCCAACTCAGTTTGACAACAGTTATCGAGGTTCCGGGTTCATGGTTGGCACACTTGACTTCTATGGGCTAGGTGATACCCGGTTCGCTGTGTTTGACTGGACTGGACTCGCAACCCTGAACAGCCCGAACTGCTCGACCTGCTCGGGTATTCAATTCGGTGGTCAGCTATTTGCCGGCGTCGACTTTTACTACGGGGAAGGATTCCTGGCTCCCCAAAAGAAAGGGCCGATACCGTTGGGAGATGAATGCGGAGCTGCGGGTCTCAGTGTGGGCACACCCCCGCCCGCCAGCTGTCCCGAGGGGAGAATCGCTACGAACGGCGACGGCGTGACCCAGGTCTCACAGGCAAACAAGCAACTCTGGCTTGGCATCTCCACCGAGATTGCTCAGAACTACTCGGGGCGACCAAGCCCTGAAACCCACCAAGGGGCACTTTACTGGGTGGTTGGGACCGATACTTTCGACGACTCCGGATATTTCACCCTCACTAACCAGGCATATGTTTCGCCCCAGCATGAGGAGTTGGAATTCCCAACCTTGGCCAGCGGAGGCACCTCCGGCCAAGACGGCGGAAACGGGAAAGCCATCATCAGCTTCACGCTGTCGGGGAATGGCGGACCGACCGGTGCTGACAGCGGAGGGTTCTTTCCGAGCAGCGCTTATGGCCGGTTGACCACGACTTCGAACGGACTGTCGGGATCCAGAATCAACATTGCCGACGCGGGTCAATCCCCTCAGGACGGCTTTACCGAGTATATGGGCTATCCAGGTCCACCAGACCTCGCTGGGGAGACTACGGCGGCGCGATCTTCATGCCGAACTCAGGCGGCAGGATCTATTTTGCCAGCGAATACATCCAGTACAAGAACTGCACGGGCGCTGCATTTACATTGACGCACGGGACTTGCGGTGGAACCAGAGATGGGCGTGCAAATTGGGGAACCTCCGTTAACTACGTAGTGCCGTAAGAAAACTGGGCGGGTGCTTACCAGTCGACACCCGCCCAGTCATTTGCGACGAGCACATTCCTCCGCAAGAAATCGGTTCAAAAAGTCATGCCAGCTCTGTTTCCAGACCCAGCAATCTTGTGCTTCAGCGTCAACTCGTCCAGCTTCACGTCTTCGGCCTTGTACACGATTGACATCCCGTCGATTGTCTCGACGATGTGGCTGAGAAGGAAGCCGTCGAACACCTTGCGGCAGTTGCTGATGACATCCTCTCCGCGTGCGCCGTGAACTGATCGGCGCGGGTATTGGACTTGGACGAACAGGATTTTGGGATAGTAGATTCCGCCTGCGGCCACCCGGCCATTTTCTGATCTCAACTGATGACTTCAGGCCAAAGCGCTCATTGAGACTGGTCTGCACCACGAATTTGGATAGGTATCGAGAAACGCGCAAGCATCTAGGATTTGTCTCCAGCCTAGCCGACTTAAACACAGCGTCATAAGTAATTGCGCATTGGAGGGAAGGGTGTTCCTGGAATCAGGAGACTCATTCCGGTGTCAGGAACCCACGTTCACAATTTTTCCGATCCAGTTTGGTTCATCTGTCGCTGCACGAAGCAGGCAGTCGGCGCAATCGTCAAAGGAAAGCGGAATGAGTACCGCAACTCGTGCCAACGGACCTGCCGTATAGCGTCCCTTCGCCGGCTTATCTAGCAAACCGACCGGGCGAACGATGACCAACTCCATGTCTATTTTCTGCGTCATCCGCTCGGCGACCGCCTTGTCAATGATTGCAGCAGTGAATATCCGGCTCGATACGCGGACGACAAAGCGGCTGGGACAGGAGAGCTCGCGTCCATCGCTCAAGCCGATACCACTTTGCATTATGAATCCCGGACCTTCGCACGTTTGCATTCGGTAAGAATGCTGGCGACACCGACTGACATGAGCGCTCCTGGCGATAGGTTCTTTTCTGGTCCGATGCAGCTGATGACGGCCTCCACGCCGTCAAGAGCACCTGTCAGGCCCCCTGGGGAAAGGACATCTCCTCCGACGAGGGACAGCCGGTCGGCAGATGACAGTCGCTCCGGATGGCGAGCAATGGCCGTAACGAAGTGTCCTTGTGCAAGTGCATGCTTTACCACTCGGCGTCCCGTCGCTCCAACAACCGCAATCTTCATATCTCGACCCCGTTGGCAAGAAGAAGCGCAGAGCCGCAAGCCGCTGCGTTACGGTGGACGCGGCTAGCTTTCGCTTGCGGAACAGATACGCTTGGTACTCGCCGATGTGCTCAGCAGTGAGCTGATCAGGAGGGCGGCGGAAGTTGCGCGCGAAATCCTCGATCGTCTGGATGTAGCAGTCTATGGTAGTCTGAGCGTAATTACGACGCTGCAGCCGACACCACACACGCGAAAGCGTCTGCCGCAACGCGGCTTCGTTCAAAGGGCTTGGAGGAGATTAACGGCGATCTCCTCGAAGCAGAACTGGCCGCATGGACCGTCGCCGTCTGCACAGGCCAGACTCCCGCACCAGAACCGGAGTCCCCAAAGCGACCGGAAGCGTTCGCGTCAGCGAACATCTTCTTAAGTGCAGCCACGCTTGACCTGTGGAAATCCCCGAATATTACACAGTTTCTTACACACTTTCACAGCATTAACAAGTTAAATATATTATTTACAATGATCTATAAGCAGACGCAGCGGACTTGAAATCCGCAGGGGCGAAAGCTCTGTGGGGGTTCGATTCCCCCTCCCGGCACCAGCTTCTCACTGATGCATCTGTACTTACAACTTGACCGAGGGAACAAAAGGGAACAGTTCATCTGCGCCCCCATTTCCGCCGTTTACTGTGCTACGTCTTCTTTGCCTTCGGCAGCACCATTGCTACAACCTTCACGTTGGCTTTTCGCTTGCTAGTCGTCATACCCTCTCCGTATTCGAGAGTCTGACGACTATCGCTTAATGACGCCTACTTCTGGCAGCCTGAGGACGCCGATGTTGTGGCAAAGTGGGTGAACTTCCTGATCTTCGATTTCAGACCCGAAGATTAAAATTGTGCGCCTGTTCTTTCCTCATGCCCTTTCGCATGGTCTCTTGGAAACCACCAATACATTGTCGGTACGAAGTAGAAGAATATCCATCCCGTCGCAAACAGCCTTAGCTCCGCAGCCTTCAGCCGCAGGTATTCCGAACGGGTTAACGTTCTGACGATGTGACCGTGATTATTCAGAACGTACTCGCCATTGATGATTTCGGGAGACGCCATGTGGCTCTGGACAGGGCACCATCAGCTTCCATATCGATCGAGCTTCCTTTCCCAACTGGGACGACACGACGCAGGTACGCACCTATGAAATGACAGGCGATGAACTCACGTGGAAGGTTCCGGCTCGTCCTGATGGCTCCATCCCGCTTACCGTCCAGAGACGGATCAAATCGGAGAACTCGAAATGACTGTATCCCGACAAAAGTGCGATGGATATGCATCGGCGACAGTTAACGGAACACGCGCTTGGGACCACCAAACTATCGAGCTCCATTGATTGGCCAGAAACGGGCTTCGAGGAGATCGGAGCACTGACGATGGTCAATAACGTCACGCTTCCTCCAAGCCGACTTCTAGACCGCTTCGCAGAACTGCAGCCAAGTGCCGAGCGAGCGCACCCAACTGGCAGAATAACTTCCGAGTAACGGACAGCTGGCGAGTGACCGCGGAAAGCTAGTTTTTGACAAAACTCCGCCCCCAACAATTGACAGATACAATCGCAGTAAGCTGTTCTTGGCTTGGGATGGAGATCCATCGATTTTGCGTCCTTCCGTTTGTCCTGCTGGTTCGAACCCTATCCGCGCGTGATCAATAGCATCATGCAGGAACAAGAGGCCGACCCCAACTGAAGGCCACTCTTGGGGTGGACTGGATTCGGCCGGCGAGGACTGAGGCTGAGGAACTTCGGTGGATGATCCTGTTTTTGATCACTCAGCTTTAGAAGGAAGCATCCGTATGTCACCTCGTGGTTTTTATCCCGGCGCGGCGCGCCTGCGCAACCTAAGGCCGCTCTTTAGCCTTTTCTCAAGCGACCTGGCCATCGATCTGGGAACCGCCAACACACTCGTTTATGTTCGTGGCAAGGGCATCGTGGTCAACGAGCCGTCCATCGTAGCCATGAACAAGAACACTGGTGAGGTGGAAGCGGTGGGAAAAGAGGCCAAGGAAATGCTGGGTCGTACACCGGGCCACATAGTTGCCATCCGACCGCTGAAAGACGGGGTCATCGCTGATTTCAAAGTGACCGAGAAGATGTTGATTTACTTTATCCAGAAAGCGCACAATCGCAAAATGTTCGTGCACCCACGCATTGTGATTGGCGTGCCCGCGGAGATCACGCAGGTGGAACGACGCGCGGTCGTGGACTCCGCTTACCGTGCGAAAGCCAGCGAGGTCTATCTGGTAGACCAAGCCATGGTAGCGGCCATTGGTGCGGGGCTTCCCACCAGTGAACCCACCGGAAGCATGATCATCGATATCGGGGGAGGTACCACGGATATTGCGGTGATCTCTCTGAGTGGCATCGTCTACGCCCGTTCTTTGCGTATGGCAGGAAACCAAATGGACGAAGTCATCATGACTTATGTGAAGCGAAAATATAACTTGCTGATTGGCGAACGCACCGCCGAGCAGATCAAAATTGAAATAGGGAGTGCGTTCCCGCTCGACAAGCCGCTGACGATGGAAATCAAGGGCCGCAACCTGATTGAAGGCGTACCTAAGACCATCATTCTGAATGACAGTGAAGTCCGCGAGGCATTGAGTGAATGGGTGTCGACCCTCATGAACGCCATTCGTGTGGGGCTAGAGCGCATACCGCCCGAGCTCTCCGCTGACATCAGCGACCGCGGCATCGTGCTCACCGGTGGTGGCGCGCTCTTGAAGAACCTGGATAGCCGCATCCGAGAAGAAACGGGACTTCCTGTCTCGATTGCCGATGACCCGCTGTGCTGCGTTGTTCTGGGGACGGGCAAGATGCTTGACGATTTCAAACTACTGCGGAAGCTTTCCATTGATTCCGTGGCGGCCTGAACGGAGTCGAGCACATGATTTGTGATAGTCCCCAGTGTGCGTCATTCATTCACGTCGTCGAGAAATGACCTGAGCTTACGGGAGCGCGAAGGCTGGCGCAGCTTGCGCAGCGCCTTGGCTTCGATCTGGCGAATGCGCTCGCGGGTCACAGCGAACTCGAGGCCAACCTCCTCCAGCGTGTGCTCCGAGCCGTCCTCCAGACCAAAGCGCAACTTCATGATCTTTTCTTCGCGCGGAGTCAGGGTGTGCAGCACGAGCGCGGTCCGTTCCTTCAGTCTCACGTTGATGACCGCCTCGGCCGGCGAGACCGAGGCGCGGTCTGCGATGAAGTCGCCGAGGTGGGAATCCCCCTCCTCACCAATTGGCGTCTCCAGCGAGATCGGTGCCTGCATGATCTTGAGCACCTTGCGCACTTTGGCCGCCGGAATGTCCATCTGCTTGGCAACCTCTGCCGATGTGGGTTCGCGCCCCAACGTTTGGACCAGTTGCGGCGAAGTGCGAATCAGCTTGTTGACGATCTCAACCATGTGCACTGGGAGTCGGATGATGCGCGCCTGATCGGCAAGGGCCCGGCTGATGGCCTGACGAATCCACCAGGTGGCATAGGTGGAAAACTTGTAGCCGCGGCGGTACTCGAACTTGTCCACCGCCTTCATCAGGCCAACGTTGCCCTCCTGTATCAGGTCGAGGAACTGCAGCCCGCGATTGGCATACTTTTTGGTTATGGAAACCACGAGGCGCAGGTTCGCCTCGATGAGCTCATGCTTGGCCTGCTCCCTGTCCATCTCGGCCTGGATCATTTCGCGCTGGGTGCGGTGCAGCTCCTTAAAGGCCACTCCGGCATCGCACTCCAACCTTTCCAGGTCGGCGCGATGCCGCCGCCGGGTCTTGCGGTAATGTTTCTTGAGTTCTTCGCTGCGCGTGCTCTGAATCTTCCTTTCCAGGTCGCTGACCTGCCGGTCGAGAGAGCGCATGACGTCCGCGGTTTTATTCACCCGATCGATCACGCGTTTGCGCTCTAAGTTGGTGAAACCGAGGTTGCGGATGATGAGCGAAATCCGAACGATCTCGCGGCCCAGCCTGCATCGGCAGCGGCGGCGTTCGCGTGCTTTCTTTTTTGACGGGATGGTCGGTAGTTGTGCGGCTAGCTGGCTGGCTCTTTTGTAATGCCTCTGCAACTCGTCGATGCGGTGCATAGTGTCCTTGACGCGATTCTGCAGGACCTTCTCAGTGATCTCCTCCTCATCGAAGACGACAATTTCCTTGATCGAGCGTACGCCACGCTTCAAATCCTCGCCAATGGCCAGAACCTCGCGGATCACAATAGGCGAGCGTGAAAGCGCCTTCAGCACTCGCCGCTGTCCGCGCTCGATACGCTTCGCAATGTCCACTTCCCCTTCACGGGTGAGCAGAGGAACTACGCCCATCTCGCGCAGGTAGATGCGGACCGGATCGTCGGTCTGTTTAACAGCGCCGGGGGCCAAGTCGAGTCCGAGGTCCTCGCCGGGCTCCACTTCCTCCTCAAATTTTCCTTTCAGGACCGAGGAAGGTAGCTTGGGCTGGCGTTCAAGCACGTCAATGCCCAGCGTGCCGATGGTGGCAAGCACGTCGTCCAGATCCTCAGGAGAACGGACATCATCGGGAATCAGGTCATTCACCTGTTCACCTCATTGTAGGCTAGATACCCCTTTTCCTTTCCGGCATCAATGAGTTTCTTAACGTCGTCAAGAGCCAAGCCGAATCCCTTTCAGCGCCTTCGCCGCATGGAGCAAAAGGCGCTTTGACAATAACTAAGCTTCCGCCCGTGAGCTGTCGCGTTAAACCCCGGTTGAAGCCCGAAGGGGGGCACTTCTCATTTTCGCCGATACAGCTATGCGGCGGGGAGTTTCGTTTCAAGGTCCGCAAGAATTCTCAATTGCTGCGTCGCGAATTCTGCGTCGGCGCCCCCCATTGCATCGTTGATGACGTCTTGAACCCGCATATCAGGATCATCGAATTTCCGTGTTGCCACTGAGACAAGTCGGCACAACACGAAGCGATTCGGGATATTGGCCAAAGCCTTGTGTATACGATCAGAACGCATGATCGGTTCTTATTGTAGGGCGTTGGGTTGAGCGCATGAGTTTCTTTAAGCGTAGAGATGCAAGATATAAACGCCCCTTCCTTGCCCGGTTCGCCGGAAGGCAGCTTAATCGCGAAGGCGCAGGGTTGTGGTCTAGCCGCAACGATCGGTCTTCGTGATCAAGAAACCTCTTACTTCGCTAGCCTGTCACGCTCCTGCCGGACGGCGTAAGAAACTAGGCGCTTGTCGCGGTCATCCCATCCGTCAATATGCTTCTGTGCGAGAGCATCGTAGAGGACATGTTCAGCCTTGCTGTCGGTCTCAGACGAATTGAAATCGGCATACGATTGAGTGCGTGCGGAGTTAAGGATTGGATACTCGTGGGCGTACAAATCAGCCAGCGTTTGTTCATCGAGGAGAATGCTCTTCAATTCACCGTCGTCGGTCAACAAGAACTGAGCCGCGAACGACTCCAGTTCTCTCAGAGTAGCAATTTCCACATCCGCCCTCAAATCCTTTGCTCGCTGCCGTGCAGCTGCGTCGTCTCCCGCAGCAACCACAACGCAATTACCGTTTCGTAGCCGTAGGACGAATAGCGTCATAGATTCCCCGACTGAGTGCTACGCCAATGGCACCGAAGCAATGTCTGTTGTGAATACCTCCCTCGGGATCGCTGTCAACGTTCGGGAAGGAAGATTGTTCTCACGGCTGCGCCGCTGACGAACAAGGTGGCCGCTCCTTGATCAGAATAGTGCCGACTTGAATTTTTGGCGTCATCGGCTCTCCCGAATGAATGTATCTTGCGTCCCAAAAGGGGTGGCGCACGTAGCCACCCCGGGGCGATTGACGAGGCACCGTCTCAGGCGGCCACGGCGGCGGGTTTGTGAATAGTCGAGCTAATCACATCCGAGACTTGCACCTTGGGAGTGCCATCTAATACTTTATCCAGGATCTTGAGCTCTTCGGGGTAGCCTGCAGTCTTGTAGGCTTCCGCGTATTCCTTGGCATCCCAGAGACTGATTGCGACCACATCCAGCCCTCCCGCGACAGCAAATGCGATTTCATCCCGGAACCCAATCTGCTTCCGCAGAATGGGAATGACCTCTTTTTCGAAAATCCGCGTGAACTCGCTCAGAGTGTTTGGTTTCAGGCGTAGAGAGACATTACGAGCAAACATGATCAACCTCCTTCGATTGGTTAGGTAATCTAAGACGGAGAACTTCAGATGGGCTGACTTAGTTCAGGAGACCTGAAAGAGCGGGAAGACTACTCGCTCAATTTCCACCGTAACCTTGTGCATTGCGATTGTCAAACGGTACTAATCTCTGGTGGCGCTCGGTTGACTCCCGATCACGTTTGCAGCAGCGGAGAAATTGAAGCGGCACTGAACTCGCACACTTTCCGCCGCTTCCCCAACCCTCGCGCTCCAGTGCGAGGACGATTTGTCTTTTTGTCTTTTCCAGGATTAAGGCCCCTAAAGCAAAATTGGCGTCACACAAGGGGAACCGTGATTGAGGGAAAGTAAGTCGAACCGGTGATCAGGGGCATCCAAGGATCATCGGGTCTGCGCAGGAATCTAACGCCCCCCCGGTTTTATTGGACTTCTATGAAAGGCGGTTCCTGGTTTGGCGCGCATCCATAGGCGCTCCAGATCCTGCGCGAGCCAATGGTGATAAGGGTTTGAGGAGAATCCTCGCTCGCTGGGGGCGGCCAGCTACGCTCGGGGAACGGAAACTTGAGATTGCGAAACCCGCGCCAATTGGGTACTGCGTCGAATTCCTGCTCAGAGCCGGATCATCAACGTCAACGCCCACAGAAATGCGCAAAAGGAGAATCTCAATGCCAAGTAAAAAGGGTGAAAAGAAGTGAACTCCACAAAGCACGATAATTCGATTTCCGCCGCGCGCGTCTTATTAGCAGTTTTGCTGCTGGCGGCTTCCGGCGGCGCGCAGATCAATAGCGGCGTCACGTCTCCTCCGGCGAACATGCGGCCGCCGCGGCTGGAGAACGTTGGCATCGAGCAACATCTGGACGCGCAGGTGCCGCCCGATCTCATCTTCCGCGACGACACCGGCAAGACCGTGAAGCTGGGAGACTACTTCGGACACAAGCCCCTGATCCTCAACCTCGTTTATTACAACTGCACCATGCTATGTGGTGAAGCTCTGGCCGGACTCGCCAGCGCCATGCGTCTGGTAAAGTTTGACGTTGGCAACGAATTCGACGTGGTCACCGTGAGCTTCGATCCACGCGAGACTCCGGACATGGCTGCGGCCAAGAAGATCGACTACGTCAAGCGCTACGGCCGCGCCAATGCCGCGGCAGGCTGGCATTTCCTCACCGGCCAGCCGGACTCCATCAACGCGCTAACGAAAACCGTCGGCTTTCAGTATCAGTACGACGCCAAGAGCAATCAGTACGCGCACGCCACCGCCATCATGGTGCTCACGCCGCAAGGCCGCATCTCGCGCTACTTCTATGGTGTGGATTTTCCGCCCAAGGATTTGCGCATGGGCCTCGTAGAAGCTTCGCAAGGCAAGATCGGCAACGCCGTCGATGCGGTTCTGCTCTACTGCTATCACTATAATCCCGAGACCGGGAAGTACGGGGCGATGGTGGCGAACATTCTGCGCTTGGCGGCGGCCGCGACCATTCTCCTGCTCGGCGGTTTAATTTTCATCTTG
>Ga0187890_10001495_pt1 | contig 16690 bp, 17 predicted proteins | sample June2016WEW_21_1_FD_133005 | JGI IMG/M metagenome (GOLD analysis project Ga0187890, IMG submission 133005) | Peatland microbial communities from SPRUCE experiment site at the Marcell Experimental Forest, Minnesota, USA - June2016WEW_21_10 | ecosystem: Environmental > Terrestrial > Soil >... | reverse complement strand
GATGTCGTCGAGGGATCTGTGTTCGCGTTGCTGGGGCCTAACGGGTCGGGCAAGACCACCACCGTGCGGATCCTCTCCACCCTCCTGGCGGCGGATTCCGGCGTGATACGAGTAGCCGGTCACGAGATGGTCCGGGAGGCCGACCTGGTGCGCGCCGCGATCGGTGTTACTGGGCAGTTCTCGGCGGTGGACAAGCTGCTCACCGGCCAGGAGAACCTGATGATGATGGCGGACCTGGCGCACCTGAGCCGGGCCGACGGCCGTCGTCGGGCTGCCGAGCTGCTCGGCCGGTTCGATCTGTCCGAGGCGGCCGGCAAGATGGCGGCTACCTACTCGGGTGGGATGAGCCGCCGCCTCGACCTGGCCATGACCCTGGTCGGTGCTCCGCGGATCGTGTTCCTCGACGAACCCACCACCGGGCTGGACCCGCGGGGCCGCCACGTCATGTGGCAGATCATCCGCGGTCTGGCCGCTGACGGGGTCACAATCCTGCTGACCACGCAGGACCTCGAGGAGGCTGACCAACTCGCCGACCGCGTCGCCGTGCTGGACCACGGGGCCCTTGTCGCCGAAGGCAGCCCCGCGCTGCTCAAGGCCCGCATCCCCGGCGGGCACATCCGCCTGCAATTCACCGACCCGCAGGGTCTGGAGACGGCCGCGCGCCTTCTCACCAGCGCCGGGCGCGACGACGAGACGCTCTGCCTGCAGGTTCCGGGCGATGGTTCCGTCCCGGCGCTGCGGGCCTTGCTTGACCAGCTCGACCAGCACGCCATCGATATCGAAAGCCTGTCGATCCACACGCCCGACCTCGACGACGTGTTCTTCGCGGTCACCGGCCACCCCACCGCCAGCGAGGACACTCAGCGATGACCGCCACCCACGCCGCCCGCGACACCGCGACCATGCTGCGCCGCAACCTGCGCCACATGCAGCGCTACCCTGGGGTCCCGCTCATGATGGTCTTCCTGCCGGTCATGTTTCTTCTGCTGTTCGTGTACGTGTTCGGTGCCACCCTGGGCAACGGGCTAGGCCACGGACTCGGCGGGCGTGGCGTGTACGTCAACTATGTCTCCCCGGCGATCATCCTGCTCACCGTGGCCTCCAGCGCGACGGCCACCGCCGTCGGGTAGCCAGCGACATGACCGAAGGCATCATCGACCGGTTCCGCACCATGGCCATCTGGCGGCCCTCAGTCCTCGCCGGTCACGTCCTGGGCAGCATGATCCAGACCCTGCTGGCCGTGGCCGTCGTCATCGGCGTCGCACTGCTGGCGGGGTTCCGCCCGACCGCCGGGGCGGCCGGATGGCTCGCCACCGCCGGTTTCCTGGCCATGATCACCCTGGCTCTCACCTGGCTGGGCGTCGCCCTCGGCGTGGTCGCCAAGACCGTGGGGACGGCCAGCAACACCCCCATGTTCTTGCTCCTGCTGGTTTTCCTCGGCAGCGGGTTCGTTCCCACCGCCTCCATGGCCGGCGGGCTACGCCAGTTCGCCACCTACCAGCCGTTCACCGCCTTCACCGATACCGTGCGCGACCTGCTCACCAGCGGCCCGATCGGCGATCACGCCGCCGTCAGTGCCGCCTGGTGCGCCGGGATCGCCGTCACTGGCTACATTTGGGCGATGGCCCGCTACAACCGCGGCCCGGCAGCGGCGCCAGGGCAGTGACCCGGCCACCCGCCCCGCCGCCGACCCCATCCGACGGAGCCGGGCTGACCATCAGCCAGCTCGCTGCTCACGTCGGTGTCACGGTCCGGGCCATCCGCCACTACCACCAGCGGGGCCTGCTCGCTGAACCAGTCCGTGACCGGTCCGGCTACCGCCGATACGACGCCCAGGCCGTGGTCGACCTGATCCGGATCAAGGCCCTCGCCGACGCCGGGGTGCCCCTCAACCGGGTCCGTCAGCTCCTCGATGGCGACCCCGCCGAGTTCGCCAGCGCCATCACCAAGGTCGACCAATCGCTCCAGGAACGAATTAGGGATCTCGAGCGACTCCGCCGTCAGCTTGCCGGGCTAAAGGCCGGCGAACGACTCGTCCTGCCCGCCAATGTCACCGATCTCCTCGACTACATGCGCTCCCTTGGTGTCAGCGAGCGGGCCATGACCCTCGAACGCGACGGCTGGACGCTGCTCATGGCTCGCGTGCCCGAGCAGGTGGCGCAGTGGGCAGCGGATAAGAAAGCCGCCCTCGCCGACCCTGACTTCCGGCAGATTTACGTGGCCTGGGATCAAGCCCACGACTGGGACCCCGACGACCGCCGCCTGATCGACCTGGCCGACCGGGCAGCTGCCTGGCTGGCGAAACAATCCCCGAGCCCGCCGCCGCCAGGGTTCGAGGCCGAAATCTCGACCATCAACACCCTGCTGTCAGCTCAAGCAGCGACAGCGTCATCGCCCGCATGGCGCCGCCTCGAGGAGCTGGTCTCGGACCGGCTCAAATTGCCCGGGCCAGACGAAACCAAGTAAGCCCCCGAACCGACGTCGGGCTGATTCCTTTCACGGGTATTCGGCCCGGAAGCCTTCCTGGCGAAGGTCTAGCAGCTGGTCTACCGGGATCATCAAAAGTGGCGCGGAGTACGATCCCGGTGGTCGGGGCTCCTGGCGCTGACGGAGCAATCCCTCCCAGCTCATTGACAATCGCCAGCATGCGCCTTACCTCACATCACACGTTCTCAGCGACCGTCATGCTGGACTCCGCTATTGACCGCAAGTCTGCGATTCCCCAACAGCTGCCAGATCCGGCGACTCTCGACCGGGTTCGGTCAAGAGTGGCCGCCAGGCCATCGCGTCAGCGACGCGAAGCGCCCTTGGCCGGTTCCGGGCGACGCCGGATAATCGGAAGCGGAGAATGGCCACCGAATCTCCGGCCGGTCCAACGTATCTCGGCGCGGGCGCGGCGGGCGGGCCTCCCCAGGGCTGAGCCCGGCGCGGGGAGCGCCGGGTGCGGCGCTGCAGGCGCCGCCTTGATCCAGAACGGCTCTGTCACCGCCCGCGAACGGTCAAGGCCCAGGCTCGGGACTTACGTCCTGACCTGGGCCTTCACGCTGGGAGCGGGTGACGAGAATCGAACTCGCACTCTCAGCTTGGGAAGTGCAGTGGTTACGGCTGCCTGTCGCTGACCAGGCGTCCGTGGCAGCCCAAGTGACCTTGGCTGCCCCTCGCCACGCTGGCTAGTGGCCCGCTAATGGCTTGGAGGTCCGTTCAATCGCCGTGCTGGAACCCCGGCGGGGCAGCTTTCACCGCCGGTCTATGAAACGGAACTGCTTGCCCGCCACCCTTCCAGGCTGCCCTCGCGGAATGCCTTCTCATATTCCGCGCCGTCATTTGCTGCGCCGAGCTTCGTCAAGAGTTCGAGGTCCTTCACGTTCGTGAAGATGCGATCGTGAGCGACAAGGGGGACCCGCAGCCAGATCGCCGGGGCAGCCACCCAGCGATCCGCCTCGTGTTCCTTCTGGCCCAAGCCATGCCCGGTCCGGACACACCAGGTGCGAAGCGAGGCGTATGCCTCGACAAGGTGCGGCCCCGGCCAGACGATCTCCGCCCGGGCTATCTCATACTCCAGCCGACGCAGCTTCCCGGGACCCCAACCAGCCAGCCTGGCGCCATATCCCAGCTCAGCCACGGTGACGAAGGAGATGACAGCTGGTCGCCCGGCAAGGAGCGGGCGATAGCGCGCGGCCAGTAAGCTCCCGCTGGGCGTGAGACGTGCGGCGAAGACCCCGGTGTCTATGACGGCCGGACCCCGGATGCCAGAAGTCATGCGTCGCGCACAGCACCGGCGAAGAGGCGGTCCTCATCCTCCGTGAGGTCATCCATGAGAACGTCCTCGTCGGGAGGCAAGGGGCGTGCAGCAGCCAGAACGTCGTCCCTGCTTCGCTCCCGGCTCGGCACCCGAGAGTCCGGCCTTCGTGCTTCCGGCTCTGTCATCGCCCATCTCCGTCCTGCTTCTAGCGTACCCACGGTTACTGACAGGACTCATGTCCCGCGCGCCGGGCGTCGCCAGAGCGCCACGCGGCCTGGATGCTCGCCGTCCAGCTTGGTGTGACGGGCAACGAGCGCTTGGCCGGATCGCCGGCGCCGCGGACCGACCTCAAACGAATCGACTATCAGCTTGAACAGCTTAGGAGGGCGCTTGCGATCTGTTGAGCGCCTAATGGCACGAGCACCCGGCGAATGGCCGTGGGAACCCGCGGACGAGGACGCACGACTGTGCCATGACCTGGGCTTGCCTGGAGCGGGTGACGGGAATCGAACCCGCACTATCAGCTTGGGAAGTCACTGCCAGTGCCCATCGATCACCTGCGGGGACGCTGACCTGCTGCCGAGCGGCAACGTCCCCGTGAGTGCCCGCGGGTTACCATGATCGGCCGTGCCTACGGGCACGTAACGGGCACGGTCGCGTCCGCGGTCGAGCTCTTGATCCCCTGCTTGCAAATCGCCGTTTCCGGCTGAGTAAAGCCGCACTTTCGGCCTGAGTGGAACCGCCGATGCACCGTCGCTCGATGCCACTAGCCGAGCCAGCAGGCGCTCCCGCGCCGCCCTTATCAGGGCCTGACCCCCGAAGTGCCGGGCGGATGACGCAACCCGGTCGCCGCGCTGCCGCCCACCGGATACGCGCTGCCGCCCACCGGAGAAAGGAATGACCATGACTGATACGACCTCCGCCACCGGACCGGTGACTGTCGTCCTGGTTCACGGCGCGTTCGCCGACGCACCGGCTGGAGCGGCGTCGTAGAACGACTGCAAGCTGCCAACGTCCCGGTCCGGGCCATCGTCAATCCGCTGTGCGGCATAACCGCTGATTCTGGATACGTCGCGAGCGTGTTCAGCCAGATCCCGGGACGGGTCCTGGCTGTCGGCCACTCCTATTGAGGCGCCATCATCACGAACGCCGCCACGGACGCAGTCAATGTAGTCGGCCTGGTTTATGTGGCCGCGTTTGCCCCCGACGAGGGCGAGGCCCTGCAGGACATCGAAGCGGGATCCACGGACAGCGTCCTGAACGCCGCCATCCGCCCGTCGAACTATCCGACCGGATCAGGCGCCGAGACGGCCGCCGAGTTTTTCCATCGACCCGGCGTCGTTCCATGACGCCTTCGCCGGTGATCTTTCGGAAAAGGACGCTGCCGTCGCGGCCGCCGCGCAAAGGCCCGTCGCGGCCGCCGCCTTCGGTGAGAAGAACGGTCCACCGGCATGGAAAAAGCTTCCCGCCTGGGCCGTCGTCGCGACCGGCGACAAGGCGGCCGGTGCCGATGTGGTGCTTTCCATGGCCAAGCGCGCCAAGGCCGAGATTGCCGAGGTCGAGGGATCGCACGTGATCATGATCTTCCCGCCCCATGCGGTCACCGACATGATCATGAAAGCGCTGCAGACCGTGGCCTGATTCGGCAGCCCCGGGCAAGGCCCAGGACGCTACCGCGCCGAAGGCGAATGGCCAAACCTGCCCAGGCGGAGTCGCCCAGCTGACCGCTCGTGAACTCAATCAATCAGGAGACCCGGCCGTGTCGCCCGACCCGATGACGACCTCGCGGCAGCTTAACGACGCGCTTGCGGGCAAGCGTCGGCGTTTTCTGACCGGCCCGTTTTACGCGGCCCTTTCGGTCGGTGTCGAGGCGGGCCTGGTAGTAGCCGTAGCCGAGGTCGGTGTACCGGGCGGCTGATCGCGCACCTGGCCGGGGACGACTCCGGATCCATCTGGGACGTCAGCGACGCCTCGACCCCGGTATGAGCCTTGCGGTCGCCCCCGCGGGTCTTACCACGTGCGTCGAAGATCGCCTGGCCGCACAGACGAACGCGCGGTCCTTGTGCCGCCATTGCCCCCTGACGTGCAGGCCGACATTCGTAGCGGCCCGCAGCAGGGCAGCCGTGCCCATTAGGGCCCAGGGGAAAACCGGGCCGCGCCGGCCGTCAGGATGTTCGAACCATGCGGTCAGCTCCTCGTCGACGTCTCCGGGCTCTGCTTCGACCAGGAGCTGGCCGCCCGGCGCCAGCAACTGGGCACAGCGGTAGAGCAGCCGGGCAGGCAGGCCGCCGATGCCAATATTGCCGTCCGCGAGCAGCACGGTAGCCCAGCGGCCCTGCCCAGGCAGCGGGTCGAACACCGAGCGGTGCAGGGCGGCCGCTCCTGCCTGGCACACTTGAGCCACAGCGGCCCGCGAGATGTCCACGCCCAGCGCTGGAATTCCCCGCTCGGTCAGCGCCACGGTCAGCCGCCCAGGGCCGCAGCCCACGTCCAGGACCGGACCGCGACAATGTCGGAGCAGTTCCTCGTCGGCGGCATCAGGCCGCCCGCACCACCGGGACATCTGGAGTGGCAGCGCGCGACCGTCAGCCGTCCGCAGGAACAGCACCGCGGCCGGCTCGCGCAGCGCCTCTTCGTACAGGGCGATCGCCCCGGCCATCATGCCGTTTCACCGAGGACGCTGCTGGCCCCGCTCAGGACCGTGGCGAGCTCCCGTGCCCGCGCCGCGAAGCGGCTCCGCGGCGCCTGACGGGCGACGGCCACGGCATCGGCCGCCGTGTCCACGTCGCGCAGCCGCGGCAGGTCGGCGACGCGCAACGCGGCCGCGTGCAGCCGACCCCGCTGGATGACTCCGGTGCTCGGGGTCGACATGGGGACGCCGCGCAGGATGGCGGGATCCGGCACGCGCAGGCCGAGCGCCCAGAACCCGCCGTCGGCGGCCGGGCCGAACACGGCGTCGGCCGCCTGCCAGTCCACCGTGAGCAGGCCTGGGGCCACCTGCGGCGTGTCCATGCCGATGAGCAGCGCCGGACCGCGGACCGCAGCGAAGGCCCCGGCGAGGCGTTCGTCGAGCGGGCCGCCGCACTGGGGCACGATGTCGAACCCGGGGGGCAGCCACGGGCCCGGCCTGCCGTCCAGCACCAGGACCCGCCGCCGGGCTGGCACCGTAAGCACGGTGTGCAGCGTGTCGGCGAGCGCGGCCTCGGCCAGTGCGGCGGCCTGCTCGTGCGTGCACGGCGGCACCAGCCGGGTCTTGACCCGGCCGGGGACTGGCTGCTTGGCGATGACGAGCAGGGTGGTAGCCGATTCCGGTGCCGAGGCGGTCATCGGGCGAGCACCTGACTCATGTCCCGCACGGTGCGTACGCAGCCTCCCACCGTGCCGGTCACCTTGGACTTTCCGATACGTGGCAGGTAGGTCACCTCAACCTCAGACACTCGCCAGCCGGCGGCTGCCGCGTTCATGACCATCTCCAGCGGGTATCCGAACCGCCGGTCGGCGAGGTTCAGGCTGAGCAGCGCCTCCCGGCCTGCCGCCCGCATCGGTCCCAGGTCACGGATCCCCAGTCCGGTACGGCGGCGGACCCGCCGTGCCAGTTCCCAGTTGGCCAGCCGCCCCAGCAGCGGCCAGGCGTTTCGCTGTTGCGTCCGGCGGCAGCCGAGGACCAGGTCGGCCTGGCCAGCTAGCAGGGGCCGGGTCAGGAGGGGAAACTGCCCCGGGTCAAGGCTGCCGTCACAGTCGCAGAAGCACACCAGGTCGGCGGTCGCCGCCAGCAGGCCGGCCTGGGCCGCTGCCCCGAAGCCCCGGGTTGGTTCGGGCACGACCGTCGCGCCGAGCGACCTCGCGACCTCGCCCGACCCGTCGGTGGAGCAGTTGTCGACGACAATCGGCCGAAAATTGGCTGGCATCCGGTCAAGAATCCAAGGCAATGCCGACGCCTCGTTCAGGCACGGCAAGATCACGTCAACGATCACGGTAGCGACGTTATTACAAAGCGTGGGCTGGCATTGGCCCTAGGGCCTTACAAAATGGAGAACTCAATCCTCGGGAGCCGGGCGCAGTTTCTCCTTTGCCGGGCAAGGAATTTATGACAAACCGAAGAAATATCTCGATATAATGCCGAAATGAGCGCTTGCCTGTTCCTGATGCGGTCAGGCGTTCTTAGACTCGGCTCGTGGACGCTCGCATTCTCGTTGTCGAAGATGACCTGACCGTGGCCGAGGTCGTCGTGGGCTACCTGCGCCACGCCGGGCTCGACACCCGGCACGCTGTGGACGGGCATACCGCACTGGAGATCGCCGCGACGTGGCGGCCCGATCTGGTCGTCCTCGACCTGATGCTGCCGGGAATCGGCGGCCTGGAGGTCTGCCGGCGCTTGCGCGAGGGGCAGGACGCACAGGGGCCACTGCCGGTGATCATGCTGACCGCGCTCGGCGAGGAGAGCGACCGAGTGCTGGGGCTTGAGAACGGTGCCGACGACTACGTGACCAAGCCGTTCAGCCCCCGGGAGCTGACCCTGCGTGTGCAGGCCGTCCTCCGCCGGGCCCGGACGGCCGGCACAGCGGCAGCGGCCACGCCGCAGCCCGTGCGCTCGGGACGGCTGGAGGTCGACGTGCCGGCCCGGCGCGCCCGCAGCGACGGCCGGGAACTGGAGTTGACCGTGCGTGAGTTCGACCTGCTCGCCTTCTTCGTCTCCCATCCTGGCCGCGCGTTCACCCGCGCTGAGCTGCTTGAGCAGGTATGGGGCTGGTCGTTCGGCGACCTGTCGACCATCACCGTGTACGTACGCCGGCTGCGCGACAAAGTCGAGCCGGAGCCCGCCTCGCCGGCCCAGCTCCAGACGGTCTGGGGCGTCGGATACCGCTGGGAGGCGAACCTGTCATGAACGACCAGATCCAGATCGTCCTGATCGCGGCGGGCAGCACCGCCGCCGTGGGCCTGGCCGGAATGGGCGTCGTCCGGCTGCTACGGCAGGCGTCGCTCCGCCTGTCCATCCAGGCGAGCGGGGCCGTGCCCGTGCTCGCGATCGTGGCCGGCACGCTCGGCAGCGCCGAGGCGATGTTCCTGTCCCAGCATGATCTCGGCGTCGTCGTGATGGTGTGCATCGTGGCCGGAATCGTAGCGTTCACCTTCAGCTGGCTGCTCGGGCGGCAGGTCGAGTCCGGCAGCGCGGCCCTGCGGCAGGCAGCGCGGTCGCTCGGCGACGGTGAGGGCCAGTTCCAGCCTCCGGTGCTGCCGCTGACGGCGGAGTTCGCGGCCCTGTCCCGGGAACTGACGGACACCAGCGCGAAGCTCGCGAAATCCCGCGCGCGGGAGCGAGCGCTTGAGCAGGCCCGGCGGCAGCTGGTGGCGTGGGTCTCCCATGACCTGCGCACCCCGCTGGCCGGGCTGCGCGCGATGGCCGAGGCGCTTGAGGACGGCCTGGCCGCCGATCCGCCGCGTTACCACAAGCAGATCCGGGCCGATGCCGAACGGCTGGCCACCATGGTCGATGACCTGTTCGAGCTGTCCCGCATCCATTCGGGCACCCTGCAGCTGTCGTCGGACCAGATCGGCCTGGATGACCTGGTTAGCGACGTGCTCGCAAGCACGGAGGCGCTGGCGCGGGACCGTGGTGTACAGCTGGATGGCAGCGCGACCAGGCAGCTCGCCGTCCACGCCGACCCGCGCGAGCTGTCCCGCGCGCTCACTAACCTGCTGGCCAATGCCATCCGGCACACCCCGCCGGGGGGTCGCGTGTACGTCGAGGCGAGGCCGGAGGACGGCGACGCCCTGCTGGCGGTCGCCGACAGCTGCGGCGGCATCCCGGAAGCCGACCTTCCTTATGTCTTTGACCTGGCCTGGAGCGGCACCGACGCTCGCAGCCCCGCGCCCGAAAGCGGCGCCGGCCTCGGCCTCGCGATCGTGCGCGGTGTCGTCGAAGCCCACCGGGGCAGCGTCCGTGTCGTGAACACCGAGGCCGGCTGCTGCTTTGAGATGAGGCTGCCCGCCTGCTCCTGAATCGCCTGCCCGTCAGGCCGGCACGCGGTCGGCCGGCGCCGCGGCGAACTGCGCGATCCCCTCGGCGAACGGCACGGTCGCCCGCCACTGCAGTTCCCGCCAGATGCGCTGGACGCGGTGACGTGCCGGACGTCGCCGAGCCGGTAATCGCCGGTAGTCACGGGGTCTGGGCCGCCATAGGCGTCGGCCAGCGCTGACGCCAGCTGGCCCACGGTACGCGGGGTGCCACTGCCGACGTTGTAGGCGCGCAGGACGCCTGGCCCGCCGGGGACACCTGTGCCCGTCAGCGCGTCAAGTGCGGCGACGGTGGCGTCGGCGACATCGCGGACGTGGACGAAGTCCCGTCGCTGCGCTCCGTCCTCGAAGACCCGCGGCGCGCGGCCAGCCGCCAGGGCAGAGCGGAAGAACGACGCCACCCCTGCGTACGGCGTGTCGCGCGGCATCCCCGGGCCGTACACGTTGTGATAGCGCAGCGCCACCGCCTGACCCGCTGTCGCCCTGGCCCAGGAACCGGTGAGGTGTTCCTGCGCGACCTTGGTCGCCGCGTAGACGTTGCGCGGCCCGAGCGGTGCATCCTCGGGCACCAGCTCCGATGACAGGGTCTCGCCGCAGCGCTCGCAGCGTGGCTCGAACCTGCCCGCGTCGAGGTCAGCGGCGTGTCGCGGCGGCGGCGTCGCAGCAAGCCCGTGCTCGGCGCACGAGTAGGCGCCCTCGCCGTAGACAACCATTGATGAGGCCAGCACGAGCCGTCTGGCTCCCGCACGGGCCATCGCGGCGAGCAGAACCGCGGTCCCGAGGTCGTTACAGCCGGCGTACAGGGGCGCGTCGCCGAAATCGACGCCGAGCCCGACCATCGCCGCCAGGTGGCAGACCGCGCTGACGCCGCGCAGCGCATCATCGACCGTCTGCGCGTCGCGGACGTCACCATGCACGAACTCGAAGCCGGGATCATTGGAAAACGAGCGGATGCCGCCTGGATGGACGCACGGCAGCAGCGCGTCAAGCACTCTGACCTCATGGCCTGCGCTCGCGAGCGCCTTGACAACATGGGACCCGATAAAACCTGCACCGCCGGTCACTAGTACTCGCATTCTCTGAGCCTACGTACGGTCAATTCCGGCGATCGCTGAAACCGGGAATTATCACCAGTTTGTGGGGCGGAAATTCCTTAGTTTGTAAGGCGCGCGGCAATTCCTTAGTTTGTAAGGCGGCAATTCCTTGCCGTCCTGTGGGGCGCACGCATGTAATACACGACGTGACCTTCAGCAGCAGTCCGGACATCAAGTCGCGTCCGCGCAGCGCCGGCCGGCCGGGCCCCGCCAGGCTGCCCTGGCGGCAGAGCACACCGCGCGCCGTGCGGGTGGCCGCGGCGCTGGCTGGCCTCGTCGCGATCTGTGCCTACCTGTACATCGCGCTGAGCCGGCTGACCTACCCGTTTGCCCTCGAATGGCTGGAAGGCAACTCGCTGGTCGAGGTACATCGCATCCTGGCCGGCCAGCCGCTGTATCCGGCGCCAACCGCTGGGTACGTCCCTGACGGCTACCCGCCGCTCTACTTCGCCGTATCGGCCGCGGCGGCGCGCATGTTCGGTATCTCCTACCTCCCGCTGCGGCTGGTGTCGCTGCTGTCCTCGCTCGCCTGTTTCGCCCTGCTGGCCCGCCTGGTCCAGCGCGAAACGGGGAGCATCGCGGCCGGGACCGGTGCCGCGGGCGTGTTCACCGCGACCTACTTGGCCACGGACACGTGCTTCGACGTCGGCCGGGTCGACTCGCTCTTCCTCGCGCTCAGCATTGGCGGCCTGTACGCCGCCCGGTGGATGCGGGGCACGCGCGGCGCCGTCGCCGTCGGGGTGCTGCTGGCTGCCGCGGCCCTCACCAAGCAGACCGGGCTTGCCGAGGGGGTGGCGGTGATCGCCGCCCTGATGGCAGGCCCGCGCCGCGGGCTCGCCTGCGTCGCCGCGCTGGCCGGAGCCACGGTTCTCGGCATCAGCACGCTCGTGCTCGCGCTCACCAGCGGCGGCTGGTACCTCTACTACGTCTTCGAGCAGATGGCCGAGCACTCACTGAGCGGCAGCGGCTTCGGCTGGTTCTGGACGGCCTTGCTTTCCACGATGGGCATCGCCGCGGGCGCCGCCCTGGTCGGCGCGCGTCGGGTGCCCCCCGTGCTGCTCGCGGGCTGCGCCGCGCTGGCGGTCGAGGGCTATGCCGCCTTGGTCCACAGCGACGGCAGCATCAACGACGTGCTGCCCGCGTACCTCGCCGTGGCGCTGCTCGCCGGCGTGGCCCTGGGCAGCGGACCGGCTTGGTGGGTCATCACGGTCTCAAGCGTGCTCGTCCTCGCTCAGTCGGCCTTCCTGCTGACCGGCTTCCACCCGTCCCTGGCGATTCCCACCAGCGCTGACCGCGCTGTCGGCGAGCGGCTGATAGCGGGTATGCGAGCGCTCGGCGGCACCATTGCGGTCCCAGCGGACCCCGGCCTGAGCGTGCTGGCGGGACTGGCGCCGACCGCGCACCAGGACGCGGCGCACGACGTGCTGCGGGCCACCGACCAGACCGCGATCGCAAGCTTCAGGCGCAGTGCCGCGAACGCGGTCGCCGCCCGCCGGTTCAGCGCGATCATCACCGATGGCCCGGGGCTGCCGCCCGGGTATCCGCCCTCGCTCAGCCAGTACTACCGCCTTTGCCCGCAGCCGCTGCTGGCCGGGGTCCCGGCCGCCCTGTTCCGCCCGGTCGCGGGGGTCCACACCCGCCCCGCCTCGGTATGGCTCCCCCGAGGGGGTGGCTCCTGCCAGGCCGCCGTCAGCCTCCTTGACGGAGCCGTTAAGGAGAATCGCTGATGAGATCACGCATAAAGTCGCGCCTGGAGAGTCCTCCCGGCCCGTTCCGCCGGTCGTTCTGGCGCAGCCCGATCCGCGGCCCGTGGCTGACCTCGATGTTCGGCCTGATGCTGCTGGCATCCATCCCCGTGGTGTTCGCCACCGGCCTGTTGTCCTACGCCGCCTACAACCCGGACCTCAGCCCGGTCAATGACGAGACCCGAGGCAAGGGGCTGCTCGGCTTCTACCTGTTCTCCTGGCCCACTCATCCTGTCTGGCTCTACCGGCTCAACCAGGGCGTTCACGTCACCCTGGGGCTGATACTGGTGCCGATCCTGCTGTTCAAGCTGTGGTCGGTGCTGCCGAAGCTGTTCGAATGGCCACCGGTGCGCTCGCCCGCTCATGCTCTGGAACGGCTGTCGCTGTTCCTGCTCGTCGGCGGGGCGGTGTTCGAGTTCGCCACCGGGATCTTGAACATTCAGACGTGGTACAAGTTCCCCGGGTCCTTCTACCCGCTGCACTTCTATGGCGCCTGGGTGTTCGTAGCGGGCTTCGTCGTCCACGTGACCCTCAAGCTGCCCGTCATGATCAGGGCGCTGCGGAGCCGCAGCCTGATCGGGGAACTGCGCTCCAACCTCAGCCGGACGCGCCCGGAGCCGCTGGATGCCGGGTACCTGGTCGCCGTGGAGCCCGCCGAACCGACGATCTCCCGGCGCGGCATCCTGGCGTTCGCCGGCGCGGGTTCGGCCCTCATCGCGATCCTGTCCGTGGGCCAGTCGCTGGGCGGCCCGCTGCGGCGGACCGCGCTGCTCGCCCCGCACGGCCAGGACGTCAGCGGCGGGCCCGGCGACTTCCAGGTCAACCAGACCGCGGGAAGCGCCGGGATCAAGGAGTCGGAGACCGGCGCGGCCTGGCAGCTCAGGCTCTTGCACGACAGCCCGGCCGGTCGCCCGCCTGTCGTGCTGCGCCGGGCCGACCTGCTCCGCATGGAACAGCACACCGCCAGCCTGCCGATCGCGTGCGTCGAGGGGTGGTCCACCGACGATCAGGCCTGGAGCGGTGTCCGGCTGCGCGACCTCGCCCGGCTGGCCGGCGTCACACGGCCGGCGAGCGTCCTGGTGCAGTCCCTGCAGCGCGGCGGCGCGTTCAGCCAGGCGGCCCTGACTGCGGAGCAGATCATGGACTCCGACTCACTGCTGGCCCTGCGGGTCAACGGGCCGGACCTCTCGCCCAACCACGGCTACCCGGCCCGGGTGATCGTGCCCGCCAACCCCGGCGTCCACAACACCAAGTGGGTCGCCAGCCTGACCTTCCGGAGTTGACGTGACCCGCCTACTGCGCTGGTACGGTTCCAGCCCACTCCACCTGCTCGCCATGATCGGCAGCTTCGCGCTCGCCGGATACGCCGCGGCCGAGCTGCTGCCCGTCAACCCCTTCGGCATCCTCGTGTGGTTCGTCGCCGCGGTCATCGGCCACGACCTCCTCCTGATGCCGCTGTACACGCTCGCGGACAGATCCGTCATGGCGGTCTTCAGGCACCACCCGCTGAAACTGCCCGCCGTGCCGTGGATCAACTACCTCCGCGTCCCCGCCGTGCTGTCCGGTGTGCTGCTACTCGTCTGGTTCCCGCTGATCTTCCGGCTGCCGAGCCATTTCCCGGTCTCGACGACCCTGCCGCTGAACCCCTACCTCTGGCACTGGCTCGCCGTGACCGGAGCACTGTTCCTGCTGTCAGCCACCGCGCTTGCCCTGCGGCTGGGAGCGGGCCGCCGTGCTGCACGGAATGGGCCTACGCCCAGCCAGGAAGCCGCCGTTCCCCCTGCGGACGGAACTCCTGATCATCCGGTACAGCCGGAGCCTACCGATCATCCCAATCAAACTCCTGCTGGTAAGACGCCGACCAGGCCCGGCGCTGACACTCTGAGGGACGTCGCCCCGCCGACGCTCCCCGACCCGGCCGAACCGCTCAACGAGACCACGGGTGCCTTCGCCCACGAGCGGACCGGCCTGACGGCCAGCGTGCCGACCGGCATGTCCCCGGCCGGGACCATCCTGCCCGACGCGGAGCTGCTCGACGTACACGGAACGGCCACGACGCTGTACGCCGCTACCGGGGCCGCCACGTCGGTCCTGCTCTTCTACAGGGGCAGCTGGTCCCCGTACAGCAACATCGCCCTATCCGCCTACCAGGAGCAGTTGCTTCCGCAGCTGACTGAACGCGGCATCAAGCTCATCGCCATCAGCCCGAAGAAGCCGGACGGGGCACTCACCATGCAGCAGAAGCAAGACCTGGCCTTCACCGTTGTTTCCGACCCTGGCAACATCATCGCCGGCCACCTCGGCATCCTCACGCAGCCGTCCGACGAGGCCCGTGCCGCCCAGCTGCAACTCGGACTCGACCTGAACAGGGTCAACGCCGACGGCACCGTCACCCTGCCGATGCCCGCCACCGTCATCCTCGATGTCAGCCACACTGTCCGGTGGATTGACGTCCATCCCGACTACAGCACCCGCACCGAACCCCAGCAGGTCATAGCCGCCCTTGACCACCTTGCCTGACCGCCGGTGCCTTGGTGCTCGAGCACGACTTCGGCCGCGTCATCATCCCGCTCGTCAAATGGTCCGCCTGCGCCAGCATGCCCGGCGCCATAGCCGCCGACCGCAGCGCTTGCCCGCTGGCAGACCTGGCTTCCGCACCGGCCAGTAACAAGGCAACGGCGTCTCGCTGACCAGGGCGCCGCCGTATCCCCGGCCGCTCCGGCAATACGTCGCTCTCGCTATTTGTATGCGTAGGGCTATTAAAGTATGTCCTAATGTTGCATGATGCGAATATTGCGAGCTGCAAAGTAGGCGGAGGCGCTGGTGGAAGCGGCCGTTGTGGACGCCGTGCTGACCGCGAGCCGGACGCTGGTTGCGGTCAGCACGCCGTCGCTGGGGGCGGCCGCCGAGCACACCACGACCGCTCAGTACCGGATGCTGGTCGTGTTGGCCTCCCGGGGATCGCAGCGGATGACGGACCTGGCCGCCGCGCTCGATGTAGCCCCGTCGACAGCTGGGCGGATGACCGATCGGCTGGTCCGCAAGCAGCTGGACCGCCGGCATCGCGCCCGGGGCGGATCGCCGGTCGGTGATGGTCTCGGTCACTGCGGCTGGCCGACAGGTCGTGGACGAGGCGACGGCGCGCAGGCGCGTCCTGATCGAGGACATTTTGGCCAAGCTGCCCAGAGGCCAGCAGCAGGCCATCGCCGCGGCCTTCGAAGCGTTCGCCGCCGCGGCGGGCGAGATTCCCGAGCATCTGTGGCCACCCGCCCCGGCTCCCGGATCTGCCGCCCGCGGGCGTTCCCGCTTGACGTTGCCCGCCAGGGACTGGATGCGGTCGAGCATCGCATCGAGCGCGGGGCTTCAGGCGGCTTGGTGTCGGATATCGAGAGCTAACCGAGTCCGGCAAACGGACGAGAAGTCACCACGCATGCTGAGCTGGGCTCCGCAATTGGCTACCGAGGGTGAGCAGGTAGCACGAGATCGGGCACGAACGGGCACGAGATCGCCGGGAGAGCCGTATCCGCATGACCGGAAAAGGCAGCCTGACCTGCGCATTCACACGGAGCGGGTGACGGGAATCGAACCCGCACTATCAGCTTGGGAAGCTGACGTTCTACCATTGAACTACACCCGCAGGCCGCACACCGGCCTCGTCGTCCCCGTAGGAACCCGACCAACGCGATGTACGCCCAGACATCGTACCGGACCCGGTAGGTTGCGAGCGTGCTGCTCTCTGATCGTGACATCAGGAAAGAGATCGAGTCCGGCCGGGTCAAGCTGGATCCGTATGCCCCGGAGCTGATCCAGCCCTCCAGTATCGACGTGCGGATGGACCGGTACTTCCGGGTCTTCGAGAACCATCGGTACCCGCACATCGACCCCGCGATCGAGCAGCCCGATCTGACGCGATTGATCGAGACGGTGGACGATGACCCGTTCGTCCTGCATCCCGGCGAGTTCGTGCTGGCCTCCACCTACGAGGTGGTGTCCCTGCCCGACGACATCGCGGGCCGCTTGGAAGGCAAGAGTTCCCTCGGACGGCTCGGACTGCTCACCCATTCGACGGCGGGCTGGATCGACCCCGGCTTCTC
>Ga0187890_10001493_pt1 | contig 16711 bp, 15 predicted proteins | sample June2016WEW_21_1_FD_133005 | JGI IMG/M metagenome (GOLD analysis project Ga0187890, IMG submission 133005) | Peatland microbial communities from SPRUCE experiment site at the Marcell Experimental Forest, Minnesota, USA - June2016WEW_21_10 | ecosystem: Environmental > Terrestrial > Soil >... | reverse complement strand
CAGCATGCCCATCGCGGCGCTCAGAATCATGATGCTCAGCCAACCTGGCCACGTCCAGTACGCAGCAGCGATTCCAATAACCAGCATGGCCGCGACCGATGCGAAAAGCCGATGCAGTTGATTACGCTGACCGGCCTGCACCACGAGTGTCCCCACGAAGATGCCCAGGAGAAAAAACGGAATCGGGAGGAAACTATGCCCCGCCGCGACGAGCTTGGCCTGTCCAGCTTGTGAACCGCCCACCGTTGTGTTGCCGCTCATGAAGGAAGCGAAAACACCAAATTTCAGAAACGTGTAGGAGTCCACGTACCCGGAAATCAGCGCCAGACCGGCGGCTCTCTGCCATTGCGCGCTTGCGGACTTTGGTAATGACCACACGCTGATTCCGATGCGACCGAAACCTTGAAAATTTTGGTCGTCGGAGTCTGACACACCCTTCTCTCAGCGGTCTACAAGATTGAAACAGCGTTGCGGGAAGGCGTCCCTGGCAAAAAACTTCTTGCCGTGGCTCACGGCGCCGCGCGTTCGTACCGCCCTGAAGCATGTGTGATTGCGAAACGATGGGTTTGGCGTGTTTCGACGAAAACATTCGTGGACAGGCGATCAATACGGGGTCGGTTCCACCGCAGATACCGCAGCGATGGGGCCGATTCCGGGCGGCCAGTTAATCGCGCAGGGCTAATGACGCTCGAGGTTCTTCATCAACGATCACTCGCGGTTCGCAGTGACTGGAGGCGCGACAAACACCAGCGAAACCAGGTACAGCAGAATCCCCAAGCCAATCAACGAAGCAGCCAGAAACGCAAACAGCACGAACGAGAGCGGATGAAACCACAGCAGACTCACAACCTCCAGCACCAGTCCCACAATCACCAAAAGGCTGGAAATCCGGAGCAGCCGCCCAATTCCGATTTCGCTGATCTTCATGGCGCAGGACTCCACATTTTTAGGTGGCTCAGATTCGCCACGTCGTGTGTTGTATCGTGGCAGCCGCTGGTGAGGCAGGACGTCTGCTCCGATTTCAGCGAATCCATCATCGCCGAGTGCACGGGATTCTCTTCAAACGCGCGCGCTCCCAGGTGGCAGTGCAGGCATTGCGCATTTTTGAATCCGCCCTCGATGCGGATTGCCGCGGGGTCCGGCGGAGTGCTCACGTATTGCATGTAGATCCGCTTCAAGCCTTGCATTTTGTCCTTCAGCGGACCGTAAATAGTGTAGTCCGCGTGGCAGGAAAAGCAGGCCATGTCCACCGGCACGCGATGATTCTGAAAATGCTGGGCCGGAATATGGCTGGCGTCATCCACATACAGGCTTTGACCGTAGGGAATCATCACGTGGCAGGAAACGCAGAAGCGAGTCTGTTCAGAGCGCTGCATGTGCGTGTTCATCCCGCCGACGATGCACAGCGCCGGAAGCACGCACAAACCAATGAACGCCAAAATCTTCCAGCTCGTAGCGCGCGTCAGAGAAGGACGAATCAGGAAGACTGAGGCCAGCACGATGCTCAGAACAATCTGACAGATCAGAACTCCAATCACCAAGCCTCCTACCCCCGCGCTGATTATCGCAGGTAAAGGTTCCGCTCAAGTCTGAACGACGCCTACTTCTTTTTTGCCAGCTCACGAACGTAACCGACCAGGCCCTTGATTTGGTCATCCGTCAATTTGCCCTTGTACGCCGGCATTTTGTTTTTACCGTTCGTCACTATGTCTATGAGTTGTGCATCGGTTTCCTTCTGCACGTCCGATGACGCGAAATCGTGCGCTCCGAGCTTGACACCCGCCGCGGTGGTTCCCTTTCCATCCTCGCCGTGGCACGCTGCGCATTTCGACTTGTACAGCGCCGGCGCATCTTGCGCGCGCAGCGGAGCGACGAGCACAAAAAGAATTCCAATGGCAGGCGCGACCAAACGTACGATGCGGATGACGCGAATAGACAGAGACTTCATTTGTTTCCTCCTTGTCGTGGTTGCTGAGTCATGATACACCTCGCCACCGTCACGGCGTATGGCGCTCAAAACGCATAGCGGAACGAGAATGTGGCGTTGCTACCGTTGAAATCCTGCAACTGAATGGGCGCGAGGCCGAACGGATTGGTGTTACCTGTTTCGTTGTAGCCGTAATAGTTCCAGGACATTTTGTAACTGAAGCCGCGATAGACGACGAATTCCAGCGAAGCATAAGGACGCTGGTAATTGAAATCCAGCGTGCCGGAAGGCGTCAGCGGATTCAGGAAAATGGTGTTGCCGCGCACGAAGCTGCCGCCATATCCCGCGCTTGCGGTCACGCGCTTGGTCGGTTTCCAGATCACCGCCGCATGCGCGAAATTATCTTTGCTGTTGTAAGTCGAAAGCGCCCCCAGCGGCGAAGGCGAGCCTGCGATCGGGCATGCCGGGCCGGTAGGGAGCTGCGGCACGCCCGAAGGAAAGGCGGACACCGTCACAGTCGCGGGGGGTGGCGCCGGATTCGCGGAGGTCATCGAGTAGGCAAAGCAGATCAACGATTGCGTGTAGACGTTCCAGTAGTTGTAGCCGAAATCGACGGACAAGTGCTGATTGCCCATGAAAAGCGCGGAAAAGCTGTAGGACCGGTCGTGCTCCAGATTGTCCACCGTGGAAACGTTGTCGCGGTTTTCGTTGATGTCCACCGCCGCATCCAGATTTACCCACGGCTTCGGCTTGTAATTCGCATGAACTTTGTAAGACTGCACCTGCCGCGGATCAATGCGCGTGAACGATGCGTCGTTGTAGCCGAATTCAAAATCGCCCGTGATGCGCAGCGCGTCGATCGGTCGCGCCACCACGCCGAACAACAGCGCCTGTTCGTTGATGGTGGTGATGTTGCGCGCCGTATCGTTGCCGTCTTCGGGAATGAGGTTGGTGGGCGAGCCTTCCACAACCGCGCCGGCCAATGTACCGGTGGTGATCAGCGTGCATCCGGCGGGCAATGCGCCGGCCACCAGCGCGCAGTCTCCGCGCGCCGCCAGAAAAAGGTTTCCCGCATTCCCCGCGGCGCCGCCCGGAAAGTAATACTCCCCGGTGTCAAACGTCTGATCCGCACTGGCAATCGTCCGGTTGGTGTAGAGGTAGCCTGCATGCACGGTGTAGCGCCTGCTGAAATCGTATTGCACCTCGAACGTGTTGGACTTGATGTTCTGCGCCAGGAATTGCATGGCAATTTCGTTGGTCACATCCGCAGCCGACGAAGCGGTGTGTTGCGGGCAACTCGCCTGGTTGTAAGGCGCCGCGGGGCAGTTCGTGGAGTTGAAGACTCCCGGTGCGAGCAACATCCCCACAACGCCGGGCCCCGGCGATGGGGTTCCGAACACCGCAGTGTCGGCCGTGTCCCACACGCCGGGAATGCGCCAGTTGTCGTAGCGGAACATATCCACGATGCGCAGCTTGTCGTTCACCGCATACACACCCGACCAGTCCGCATTCACCGAAACGCGCTTGGTCTTTACCGGGCCTCCGGAAGTATTGCCACGCTCCGCACTCCGGGCCGTCCAGCCGTTCACAACCTCATCCAGGTCTGAGAAGTGATAGTCGCTGGTGCTATAGCCCACCGAGCCGGAGGTTTCAAAGTTTTTGAAATAGTTCGATTGAAAGCGAAAGCGCTCGGTGGGCATGAAGTTCCGCGGGCTGGCCACCTGGCTGTAAGACAAATACCCGTTGCAGGTCGGCGTCGCGGTGTTGGGGGTGCCCACCACGACGGGCGTCGCGCAGGGCAGCGTCTCTGCCGGCGTCTGCGTGCTCCAAATGTTTCCCAGGTCCACCGGCGTGCCCGCCGGCGTGCCCTGTCCCGGCACCGTGCCCAGAATAAAACCGAAATTCCCGGGATTGACCAGGGGATTATCGCTGATCACATTGTCCTGCCGGTAGTAGCTCAGGAACTCGTCAAACGAAAGCGTGGTGCGCGGCAGAATGCGCACATCCACTCCCGCGCGATAGGCGTTGGTGGTATAGCTGTTATTCTGATTGAACGCCGAAATCGTGCCGCCATCGGTGGTAAACAGGCTGGGCCCTTCATCGCGATTGCGCGAATAGCCCAGGCGAAAGCGCACCTTCGATTGCGGCAGCAAAGTGAGATCGTAATCCTGCATGCGCCGCGTCAGATCCAATGCACGCAGCGAATTGTTTTGCGCCACGGCGGGAGTCGAACAGTTTGCCGGAGCACCCTGCGGGAAGGCCGCCGTCGGCGGACCCACGTAGCAGCCGGTGGTTAAAGACCCAGGCGGATTCAAGGAAGCCTGGTTCAGCGGGTTCGCATACAGGTTGTAATCCCAAAAGTTCTTATCGCGCCGGAAGAGCACGCGGAAGTCGTAGACCTTGTTCTTCTCAATGCGCAGGCGGCTCACATCGTTCGGATCGCCGCCATATCCGAAGTTGCTGAAGGTCAAATTGTCGAACAGGAATCCGTTGTGATCGATCGAACGCATGCTGAGGGAATAATCGAACAGGCGCAGCCCCGAACCCAGATTCTCAAACGTGTTATAGGTATCCATGTTGCCGCTGATTTCGCTGGCGCGATATCCGAATTCGATGGTCTGGTGAATATTGTAGCCGCCCGAATTGATCCCTTTCGATTCCCCGGAATCGTCCTGCGCGCGCGCTGCCGGCGAAAGAAACAGCGCCACCACAAAGATGACGGCAGGAACCCAGCGAACCCCCAGGCGACCTCTCATGGTTTATCTCTCCCCCAGCGAAAAACTCATTCGCGGCTCGTCGCTATGTTTCCTTTACCCGCCTTATTCCTCGGCAAAGCCGCCCTCATAACGCGCCCTACTTAAAGAACGTCGGATCGAAGTTCGAGCCGTGAATTTGTGAATGGCACAGCACGCAAGACTGGAAAAAGGTCGACTGATTGTGGAAGGAAGGCGCTCCCGGCGCCCCGCTGAAGCTGGACTGCGTATGGCACTGCAGGCAGAGCAGGTTTACGTTGCTCAGCTTCAACATATGCGGATTCGGTCCGCCATGCACCAGATGGCAGGACTGGCAGCCGTCAATCTTCACCGGCTGATGCTCGAATACAAACGGCCCCTGCTTGTCCGTGTGGCATGTGAAGCAGACGGCATCTTGGGTGGACGAAGTGCGCACCTGCTGGGGCTTCACCGTGCCGTGCACGTTGTGGCAATCGCTGCACTGGATCAGGCCTTCATTCACGCGATGGTGAAACGGCATGTCAAACTGGGCTTTTTGTGCCAGATGGCAGGAGTAGCAAAGCTCGGGCTGCGACTTCACCAGCATGAAATCCGACTCTTTCCCGTGGTGCGGCGAATGGCAGGCGATGCAACTGACGTCGCTCTTGCTGTGCTCCGAGTTGATGGCATTCATGTGCTGCGTGCCGCCCGCATGGCATTCCAGGCAGCGCGCGTTGATTTCCTTCGTGCTGTGATCCTTAAAAATGAATATCTTGGTCTTGTCCCCGCCGCCGTCCACGTGCGCCGAACCAGGACCGTGGCAATCCTCGCAACCGTGCTTGGCGATCCCGCCTTCCCGGTACGTCTGCTTCCAGTGCGCGCTCTTCTCCCACCCCGCATAAATATCCGCATGGCAAGTCTTGCAAGTCTCCGCCCCGACATACGTCGCTCCCCCAGCCTCTTGCGCCGAAGCAGGCGCTGCCGCTGCCGACACCTTCTGCCCTTGTGCCGGGAGCGCAAGCATGTCGGCCGCAGCCGCTGGAAGTTTCGCCGGCGCCTGGGCTGGCGCCGAAGGTCCTAGGAGGCAAACGAACCCAACCGCGACAATCATCGACCAGCGGACACGGTTCACAAACCGCATAAGGACTCCCCCCAGTTCACTGCGATGAACCTGAAACAAGTCCAGGCCATCCCTGCTGCAATACTTAGTACAGAAAGGAACGGAGCTTGGCAGTGATTTGAATCACACGACGACAAAAAACGCATGGCGGATCGATATGAAACGCGACACTTATGACAGCGCCGAATTCAGACTCCCAGGCCAACTTCCCGCCGCGCGTCAGCGAATTGAGCGATTCTTGCCAGGGCGTTTCTATCGCAAATGACCAGCAACGGAGTCTTGAGCTCGAGAATGTGTCTTTTCTTGAATCGCGAGATGATGCGCGCGACGGTTTCACGAGAGACGCCAATCATCTGGCCTATCTCCTCCTGGCTAACATCAAGAGTTACTTGAGAATGGCCCAGGGGACCAATCGGCACGGGCCGCAAGCCCAAAAGAAACCGCGCCAGCTTCTGCTCAGCCGATTGGCAGTGAATGGTTTTAATTTCTGCGAGCACTGAATAGTAAATCGCGCTGACCATTTCCGCGGCCGCGTAGGCTGCCGCATCCTTGGTGCGGAGGTGGCGGAGAAAATCATCGCGGGAAAGAAAGCTCAGCTTGGCGGATTCCACGACCTCTGCGGTGGCGCCGTGACTGAGACCCAGGATCGCCGCTGGGACGTCAAGTACCGTGCCGGAATCCACCAGGCCCAGGATGAGCGACTTGCCATTGTCCGAACTGGTGGAAAGCTTGATTCGCCCGCTCCAAAGAACATGGACCCCCAGGGCCTTCTGCCCTTGCGTGAACAGGATGGATCCCTGCGGGCGAGTGATGTGGGCGCTCGTCGCCTGGACCCCCAGTAGTCGTTCCAGCGACAGGTCGGACAGGACCGGGTAGGAACTCATGCGGTTGGGAAATGAAGCGAACTCCTGCACACCACGAACGGAAGCTCGCGGTTGAACGGACTCTTTCATGCCCGCCTCCCAGCGGACGGTAAGGCGCTAGCCACCTCACCGCTCCAGAGATCTTTTGCGTAGATTATTCTTCAGGCCCTGTGACTTAAATCACAGCAAAACGAGTAGGAAGCTGTGATACTCGCGCTTCTTTTTTCAAAAGCACGAGACGCACACATGGTTCCGAAATGCGGGAAGGGGGAATGGAGTGACTGGTCGTGCTCAAACAGCCCAACACTCTAGCTTGCCGATGAGCATAGTCCTTTTTGGGATAACACGCAACCCGGTCTTCGAAACGCACAACAACGATTCGGCCGACCAATCGGCTGGCGGGACTCCTTTACCCAATCTCAGTCACATTGGCCAAAGCTTCAGGAACATGACTCAACCTTGGACCCGGCGGCGAGTGGAGGACAGCGATGAACTCCGGCACACGGGCAATCCCCGCAGCGTTGCGGGCGCGCGGCGTCTCGCGGCGTGATTTCGTAAAATTCTGCAGCTCGATGGTTGCGACGCTGGCCTTGCCGCCGAGATACATTGGCGCGGTAATGAAGGCGCTGAACGAAGCCAACCGGCCCGTTCTGGTTTGGCTGGAATTCCAAGATTGCGCGGGAAACTCGGAGTCCATGCTCCGCAGCAGCAATCCGCCGGTCGCGGAATTTGTCTTGGACCTGCTGTCCTGGGAATATCACGAAATCCTGATGGCTGGCGCGGGCAAGCAAGCGGAAGACGCGCTGGAGCGTGTAGTTCGCGAGCACGCCGGTGAATACATTGCGGTAGTGGAAGGCGCCATCCCCACAGCCGATGGCGGAGTCTATTGCACGATTGGCGGCAAGGCCGCTGTGGACATCGCGAAACACGTCTGCGGCAGCGCCGCGGCCAACATTGCCGTGGGAGCCTGCGCCTGGGACGGCGGGTTGGTGCGCTCGAATCCCAATCCAACGGGAGCGCTCGGCCTGCACGAAGCGGTTCCGGGACTAAGAAATCTGATTAACCTGAGCGGATGCCCCCACAATCCCGCCAACACTGCGGCAGTGTTGGTCCATTACCTCACCTTCCACGATCTGCCGGCACTCGATCAGTACAACCGACCTCTGTTTGCCTACGGCGACATCATCCATGATCTTTGCGAGCGGCGCGCCCACTACGATGCCGGGCGTTTTGTGGAGGAGTGGGGAGACGAAGGCCACCGCAAAGGTTATTGCCTCTACAAAATGGGCTGCAAAGGCCCGGAAGCCAATTACAACTGTCCGACTGTGCGCTGGAACGATGGAACCAGCTGGCCCGTCAAGGCTGGACACGGCTGCATCGCCTGCGCCTCGCATCGTTTTTGGGATACAAAATCGCCCTTCTACAAGAGATTGCCCTCGGTGCCGGGGTTTGGCGTAGACGTCACGGCGGACCAGATCGGATGGGTGGCGACTGGCGCGGTTGCCGCGGCAATGGTGGCGCAGGTGGCGGGCAACGCTTTGCGCGACAGATTGCGGCCGAAGAAGGCTGGCGACGAAGCAGATGAGCCGGAGGATTCACGCAGAGCCTAGGAGGGATCAATGGCGCGGATTGTAGTCGATCCGGTCACGCGGATTGAGGGGCATCTTCGCATCGAAGCTCAAGTGGACGCGGGGATGATCTCGGACGCCTGGAGTTCCGGCACGATGTTCCGGGGAATCGAGTTGATCCTGCGTGGGCGTGACCCGCGCGAGGCTTGGATCTGGGCGCAGCGTATCTGTGGCGTCTGCACGATGGTTCACGCTCTTGCCTCTGTCAACGCCGTTGAAGACGCCCTGGGAATAGAAATTCCGGCCAATGCCCAGCTGGTCCGCAATATCATCGCGGCCACGCAGACGATTCAGGACCACGTTATTCACTTTTACCATCTGCACGCGCTGGACTGGGTGGACGTCGTCTCTTCACTAAAGGCGGACCCGGCGAAGACGTCGCAACTGGCGCAATCAATCTCCGATTGGCCGCTCTCCAGCGAAAAATATTTCAAGGGAGTGCAGGACCGCGTGAAGGCGCTCGTGGCGAGCAAGCAGCTCAGCCTCTTTGGCGCGGGCTATTGGGGGCATCCTGCCTATCATCTTCCACCCGAAGCTAATCTCATGGCCGTCGCGCATTATCTGGAGGCTCTGCAGTTCCAGAAGCAGTTCATCCGAATACACGCCGTGCTGGGCGGAAAAAATCCTCATTTGCAGACGTTCTTGGTCGGCGGCATGGCCACAGCCATGGACCCCAACGAGCCCGGTGCAACCATCAACCCGGAACGAATAGATTTTCTGCTGGAAGTGGCGAAATCCGCGCAGGATTTCGTAAATCAGGTCTATATCCCAGACGTCCTGGCGGTGGCGGCTTTCTACCCGGATTGGTTCGGACGCGGCGAGGGGCTGGGAAATTTCATGTCTTACGGGGGTTTTCCGCAGGGCTCTATCAAAGATTCCGCGAATTTCTTTTTGCCGCGCGGAATTATCCTGAACCGCGATTTAACAACCGTGCATCCGGTGGACACCGTCAACGTCTCGGAATACGTAAGTCACTCCTGGTACGACTACTCCAGTGGCGATCAGAGCGGCAAGCACCCCTACGACGGCGAAACCAATCCGAAGTACTCCGGGCCAAAGCCTCCGTACGAATTTCTGGATGTGAACGAAAAATATTCCTGGCTGAAGTCGCCGCGGTATCAAGACCAACCCATGGAAGTGGGCCCACTGGCTCGCCTTTTGATCGCCTATGCGGCCGGACAGAAAGATGTGCAAGCGCTGGTAAACGCTGCTCTGGCGAAATTGAAGGCTCCGGCGACGGCGTTGTTTTCAACCTTGGGGCGCATTGCGGCCCGTGCTCTGGAGACTCAGCTTCTGGCGGAACGCCTCCCCGGGTGGGTGCAACAGCTGGGGAATAATGTGGCGCAGGGTGACGTCCGCATCCACAACGGCGAGAAGTGGGATCCGAAATCGTGGCCTAAATCCGCGCGCGGTTTTGGTTTCTTCGAAGCGCCGCGTGGATCCTTGGGGCACTGGGTGGAAATCGAAGATGCGGCGATCAAGAATTACCAGGCCGTCGTTCCTTCCACATGGAACGCCGGTCCCCGCGACGCCCGAGGACAGCGCGGCGCATATGAAGCCGCGCTCCTTAAGACGCCGGTGGCAGATCCCGATCGTCCGTTGGAAATTCTGCGCACCGTACATTCTTTTGACCCGTGCCTGGCTTGTGCCGTGCATGTGGTCGACGCTCATGGCCATGCCTACGCTCGCGCCCATGCCTGACGAGTTGGAGGACCGCACATGAAAAAGACGCTTCGAGAGCAAGGTCACGGAGCGCAATGGAGACGACCTGCGCACGGACAAGTCCGGGTGTACGTCTGGGAATGGCCAGTGCGCGCGGCGCATTGGGTGATCGTCGCCACCATTGGTTCTTTATCGGTCACCGGCTATTACATGCACGCCCCGTTCGTGATCTCGCACGGCAGAACTGCATACGTGATGGGTACCATGCGCTTCGTGCATCTGCTCTCCGGCTTCGCGTTTCTCTGTGCCGTGCTGATGCGCATCATCTGGATGTTTTGCGGCAACCGCTGGGCCTACTGGGACCAGTTCATTCCCACCACCAAGAAACGTCTGAAGGATCTGTCCGAATCGGGCCGCTATTACGCCTTCATGACCTGGTCGCCGAAACCACAGATCGGCCACAACGCCCTGGCGGGCGCCTCGTATGCAGTGATTTACGCATTCGCGATTCTGGAGATTTTTACCGGCCTCGCGCTCTACTCTCAAGTTCTGGGAAGCCGAACGCTCAGCTTCTTCTTCGGCTGGCTGCCCCGCTTGGTGGACATCCAGTGGCTGCGCGAGATTCATTTCCTGGTGATGTTCGTGTTCTGGATGTTTTTCATTCACCACGTGTACACCGCAATTCTGGTTTCGGTGGAGGAAGAGAGTGCGGTGATGGAAAGCATTTTCAGTGGTTACAAATTCGTGCCGGAACATGAACTGGCGGCAGCCATCGCGGACGAAGGCGATTCTGTTGCTGAGCTGCAACCCGCACAAATCGCGACCAAGTCCGTGGCCCCGCAAAAATCCCAATCACGAGCGTGATATGAAAGATTCCTTTCCTTCAGGCACCGTGGTTATAGGAGTGGGCAATACGATCCTCTCCGACGAGGGTCTCGGCGTGCATGCCGCCAGAATGCTGCAACTTGATTCGCGTGCACCCGCCGGCGTCACGATCCTGGACGGCGGCACGCTCGGACTGGAGTTAATTCCCTACGCTGCGGATGCATCCTGTGTCCTCTTCCTGGATGCCATGGATTCCGGGAGCGCCCCGGGAATGCTCGCCCACATGACCGGTAAGGATTTATTGAATGCCTCCAGCGGCAGGAGCGTTCATCAATTGGGCATCGCCGACCTCATCGCCGCGCTCTTTCTGGTGTCGGCCAAGCGGCAGGAAATCGTGGTGCTGGGCGCTCAACCTGGCAACACGGACTGGGGTACGACTTTGTCTCCGGCGGTCGCGGCTGCACTCCCCTCTCTCGTCGATGCAGCCGTGGCGCAACTCCAATCCTGGACAGAATCACCCACTACTTATTCGCCACTCGCTCCGGCCAAGCTGGAGCTCGCACAATTCTCAACTCCACCGGATTATGCGGGCTCCCCGGAAGGAGACTTGTAACGTGTGCCTCGCCATACCGGGAAAAATCGTCACGAGCGACGTGCAGAACGGAATTCGCATCGGACGCGTGCAGTTCGGCGGTATCACCCGAGCGACCTGCCTGGACTTTGTTCCCGAAGCCTCCATCGGAGATTACGTGATTGTGCACGTCGGGTTCGCCATCAGTCTCGTGGACCGTGAAGAGGCGGAGCGCAGCTACGCATTGCTCGAGTCCATGGGATTGCTCAACGGGGAATTGCAATCAGATTTGGAAGATTTGCTAGCCGATAAATAAGCCGCTACGCGAAACGTTTGGAAGGCGCGCATGAAGTATTTGGACGAGTACCGGGATGGCAAAATCGCTCGCGGAATTGTCGCCGAGCTGACCCGCCGTGCCGCGCGACCCTGGGTGTTAATGGAGATTTGCGGCGGCCAAACTCACACCCTGATGCGTTACGGCATCGATGAGATGCTGCCTGCCGGGATTGAACTCGTGCACGGGCCGGGATGTCCCGTGTGCGTCACTTCGCTTGAAACCATCGACAAAGCCATCGCCATTGCCTCGCGTCCCGACGTAACGCTGATCTCTTTCGGCGACATGCTGCGCGTGCCGGGCTCGCATTCCGACCTCTTCCAGGTAAAGGCACAGGGCGGGGACGTGCGCATCGTGTACTCTCCCACCGAAGCCGTGAAGTTCGCTGGCGCGAATCCGGGCCGCAAAGTGGTCTTCTTCGCTGTTGGATTTGAGACGACTGCCCCCGCGAACGCCATGGCCGTCTGGCAAGCAAAGCGCCAAGGCGTCACCAATTTCTCGCTGCTAGCCTCGCACGTCCTGGTGCCGCCCGCGATGCGAGCGCTGTTGAGTTCAGGCCGCAATCGCGTTCAGGGCTTCATCGGACCGGGGCACGTTTGCACCGTGATGGGATACCACGAATATGACGAGCTGGCCCTTGAGTTCCACGTGCCGATTGTCGTAGGCGGATTCGAGCCGCTGGATTTGCTGGAAGCCATCCTCATGCTTGTCACCCAATTGGAAGAAGGCCGCGCGGAAGTGGAAAATCAATACGTACGCTCCGTGACTTACCAGGGCAACTTGCACGCCCGAAAAATATTGGCGGAGGTTTTCGAGGTTTGTGATCGCAAATGGCGCGGCATCGGCGCGATCCCGAAAAGTGGTCTCAGTCTCCGCCAAGAATATGCAGAATTCGACGCTGATCGCCTTTTCGGGACGGCAGCGATCACCGCTGAAGAGCCCGCCGAGTGCATCAGCGCCGAAGTGCTGCAGGGTTTGAAGAAACCTACGGACTGTTCCGCGTTCGGAACCCGCTGCACGCCTGAAAATCCTCTCGGTGCTCCCATGGTCTCTTCCGAAGGCGCGTGCGCCGCGTACTACCGATATCGCAGATTCGCGGCCGCAGCAAAGGCGAGCGACTGATGCCGCAAGAAACGAAACTCGATCTGGCCTTCCATTGTCCCATGCCGATTGCAGCCACGGATTCCATCCTGCTTGGCCATGGCAGCGGAGGCCGCATGAGCGCCAACCTGCTTCGGGACATTCTGCTTCCGGCTCTGCAGAATCCAGTGCTCAATCGCCTGGATGACCAGGCCATTGTGGATGTTGGTGGTTCTCGTATCGCGTTCACCACCGATTCTTTCGTCGTCAAGCCGCTGTTTTTCCCCGGCGGCGACATCGGAACCCTCGCCGTGAATGGAACCGTGAATGATCTGGCGATGGGCGGAGCGCAGCCTCTCTTTCTCAGTCTGGCGCTGATTCTGGAAGAAGGGCTTCCGTTCGATACCTTGCGCCGTGTCTTGGAATCGATCCGCGTCGCTGCGGCCATTGCCGGTGTCACCGTCGTTACCGGAGACACCAAAGTCGTCGAGAAGGGAAGTGGCGACGGGTTATTCGTAAACACCTCGGGGATCGGGCTCGTCTCGTCCGAATTGCAGCTTTCCGCCGATCAGGCCCGGCCCGGAGACCGCGTTCTGCTTAGCGGAACCATCGGCGACCATGGCATCACCATATTGTCCCAGCGCGACGGCCTCGAATTCGAAAGCGCCATCGCTAGCGACACGGCTGCGCTGCACACCCTGGTTTTCGCCATGCTTCGCGCCAGCTCTGAAATCCGTTGCCTGCGTGATCCCACTCGCGGTGGCGTCTCAAGTTCTTTGAATGAAATTGCGGCAAAGGCGCGCGTGGGCATCGAACTCGACGAGCAAGCCATCCCCATCCGCGAAGAAGTTCAGGGCGCCTGCGAGATGCTGGGACTGGACCCGCTCTACGTTGCCAACGAGGGAAAGCTGCTCGCAATTGTGGCTCCCACGGCTGCGGAACGGATTCTCGAAGCGATGCAGCTGCATCCCCTCGGCCGCAACGCGCGGATCATTGGAACCGTAAGCGACGCACACCCGGCGATGGTCACGCTGCGAACACGCTTGCGGACATCGCGCATTGTTGATCTGCTCTCCGGCGACCAACTGCCGAGAATCTGCTGAGCGTCGTCCGTGCACGAAATGGGAATTGCCAATTCGGTGCTCGAAGCGGTTCGTGTGGAATCGCTCCGCTTCCCCGACGGCCATATTTATAAAGTCGGCGTGCGCATCGGCGAATTGGCGGGCGTGGCTCCGGACGCGTTGCGTTTTTCTTTTGAAGCTCTTCTGCGCGGTTCAGAACTCGAGCCGCTCACGCTGGAGATCGACTACTGCCCGCGCCGCTATCAATGCCGGGCCTGCGCGCACGAATATCCCGCGACGATTTCGGATTTGGCATGTCCGCGGTGCGGTGCCGTCGAATCCCTGTTCTTGGGCGGCGACGAACTGGAGCTGTCCTATCTGGAGGTTGAAAATGGAGCGTGTGTGGCTGGAACGTAAGGTCTTGAGCGAAAACGACCGCCTTGCTGCAGCCTTGCGCGAGCGCTTCGCCGAACACAATATATTGTGCCTCAACCTGATCAGTTCGCCCGGCTCCGGGAAAACCAGCCTGCTCGAACGCACTCTGGAAAACTTCGATTCCGGCGAACGCGTTGCGGTCCTCACGGGAGACATCCAAACGGAAAACGACGCGAAACGGCTGGCGCGCTCTGGCTTTCCTGTGAAGCAGATCACCACCGGCGGAACTTGCCACCTCGACGCGGCCATGATCGATAGGGCGCTTCAGGATTGGCATTTGGAAGATATCGATCTCCTGTTGATTGAAAACGTCGGCAATCTGGTCTGTCCCTCCAGCTACGATCTGGGTGAAGCCGCCAAAGTGGTCGTACTCAGCGTTACCGAAGGAGAAGATAAGCCTCTCAAGTATCCTTCTATTTTTTTCAAATCACAGTTGCTCGTCTTGAACAAGATTGATCTGCTTCCCTACGTGCCCTTCGATATCACGGCTGCGGAGCAGAACGCCCGGCTGGTCCACCGCGACATGGAAATTGTTCGAGTGTCCTGCCAGACGCGCGCAGGAATTTCGGAATGGCTCTCCTGGCTGGCACGCCGACGTGAAAAGTCGCTCGCCGCAGCTTCGGCACCCTGAAGGCCCTATGCAAGTCCGCAAAGAAATTCAAGTCGCTGGGATCGTGCAAGGAGTCGGCTTCCGGCCCTATGTTTATCGCCTCGCGACGCATCGCAAGCTCTGCGGCAGCATTAGTAACACTCCCGCCGGAGTCACAATCGAAGTGCAAGGCCCGCCGGACAAAGTCGAGGATTTCGTCGCGCGCCTGCCGCAGGAGGCGCCGGCGCTTGCGCACATCACGCGCGTGGAGGTTCGCGAGATTGCCTGCGCGGCTGCGCGCGACTTTGAAATTTTGTCCAGCCGCAGCGGCGAGCCAGTCGGCGCGCTGATTTCGCCGGACGTGGCGGTCTGCGCCGATTGCCTGCGCGAGCTGTTCGATCCTCGCGACCGCCGCTTTCTTTATCCATTTATCAATTGCACGAACTGCGGGCCGCGCTTCACGATCCTGCGTGACGTTCCCTACGACCGGCTGCGCACGTCCATGTCGGTGTTTGCCATGTGTGAGCAATGTCGCGCGGAATATGAGGATCCGCAAAATCGCCGCTTCCATGCGCAGCCCAATGCCTGCTGGCAATGCGGCCCGCGGCTGGAATTCTGGAGCGCGCGGGGCGAGCAACTGGAAGCGCATAATTCCGTCGCGGCTGCTGTCGAGCTGCTGCGCGCCGGCAAGACCGTTGCCGTGAAAGGCCTCGGTGGATTTCACCTCGCGGTGGATGCGTTGAACGCGGCCGCGGTAGAGCGGTTGCGGCGGAAAAAACGGCGCGTGGAGAAACCCTTCGCCGTGATGGTGCGCGATCTGCAAAACGCTGGCTGGCTATGCAGTCTCGATGCCGATGCAACGGAACTCCTGACCAGCCGGCAACGGCCCATCGTGCTGCTGCCGAAAACAAGACACGCCTCAATTCCCGAGATCGTGGCGCCCGATCAGCAGGAGCTTGGCATTTTCTTACCCTATACGCCGCTGCACCATTTGCTCTTTGCCGCAGGCGGGTTCACGGCGTTGGTCATGACCAGTGGAAACCTGAGCGAAGAGCCGATCGCGATTGACAACCATGAAGCTGTAGCGCGCTTGGCGAATGTCGCCGACTGCTTTCTTGTGCACGATCGCCGCATTCTCCTGCGCTGCGACGACTCGGTGGTCCGCCATTCGGCCGGTAAGCCGCGGCAGATACGCAGGTCGCGCGGATATGTGCCGGCGCCCGTGCGATTGCATCAGGAACTTCCGCAGATACTCGCCGTCGGCGGAGAACTGAAAAATACAATTTGTCTCACACGCCGCGATCTCGCCTTTCTGAGCCAGCACATCGGCGACCTGGAAACCATCGAGAGTTTCGATTTTTTTGGCGAGGCCATCGCCCATCTTTCCAGGATTCTCGAAATCGAGCCGCAAATCATTGCCTACGATCTTCATCCGGATTATCTATCCACCAAGTGGGCATTGGCGCGGACAGGCATTCGTCTTGTCGGCGTGCAGCATCACCATGCGCATATCGCCGCCTGCATGGGGGAGAACCACGTGAATGGTCCGGTCATTGGGCTAGCCCTGGACGGCACTGGCTTCGGCTCCGATGGGCAACTTTGGGGCGGCGAAGCCCTTATCGCGGACTACGCAGGGTTCCAGCGCGCGGCGCATTTCGCCTACGTGCCGCTTCCCGGCGGCGCTGCAGCGATTCGCGAACCTTGGCGCATGGCTGTGAGCTATTTGGAGCTAACGTTTGGCGAGGATTTCCGTAACCTTGATATCCCGTTTGTGCGAAATCTAGACCGCGCGAAAACCGATGGAATCCTGCGCATGATGGCCCAGCGGGTGAATTCTCCGATGAGCTCCAGTTGCGGCCGGCTGTTCGATGCCGTCGCCGCGCTGATTGGCGTTCGACAAGAAGT
>Ga0187890_10001491_pt1 | contig 16726 bp, 11 predicted proteins | sample June2016WEW_21_1_FD_133005 | JGI IMG/M metagenome (GOLD analysis project Ga0187890, IMG submission 133005) | Peatland microbial communities from SPRUCE experiment site at the Marcell Experimental Forest, Minnesota, USA - June2016WEW_21_10 | ecosystem: Environmental > Terrestrial > Soil >... | reverse complement strand
GCACGGCCACACCCTGCGGGCCAAGGCGGCCGCGCACGACGTGCCCGTCGCCGTGGACAGGGTCGTCGACAAGCTCGAGCACCAGGTGGAACGGTTGAAAGGAAAGTTGGTGGGCCGCTCCCACCCCCGCCGATCCCACGCCGTCTCCTAGGGCCGGCGGCGCGCCGGGCGGCGACCCCGGGGCACCGGCGCGGCTCGGCGCAGTCTCCGTAGGGGCGGCGTGGCGCGGCGCCGGACCGGGCGGTGGCCGCTGAGCGGGTATGGCCCGGCGGTAGACTCCCGGCGTCATGTCACCCAGTGTCTTCACGCGCGTCCTGCGGGCCGGCGAGGGAAAGAAGGTCCGCCGACTGGCCGAGCTCGTTCCGCTCGTGAACGAGCTCGAGCCCGAGATGGAAGGCCTGTCCGACGACGAGCTCGCCCATCGGACCGTCCTGTTCAAAGAGCGCTACGACAACGGGGAGACCCTCGACGACCTCCTGGTCGACGCCTTCGCCACGGTGCGCGAAGCAGCCTGGAGAGTGCTCGGCCAGCGCCACTTCGACGTGCAGCTCATGGGGGGCATGGCGTTGCACTTCGGGTGGATCGCCGAGATGAAGACCGGTGAGGGAAAGACCCTCGTCTCGACCCTGCCGGTGTACCTCAACGCCTTGTCGGGGCGGGGCATGCACGTCATCACCGTCAACGACTACCTGGCCCGCCGAGACGCCGAGTGGATGGGCCAGGTGCACCGGTTCCTCGGGCTCACCGTGGGCCGGGTCAGCCCCGAGCTCCCCGACTTCACCGACAAGCGCGAGGCCTACGCCTGTGACGTGACCTACGGCACCAACACCGAGTTCGGGTTCGACTACCTGCGCGACAACATGGCCCGGTCGCGCGAGCACATGGTGCAGCGGGGCCATGTCTACGCCATCGTCGACGAGGTCGACTCCATCCTCATCGACGAAGCCCGGACCCCGCTCATCATCTCGGGGCCCGCCTCGGAGTCCGCCAAGCTCTATTACCAATTCGCCGGCTTGGCCCGCACCCTGAAACGCGACGAGGACTACGAGGTCGACGAGGAGAAGCGCATCGCCTACCCGACCGAGGCGGGCATCGCCAAGGTCGAGAGCCAGGTCGGCGTGGACAACATGTACGACCTGGTGTCGGTCAACTACGTGCACCACCTCACCCAGGCCCTGCGGGCCAAGGAGCTCTACGAGCGGGACAAGGACTACCTGGTCTCGGGGGGCGAGGTGAAGATCGTCGACGAGTTCACGGGCCGCACCCTCGAGGGGCGGCGGTGGTCCGACGGGCTGCACCAGGCGGTGGAGGCCAAGGAGCGGGTCCGGATCAAAGAGGAGAACCACACCTGGGCCACGGTCACCCTCCAGAACTACTTCCGGCTCTACGAGAAGTTGTCGGGCATGACCGGGACGGCGGAGACCGAGGCGGCCGAGTTCGCCACCACCTACGGGATCCCGGTGGTGCCCATCCCCACCAACGTGCCCATGGTCCGCGAGGACCAGCCCGACCTCATCTACAAGTCCGAGGACGCCAAGTTCGCAGCGGTGGTCGACGACATCGTCGAACGCTACGAGACGGGCCAGCCCGTCCTGGTGGGCACGGCCTCGGTGGCCAAGTCCGAGCAGCTGTCGCAGCTGCTCGAGCGCCGGGGCATCCCCCACGAGGTCCTCAACGCCAAGCAGCACACCCGGGAAGCCGAGATCGTGATCCAGGCCGGTCGCCTCCACGCCGTGACGGTGGCCACCAACATGGCCGGCCGGGGCGTCGACATCCTGCTCGGGGGCAACCCCGAGGGACTGGCCCGCCACGAGGCCATCGGCCAGGGCCTCGACCTCGACGAGGAGGCGGGGGCGGCGGAGTACGAGAAGCTCCTGGCCAAGTTCGAGAAGGAGTGCGGGGAGGAGGGTGACCAGATCCGCGAGCTGGGCGGGGTCTACGTCCTCGGGAGCGAGCGCCACGAGTCCCGGCGCATCGACAACCAGCTCCGGGGACGGTCGGGCCGCCAGGGCGACCCCGGCGAGAGCCGGTTCTTCCTCTCGCTCGAAGACGAGCTCATGCGCCTCTTCGCCACCGGCGCCATGCAGTGGGTCATGGGCCGGACCCTCCCCGACGACGTGCCCATCGAGGCCAAGATGGTCACCAAGGCCATCGAGCGGGCCCAGCACACCGTGGAGGGTCGCAACGCCGAGATCCGCAAGGACGTCCTCAAGTACGACGAGGTCCTCAACGAGCAGCGCAAGGTCATCTACGCCCGCCGGCTGCAGATCATCGACGGCGAGGACCTGCGGGAGCACACCGAGGAGCTGCTCGAGGAGACCATCGACGAGCTGGTGCGCTCGGCGTGCCCGGGGGACTTCCCCGAAGCGTGGGAGTTCGAGCGGCTCCTAGCCGAGGTGACGCAGTACTACCCGACGGGGTTCACCGTCGAGGACCTGACCGAGGCCACCACGGCGTCGCAGATCGCCGAGAGCCTCCTGGCCGAGGCCCTCGACGCCTATCACGAGCGCGACGCAGTGTTCCCGGGGGGCGAGGACGAGGCCCGGGGCGTCGAGCGTGAGGTCATGCTGCAGATCATCGACCAGCGGTGGCGCGACCACCTGGCCGAGATGGACTACCTGCGCGAGGGGATCAACCTGCGGGCCATGGGCCAGCAGGACCCGCTGGTGGCCTGGCAGCGCGAGGGGTTCTCGATCTTCGGCCAGATGATGGACGCCATCGACGACGACTACCTCCGGTACGTGATGCACGTGCAGGTGGTGGCCGAGCCCGCCGCCGAGCCCGACCTCACCCAGGCCAGCTACCAGGCCGCCGACGACCCCGTCCAGGGGGCGAGCCTCCTCGAGGCCATGCGGTCCTCCATCCCCCCGCCCGACGTGGCCGCGGCGGGCGAGGGCGTGCCCGCCGGGCTCGACGGGGGAGGGATGCTCGCCCCCGGGGGCCAGGTGTCGCCGCGCCATCAGGCCGACGACGAGACCCAGGCCCCCATCGTGAAAGCGCCCAGCGAGAAGCTGGGGCGCAACGAGCCGTGCTGGTGCGGGAGCGGCAAGAAGTTCAAGCTCTGCCATGGCGCGGCCTGAGCCGTCGGGCGCCGGCGAACAGCGAGACCTCCGGGGCGAGCTGGCGGCGCTGCGCAAACGCCTGGAAGAGGCGCAGGGCTACCTGGGGGAGGAGCAGTTGCGGGCCCGACGGGCCGAGCTCGAGACCGAGGTGTCGCGGCCGGACCTGTGGGACGACCCCGACCAGGCCCGGCGGGTCACCTCCGAGTTCAGCTCGGTCAACGCGGACATCACCATGCTCGAGGAGCTCGACGCCAAGTTGTCCGACACCGAGGTCCTCCACGACCTCATGCTCGAGGAGTCCGACGACTCCTTCGGGACCGAGCTCACCGAGGCCGTCGACGACCTCACCAGGAGGCTGTCGGACCTGGAGCTGCGGTCGCTGTTCTCCGGTGAGTACGACGAGCGCGACGCCATCGGGGAGGTGCACGCCGGCGCGGGCGGGACCGACGCCCAGGACTGGTGCGAGATGCTGCTGCGGATGTACCTCCGGTGGGCCGAGCGGCGGGGGTTCGCCTTCGAGGTCGACGAGGCCACCGAGGGCCAAGAGGCCGGGCTGTTGTCGGCGACGTTCATCGTCAAGGGCCGGTTCGCCTACGGGTTGCTGTCGGCGGAGCGGGGCGTGCACCGGCTGGTGCGGATGTCACCGTTCGACTCCCAGCACCGCCGCCAGACCAGCTTCGCCACGGTGGACGTGATCCCGTTCCTCGAGGACGCCAGCTCCGAGATCGACATCGACGACAAGGACCTGCGCGTCGACACCTACCGGTCGTCGGGGGCGGGGGGCCAGCACGTCAACAAGACCGACTCGGCGGTGCGGCTCACCCACCTGCCCACCGGGATCGTGGTGTCGTGTCAGAACGAGCGGTCCCAGCACCAGAACAAGGCCCGGGCCATGCAGATCCTCGCCGCCAAGCTCGTCGAGTTGCAGCGGGCCGAGCGCCGGGCCGAGCTCGACGAGCTGTCGGGCCCCAAGGCCGACAACGCCTGGGGGAGCCAGAGCCGGTCCTACGTGATGGCGCCGTACCAGATGGTGAAGGACCACCGCACCGGGTACGAGACCGGCAACGTCGAAGCCGTGCTCGACGGCGACATCGACGCCTTCATCGAAGCCGAGCTCCGCCGCCGCCGTCCTGTGGGCGGCTGAGGACCGCAGGTGGTGGCCCGTCATGTGTGGGGTGGAGCGAGGCTGGTAAGGTCACGTTGCCCTCATGTGCCACAACGGCCGATGGCGGTTGGGGCATGCCGCCGAGGACTTGCTCGATGATCCGATTCGAGAACGTCACCAAAACCTACAAGAGCGGCTCCATCGCGCTGCGCGACGTGTCGATCGACATCGACAAGGGCGAGTTCGTCTTCCTGGTGGGCCCGTCGGGCTCGGGCAAGACGACCTTCATCCGGTTGCTGCTACGCGAGGAGGACCCCGGGGACGGGCGCATCTGGGTGGCGGGCCGCGACATCTGCCACCTCAGCCAGTGGCGGATCCCCTATCTCCGGCGCAACATCGGGTGCGTCTTCCAGGACTTCCGGCTGCTTCCCAACAAGACGGTGTTCGAGAACGTGGCCTTCGCGCTCGAGGTGATCGGGCGACCCAAGCACGTGATCGCCCTGCAGGTCCCCCAGGTGCTCGACCTGGTGGGACTGTCGAAGAAGCACGAGAGCCTGCCCGGCGAGCTCTCGGGCGGTGAGCAGCAGCGGGTGGCGGTGGCCCGGGCCTTCGTGAACCGGCCTCTGGTGGTGCTGGCCGACGAGCCCACCGGGAACCTCGACCCCGCCACCAGCCAGGGGATCATGCGGTTGCTCGACAGGATCAACCGCACCGGCACCACCGTGGTGGTGGCCACCCACGACGCCGGCATCGTCGACCAGATGCGACGGCGGGTCATCGAGCTCGATCACGGGACGCTCGTGCGCGACCAGGCCCGGGGTGTCTACGGCATGGAGCCCGACGGGTTGTCGCGGGGCGGGGCGCACTGACATGCCGGTCTCTTTGGACTACGTGGCGCGCGAGACGGCCTCGAACCTGTGGCGCAACCGGTTGATGACCATCGCCGCGGTGCTCACCGTGGGGGTGTCGTTGTCGCTCGTGGGGGCGTCGCTACTCCTGCGCCAGGGGGTGGCCCATGCCACCACCCAGTGGGCGCACGGCGTCGACGCCATCGTGTGGCTGAAGCCCAACATCTCGACGGCCCAGCGGGACTCGGTGCAGCAGCAGGTGCACCAGCTCCCCTTCGTCCGGTCCACCACCTACCGGTCCCAGGCCTACGACCTGGCCGAGGCCAAGCGCCTCCTCACGCCGCCCGAGTACCAGGTGCTGACGGTCGGCACCATGCCGGCGTCTCTGCGGATCCAGCTCGACAACCCCAACGAAGCCCTGGCCATCGCCCGCCAGTTCGGCCGGTATCCGGGGGTGAAGAGCGTGGCGGTGCCGACCAAGACCATCCACAACATCCAGACGGTGAGCAGGATCTTGCAGTTGGTGTTCTTCGTGCTGGCGGTCATCTTGCTGTTGTCGGCGTCGGTGCTCATCATCAACACCATCCGGCTGGCCATCTTCGCCCGGCGACGAGAGGTGTCGGTGATGAAGCTCGTCGGCGCCACCAACTGGTTCATCCGGGTGCCGTTCATGTTCGAGGGTGTGGCCCAGGGACTGTTCGGGGCGTTGTTCGCCTCGCTCACGGTGTTCTCGCTGCACTTCCTGCTCGACAGCTTCTCCAACACCCAGACGGGGAACATCTGGTACCAGATGCGGATGCCCACCGGCGAGGTGATCGTGACCAGCCTCGTGGTCATCCTGATCGGTGTGGTCATCGGGTCCTTCGGCTCCTACCTCGGGATCCGGAGGTTCCTCGACGCCTGAGGGGCGCGCCCCTGGGGGTCGGGCCGGGGTGTGATCAGCCCTTGTTGGCGCCGTTGGCCCGGACGAAGTCGTTGACGGCGTAGTAGGCGTCGATCGACTCGCCGGCGTCGCCCCAGAAGCCTTCGAGGACGTCGTAGGCCATGGTGTGCTGATCGACGAAGTAGTTGTTCACGTCGGTGATCTCGAGCTCGCCCCGACCCGAGGGCTCGAGGGTGCCGATGACCTCGAAGACCGAGGGGTCGTAGCAGTAGATGCCGGTGACGGCGTAGTTGCTGGGCGGATCCTCGGGCTTCTCGATGATGCGGGTGATCCGGCGCTCGGGGTCGAACTCGGGGACGCCCAGGTGGCGGAGGTGGGCCGGGTCGTCCGCCTCGGTGAGGACGATGCGGGCCCCCCCACCCTGCTGGGCGAAGCGCTCCACGGTGGGTCGGAAGGTGGACTCGACGATGTTGTCCCCCAGCATGACGAGCACCGAGTCGCCCCCCACGAACCGCTCGGCCAGGCCCAGGGCTTCGGCGATCCCCCCGGGGCGGTCCTGATAGGCGTAGCTGAGCCTGTCGATGCCGTGCTCCTGGCCGTTGCCCAGGAGGCGGAGGAACTCACCGGCGTGGGTCCCTCCCGTCACGACCATCATCTCGTTGATCCCGGCCAGGACGAGGGCCTCGATGGCGTAGCTGATCATGGGGCGGTCGTAGATGGGGAGGAGGTGCTTGTTGGTGATGCGGGTGAGGGGGTGGAGCCTGGTCCCGCTCCCGCCCGCCAGAATGACGCCCTTCACGGTGGCGGAGCCTAGGCGCGCTCGGGCCCGGCCCCGCCCCAGCGGGCCACGACGGCGTCGGCCAGGACCGGCCAGGCCTCGATGGCCCAGGGGCCGAAGGCCCGGTCACAGAGGCCCGCGCACGCCAGGTGGGCCACGGGGTCGACCCAGAGGAAGCTGCCCGACCGGCCGAAGTGGCCGAAGGTGGCGGGGGAGTTGCGGGTGCCGGTCCAGTGGGGGACCTTGGCGTCGCGGACCTCGAAGCCGAGCCCCCAGTCGCAGGGGTCGAACCGTCCGAAGCCCGGGAGCACGCCGGCCAGGCCCCCGAAGGCGACCGAGGTGGCGCCGGCCAGGGTGGCGGGCGACACCAGGCGCGGCGCCAGGAGCTCGGCGGCCAGGGCCAGGAGGTCGCGCAGGGGTCCTCGCGCCCCCGACGCCGGCGACGCCCCGGGAGGGAGGACGGTGGCGGTCATCTGCAGGGGGAGGACCACGCCGGTGCGGAGGTAGTCGGAGAAGGGCATGCCCGAACGTTGCGACACGAACTCGGCGAGCAGCTCGTAGCCGATGTTCGAGTAGATGCGTCGACGCCCCGGTGCGGTGAGCGGCGTCGCCGAGTCGGGCCCGAGCCCCGAGGCGTGGGCCAGGAGATGACGAACCGTCGACCCCGGCGGTCCCGCCGGGTCGTCGAGCCCGAGGGTGCCCTCCTCGCCGGCCACGAGCACGGCCATGGCCACGAGCAGTTTGGTGACCGAGGCCCAGGGGAACGACACGTCGGCGTCGCCGGTCTGCTCGGTCACCTCGACGCCGGCCGGACCGGAGCCGGAGCGCACCACGCCCACGGCGGCGCGCCCGACCGGCCACCGGGCCACGACCTCGAGAGCGGGGGAGGGCGGCGAGGTGCGGTGGGTCAGGTGGCGCTCGCGATCCACTCGGTGGTCTCGGCCCGGATGCGGGCGTAGTCCACCTTCCCCGCCGGGGAGCGTCCGATGGTCTCGACGAAGTGCACGCGGCGGGGAGCCTTGAAGGCGGCCAGGTGTCCCCGGACGTGCTCGATGAGCTCGGCCTCGGTGGCCGAGGCGCCGGAGCGCAACTCGACGGCGGCCGCCACCGCCTGTCCGAAGCGCTCGTCGGGGACCGCCACGGCCACGGCGTCGAGGACCGAGGGGTGGAGCTTCAAGACCTCCTCCACCTCCTCGGGGAACACCTTCTCCCCCCCGGTGTTGATGACGACCGAGCCCCGACCGAGCAGGTGGATGGCGCCGTCGGCGTCCACGGTGGCGAAGTCGCCGGGCACGGAGTAGCGGACGCCGTCGATCTCCTTGAATGTGGTCGAGGACTTCTCGGCGTCCTTGTAGTAGCCGACGGGGTTCCGGCCTCCGAGGGCCAGCACGCCGACCTCGTCGGATCCGGGGGTGACGTCCTTGTTCGACTCGGGGTCGAGCACCCGCACCTCGGGGCTCAAGGTGAACCGGGCCGTGTGCTCGGCTGCGGTCCCGCTCGACACCGAGGTCCCCATCCCGATCGCCTCGGACGACGAGAAGGCGTCGATGAGCATCAGGTTGGGGTGATGGTGCAAGAGGCCCCGCTTGGTCTCCTCGCTCCACATCACGCCCGACGACACGAGGGCGAGCAACGTCGACAGGCGCCACCGGCCCGGGTGGTCGTCGAGCGTGCGCAGGAGCGGCTTGGCGAAGGCGTCGCCCACGATCGCCACGGTGTTGACGTTCTCGCGGTCGATGGTGTCGAGGAGCTCGACGGGATCGAAGTGGCGACCGGTGAGGGTGACGATGGACCCGCCCACGGTCATGGCCGCCATGGCGGTGAACCCCCCCGTGCCGTGCATGAGGGGGCAGGCGGGGAGATGCAGGGGGCCGGTGCCCACGATCGTCTTGCGCACACCGTCGAGGCCGCCGTCCTCGGGCACGCGCAGGAGGTTCCCGGCGTTGAGCTTGGCGAAGAGGTCGTCCTGGCGCCACATGACGCCCTTGGGCATTCCCGTGGTCCCGCCGGTGTAGAGGAAGTAGTAGTCGTCGCCGCTGCGGGGCCACGGCGCGGCGGGGCGCGGCGCCCCGCTCCGCGCCGCGTCCTCGTAGGGGGTGGCCCAGGGCGGGCACTGGTCGGTGCCGTCGTCGACCCACAGCCAGGCCCGCACCCGCGGCACGCGCGCCCGGAGCCCGGCGATGCGCTGCGAGAAGGCCCCGTGGAAGATGACGGCCACGGCATCGGCGTTGTCCCACAGGTAGACGAGCTCGTCCTCGGTGTAGCGGTAGTTGGTGTTGACGGGCACCAGGCCGACTTTCAAGATGGCGAAGGTCGACTCCATGTACTCGGGGCAGTTGTAGAGGTAATGGGCCACCTTGTCCTGATGGGCCACCCCGAGCCCCAGCAGGAATTGGGCCACGCCGTTGGCGCGTCGCTCGGTGTCGGCCCAGGTGAGGCGGCGGGCGCCGTGGATGGCCGACAGTCCGTGGGGCACGGTGTCGGCAACGGTTTCCCAGACGTCGGCGAAGTTCCAGTCGGTCACGGCGGCAGCCTACGCTGCTTCGTCGTGGACCTCGCCTTGCCCGGAGATGACCATCCGGCCCGGGCGCAGTTCCGGGCGTGGCTGGCCGACAACGCCGATCCCACCCCGCGTCAGCTCGCCGCGGCGGGGTACGTGGCCCCGCACTGGCCCCGTCCCTGGGGCCTCGACGCCGATCCCATCGCGCAGCTCGTCATCGACGACGAGATGCGACGGGCCGGGGTGCGCCGTCCCTTCAACCAGATCGGCATCGGCTGGGCGGGCCCCACCCTGGTCCATGCCGGGACCGACGCCCAGAAGGAGCGCTACCTGCTTCCCCTGCTGGCGGGGGAGGAGATCTGGTGCCAGTTGTTCTCCGAGCCCGGGGCCGGCTCGGACCTCGCCGCGCTCGGCACCCGGGCGGTGCGCGACGGCGACGAGTGGGTGGTGAGCGGCCAGAAGGTGTGGACGAGCTTCGCCCATATCGCCACGTTGGGGATCCTCCTGGCCCGCACCGATCCCGATGTCGAGAAGCATCGGGGGATCTCGTACTTCGTGTGCCCCATGGACGCCCCCGGCGTCACCATCCGTCCCATCATCGACATGACCGGTGACCACGCCTTCAACGAGGTGTTCCTCGACGAGGTCCGCCTGTCGGGCGACAACCTCGTCGGAGAGGTCAACGGGGGGTGGGCGCTGGCCAAGGTGACGCTCGGCAACGAGCGGGTGTCGCTGTCGGGGGAGGGCGCGCTGTGGGGCCAGGGCCCCACGGCGGGCGACCTGCTCGACGTCGTGCGGCGGGCGGGCGGCGTGGGCGACGCCGGGCTGCGCCAGGAGTTGGCGCGGGTGTGGATCGAGGGTGAGGTGCTGCGGCTCATCCGGCTGCGCACCGTGAGCGCGGTGGTGTCGGGACGGGCGCCGGGCCCCGAGGCGTCGGTGCGCAAGGCGCTGGCCGACGATCACGGGCAGCGGGTCATGGAGCTGGCCAAGGCGCTGACGGGGACCTTCGGCCTGCTGGCCGAGGCCGGGCCGGCCCAGGGCCTGGCCCACGCCGGCGGGGGCGGCCCCCACGGAACAGAACCTTCGGCCGACGCCGGCCCCGGCTGGCCGGAATCGGTCTGGGCCAAGGGGTATCTCTTCTCGAGAGCGCTGACCATCGGTGGGGGCACGGCCGAGGTGCAGCGCAACATCATCGCCGAGCGCGTGCTCGGGCTCCCCCACGACATCGACGTCGAGGGCGCCCGGCCCTGGGCGCAGTCCCGCGTCCCTCAGTCCTGAGCGGGGACCGCCGACTCCTTGAAGGGCGCCCCCATGGCGCGTGCCACGACGCGCCGCACCAGGGCGGCGAAGGCGTCGGCATGGCTGAGTTGCGCCCCGTGGGCCGAGCCCGGGATCTCGATGACCTCGGCGTCGGGGACGAGCTCGACCAGCGCGTCGATGGCGCGCCGGTGGTGCCAGACCGATTTGCCGCCCCGTCCGAGCACCAGAGGGACGCGCAGCTCGGTCACGTCGAAGGGGGCGACCGTTCGGCGCAGATCGGCGAGCTCGGCCACGAGGGCGGGCCCATCGGCGTGGCGATCGGCGCGGGCTTGATCCGAGAGCCGGTCCCATCCCGCGTCGCCCACCACGCGCCGGAAGAACCCCTCGGCGAAGGTGGCCGGGTCCTCATCGGCGATGCTCGAGGCGCTGCGCCGGGGCCACCACGGGGTCCAGGGCAGGGGGGGCTCGTAGGCGCCGACGGCGCCGATGACCTCGGGGGCTTCAAGCGCCGCCCCCAGGGCCACGGCCCCGCCGTAGGAGTGGCCCACGACGACGGCGGGCCCGTCTCCCACCACGGCCACGAGATCGGCGATGTGTTGTTGGAGCGAACGGGCGATGGGCATGGCGCGCGAGTGGTGGTAGCCGCGCCGGTCGTAGGTGACGACGTGGAGGTCCTCGAGGCGCCGCACGGTGCGCGCGAACGATGCTCCCCGGTCGAGCGACCCGTGGACCAGCACCACCGTCGGGGTGGGCGACGCGCCGTCAGGTCGCTCGCCTCGATGCTCGACGACGTGCAGGCCGTCGGGGAGGGTGCTCACCGCCGGCGGGACGGAGTCGGTCCCGCTCCGGTCACAGCTGCGACACCACGGTGGTCACCTGCATCGTGGGCAAGGCTAACGGCTGGTGCGCATGGGCTTGGCGGCGAGGTGCGGCCATTAGGATCGATGTGATGTCACAAGACCAGGCCAAAGTGACGAGCCCACCGGCCGGTGGCGCCTTCGGCCCCAACGCGTGGCTGGTCGACGACATGTTCGAGGAGTACCGCAACGACCCCTCCTCGGTGAGCGAGAGCTGGCGCGAGTTCTTCGCCGACTACGTCCCCGGAGGGATGGCCACCGTGGCGGTGCCCGCCGTGGCCCCCCCGCCGGCCGCCACACCGGCGCCCGAGCCGACGCGTTCGGCGGCGCCGACGGCCACCACGACGTCGCCCCCGGCTTCTGCGGCGGCTCCCGCGGCGGCTCCCGCCACCAGCGCGGGTGCGCCGGCCGAGGGCGTCGAGGCGCCCGTCGTCCGTGCCGCACCGACGGCGACACCGTTGCGAGGCGCGTCGGCGCGCATCGCGCAGAACATGGCCGCGTCGCTGACGGTTCCCACCGCCACCAGCGTGCGGTCGGTGCCGGCCAAGCTCCTCGAGGTCAACCGGGCGATCCTCAACCAGCATCTGGCCCGGACCTCGGGCGGGAAGGTGAGCTTCACCCATCTCATCGGCTTCGCCGTGGTGCGGGCGCTCGAGGCGGTGCCCGCCCTCAACTCCAGTTTCGTGCCCGACGTGGAGGGCACGGGGAAGCCCGGCGTGCTCCACCACGACGACGTCGGTCTGGGCCTGGCCGTGGACGTCGAGAAGTCCGACGGCACGCGCACGCTGCTGGTCCCGGTGATCCGCGCCGCGCAGTCCCTCGACTTCAGGGGCTTCGTGATCGCCTACGAGGACCTGGTGCGCAAGGTCCACACCGGCAAGGCCACCCCCGACGACTTCGCGGGAATCACCGTCACCCTCACCAACCCCGGCACGCTCGGGACGATGCAGTCGGTGCCGAGGCTGATGCCGGGCCAGGGCGCCATCATCGGCGTGGGGGCCCTCGGATACCCGGCCGAGTTCCAGGCCGCCGATCGCCGCAGCCTGGCCGCCATCGGCGTGGGCCCGGTGGTCACGCTGACGTCGACCTATGACCACCGCATCATCCAGGGGGCGGAATCGGGGCTGTTCCTCACGTACATGGCCGAGTGCCTCACCGGGCAGCACGACTTCTACGAGACGGTGTACGCGGCGATGGACGTGCCCTATCAACCGGTGCGGTGGCAGGCCGACGTGAACGCCGCCGACAGCGAGCGCCTGCGGTTGGTCAAGCAGGTCCACGTGCAGAGCCTGATCAACATGTACCGGGTGCGCGGCCACCTGATCGCCGATCTCGACCCCCTGTCCGCCGAGCCCCGGCCGCTGCACCCCGAGCTCGATCCCACCACCTATGGCCTCACGTTGTGGGACCTCGACCGTGAGTTCGTCGTCGACGGGCTGGCGGGGCGTCACACGCTCACCTTGGGCGAGGCACTCGACATCCTGCGCGACGCCTATTGCCGCACCCTGGGCATCGAGTACATGCACATCCAGGACCCCGAGCAGAAGCGGTGGATCCAGCAGCACACCGAGGGCGTGCCCACCGCCCTCAACCCCGTCGAGCAACGCCACATCCTCGACCGTCTGAACGCGGCCGAGGCCTTCGAGCGCTTCCTCCACACCCGGTACGTGGGGCAGAAGCGCTTCGGCCTCGAAGGGGCGGAGTCGACCATCGTGCTCCTCGACGCCATCCTCGAAGAAGGCGTCGAGGCGGGGACGACCGAGGCCGTGCTCGGGACGGCGCATCGGGGCCGGCTCAACATCCTCGCCAACATCGTGGGCAAGTCCTACGGGGAGATCTTCCGGGAGTTCGAGGGCGACCTCGATCCCGATTCCGTCCAGGGCTCGGGTGACGTCAAGTACCACAAGGGGGCGACGGGCAAGTTCGTGGCCCGGTCCGGGTCCGAGCTCTCGGTCACCTTGGCCTCGAACCCCTCGCATCTCGAGGCCGTGGACCCCGTGGTCGAGGGCATGGTCCGCGCCAAGCAGGACATGTTGAGCGCGGACCGTTGCTTCGACGTGCTGTCGGTGCTCGTCCACGGGGATGCGGCCTTCGCCGGCCAGGGTGTCGTGGCCGAGACGCTCGAGCTCTCCCAGCTCTCGGGATACCGCACGGGGGGGACCGTGCACGTGGTCGTCAACAACCAGTTGGGGTTCACGACCGCACCCGAGTCGGCCCGGTCGTCGTTGTACCCCACCGATGTGGCCAAGATGGTGCAGGCCCCGGTGTTCCATGTGAACGGTGACGACCCCGAAGCCTGCCTGCGCGCCGCGCGCCTGGCCTTCGGGTTCCGCCAGGCCTTCCACAAAGACGTCGTGATCGACCTGGTGTGCTACCGGCGCCACGGCCACAACGAGGGGGACGACCCCAGCTACACCCAGCCCCGCATGTACGCCATCATCGAAGGCAAGCGCTCGGTGCGCAAGCTCTACACCGAGTCACTGGTGCGTCGGGGCGACATCACCGTGGCCGACGCCGAGCGCGCCCTCGAGGACTTCTCGGCCCGCCTGCAGGTGGCACTGGACGAGACCCGCCAGAGCGCCCCGCCCCACCCCACCGCCTTGCCCGCCCAGCCCCTCGCACCCCCGGCCCGCCCCGCCGTCCCCACGGGGGTGGGGCGCGACGAGCTCGAGCGGCTGGCGGTGGAGGCCAGTGCGGTGCCCGAGGGCTTCACCGTGCATCCGAAGCTGCTCCGGCAGTTCGGGCAACGGGCCCAGATGGTGGCCGAGGGCGACGTGGACTGGGCCCTCGGTGAAGCCCTGGCGCTCGGATCGATCCTGCTCGAGGGCACCGACGTCCGCCTGTCGGGCCAGGACACCCGGCGCGGGACCTTCAGCCAGCGCCACGCCGTGCTCGTCGACTACCGGACGGGGGAGGAGTGGGTGCCGCTCGCCCATCTCCAGGGGGACGACACGGGTCGCTTCGGCGTGCACGACTCGCTGTTGTCGGAGTACGCGGCGGTGGGCTTCGAGTACGGGTACTCGGTCGAGTCCCCCGACGCCCTGGTGGCGTGGGAGGCGCAGTTCGGGGACTTCGCCAACGGGGCCCAGATCATCATCGACAACTTCTACGTGTCCGCCGACGACAAATGGGGACAACGGTCGGGCCTGGTCCTGTTGCTGCCCCATGGGTATGAGGGGCAGGGTCCCGAACACTCCTCGGCGCGTATCGAGCGGTTCCTCACGCTGTGCGCCCGTGACAACATGCGGCTGGCCCAGCCCACGACCGCGGCGCAGTACTTCCACCTCCTGCGCTCTCAGGTGCGCGCCGTGCACCGCCAGCCCCTGGTGGTCTTCACCCCCAAGTCCCTGCTGCGGGCGCGCCAGTCGCGCTCACCACTCGACGACCTCACCGTCGGCTCCTTCGCCGAGGTGCTCGACGATCCCGCCACCGCGGCCGGGGCGTCGGGTGTGGTCGAGCACGGGGGGCCGCCGACGGTCGAGCCCGCGGCGGTGCGCCGGGTGCTGTTGTGCTCGGGCAAGGTGGCCTTCGACGCCATGGCGCGCCGTGACGCGCTGCTCGGCGGGGAGGAGGGGCTCCCCGAACCCGGGATCGACCCCGGAGCGGTGGCCGTGGTGCGTGTCGAGCAGCTCTACCCCTGGCCCGAAGAGGCGCTGGCCGCCGTGCTCGGCCACTATCCGCAGGCCGACCAGGTGGTGTGGGTCCAGGAGGAGCCCGAGAACATGGGGGCGTGGTCCTTCGCCCACGGACGGCTGCACCGGCTCTTCCGGGATCGGTTCACCCTCGTCCACGTGAGCCGCGCCGAGTCGGCCAGCCCGGCGACGGGGAGTGCGGCGTTGCACCTCCTCGAGCAGGAAGACCTCCTCCGCCGGGCGTTCTCCTGACGCTCTCGGCGGTGCACCTCTGTCGCCGGTCAGCCCCGGGGGCCCATCAACGCAGGGGCAACCCGACGATCCCCTCGAGCTCGCCCAGCGCGGTGGCGGTGTCGGTCACCTTGACCGTCGCCATCCCGAGGGCCCGGGCCGGCTTCAGGTTGACCCCGAGGTCGTCGAGGAACACGGCCTGGTCCGGAGCGACGCCGAGCCTGTCGCACGCCAGGAGATAGAAGCGTTCGTCGGGTTTGCGCACCCCCACCACCGAGGACTCGACGACGGCGTCGAACATGGCCAGGACGTCGGCCAGTGCCGAATAGCCCGACTCCGAGATGGGCGTGACGAAGTTGTTGGTGAGCAGGCCCGTCTTGAAGTGCTGCCCACAGCGCCGGACGGCCTCGACCATCTCGGGACGGAGCTGGCCCGAGAACATGGCGAAGAGGTCGCGTGCATCGATCCGGCCTCCGGCCGAGCGGGCCTCGGCTTCGAAGGCCTGGCAGAAGGCGTCGAACCCGAGCTCGTTGCGCTCGAGTCGGGCCCAGGCGTTGTCGAGGTGGTTGGTGGCGTTCACGCTGCGAATGAACCCCTCGGGGAGCCCGTGTCGGTCTTCGTAGCGCGCGAAGGCGTCGAAGGGGCTGTCGGTGATGACGCCGCCGAAGTCGAAGAGGACGGCCGCGACGGGCCGGGACGCCGACGCGCCCGGCCCCCTCACCGCAGTGACTGCCGGGCCAGCCCGTCCCAGAGCTGGGCCGAGAGCCCGAGAGAGGCCACGTCCACCCGCTCGTCCACGCCGTGGAACATCGCCGCGTACTGCTCGAAGGTCAACCGCTCGCTGAAGAGGCCGAAGCCGTAGGCGACGGCGCCGAGGCGCCGGAAGAAGCGGGCGTCGGTGGCGCCCACGGTGAGAAACGGCACGCACCGGGCGTTGGGGTACGAGACGCGGGCCACCCGCTCGAGCGCGTCCCACAACGGGGTGTCGGCCGGGGACGACGTGGCGGTGTCGGTGGACTCCCAGCTCACCTCGACGTCGCCGGCGAGGTCCCCGAGGGCATCCGCGATCATGGTCTCGACGGCCGCCTGGTCCCACCCCGGCAGGACGCGGATGTCGACCTGGAGGTCCACCCGGTCCGGGATCACGTTGAGCTTGGTGCCTCCGTGCATGATCGTGGGCGCCATGGTGGTGTGGGTGCAGGCGTGGGCCTGGCGGGCGAGGCCGACCAGGGGCAGGGTGTCGCAGAACTCGCCGATGCGGTCGGGGTCGAGCAGGGCCACGGTGAACTCGTCGGGCAGTCCGATGCCCTCGACGAAGCGCCGCCACGCCTCGTGGATGTCGGCGGGCGTCTCGTGCTCGGCCAGGCGACGGACGACCTCGGCCGCCTTCACCAGCGCGTTGTCGGTGCGAAGCGGTTGCGAGGCGTGCCCGGGAGTGCCCCGCACGGTCATGGTGCACCAGAACGCGCCCTTCTCCCCGGTGATGACCGGGAGCCGGACGCCGTCGGGGCTTCCCATGGGGAACCCGCCCGCCTCGGTGATGAGGTAGTCGCAGCGGACCTCCGCGGCG
>Ga0187890_10001488_pt1 | contig 16755 bp, 12 predicted proteins | sample June2016WEW_21_1_FD_133005 | JGI IMG/M metagenome (GOLD analysis project Ga0187890, IMG submission 133005) | Peatland microbial communities from SPRUCE experiment site at the Marcell Experimental Forest, Minnesota, USA - June2016WEW_21_10 | ecosystem: Environmental > Terrestrial > Soil >... | reverse complement strand
TGCGGCGCCCCGGTTCTCGGGACGCCGCAATCGCTCATTGGGCCTTGTGTCGTTTTAAGAATGTACCCGTAACTTGAGAGGCGAAAGTAGCGCTGGTTTCAAGACCGGATGTACTGGCGGTGTCCTCGCCGCCAGACGTCGCCTGTGGGTCTCAAAGACCCACAGGACAGCCGACCTGGAGGTCGGCGCTACCATTTATGGCTAAGGCAAAACCGGCAGGACGTGGACGCCTTCTTCCCGCACTGCCTTGAGGCTATTTGGGTCGAGCCCGAGCAGCGATAGGACGCTGGGTGCTACCTGGGCCGTCGAGACGTTGCCTTTGAAGACCAAGGGGTTCTCGATGCCGGGGCCGGAGACCAGCAGGCCGACGTGAATATCGTCTTCATTGAGGCCGCCGTGTTCGGCGATCTTGGAGCCGCCGGTGAAGATCACGCCGGTGTTGACCTTGACGATGATGTCAGGCGTGCGCTCGTCGAGTACCGGATCGTCCCAGCGATTGATCAACGTTGGCCCGGCAAAGATCTCCTGTCCGCCCAGCAATGGTTCCCCGGTGGCCTCGGTTAGATTGGGCAGCACACCGTCGATATCGGATGGGCTTTGGAGCCAGATCAGCGAGGCGTCGTCGGAGATGTCGAAGGCGTAGCTGGAACCAACGACAGACTGCGGAACGCTGCCGGGAATCTTCGTCACCTTGGCTGGATCGATGGGCGACTGTCCATGTTTGGCGGTGATGATGATGACCGTCGAGTCATCGAGGCTCTTGGCCTTGAGCGCGGTCCAGATGCGGCCAAGCGAAGTGTCGACAAAATCGAGTTCCGATTTCAGGCCAGCGCTGGGCGTGCCCCACTGGTCGGCGTAACCGTTGCCCTTCAGCTTTTCACCGACGCTCACGGCCTGGAAGTTGAAGCCGAAGATGGCCGGAACCGGAGCCTTGTGTGCGCCGTCATGGGTCTTGCCATTGATCTGATTGATGGTGGCGTTTACGTGGAGCGTGTCATAACACCGGATGTTTTCGATGCTGTCTGTCCAGGCGTTCGAAGAGGTCGCATTGGCCGGATCGGGTAGCGGATCGCAGCCGGCAATTCCGGGGAGGCCGACCGGAATCGAATTGATCTCGGGGCCGTAAAAATCGGAAACGCCCTTTCCGCTGGGCCCGTTGGTCCACTCGTAGGAGGGATGCTTGTCGGTCCATGCGGTGTACATTCCCGCTTCATGGGCCACTTCAAAGATGGTGTTGACGCGCAGGTAACTGTGCGGATAGACCGGCGAACAGCCCTTGGTGGAGTCGCGTGGCAGGAACGCCGGATTGATGCCTCCACCGCCGTTCAGTTTGGTCAGGTCCACATCGATCTCTTCATCGAAACCCACCTGGGTGCCGATGGTTGCCGGGCAGAGGCCCTCTCCACCGACGATGCCATAGGGGGTGGTCATGGCTGGCGGTGAGAGTTTGCGGTTATAGGTTACGTCGTACCACATGCCGGTTGTGACCGGAGATCCGCCCGTGACCAATGCCGTCAAGCCGGGAAACGAATCGGAAAGCGAAGGGATATAGGCGTTGTCGTATCGGACGCCATGGCCTGCCAGCAAAGCCAGCGTTGAATTGGGATTGGCGGCGATGTAGTTGGAGACGTCGATCGAGTGCAGGCCATCTACGCTGATCAACAGGACATGCTTGACGCGATGGGGCTCGGCTTGCGCGGCTGTGACGGCGCATGCGAGCAGGCACAGGACGAGGAAACGCTTGAAGAGATTCATTGAATTGGCCTCGATTTTTCGTTTGGGGATTGGGGGATTCTTCGGTCCAGGGGGACTGGGGCCGAAGCGTTGGAAGCGCGTTACGCGCCGGATTTCGCGATCTTGGAGCTACAGTCCGGCGTGCTCAGTATCGGCGGCAAATATGAAATGAAGTGCACGGTTTTATTAACCGGAGATAAAAATAGGGCTCGTTTGATAGCTTGTTTCAAGAGCCTGTTTACACCTCCCATACGGCGGCTGCTGAGTTCAACGGGCATCGTCGTCCCGGAAGTTGTTGCTCTCAAAGGGATCCAATGTCTGAAATGAACGACAATTCGAGTCAGTTGGAGTCCGTTGCCGCGGATGTCGTTGCGATGGCGGTAAAAGCCGGCGCGAGTGACGCCGAAGCGGTTGCCCGCGAGGGTGACGAGTTCAGTGTCAACGTTCGCATGGGGCAGGTGGAGACGCTGAAGGAATCGGGCTCTCGCGGCTTGGGGCTTCGGGTCTTTCTGGGCCTGCGCTCGGCCTCGGCCTCGACTAGCGACCTAACCTCGGAGGGCATTCGCCAACTGGTGGATGGGGCGCTGGCGTTGGCCAAAGTGACTGAGGAGGATCCTTTCAGCGGAATGCCGGAGAAGGGCGATTTTGGCTCGGTTCGCGACGACCTTCACCTCTATCACGAAGACGTCTACTCGCTGCCGGGAGCGGAGCGCATCGAGTGGGCGAGACGGGCTGAAGGGGCAGCGCTCGCAGCCGATCCGCGCATCACCAACTCCGACGGCGGCAGCTTTGACGCAGCCACGGGACGCAAGGTGCTGGCCAACTCGCGCGGATTTGTGGGCAGTTACCGGTCAAGCTATGCCGGGGTCTCGGCTGCGCCGCTGGCACAGGATGCGAATGGCTCGATGCAGCGCGATGGCTGGTGGTCGAGCGCGCGGCGGTTGGCAGATCTGGACTCGCCGGAGTCGATTGGCAAAGAGGCTGCGCGGCGCGCTTTGCGAAGGCTGGGCGCGCGGCGCGTTCCCACACAGCGTGTGCCCATTGTTTTTGCGCCGGAGGTGGCTCGGTCCCTCATCGGCTCGGTCTTTGAGGCTGCTTCAGGAGACGCGATCTGGCGGAGCGCTTCGTTCTTGACCGGCCGGCTGGAAAACCAGATCGCCGCGCCAAGCCTCACCATTGTGGACGACAACACAATGCTGCTGCCGACGGGGATGGGCGGTTTTGGAACTTCTCCTTTTGACGGGGAGGGACTGCCCTCGCGACGCACGGTGGTGGTCGAGAAAGGCGTGCTGCGCAACTATCTGCTGAACACCTACACGGCGCGCAAACTGGGCATGAAGTCGACTCACAACGCATCGCGCGGCCTGGCGGGGACACCGGGCATCGGCTGCGGCAACCTCTACGTCGAAGCCGGCACTCTGACGCCGGAGCAGATCATCGCCGAGATTCCGGCGGGGCTTTATGTCACCGCCCTGATGGGCTTCGGTGTCAACGTGGTCACAGGCGACTACTCGCGCGGCGCGACTGGCTTGTGGATCGAGAACGGCGAACTCACGCATGCCGTCGAAGAGGTGACTATCGCCGGGAATCTTGCCGAGATGCTGAAGAACGTGACCGCAATTGGCAACGATCTGGAGTTCCGCGGCTCGGTGGCTTCACCCACGCTGCGCATCGACGGCATGACGATTGCTGGGAGGGATTGATTTGGGCGCAATCGTGAGAATGCGTTGGATTCCGCTCCATTTGTCTTTCGTGCGAGTCAATATCGTGCAGTTTCCGAATTGGCGACCATCCAGTCGCAACTGCATTAAACTACTTTCAAAGGGCCATCAAACTACCGTGTACTGTGTTCCACGATACCTTCGAATTGCGACTCTCGCTGCGCTTGCTTCTGTCTTCTCGCAAGTCGATGCGTCGCAGACGCCTAGCTATGATTCGAACCGAACAGCGTCGTCGATCAGCCTGAAACGCGCTCTCGCGCCTGCGACCCCTTGCCGAGCTTTTCAACTACCGATCCAATTTCTTTCGGAGACAACCTTACTAGTGCTCTCCGGTCCGCCGGGCGACTGCTATCGGTCGGTAAATGAAATCGCCATAAACCTGATCTCCATAGACGGACACTTAATTGCTCGCAAGCCGTGGCCGTCAACGGACCCGGGATTGGTGATCGACACCGGACGGCTCGTGCTCGCACGGTCCGCCACCCTCGAAGTGGACGATAAGGACCTTACCTCGATACAGTCCCTGGATCTGCCTCCGCATCGCTTCATGCCGATGATCGTGCGTTCGGCTCAACAGAATGCAGTGACCGTCACGATGGACGGGAACAAGTACATTTACGGCGGCACGCCGCTCGCGCTATTGAAGCAGGAGGAACCGCCCGAGATTGGTGCCATTAAGAGAGTTTTCACTTTTACGGATGGGCAGACGATTGTTCGAGACGGCGAGACTCTGAACGCGCAAAGCGACGGTCGTGCAGTCAGGAAAATCGCCAGCCTCGAATGGGTAATTCCTCCTTGCGGACGATATACGTACTGCCAGGCGTATGATGCAGGAGTCGGTATTCAGGTCTCGACAGGAGAGAAACGACGAATTTTGGTGTACTCGAACGGCTCCAAGTTTCCTGTTACTGACGCAGCCGGACTATTCCCATACTTCCGATTGCAGGTGTTTGACTTCGACACAGGAACAGAGCTTTATCGTGAAGAGGACTTCCTGCGCACAGGCCAGCGGAGCGCGGCGATTAGTCCTGATGGCGATCGACTGGCGACCACTGATGGCCAGAGGGTAGTTGTCCGCGATCTGCGCTAACAGCAAAGATCTTGTCCCGGTCGCGTGACCGGCCAGCCGGAGAACGCCTCACCACGCGCCCGCCAACCATAGCCTACCCCAATCCCATCCTCTAGTACAATTGATTGATTAAGGCTATGAAAACCAAACACCCAATCGGAATCCTGGGCGCGACCGGTATGGTCGGCCAACGATACATCCAACTGCTTGAAAACCATCCATGGTTCGAGGTCGCGTGGATTGCGGCCAGCGACCGGTCCAGCGGCAAGACGTACGCCGAAGCCGCCAAGTGGCGACTCGACACGCCGCTGCCCGAACGCATCGCCAAGATGACCGTCTCCGCGGCCGAGCCTGAAGGCGCGCCCAAGGTAATTTTTGCCTCGGTCGACACAGCCTTCGCCCGCGAACTGGAGCCTAAGTTTGCGGCCGCCGGTTGCGCCGTGGTCTCAAACTCCAGCGCCTTCCGCATGGCGCCCAACGTGCCCCTGGTGCTGCCGGAAGTCAACGCCGATCACCTGCACCTGATCGAGGAGCAAGACTGGCGGAAGAAGTCGGGCGGCTACATCGTGACTAATTCCAACTGCACGGTGATGGGCCCGGTGCTGGCTCTCAAGCCTATCGTCGACCGCTTTGGAATCGAACAGATCTTCGCCACTTCGATGCAGGCCGTCAGTGGAGCGGGCTATCCCGGCGTCGCGTCGATGGATATTCTCGACAACGTGGTGCCTTACATTCCCAACGAAGAAGAGAAGATGGAAGAGGAGATGCTCAAGCTGCTGGGCGCGCTCGATGGCCATGCCGTCAAGCCGCTCGTCGCCCGCATGAGCGCCAGTTGCAATCGCGTTCCGGTCGTCGACGGACACACGGTCAGCGTCAGCATCAAGCTCGGCAAAAAAGCTACTCACGAAGAGATTCTCGCTGCGTGGGCGGAGTTTAGGCCGCTAGCCGGACAGAATCTGCCCAGCGCTCCCGATCAGCCTGTTCAGTGGGCTCCGCAACCGGACCGCCCGCAGCCCCGCCTTGATCGCAATCGCGGCAACGGCATGGCCGTGACCGTTGGCCGCCTGCGCCCTTGCGGCGTGCTCGATTGGAAGTTCACCGTGCTCTCGCATAACACCATTCGCGGAGCCGCCGGGGCCACCATTCTCAACGCCGAGTTGCTGGCAAGTCTGGACAAGTTGTGACTGCCTTGCCCTAAGACCGCGCGAACGGGACTTGGGTGAATGCTATGAGTTGACGGGCGAATCGTTGGATAGCCAAAGCGAGAATTCGGCTGTTATAGGAGCTTATTTAGGACTGTTTTGCAAATCTCTCGGCAGCTGAAGTACTGGATCGAATTCGAGGAGTAAGGAAGATGAATCTCGTCCGCAAATGGCTCTTTATCGTGCTTGGAATCGGGTTGCTTGTTTCGGCAATTCCTGTGGCGCTTTCGACACGCGCATTTGTGCGCAAAGCCGAAAGAGCGCCGGGGGTCGTCGTGAGCTTGAATGCGGGTGGTTCACACCCAGAAATCGAGTTTCTCGCGAAATCGGGCCAGAAGATTCGTTATCCGCAGGGTGGTCTGATCTTCGGCTATAAACCGGGCGATAAGGTGCTAGTTCTCTACGACGAAAGCGATCCCGCCAAGACTGCCCGCGTGAACGCAATTGGATCGATTTGGGCAGCTACGCTTTTCTTGTTCATCCTCGGCCTGGGACTGTTCCTTGGCGGGCTGACCCAGAATTGAGCTGGAAGATTTCGACGCGGGCTTATCTGTTCTAAAGGAGACGTACGATGCTCTTCATCAAGAAAGAAAGTGCTTGGAAGTTTAATACTTCCAGCACAGCGGGAATCGGGGTGGAATTCGTTGTGGCTGAGGGTGGAAGCATTTTCTTGAAAGACCCGAGCGGAAACGACGCGGTGTTTCGATACGGCGGAGCTGGAGCCGGGCTATCCTTTGGCTTTAAACTGCCTAAGTTCGGGAAAATCGATTTCAAGTTTTTGGGTAAGACTGTCGGCGGTGCGATTGCCCCAGCAGCATTTCCGAACACGGGAATTCTTTATGTGTTGGATTCATTCAAAGGTGACGAGCTAACTCGATCCGACATCACAGGAGTTTGCATTTTTGCGGAAGCGGGACTGGGATTTTTTGCGGGTGTTTCAGGTACCGTGATGCTGCTTGGAATGGACCCAATCCTGCTCGCCGCAGCTGTCGCCGCTTCCGGAGTGAATCCTGCTCTCGGAGCCTATGTCGACGATAGGCTTTTGCAATCGTCGAAGGCTGTTTTGCTCATGGCTGGCCTCAACGTGGGTCTGATTGCCGGTGGCGGCGCGGCCGCTTTGCTTGGAGGCCTTTTTTAATAAGCCTTCGGTGGTTACGGGGGAAGTCAAGCCCCTATGGATGCTTAACTTTTGGATGTCAGGAAGATTCGCATGAGCGTGGTAGTGATGAAGTTTGGCGGCACCTCGGTTGAGGACCCGGTCGCCATCGGCCGCACAGCGGCGATCGTGGCCGGGCGCGTTGCTCTCGGCAAGCAGCCTGTCGTCGTTGTCAGCGCAATGGCCAAGGTCACTGATCAGTTGCTGCGCGCCGCCGCGGCAGCCTCCACGGGCGACCGCACCGGCGCGCTGGCCATCAGCGAGCGCTTGCGCTGCCGTCATCGCGACACAGCGGCTGCGTTGGTGAAAAACACCGCCGACCGCGCTGCCCTGATCGATGACATCGACGCGAAGTTTGATTCGCTCGATGAGATTCTGCGCGGCTTGTCGGCCATCCTCGAACTCACGCCCCGCATCTCCGACCTCATCGTCAGTCATGGCGAACTCTTCTCCGGCCGTATTGTCGCTGCGGCCTTTCGCGAGCTGGGCATTGACGCGGTCCACGTGGATGCGCGGGAGATCGTCATCACCGACTCTCAGTTTCAGAGAGCCGTGCCGCTCGATAATTTGATCGAGCAGCGCGCGCAGGCAAAGCTGCGACCGCAGATCGCCCAAGGCAAGGTTCCTGTCATGGGCGGCTTCATCGCTTCGAACGAAGCTGGTATCACCACGACACTCGGCCGCGGCGGGTCAGACTTTACAGGCGCGCTTATCGGCGGCGCGTTGCAAGCCGAAGCCATTGAGATCTGGACCGACGTCGATGGCATCATGACTACCGATCCCCGCGTTTGTCCCGATGCCCTGCGCGTCAAGGTGATCAGCTTTGAAGAGGCTGCCGAGTTGGCCTACTTCGGCGCCAAGGTGCTGCACCCGGCAACCATTCTGCCGGCTGTTAAAAAGAATATTCCGGTGCTGGTGCTGAACAGCCGCAACGCCACCTGCGAAGGCACCCGAATTACCTCGCTTGCCCCGCCGTGCAAGAGCCCCTTCAAATCGATCGCGGTCAAAAAGAAGCTCAGCATCATCGATGTTGTTGCCAGCCGCATGCTGATGACGCACGGTTATATGAAAGATATCTTCACCATCTTCGACAAGCATCAGTGTCCGGTCGATATGGTTTCGACCTCCGAGGTTTCGGTCTCGCTTTCGCTCGATTCGAATGAAAAGCTGCCCGCCATCGCGGCAGATTTGAGCCAATTGGCGGACGTGAAATACGAGGGCAAGAAGGCGCTGATCTGCATGGTGGGCGACGACATTCGCGGCAAGAGCGGGATGGCTGCGCAAGTCTTCACCGCGATCCGCCACATCAACGTCAGGATGATCTCGCAAGGCGCCAGCGAAATCAACATGAGTTTTATGATCGACGAAGACGACGCCGACGAAGCTGTGCGCTCACTGCACGCCATCTTTTTCAAAGACCCTGACCCGGCGATCTTTGACGTGGATGCGCGCAAGCAATAAGTCGGCGATTCAAGTTTTTCATCTAAACGCGAATTTTGCGCCGGCTCCGGATCTGGGAGAGCTCGCGAGATCAAGCCCCTTCCAATTGCCCCATCAACTCTTCCCACTCGGTAGTTAGTTCGGCGAGTTGCGAGCGCAACTCCGCCGAAAGGTCACTCAGGCGCTGCGTCTCGGCAGCAGAAATATAAACGCTCAACTGCTGTTCAGTGTGTGCGATGGCGGCCTCGATACGGGGGATCTCTTCTTCCAGAAACACGCATCGCTCTTCCATCTGCTTCTGCTTGATGGGATTCAGACGCCGCGAACGGATGCCGGCGGGTTGTTGGCCTTCAGGGGCTAAAGCCCCATTTTCTTTCTGGTCATCATTTGGCACGACTGAAGTCGTGCCCTGATACGAGGCTGAACCGCTCTTTGACGGGGCTGAGGCCGCGCCTTGACGCGAAGCATTTCCGGAGTCGCGCTCGGTCAGGCTGTCATTTTTGCCGACGCCAGCCGCCTGCGCAGTCTTCCAGCGCAGATAGTCCTCGTAATTGCCCTCGTGGCTGGTCACTTTGCCGCCTTCGACTTCGAGCACACGCGTCGCCAGCCGATCGATGAAATATCGGTCATGCGAAACAAACACAACCGTTCCCGAGAAGGCCGCCAGCGCGTCGAGCAGCACGTCCTTGGCACGCATATCCAAGTGATTGGTCGGCTCATCAAGCAGCAGAAAGTTCGAAGGCGAAACCAGAATCCGCGCCAGTGCGTAGCGATTCCGTTCGCCGCCCGACAACACGCCCAACGGCTTGAAGACATCGTCGCCACGAAAGAGAAAACAGCCCAGCAGTGAACGCAGTTCGCCTTCCGGCACCTTGAGCGCCGCTCCGCTAATGTCGTCCAACATGCGCGCATCGCCGTCCAGCACCTTGTACTGGTCCTGGGCAAAGTACTCGCTCACGACGTTATGCCCGAGCTTGATCTGTCCGGCAGTTGGTGCTTCATCTCCAATGAGCAGCTTGATCAATGTAGACTTACCGGCGCCATTGACGCCCACCAGCGCCACGCGGTCGCCTCGCTCGATCGAGAACCTCACTCCGTTGAGCACCTGCTTCGCGCCATAACTCTTCGAGAGCTCTTCGGCCTCAACAACCATGCGCCCGGACGGTGGGGGCTGGGGAAACCGGAAGTGAATCGCCGCCTCTTCCTCTGGTATCTCGATACGCTCGATCTTTTCCAGTTCCTTGATGCGCGACTGCACCTGCTTGGCCTTGGTCGCCTGCGCGCGAAAGCGATTGATGAACGTTTCAAGATGCTCGATCTGTATCCGCTGATTCCGGTAAGCCGAATGTAACTGTGTCCGTCGCTCGTCTTTCTGGTTTAGGTATTTTGTGTAGTTCCCCTGGTAGATATTCAGCCTTTTATTCCAGATTTCGACGGTGCGATCAATGGTGACATCCAGAAAGTAGCGATCGTGCGAAATCAAAATGTAACCAAAGGGATAACTTTTGAGATAGTCTTCGAGCCAGTTGCGTGTCTCCAGATCCAAGTGGTTGGTCGGCTCGTCGAGCAGCAGCAGATTAGGCTTGGCCAGCAGCAATTTCGCCAGCGCAATCCGCATCTGCCATCCACCCGAGAACTCATCGGTCTGCCTCGTCCAGTCTTCCTTGCCGAAACCGAGGCCCGTCAGCACGCCGCCCACCTGCGCGTCCAGCGCATATCCGTCCAGCGAGTGAAAACGCTCCTGCAGCATCGAGTAGCGCTCCGCCGTGGCCTCGTACTCCGAGCCTTCGTGATCCAGCACAGCCAGTTGACCGCCCAACCGTTCCACTTCGCGCTCCATCTCTCGCAGTTCGTCAAAGACTGTCAGGCACTCCTCGAAGACACTGCGGCCGGCAAGCGCCAGGCCCTCCTGCGGCAGGTAGCCGATGCTCATCCCGCGCGTCTGCTGCACCTGCCCATAGTCCAGCGTCTCGAGGCCAGCAAGCACCTTCATGATCGTCGATTTGCCGGTCCCGTTTGCGCCGACGAGCGCCGTCTTTTCCCGCGCCCGGATCAACCAGTTGGCCTCCAGAAACAGAACTCGCGGCCCAAACCGCTTACCGGCATTTTGCAGGGAGAGCATTCACTCCTATTTTCGCAGGTGCAGGCCGTGGACTGGGGCTACGGCCTGATCTCGACAGGCGTGCCTACCGGCACCAGCTCAAAGATCTCGTCGATCTCCTGATCAGTGACGGCAATGCAACCGAGCGTCCAATCGTAGAGCCGGTGACCGGCGCCTATCGCGCCCATGCCGTTGGGCAAGCCATGGATCATGATCGCCCCGCCTGGTGAGACGCCCAGCTTCGCCGCCCGCTTGCGGTCCTCGGCGTCGGGATAGGACACATGCAGGGCCTTGTGATAGTGGCTGGCAGCATTGCGCGAGTCGATTACATAGCGGCCCTCAGGTGTGCGCCCGTCCCCCTCGCGCTCTTTGGGCGCAAGACCGCCTCGACCCAGCGCCACCTTGTAAGTGCGAATCACCTTGCCCCCGGCGAGCAACTCCATCTCATGATCCTTTTTCAGAATCAGAATCGAATCGGCCTTCCGCGACGAATTCTGCTGCTGGGCCGCCAGCAAACCAGCTGGTGTCCACAAGGCAAGCCAAACCCCAACGCACACCGCGGAAACGGCGAAACCAATGCGAAGACTTTGTGAATTCATGCGGCCACTCTACCACAAATCACAGGTATTCCAGCCTGTATTCATCTCCCTTTCACAAAGATCGTATATCCATGGTATGTCTGAGTTTTGCTTCCCCGGCGTGCCTGGACCCGAATTCAATCCATACTCTGGAGCCACTACATGTCAGATTTGGCGACAGCTCTCCCAACCCGTCCTGCCGCAGCGGCGATTCTTGACAAGAAAATGAAGAAATCGCACGCCATCGTCAGCGGCGGCGTCGTTCTTGCCGCGCTGGTGATCGGAATTGGCTTCATCGGCTTCAACATCGCCCGGGATTTCAGCGGCGTAACGATCACAAGCGTCTGGCCTTATCTCCTTCTTGTCCTCGCATTGCTGATCGCTCTCGGCTTCGAGTTCGTAAATGGCTTCCACGACACAGCGAATGCGGTCGCCACAGTCATCTACACACACTCGCTCGATCCCAACATTGCCGTCGTCTGGTCGGGGCTCTGCAACCTGACCGGCGTGTTGCTCTCTTCCGGAGCGGTGGCCTTCGCCATCATCACGCTTCTGCCTGTCGAACTGATTCTGCAGGTGAGCACCGGCGCGGGATTCGCCATGGTTTTCGCGCTGTTGATTGCCGCCATCATCTGGAATCTCAGCACCTGGTGGTTCGGTCTTCCGGCCTCCAGTTCGCATACCATGGTGGGCTCCATCATAGGCGTCGGCCTGGCCAATCAGTTGATGAGCGTTCACACCGGCACCTCTGGCGTCGACTGGGAGCAGGCCACCAAAGTCTTCAAAGTGCTGCTCATCTCGCCCGTCATCGGCTTCGGTGCCGCCGCTCTGCTGCTGCTGGTTTCAAAGTTATTTATTCTCACCAAATGGGCCCGAGCCTTTGCTGTCAACTACGATGCCAATCATAAAAAGCCTCTGTGGGCGATTCCCACCATCGCGATCACCGGCGTCTCCGGAACCTACGTCATGAACTTCGTCGCTCCCTTGGTTCTTGGCCTCTTCGGACCGCTGGGCGCTCCCATCTGGCACCCCGTCGTTTCACTCGAGTCTTTGCAATATCCCCTCGGCCTGATCGCCATCATGGCTTTGGTGGGCATCGTCGGACTCTTCTCTATAGCTCTGTTCGCCAAGCTGGTGATCGAGAATGCCGACGTGCTCTTCACCGCGCCCAAAGGCAACACGCCTCCACCCTGGCCCATTCGTGCCTTGCTGATCTTCACCTGCTCCGGCGTAAGCTTCGCGCATGGGTCCAATGACGGACAAAAGGGTATGGGGTTGATTATGCTTATCCTCATCGGCACCGTCCCCACCGCCTACGCCCTCAATCATGCGGTCACGGCCAGCGAGACGAAAGCCTTTATCGCCGCGTCCGAGCAAGCGGGAAACGTACTCGACCAGCACATCGACAAGAGCGGTGTCCTGGGCGAGGATGACCGTGCCGAGGTCACTGACTACATTCGCACCAAGCAGATCAAACCCGACACAGTGCTGGCTCTCAGGGAACTGGTCAAGGACCTTGAAGGCGATGTCAATGTTTACAAAGAATACAAAGCGGTTCCAGCCAATCAGCAGGCTAACGTCCGCAACGATATGTATGTCGCGAGCGAGGCCATCCGTCTAATGGAGAAGAACCATACCCCGGACTTCACCGCGGCTGAAACCAAGACTCTCACCACGTATAAAAGCTCTGTGGATAAAGCGACAAAATTTATTCCCGTATGGGTCAAGGTAGCCGTCGCGCTTGCATTAGGAATGGGCACCATGGTGGGCTGGAAACGCATCGTGGTCACGGTCGGCGAAAAGATCGGCAAAGAGCACCTGACTTATGCCCAGGGCGCGTGTGCTGAGCTGGTCGCGATGTGCACCATCTCGGCTGCCGACAACTTCGGCCTGCCGGTATCCACCACGCACGTTCTCAGCTCTGGCGTGGCCGGCACCATGGCTGCCAATGGCAGTGGCCTGCAACTCGCCACGATCCGCAATATCGCCATGGCCTGGGTTCTGACCCTTCCGGCTGCGGCGTTGCTCTCCGGATCGCTCTTCTGGGCTTTTCGACAAGTGACTCACTAATCGCACTCGGCTTCCCCCAGGCCTTGCAGGGCGTCCGGTTTGCCGGGCGCCCTCTTGGTGTCCGGCGCAAGATCCTGCCGGCATCAATCCTCATGATGCCGGCTCGTTCCGGAGTACCTGCTTGGGGGGATATATGATCGTCTTACCGGCAGCTTCGCTCTGATAGGCCCGCACAAAACGGCTGGCCTTCGAAATCAACATAGGAAATCGAAATTGGTTTGCGGCGAAGACGGACTTGCGCCGCAGGTTGACCCTGGAGGTTCTTGTTTCAGTGATACAGTTGACCGGAGTTTCCAAAAGCTACGGGGTGGGGAAGCTCGTACAGGCCGTAAGCGGCATCAATTTAGAAATCGGACCGGCTGAGCGCGTGGCCGTGATGGGGCCCTCCGGCTCGGGCAAGTCCACGCTCCTCAACTTGATTTGTGGTCTGGATGAGCCGACCTCAGGCTCGGTCAAAGTCGATGGCATGGAGTTGTCCAATCTTACCGACGACGCCCGCACCCGCCTGCGCCGCGAAAAAATTGGAATGATCTTTCAGACGTTCAATCTATTGCCCACGCTGACCGCGCTCGAAAACGTCGCATTTCCGCTCCGCCTCCAGGGACTCGCAAGGAAAGAAGCCGAACAGCGCGCCGCGGCAATGCTGGAGCACGTCGGATTGAGTGACCGCGCAACCCACCGCCCCGATGAGCTCTCCGGCGGGGAACGCCAGCGAGTCGCCATTGCACGCGCGCTCATCTTCAGGCCGCCTCTGCTGCTTGGCGACGAGCCGACGGGCAACCTTGACTCCGCCTCCGGAGAAGAGATCCTTCGGCTCCTGGACCGTCTTCAGCAGGAATACGGCAGCACGCTTCTTATGGTGACTCATAACGCGCAGGCGGCGAGTTACTGTAACCGGATTATTACTCTGCACGACGGCCAGATTGTTCAGGACGAGCGATTCGCGTTGGCACCCGCGAGCGGTCGATGATGATTCCTGCGCTGTGGCAGATCTCTTCGCGGCAATGGCGAACTCATGGTCTTCGAGTCATCATGACCACTCTGGGAATTGCTCTAGGGGTCGCAGTCTTTTTTGCAGTTCGCACCGCCAACGCGGCTCTGCTCGACTCGCTGTCAGCCACCGTTGAGCGGCTGGCCGGTAAGTCGACCCTCGAAGTCACCTCTGGAGAAACAGGATTCCCCGAGCAAGTTCTGGATACGGTGCGGGCGACTCCAGGGGTTGAGTTAGCCGAGCCTGTTATTGAAGTTATCGTGCATACTGCCTTCGCCGACGAGGGTAACTTGCTTATTTTGGGAGTGGATACAACGGGCGACCAGCAACTCCGCCAGTATGAGTTTGATAACTCGCAAACAGAGATCGCCGATCCGTTGACTTATCTTGCTCAGCCTAACTCAATTCTGCTCTCCCGGTCATTTGCCGATCGGCACGGCCTGCACATCGGGGATCGCATTCCAATCTTTGTTGCCAACGGGCGCAAGGACTTTACCGTTCAGGGACTCTTCAAGCCGGTTGGAGTGGGGGCGGTCTTCGGCGGCAATATCGCGGTCATGGATGTCTACTCGGCGCAGGTCGTCTTCAGTCGCGGCCATAACTTCGATCGCATCGATCTGATGAACTCGCAGAGTGTTCCCGTCGATGAACTTCAACGGCGTCTGCAAGCGCGACTGCCCGCCGGCATCGAATCCGCACGCCCGCAAGTGCGCGGCCAGGCATTGGAAAATGCCGTGATCGCGATGCGCCTTGGAATGCTGATCACCAGCTTTATCGCTCTTCTGGTTGGCGTCTACATCATCTTCAACTCATTTACCATCGCCGTGAATCAGCGCTGGAAAGAGATTGGCATTCTCCGCGCTATCGGCGTCGAACGGCGAAATGTCAACGCGATGTTCCTCGGTGAAGCGTTGCTCATGGGCGTGATCGGTTCGATCTCGGGAATCGCGGCAGGCTTCTATCTTGCGTCCCTCGCCGGCAAAGTCATGGGATCCATCGCCGCATCTGTTTACGGCCTCGTTTCCACTGAGGTCGCGCCGAAGCTTCATCCAGATGCCGTGCTTGTCTCGCTTGGCTTGGGCATTGCCGCTTCTCTGATCGGCGCGTGGTTCCCGGCGCGGGCCGCCTCTCGCCTCGATCCGGTTTTGGCGCTGCATAACATTGAGTCGCGCCAGCAGGAATCGTCTCTCGGATGGAAGCGCATCACTTTGGGTGCGGCGCTGGTTTTGTTCGCTTCGCTTTTGATCGAGTTCTCCCCGTCACGCGTTGGAATGACAGTTCAATTATTCTATGCGGCTATAACACTGCTAGGGCTCACCATGCTTTTGCCAATCCTGGTGCAATGGACTGCCCGCGTAATTCGTCCTTTGATGGATTGGGCCGGAGGTTCCGAGGGAGCGCTCGCCGTCGATGCCATGATCCGATCGCCAAGGCGCAGTGCAGCGACTGTTGGGGCGCTGATGGTTGGACTCATGTTCGTCTTCTCCACTGGAGCCTATATTCAGAGTTACAAGCATATGATCGCCCGCTGGACTCATCGGATGTTGAATGCCGATCTGGTTGTAGCTACCTCCGCATTGTTGCGCTCCACATCCTATCATTTCAGCGAAGACATGGGGCGGCGCATCTCTGCGCTACCTGAGGTCGAAAGCGTCGAAAACGTGCGCTTCACATTCATTCCGTATCAAGGCGACACGGCGGCTCTTAGCTCCATTGAGATGGATCCCTTTCTGGCCCGTGCACCGGATTCGGTTGAAGGCGCCAATGCCCGTGATGTCAGTGCGCAGTTATCGCGCGGCGAAGGTGCGTTGATCTCGCGGAATTTCTCCGCCCGCTGGAAATGCCGCGTAGGTGGCCATGTGCATCTCAATACGCCAACCGGGATACTCGATTTGCCAGTCGTTGGAATTGTCGAAGACTATCGTTCAGACAAAGGGACGATCTTTATCGATAGGATGATTTATAAGAAATACTGGAAAGATGACGCGGTGGATTTCGTCAACGTCAACCTCAAGCCCGGACAAGATCCAACCAAAGTAAAGCATGAGATTGAGCGGCTTACTGCCGGCAAAGACCATGCGTTGGTGTACACAAACGCCGAGTTTAAGAAGTGGATCGGAAGCCTGGTGGATCAGTTCTTTCTGTTGAACTATATGCAACTCGTCGTTGCGGTGATCGTCGCCATCGTGGGAATTGTCAACACGCTAGTTGTGTCGGTCATGGATCGCCGCCGCGAGTTCGCGATTGTGCGCGCCATCGGCGGTTACCGGTCCCAGATACGCAAGATGGTGTTACTCGAAGCTGTTGCCATTTCTATCGTGGGAGTTATGGTCGGTGCACTGGCTGCGGTCTTCAATATACAATTTATGTCGCACACGGTCTCTACGGTATTGGCCGGTTACGATGTTCCGTTCTACTTTCCATGGCTGCTGGTTTTGTGTACTCTCCCCGTGGTCGCGGTGGTATCGTTGCTCGCAGCATGGCTCCCCGCACGTCACGCAATGCAAATGTCGGTGATTGAGGCTATCGGATATGAATAACAAACCAGGATTTTCCGGCTTGATTTCGAATCTAAGGCTGGCATTTGTCCTCTGCGCCGCAATTGCTTCTCTCGCGACGGCACCCGCATTCGGCGCGCCTCCCGATGCCCGTAAAATCATGGATGATGTCTACCGGCAGGACTCCAGCCGCTC
>Ga0187890_10001487_pt1 | contig 16768 bp, 15 predicted proteins | sample June2016WEW_21_1_FD_133005 | JGI IMG/M metagenome (GOLD analysis project Ga0187890, IMG submission 133005) | Peatland microbial communities from SPRUCE experiment site at the Marcell Experimental Forest, Minnesota, USA - June2016WEW_21_10 | ecosystem: Environmental > Terrestrial > Soil >... | reverse complement strand
GCTAGTCGCTGGAAGCTGGGACCGTTATCCTAAGAATTGACCGCGCCCGGCCATGGACCTCTACGAGAAAATTCGAACTCTTCCCACTCAGCCAGGGGTGTACCTCTACAAAAACGCCGAGGGTGAAGTCATCTATGTGGGCAAGGCGAACAACCTGCGCTCGCGCGTTCGATCTTATCTACTGGAAGCTTCGCAGGCCAACGCCAAGACCGGCTCGTTGATGCGCGAGGCCGTCGATCTGGATTACATTCTAGTGGCCAATGAGCACGAGGCCCTGGCGCTCGAAAACAACTTGATCAAGCAGCGCCATCCACGCTTCAACATCCTGCTGAGGGACGACAAGACTTACCCTTATGTGAAGCTGACAATGGCTGACCGCTTTCCTAAAGTTTTTGTCACACGGCGGCTGCGCAAGGATGGCGCGGCTTATTACGGTCCATATTTTCCAGGGAACCTCGCTTACCGCATTGTCGAATTGATTCATCGCAGCTTTCTCATCCCGAGTTGCAAGGTCGACCTCAGCCGCTTTCATCCGCGCGCATGTCTTCAGTACTACATTCATCGTTGCCTGGGCCCTTGCGTCGAAGGCTTCACTACACAGGAGATCTATGCCAGCGCAGTGCGCGATGCGCAACTATTGCTCGAAGGCCGAGCCGGCGAACTGGAACGTTCGCTGACTGAACGCATGGTGGCAGCGGCCGCAGCCGAGCAGTTTGAAGCGGCGGCCCGGCTGCGAGATCAACTGTCCACGGTTCATCAACTTCAGGAAAAGCAGCGCATCGCTACTGCTGAGCAGGGCGACGATGCGGACGTCTTCGGGTATCACTTCGAGGCGGGCAGTCTGGCCGTGAATCTGTTCCATGTTCGTGCGGGCAAGATCGTGGACCGGCGCGAGTTCTTCTGGGAAGATTTGCCGGATCTGCTCGAAGCAGCGAAGGAGTTGGGCGCCGCGGAGCCTGCTGCGAGTTCGCTGAAGGCTGACGAATCTGAGACATCGGAATCGGCACAGGAGGACGCGCCCTTCCACGCTGGTGCGGTCTTCAGCGCGCTGCTCAAACAACTCTACATCGATCAGCACTACGTACCGCGCTCGATTCTCGTCCCTGCCGAGTTTGACGATCGCGAAGCGTTGGCCGAGTTACTCGGCACGCGCCTTGGCCACCGCATCGAGATTGCCGTGCCGCAGCGCGGCGAAAAACGGTCGCTTGTGGACCTCGCAAGCCAGAATGCCAAGCAATCTTACATGCAGCGCTTCCGCGTGCTGGAGCCATCGCGTAAGGCCATTCAGGAGGCGCTGGCAGATGTCTTGATGTTGCCTGAGCTGCCCCGCCGCATCGAGTGCTTCGACATCTCCCATATACAAGGCGCCGAGACGGTGGCATCGCTGGTGGTTTGGGAAGACGGCACGATGAACAAGCAGGCCTATCGCAAGTTCAAGGTGATGACGGTGCTTGGCGTGGACGACTTCGCGTCGATGCGCGAGGTCGTTACACGCCGCTATAAGCGCCTGCTTGATGAGAGCAAGCCGATGCCTTCGCTGGTGCTGGTCGATGGTGGACTTGGCCAGCTTCATGCCGCCGCAGAAGCGCTGGAATCGCTCGGACTCACGACGCAGCCGTTGGCGTCGATTGCAAAAAAAGAAGAGATCATCTATCTCTACGGCAACGAGGACGAGCCAGTGGTTCTCGATCGCCACTCACCGGTGTTGCATCTGATTCAGGTGATCCGTGATGAGAGTCATCGCTTCGCTGTCGGCTACCATCGCCAGCGCAGAGCTATGCGCGACCGCGATTCGGAGTTACTGAATATTCCTGGAGTTGGCTTGCGGACAAGGCAGCGGTTACTCACTCACTTTGGTAGCCTGCGCGATGTGCAGCAAGCTACGGCTGAGTCTCTGGCTGCGGTGGTGCCGCGGAAGACTGCCGAGACCATTTGGAAGCATTTTCATTCCGACTCCGTCCAGCATCAAACCGGATAGGATGAGAGTGGAGTGTTTCGCGGTGAATCCTGCTTGCCGCAGGCAGCAAGAAAACACAACCGGCAGACATCGCTAAAACAAAGAGGCTGGCAAAAGAGGCTCAAAATGAGTGTTAAAACAACCCTGTGGGACGCATCGGAATATCTCGACAGTCGTCAGTCCATCGCGGCCTATCTCGAAGCGGCATTCGATGACGGCGATCCGGCTTTGATTGCAGCGGCGCTCGGCGACATTGCGCGCGCCATGGGAATGACACGGCTCGCGACCCGCGCCGGAGTCACGCGTGAAGCGCTCTACAAAGCACTCTCGGCTACTGGAGATCCGAGGCTTTCGACGTTTCTGAGCGGGATGAAGGCTCTCGGCATCAAGCTCACTCCCAGCGCTGCTTAACCTTCTACAAAACTTAACGGAACCCTTTCTGCATCTTCCGCGTAGAGTTCAATAGACTCTCGCCGAGGAGGCAGCCGCTTTGCACGAAACTTCTTCGACTTTTCCAGCACGGACACCGTTGCGTACCGCGCTCATGCTCGCCGGCATCTTTGCAGTTCTCACTTTTCTGATCCACTTCGCCAGCTCAATTTGGGGTAGCCATCTGGGCTATGGCTTCTTTCGCGATGAACTTTATTTTCTGGTTTGCGGCCATCATCTGGCCTGGGGCTATGTGGATCAGCCTCCACTCGTGGCTCTGCAGGCGCGGCTGGCTGAGACACTCTTTGGTCTTTGGCCAACCGGCATTCGCATCTTTAGCTTTCTGGCGGGTGGAGTCACGGTTGGACTCAGCGGCCTGCTGGCGTGGCAACTCGGCGGCCGCCGCTCGGCGCAGGTGCTGACGATGATGGCCGTGCTCGCGGCTCCGGTTTTCCTGGCCACCTCAAACTACCTCTCGATGAACTCGTTTGAGCCCTGCTTCTGGGTGGGCGCGCTGCTCGCCGTCTTGCGCATTGCCGAAGGCACGGCGGGCACGCGTGCATGGCTGATTTTCGGGTTGCTCGCTGGACTCGGCATTGAGAACAAGCACTCGACTGCCTTCTTTCTCGTCGCGCTGATTGTGGGTCTTCTACTAAGTCCGCAGCGGCGCATTCTCTGGTCGAAGGGATGCGCTGCGGGAGTGGCTCTGCTGATTTTGTTAGCGCTGCCTAACTTCTTTTGGCAGTGGACTCATCATTTCCCCACTTATGAGTTACTGAGCGGAATTGCGCGCTCCGACAAGAATATCAAACTGCCGCCGCTTGCTTTCTTGCTTCAACAAGTGAAGATGTTGCTGATCGTCGCGGCCCCTCTTTGGATCGGAGGACTGGCCTGGTTCGCATTCGCCCGCAAGGCGCGGCCATGGCGCTTTGTTGCGTTCACCTATGTGGCGTTTCTGGCCATGATGATGGCGATGCACGCAAAGGACTACTACGTCGCGCCTATCTATCCCGTGCTCTTTGCAGCGGGAGCGGTTGCATTGGGCCAGCTCGTGCGTCGTGGCTGGGCGCTCACGGTTTATACGACGATTCTCGCTTGCCTGCTGCTGTTTGCCGCGGCTCCCATCATACTGACGATTCTTCCGCCGGAGCAGTACACCGCGTATGCCGCTCGTTTGGGAGCCAAAAACGTAAAATCGGAAAAGTTCACCAGCCCCTTGCCGCAGTACCTCTCCGACCGCTTTGCCTGGCCACAGATGGTGGAGGGATTTGCGGCGCGCTACAACGCTCTGCCACCCGATGTGCGCGCCCACACCGGAATTTTCTGCCGCAATTATGGCGAGGCAAGCGCTGTGAATATGCTCGGCGCGAAGTACGGTTTACCGACCGCGATCAGTGGCCATCAGAATTATTTCTATTGGGGATGGAATGGCTACACCGGTGAATCTGTACTCACTCTTGGCATACATCGCGAGGCGTATCTGAACGACTATGCCGAGGTCATCGATCTCGGCGCATTCGATGCGCCCTGGATCATGGACTTCGAGCATGAACACTACTTCTGGCTGCGCCATCGCAAGCACACCTACGCCGAGGATTGGCCGCAATTCAAGTTCTGGTATTGATTGAGGTAAGCTTTGATTCACCACCAATTCAAGCCGTTTATAAGACCTTAACGTGCAAATCCGCGCGATTTGAATGAGAATGGAGATAGTTGGATGATGACAAGAGGAACCATTGACACTTATAGAGATGGAAACTACACGATGGACTGCAAAAGAATTTGAGCAGTTGGTTCTCACGAGCAACCCCGGAGTGGCGGTCTTCGATTGCGATGGAACACTGTGGGGCGGCGACGCCGGCTATGGCTTCATGGCCTGGTCGATCGAACAGGGTCTGGTCTCGCGCTCCACTAGCGATTGGATCGATACACGCTATCGCGGCTACCGGGCCGGCAAAGTCGGGGAACTGGAGATCTGCGGCGCGATGGTCGAAATGTATGCCGGACTACGCGAGCAGGAACTGCGTGAGGCAGCGGCGCGATACGTGAGCGAGTTCGTCAAGCCGCGTGTTTTTGAGGAGATGGCCGCGCTGGTGGTGGAACTGCGCAAAGCCGGAGTGAAGATTTGGGCCGTCAGTTCAACGAATAAGTGGGTGGTCGCCGAGGGCGTAAGAGATTTTGGGATTTTAGACGACCGCATTCTCGCAGCCGAGGTGCGCGTCAGGGACGGCCTCATCACCAGCGAGCTTATCGACGTGCCGACCGATGAAGGCAAGGCAGCCACGCTGGCGCGCGTCGGACTTCCCCATCCAGATGCAGTCTTCGGTAACTCGATCCACGACCTGGCGATGCTCAAGATCGCGCGAAATGCCTTCCCGGTGAACCCCTCTCCGGCGCTGATCGACGAGGCGGCAAAAAATGGTTGGGGCTACTTCAGGCCTGAAGCTGCCGAGGGCGTTGCGGCAGCCGTCGCTGGGGAATAATGCTCGGATCAGAACGATGACAAGTTAGTGGAGAGATCGGCGCTTTCGCACTCAGGAAATCGAGAGGTGGTGCTGAGGACTCCGCAACTGGAATGATGCGATTAAACTATTGGTGTGGGAGAAGTTCAAGAGAATAACGATTCCAGGCCTTCGGGTCCTGCGCTCCGCTTTGTGGCGGCGGCATTGATTGTTCGCGGCGGCGAGGTGCTGATCGGGCAGCGCCGTCCGGATCAGCCGATGGCGCTGCTGTGGGAGTTTCCCGGCGGCAAAATTGAGGCCGGTGAGAGCCCAGAGCAGGCGCTGGCCCGCGAACTGGACGAGGAACTTGGAATCCGCGCAATCATTGGACCGAAAGTGACTCATGTTCGGCACAACTACCGCCATGGCGGGGCGGTGGATCTTCAGTTCTTTTCCGTGCACGAGTTCGCCGGCGAAATTGAAAGCCGAATCTACCACCAGGTGCGCTGGGTCAAGCTTGAAGATCTTGGGGACTATGAGTTTCTGGCTGCCGACCGGGGGCTGATTCGGGATTTGGCGGCGGGGAAACTTCTTTAAGGACTTGGCTGATCCGGTGTTCGATGTATCCCCCTTGAATAAAATGACTATTCACGGATGCGGACGGGGCCGAAGGTGCTTGGACCTGCCTCGGGTGGTCAAGCGGCCAGCGGCCTGATCCTGGGCCGCTTTTTCTGCGATTCGATCCACAGGTCATACTGGAGTTGAGCTTTCGAAAAGAAGTCAGGGGAAAGCGTCAGAGCCTCGCCGAGCCGAATGCTGATGTCCATGGTCACCGAGGTGCGCCCATTCAGGATGCGCGAGACGGTGGCACGCGCCACGCCGATATGTTCGGCGAGTTCGGTTGCGGTTCGGTTGCCAAGGAACTCCTTCAGCAATTCCCCGGGACTGGCCGGATTATGCATCATCGTCATGTTCATTGCCCCCGTTAGTGGTAATCCTGGTAGTCCACCAGGATCGCGTCTTCCCCCTCAAACGTAAATGTCAGACGCCAGTTGCCGCTGACGCTTACCGACCAATGTCCTTTGAGGTCTCCCTTCAGCGGATGCCAATTCCAACCATCCCGGTTCATATCGAGCGGTGTCGAGGCAAGGTTCAGAGTGGTCAACTGGATTCGCAGCCGGGCTTCGTGTTTCGGCTGGATGCCGGTTTTTGAACCTGTTCGGAAGAACTTCTCGACGCCTCGATGCCGAAATGTCCTAATCACGATCCAACTGTAACACGATATGTTACATCACGTCAATCGGTCCGGCGCACCAGACTGGATGGGCCTGGGTTAGTGCCCCGGTATCATGCCCCAGAGCATCACCAGCGTCATGCCGATGACGATGATGCTGGTGGCCCAGGCGATGACATTCCAGAGGCGGGAATTCTTGTGCTCACCCATTAGATCTTTGCGGTTGATGAGCATGAGCATCAGGATAATGACGACCGGCAGCAGGACGCCGTTGAGCACTTGAGAGAGGATGGCAACGTTGATCAGTTGTGCGTCAGGCAGGAAAAGTACGGTGGCCGCCCCGCCTATGATCAGCGACGTATAGAGCCAATAGAAGAAGGGCGCCTCTTTGAAGTGCTTGTCCACGCCAGACTCAACACCCAAACCTTCGCAGACCGTGTAGGCCGTAGAGAGAGGCAGGATCGACGCGGCGAAGAGCGAAGCGTTGAAGAGGCCAAAGGCAAAGAGGATAAAGGCATAGTCGCCCGCCAGGGGGCGCATCGCTTCCGCAGCGTCCGAGGCTACCTGGATGGCTCCCATGCCGTGCACATAAAGAGTGGCGGCGCAGGCCACGATAATGAACCAGGCGACGATATCAGTGAACAAGCTGCCGACGATCACGTCGAGACGCGAGGCCGCGTAGTCTTTTACGCGGATGCCCTTTTCGACGATCGAGGATTGCAGGTAGAACTGCATCCACGGGGCAATCGTGGTGCCGACGACGCCGATGGCCATGTACATATAGGCCTTGTCGCTCCAGACCGAGCGCACCGGGAGTTGGACCGTGGCCAGCATCGCATCGTGCCAACTGGGCTGCGAAAGCACTCCGGCAAAGATGTAGCAGATATAAACAAATGACGCGACGATAAAGATTTTCTCAGTGCTTTTGTAGTTGCCCTTCACGACCATGTACCAGACCAGCGCGGCACAAAAGGGCACAGAGATGAACTTGGACACGTGAAACAGATGCATCGAACCTGCGATGCCGATGAACTCGGTGACCACATTGGTGTAGTTAACGACCACCAGCATGACCATCAGGATGAAGGTGAGACGCAGCCCGAACTCTTCTCGGATCAGGTCGCTGAGGCCCTTGCCGGTAACCACGCCCATGCGGGCGCACATCTCCTGTACCACGATTAACGCAATGGTGATGGGAATGATGGTCCAAAGGAGGGTGAGACCGTATTGAGCTCCGGCCTGTGAATAGGTGAGGATGCCGCCGGAGTCGTTATCGACGTTGGCGGTTATGAATCCAGGGCCGAGGACGGCCAAAAACAGCAGTATCCGGATTCGCCAACGCTTCAACATGCGAGCTGGTTCCTATTGTGGATTCATTGCGGGTCCTTTTTGACCATAACAGGCCGGGGTGGGGGATGCGAAACCCGAGTCATGGAGAAGTTTACGAGAGAAATGCATCCGGGACTGGAGGCCACCCTGGCGCTGCACGATAAGGCACAACTGAGGTCTTGGCCTGACACGATTCGCGGAATCAGAGAAGTTTTTGTGGTGGATGTAAGGCGGGGCTGAGCTTCTTGAATGGTAACGGCAAGCAAGGCTCCAGCCAGGGAGACCTTGATGTCGCCCTTACAGCTTTCGGTCGGTCGAATCAATTTTCTGCACAGCTTGTATACGTTGCCGAGGTCAGGCTGTGGCAAAGACGCGCTCGACCTTTTCGTCGGTCACTGCGCTAACGGTCAGCTTTAGCAAGGACTGAACCACATCGGCGGCGCGATAGGAACTCTGGCCTGGGGCCAGGAACTGCGCGACGGTATTCAGGTCGTCTCCAACGGTGACCAATGGGGGCTCGACAGACCCGTCCTTGCGCACCTGCTGATGGCCGATATTGGCAAATAAGGCATTGCACAGGCATTTGCGGCCGACCGTATCCTCAACCTTGCCACCCTTGTTTACGTAGTTTGCCACCGGCTCGGCCGAGCAGCGATAGCCGATTTTGCCGTCCGGCGTGACGTAGGACTCCCGCAGAAGCCCTATGTCACAGACGCGAGTGCGGGCCTCGGCAACGACAGCATCGGAATACGAGCCTTGCAATTGCGCCACTTTGAAAGGAAAACCGGTTGGAGAGGCCAATGGATCGGTAAAGACATCTCCGGAGCGGGTAACAGCCTGAGCCAAGAGTGTTTGTTTTAGATCGGGACGCATCCCGGATTCTTCGCTAAAGGCGAAGGCCGTGCCGACTTGCACCCCTGCAGCACCCTGCTCGACCGCATCGCGCAGGCTCTCGGCGTTGCCATAGCCGCCAGCCAGCCAGAAGGGAACGCCAAGGGTGCGCAAATCTGCAATGTTGACCTGGTCGCGCTCGCCATAGACCGGCTCACCGGCAGCGTTGAGCATCAACTTGCCGCGCGGCGGCGCATTGTGGCCACCGGCAGTTGGAGATTCAATAACCAGCCCGTCGACGCGGCCAGTGGCCCGGCGAAGCATCGTGGTCGCCAGCGTGTTGGAGGAGACAATGGCCAGGAAGCGCGGACGGTGGAGCAAGGGTAGCGGCCCTTCGGCATACTCGGCCGGATCGAAGAGCATGGCCGTATCCTGGTCCTGCGCGGCGCCGGTGACGCTCAGCTTGTACTCGGCGGGGCGATGAGCGGCGAAGGCATCCAAAACACCGGGGATGTGCAACGGGATGCCCGCGCCCATCAACACATAACCAACGCCAGCCAGCATCGCGCCGTAGATCGAAGAGAGGTGCGGCATCTGGACCTTCTCTAGAAAGTTGATGCCGACGGGGTTTTTGTGACCTTCCCTGGCCAGAAAAACCTCGACAAAGTTGCTCACGATGCAGAGCTCGACCACCTTGCGCACGTCGCGGCGCTGGTGCATGGGCGGAACGGGGTAGGGCGCACCCGTCGGCTTGCCGCCAGGGATGAAGTACTCTTCCCATACACGCTTGGCCATCTCGGGAAAGGGGAATGCATCCAGGCCGCGGCGCATGTTTCCGCCGGGGTCGCCATCGGCGATGCGGCGTACAAAGAGTGAATCGAGCGCCGTACCTGAAACTACGCCGAGTTGACCGAGTTTGGAAACGGCGTTGGCCAGGCGCCAATTGGACACGCCGACCCCCATGCCGCCTTGAATGATCCTGGGAAACTGCATCATCTATGAATTGTTTCACAGATCTTGATGAATGACTCTATTTTATTGCATCCCCGTAACCTAAAAGGGGAACTATCTGAGCAATTATGAACATAAGAACGCCAAGTTGAGCCAGCCTTATAATTTATCCCGCAGAAAGCTGATGACGTGATCTGCCTGGACGACGCCCACCATACGGCCTTGTGGATCGACTACGGCCAGTGCATGGAGGTTGTACTTGTCGAAGAGCTCGGCCAGCTCGTTCTGATGGAGGTTGATGGGGCAGGAAAGGACGCGAGGCTCGGTGAGCACGGCAAGGCGCGTCTCGGGCTGGGCCACGACGAGCCGGGCAAGCGGGATGGCGCCGCGCAGCACGCGCTTGTCGTCGAGCAGGTAAACCTCGGTGACGCTCTCGGGGTCGCCTTCAAAGTTGCGCAAAGCGTCGACGGCGTTGGCCACGGTCGCTTCGCTGCCCAGGGCAACGAAGTCGGTGGTCATCGAGCCGGCGGCGGAGTTCTCGTCAAATTCAAGTAGATCCTCGACCTCTTGCCGTTCCTCCGGTTCCATCTCTTCGAGAATGGCGTCGGACTGCTCCTCGGGCAGCTCGCCGAGCAGATCGGCGGCGGCGGCGGGGTCCATCTCTTCGACGATGTCGGCGATGCGCTCTTCGTCGAGTTTTTCGAGCAGCGACTTCTGCAGTTTGGGCTCAACCTCTTCGAGTGTCTCGGCAGCGACTTCTTCGTCGAGCGAAGTGAAGACGGCCTCGCGCTCGGCAGGGGCCAGATTTTCGAGGATGTCGGCCAGGTCCGAGGGATGCATCTCGGAGAGGCGCTCGTACTCGATGCGCAGCTTGACGCGGCGGGCGGGATCGACCTCGATGACGTCGACAAACTCCCAGGGGATGCAGCGGGGAACGAATTTGCGCGAGAGCTTCTCCAGAGTGGCGCGCGGCAAGACTCCTTTGAAGACGCGCCGGAAGGCTCCGCGCAGCCCTACTTCGACCTCGCAGACGCGTAGCAGGTGCGCGGCGCCCTGGCCCATCCACTCCAAGTCGACGTCGTTGACGCGGACTACCTTGCGGCCGTGAATGTCGATGATCTGGCGATCGATCAGATCCTGCTGCAGGTAGAGGTAATTGCCTTGATCGGCGAGAGGCACCATGGCGCCGGCGGAGCGCAGCTCGAGAGTGCCGGCGGGGGTCTCCATCACCTCCTGCGAAGGTACGATGTGGAGGCCGTCGCGGGTTTTGAGCACGAGGCCGACCACCTTGCCTGCATCTTCGCCGGTAGCCACTGCGATGTCTTTGAGCCGCCCGCGCAGATGGCCCTGGGCATCGGTGACCGGAGTGCCGAGGAGTGCGGTCAGGCTGGTGCGGGCTGTGGTGCGGGGGCGCATGAAGTGAGTGTATTACTTCGGGGGCGGGGTGCGCGCGATTGGAGACCAGGTAAAGCCGCAAACCGCGCAAGAATCCGGATCGAATCAGGATAAGATTGTTTGACGAACCATGGGTCAGAGTGACGAGTTGACTGCGCGACAAGTAAAAGTCGCTTTGGAGGGATGAATAGTGCGAACGGAAGATATTGTCGGAGCGAGCTTTTTCGCTTTGCTGATTCCCGCGATTGTAACGGCGATCTCAGGGTCCAGAACCACGCTTACTCCACGGCAGCGGGCGGGATGGCGGGGCTGGGGACTCAGCGCCATTGGTGGCACTTTGCTTGCTTTTGGGTTGGTGAACTTTCAGCTTATTCACAACTCACCGCAGCCAGTGGTCGAAGGGAATCTATGGGATATTCGTGAACTCAATAGCAACGAAGAACACTCAACCCGGTTCATGATCACCGATGCCACCGGACACGCGGTTCCGGTCCGGTGCAAGTACACAGGGCCGGGGTTTGTAGAGGGTGAGAGAGCGCGAGTGCGCTACGTCGCATACAGCGGGAATTTGGTGGAGATGGATATGCTGACAGGGCCCTACCAGCAGTGGCATCTGCGGGAATCGTCAGGCGAGCGGAGTTGCTGGGCGTGGGTCGCCATGGGAGTGGTATGTGGGTTCTTCGGGTATCGCCAACTGGTGAAGATCAGGCAATGTGACTAGACGCTGCCACCCGTAATTGACTGGGTAACCGGAATCTGATTCGTTGCCGGTGCCTAGCGCGAGTGACCGTTTCCCGCGCGAGCCAGGGGCTCTCCTGGTTGATAAAGCCTGTTGGTATCGATCACGTTGCCGTCCATGATCAGGGTCGAGATGCGGCGGGCGTTCCAGATGTTCTGGGTTGGATCTGCATCGAGGATGAGAATGTCGGCGCGGCGGCCGGGGGTGATCTGGCCGAGTTCGTTCCAGCCGAATTGCAGGCTGTAATTGTTGGTGGCGGCGGCCAGAGCCTCGCGGGCAGAGAGCCCCATGCGGACCAGTAATTCCAATTCAGTATGCATGGAGATGCCGGGCAACGAGGCGTGAACCGGCGAGCCCGATGCTGCCAGATAGTGCGGATAGGCCGAGAACAGCGTCTGGTTGATGCGCCAAAGACGCAGGGCCGACTGTTCGGCCTTTTTGCGCAGGGTCTCTTCCATATACCGCTGGGCGACACCGGGCAGATGGCGGGTCCAATAGGAGAGCGGATAGTCGATCTCGCCGGTGGCCCGGTCGGTCGGTTCAAAGACGCGGGCGGGGTCCAGCAACCGTGCCGCCGGCTCTTTCCATAGATTGCGATGGGAGGGCAATTGAGCGAAGAATACGCTGAAAGTGGGCATGAGCGCGGCATGGCGCGAGGCTAGATATCGAGCATAGGCGCGCAAGTGCAAGTCGTCGGGAGGAAGACGTTCGGCATAGTCGTAGGCGGTGGTCGCGGCCGCCCCTTCGGAGTCGTCAACCAGTGGCCGCTGGAGCTCATCGGTAATCGCGCCCAACTCATATCGGCCCATGTGAACTAGAACATCCACGCCGGCCTCGACGCCAACTTTGTAGGGGGTGGAGACGAACTCACCATAGGTGACCAGGCCCATCTGATGGGCGCGGGCGATGATCCACTGTGCGTTTGCGGCCGTGATGTCATGGCCCAGCCAGACGGCGCGCGTCCCCAATCGGGCAGTGTCGGTGAGCTGGTTGACCGTGTCATCGGGACTCAACTCAGCCGGATGATAGGCCTGCCTGAGCTTGAGCGCCCACTGGGGGCGTTTGGCAAGCAGGCTCCAGTTATCTGTGGAACCGATCGAATCGAGAAGATAGAGGTGAGGACTGGGCGACGCCGCAACGTCGACCACGCCGCGCCGTGCATCGCTCACCGCGACAACGGTGGTGACGCCCATGACCAGATTGGCGCTGGCCTGACCCTGGGAGTTCATGCCGGCAAAACCATCCACCAAGCCCGGAATGAGAAACTTACCCGCGCAGTCGATGACCCGCGCGCCCTTAGGAATGGAAACTTCCATGCGGGAGCCTACATCCGTGATGCGGCCATCGCGCAGAATGACGATGGCGTCCGGCAGATCCTTTGCCGAGCGGCCCCAGTCGGTCACATCCACGACTGTGCCGCCGGCCAGCACCAGGGGAACCGAGGGCGACATCCGGTCCGTAAACGGAGGGGTCGCCTGCGGCCATGCCAGCACGGCAGCCAGAACCGGTGGAACGGCGCACAGCAAGAGCAGACGTGAGATTCCCATAGAAAAAACGGTCTTTTGAGGATTGTCGCACACCGCCATGGCAGTTGGGACTACTGCGTGCCGGCCGGCGTGCTCACGCTCTTTCGGCGGCTCAGCACGAAGGACTTGCGGCGATCCTTGCTGGCGTGATCGATCTTTTTCCAGAAGCCCACAAAATAATCGACGGCGGAGATAATGGAAACCGCGAGCGTAAAGTAGATGGCGGCGACGGCGATCCACTTGACTCGAACGATGAGGATGCCGATCTGCCACTCGTACCACTGATGAGCAAGGAGGGCGGAGACTACGCAGACAATCTGGGTCACGGTCTTGAGCTTGCCCAGATCGCTGGCCTCGATAGTAAAGCCTTCAGAGGACGCGATGGAGCGCAGGCCGCTGATGAGGAACTCGCGTCCAACAATGATCACCACGATCCAGACCTTGACCACGGCCGGGTTGTAGGCCACCAGGGCAATCAGAGCGCCGGTAACCATGATCTTGTCAGCCAGCGGGTCAAGCAGCATCCCCATCGTTGTGATCTGTTTGTTCTTGCGGGCCAGGTAGCCGTCAAGTCCGTCGGTGATCGAGGCAAGCACGAAGAGGACCGACGCTGTAATCTCCTGCGCCCCGTTTCCCTGCCAGGGAAAGTGGGGCGTTAGAATCCACAGCAGCAGCGGGATCATGACGATCCTGCTCATCGTGATGGAGTTGGGCAAATTCATGCGAGTGCTCAGCCGTTATATTACTGTCCTCGCCTGATTATCGCAGGTTCGTTGCGGAACCGTCTCATGCTGCGCCTCGCCCAACGCATGACGATCCGAAGTGGGAAGAGTTGATGGCTTATTCCCCTTTGATCTGCGGCCTCCCGGCGCGGCATTGACATCCTTTCCTCAAGAAAAATGATGTCGTAAGCCGCGCGAATAGCGAGCATTTGCCCCGCCGCAGATGATTATGCGTAGATGCCGCGCTGGCGGATGGTGAAAGCTACACGATCAATAGCCAGCATGTAAGCCGCGATGCGGTTATTGACGTTGTGCGCTTCGGCATAGCGGACGACATCGTCGAAGCTGTCGTGCAGGATGGTCTCTGTCTGTTCGTTGACGACGGCTTCCTTCCAGAAGTAGCCCTGGCGATCTTGCACCCATTCAAAATAGCTCGCCGTGACGCCGCCGGCGTTGGCCAGGATGTCGGGCACGACGAAGATGCGTTTCTCGGCCAGCATCTCATCGGCCACAGCGGTGGTGGGGCCGTTGGCGCCCTCGACGATGATGCGCGCCTTGATCTTGCCGGCGTTGCGGCTGGTGATGACATTTTCTGTAGCTGCGGGGATGAGAATTTCGCACTCAGAGACCAGCACCTCTTCGCTGGGCGTGGCCTCGGCATTGCGGAAACCAAGGATGGTATTGTTGCGGCGTTTGTAGTCGAACAACTGGTGAATGTCGATGCCGTTGGAGTTCCATAGGCCGCCCTCGATCTCGGCGATGCCGACGATCTTGTAGCCTCGCTCCATCATCAGGCGGGCCGCGTTAGAGCCTACATTGCCGAAACCCTGAATCACCACGCGGCAGCCCTCAACGGGCATTTTCAAGTAACGCAGGCTCTCGTCGCAGACCACCTGCACTCCGCGTCCGGTAGCTTCGATGCGGCCGCGCGATCCGCCGACAGTGACAGGCTTGCCGGTGACGACGCTGGTGACGGTGCGCCCCATGTGCATGGAGTAGGTGTCCATGATCCAGGCCATGGTTTGCTCGTTGGTATTGATGTCGGGCGCGAGGACGTCTTTTTCCGGGCCGATGAAGTCGATGATCTCCGAAGTGTAGCGGCGGGTCATGCGCTCCAGTTCGCCCTGGCTCATTTTTTTGGGGTCACAGATCACGCCACCCTTCGCGCCGCCGAAGGGGATATTGACGACCGCGCACTTCCAGGTCATCCAACTGGCCAGGGCGCGCACTTCGTCGAGGGTCACATCGGGCGAATAGCGGACCCCTCCCTTGCCGGGACCGCGGGCGATCGAATGCTGCACGCGGAAGCCAGTGAAGATTTCGAACTTACCATTGTCCATGGCGACCGGAAAGTGCACGATGATCTCGCGAGCCGGCGTGCGCAAGAGCTTCCACAGGCCTTCTTCGAGGTTGAGTTTGCGCGCCGCAAAGTCGAAACGCGCCGCCTGGGCTTCCCAGGGATTGATTTCCTGCTCAAGGGATACGGATTCCATTCTTCTTCTCCAATTCCGGGGGCCGGCCGCTCAAGCGACGGACTTAGGGGTGCACCCATCTCCACATGATAGATGAGGCGGGGCTTTTCGGCGGCCAGCGATTACACTAGGTCTGTGAAAGCACAAGTTCATTCCGCACTGCCCAGCCGCAAGGAGTTCCTGGCGCTTGCCAAGGAGCACACGCTCGTTCCTGTCTGTCGCACGTTGGCCGCCGATCTTGAGACGCCGGTTTCGGCCTTTTTGCGCGCCGCGTGGCCGGAGCGGGAGTGTTTCATGCTGGAGTCGGTCGAGAACGGCGAACAGGTGGGCCGGTACACTTTCATCGGCCTTCAGCCCTTCAAGCGCATCGTGGCGCGGGGACGCGAGATCACCATCACCGAAGGCAAGAAGGTCGTCGATATAGATGGCGACATCTTTGCCGTGCTTCGCCGCGCGTTAACCGGGCACAAGCCGGCGCGACTGCCGGGCCTGCCACCGTTTACCGCCGGGGCGGTGGGATTCTTTTCCTATGATGCAGTCCGCCAGATCGAGCGACTGCCGGAAAAAGCCAAGGACGAGTTGGGTGTCCCCGACGCCTGCCTGCTCTTCTTTGACGAGGTGCTGGCCTTTGACCATGTGCGCAAGGAGATTTGGCTGGTTGTTACAGCCGATGTGACTCGAGGCAAGGCAGCCCGCTCGCCCGGCGCTGAATACGACAAGGCTGTAACGCGTCTAGATAAGTTGGAAAAGCGGCTCACGCGCCCGTTGCCCAAGCTGGCCGGACACAAGGCCAAGGGAAAACTGAAGGTGAAGCACCGCACCGCCAAAAAAGATTTTCTGGCAGCCGTTAACCGCACCAAGGAGTACATTACGGCGGGGGATATTTTCCAGGCTGTCCTCTCGCAGCGCTTTGACGTGGAGCCAGGGGCCGACAGCTTCCAGGTCTATCGCGCGCTGCGCACGGTGAACCCGAGCCCGTATATGTACTTCTTGCGCTTCTCGCCGGAAGGGCCGCTGGGCGGGACGCCACTGAAGCCTGGCAGTTCCTCGAAAAAGAAAAAGACGCACCCAGCCATTGAACTGGCCGGCTCATCGCCGGAGTTGCTGGTGCGCGTGCATCAGGGCAAGGTCGAGTACCGGCCCATCGCAGGTACGCGTCCGCGCGGCGCGACAGAGGCCGAAGACGCAGCGCTGGCTGACGAGATGATCCTCGACGAAAAGGAACGGGCCGAACACGTGATGCTGGTCGACCTGGGACGCAACGACGTGGGCCGCGTGAGCCAGTTCGGCTCGGTGAAGGTAGACCGCCTGATGTTTGTCGAGCGCTATTCGCACGTGATGCATATCGTCAGCACCATCGAGGGCAAGCTCAAGCCTGAACTGACGGCCGTCGACGCGCTGCGCGCCTGCTTCCCTGCCGGCACGCTCTCAGGCGCGCCGAAGGTGAGGGCCATGGAGATCATTGAAGAATTGGAACCGGCGCGACGAGGCACCTACGGCGGCGCGGTGCTTTATGCGGACTTCTCCGGCAATCTCGACTCGTGCATCGCGATTCGTTCGATGCTGGCCACCGGCGGCAAGGGCTATGTGCAGGCCGGCGCGGGGATTGTGGCCGACTCGGTGCCTGAACTGGAGCATGCCGAGTCGATGAATAAAGCACAGGCGGTGATTCGTGCGATTGAGCGGGCTAGAGAGATGTAGGAACAGAGATCAGGAGTCAGAGATCAGCCGGTAAGACTCTC